>Ga0307478_10004258_pt1 | contig 10242 bp, 5 predicted proteins | sample atmos_gasesECM4C_2_FD_203713 | JGI IMG/M metagenome (GOLD analysis project Ga0307478, IMG submission 203713) | Hardwood forest soil microbial communities from Morgan-Monroe State Forest, Indiana, United States - atmos_gasesECM4C_05 | ecosystem: Environmental > Terrestrial > Soil > Temperate...
TTTTCCCCCGGATACAGCTCCGGCGCATTGGTGCCGGGAATAAGCGACGATGACAGGGCGTTTTGCTGCTGGGACTGCTGGGCATTCTGCAGTTGCTGCTCCGCGGCCGGCTGCGCACGCAGCGAAACGAGGGGCCAGCCAGTTAAGATAATTGTGATAACCGCGAGGACTCCCTTGATTTTCATGAAAAAAATTTCGCTATTCGAACAATCAATTAGAAACCACTGGTGGAAATGTGAATATTATAAGCACCAGGAAGACTATTCGCAGTTATCGATGCCCCACCCCAGGTGTTGTTAGCGACGAAATTAACGTAACCCGGCGTTGAAGAACCGAAGTTGGCCAGCCCTAAAAAGGATTTGAGATTTACCGGGTTCGCCAGGTTGCTCGAGAAGGCGACGCCGGTAAGATTAATCGTGTGGGCAGCCATATTGACAGTGGAAAACGAAGTGAAATCGGCATTATTTACCGTCAGGCTGCCGCCACTGCCGCCTGCGGCCGTGAGGTTAACTTGGGGACTGGCGCCAGTTCCGGCAAGTGTCAGTGTCCCTCCGGTGCCATCCATCAAAATGCCGTCGCCCGAATTTAGGGTTAGATTATTCGCGGAAATTGACGCGTTCTTGACCGTGATCAAACCGGAAGCGGCGGTGGCATCCATGAATACCTGGCCGAAAGTCGGATCGGTATTGATCGTCGCGCCGTTCACCGTGAGAGAGGCCGAGGCCTGAAGGATCAAATTTGAAGATGGACCCGAAGTTAAAGTGGGATTCCCCGTCACAGAGATCGAGTCGCTGGGGGTGGTGGATGCGAGAATATCGAGAAAACCGCCGGAGGTGATGGTGGAAGCACCGGCGATGGAGACCCCGGTGTCGCTGATGATACTTACCAGGCTCGGCGCAGAAATCGTGGTGCCACTCCCAATGTTCACCGCGGCACCCGTGGCGGAGAGGCTTACATCGCCGCTGTTGGAGTCGCCAAAGAGCAAACCTTGAGTGGCCTTGATGGCCGAGCCGGAGATGTTGATACCGCCGCCATCGATGACGGACACGTTGCCGAAACTGGCCGTGACGGCTGAACCCTTGGTGATGCTGACCCCGGTCACGCCGTCAAGGAGCACAAAGCTGCCTTGGACCGTGCTTCCGACGAGCGAAAGCGTGCTCGGCGACGTAATGTTAACCTCGCCGTAGGACTGTTCTTGCGTCGAATTTTGGAACTTATCCAAAATAGTGACGTTGGTCAGTGTCGTCGCCGTTTGCGGCTCCAGATTAAAGAGGCCGACATCCGCCTCCACGGTTGAGCCCGAAGCAAACGAAAACTGTTGGGCAAAAAGATCGAGGGCTGCGGTGGACGAGAGGCCGGTAAATGTAACGGAATTATTGGTGGCCAATGTGCCGTTGGGCACCAGGAAGCCGAACGAGGTCGCACTATTATATGACGACAGATCAATGGTCGGGCTACTGATGGTGATATTGGGCAGGTTGCTGGGCGCGAGAAATCCAGGGGCGGGAAAAGTAAAGGATCCAAAAGTTTGGGACGAATTGAAAATGTACTGGCTGGGCAGGGTGGAGGAATTGAGCACCACGGCCGTGGGCGGTGGTGTGCCGCCGCCGGTTGGTTGATTCGCGGGAGGCTCGTCGCTGGATTGGTTGTCCTTGATGGTATTGACGTCGACCACCTGCACCGTGGTGGGCGTGGCCACATCGCCCACCAGCAGGCCGGTATCCTGGGCCAGGCCGGTTCGAATCAACTCATTCTGATCTGCGATCTGCTGTTGGATCAAAGGCATGGATGGCAACGGCGAGGTGAAGCCCTGCACCAGCTTACTGTTGCTGGTCAGGTCACCCAAACGAATGTTGATGACCGCGGCAGGACGCCCGTCGTGCAGGACGAACGTCATCTGTCCAGGACCCAGGCTTTCCTGCAAGCCGTTGAGAAATTTGATCGCGGCATGACCTTCCAGGACGAGGACTTTGAATCCGCCATCGCTTGTGGTCGCGACCATGATGGTTGTGCCGAGCACGGATGCAGTGGCTGAACCGGTGCGGATGGTGCCGCCACCCTTCCCTTTCGGCGAATGAAACAGCAGGCTGCCCTGCTGCAGATCGATGGTCCGGTTGGCAGGATCGAAGGAAAAAATCGTGTTCGCGCCCACCCGGGTGATGGTGTTGTCCTCGGCGACGAGTTCCGCGCGCGAGGCGACGCCGGTGCGGACGAGGTCCGGCACGTTGAAAATCGCATTGACCACGGCGGGCTTCTCAAAATTGTCCGCCGCGGAAACAATCCGGACGTCATTGACCACCTGCGTGAACTTGGACTGTTTCAAGTCAGCCGCAGGACTGACCGAGACAACCAGCAAGCTCCCGAGATAAAAGGATATGGTAAACTGCTTTTTCATGGGATTGGACGGTTTTTGCCTTCGGTTAAATTCATGCCGGTTTTTTGATCAAAATCCACCGCGTAACTCATGCCATGTGTCAAATTATTTCAGCCTAATTGCGATGATTATTAGATCGCGCACGGTAACGCGCCACACCGCTTGTCGCGTCCTGAGTTTCTATTTCTTTAAGACCCCCCAATATTGGATCCATTCGTCAGGGGGCTCCTCCTTTGATGCCGATTCCACGTCCAATGAAACCTTGGGCGGGATTCCCGCCGTAGGTGACATTATTGATGAAATTGACGTCGCCGGGAACCGAGGGCTGATTGGTATTCGCACCCGGCGCCAACACGCCAAAATGGCTCGTGAGAGTCACCGTACTCGTGTTGGCAAAATCGAGATTCGTCAGGTTTATGGTATGGGCCGTCATGTTGACCGCGGCATAACCACCGAAGTCCAGGTTCTGGACTGAAAGTGAATTCACTGCCGTCATATTGAATGTAAAGTTGGTTTGCTGCTGTCCGGCGTTTGGGTTTTTCGTGCTGCCATCCAACGAAATGTCGCCGCCGGCATTCAGGGTGACATTGCCGACTTGGAAATTGCCATTGCCCCCGCCACCACTGCCTCCGGCGCCATTGTGGCCGCCGACGACCATGATCGAACCGGTGGCAGTCAGGGAAAGGAATCCAGTCTTAATCAGCCCCGGGGTATTCAAGGCAATGTTGCCGCCTGAAAGCTCGATGCCCGATGGCGCCTGGATTGAGCCGCCATTGATGGTCAATGACGGTGAATCGATGGCGACAACGCCCATGGGATCGTTATCTAAAATATTCACCCCGTTCAACGTCAACCCGCCTGCCCCTCCCGAAGTGAGGGAAAAAAAGCCGACATCCGCCTCCACGGTTGACCCGGAAACGATGGAAAGCTGGTTGCCCGCCACAAGTTCCAGAAAAGATGACGAGTTGGCCGGGAGCCCGTCAAAGGCCACCGAGCGATTGATGGTAATGTTTTCCGGCGCCCCGAACACGAAGGCGGGTGTCTGGCTGGCGTAAGGAGTCAGGTCAATCGTCGGTGTGTTGAAAAAAATATTGGGCGTGGCAATGGGCGCGGCGAAAAACGCAATGGTGCCTCCGGTGGTCGACAAGTAAGTGATAAGTGCCGGATCCAGCGCGGGAGTATTGATGTTCACAGAGGCGGCCGGACCGTTGCTGGCCTGGGTTACGTTAGCAATCGTGGAGGGGTCCACTTGCACCACCTGGACGGTGGAGGAAGTGGCCTGATCGCCCACCAGCAGCCCCGTATCCTGGGCCTGGCCGGTTTGAATCTGCTTAACCTGGTTATCGACCTGCTGTTGAATCAGGGGCATGGATGGCAGCGGCTGCTCGAACCCCTGCACCAAGTGGCTTTCCCTGGTCAAGGTATCCAGGCGAATCGTCAGGACCCGGGAGGGATGTCCGCCGGGCAGCACGAATATCATCTGCCCGGGAAGCAAGTCCTGCCGGATGCCGCTGAGAAATTTAATCGCAGCATGACCTTCCAGGACGAGGACTTTGAATCCGCCTTCGGATGTGGTCGTGACCATGATGGTTGTGCCGAGAACTGACGCCGTGGCCGAACTCGTGCGAATGGTGCCGCCGCCCTTCCCTTTCGGCGAATGAAACAGCAGGCTGCCCCGCTGCAGATCGATGGTCCGGCTGGCGGGATCGAAGGAAAAAATCGTGTTCGCGCCAACGCGGGTGATCGTTTTGTCCTCGGCGATCAGTTCCGCGCGCGAGGCCTCGCCGGTGCGGACGAGATCCGGCATGTTGAAAATGTCGTTTACCGCGGCCGCCTTCCGCGAGTTGTCCGCCGGGGAGATGACCTCGACGTCATTGACCACCTGGGTGAATTTCGACTGCTTCAAGTCGGCCGCATAACCGGCGGAGATGATCAGGAAGCCCACGAGAAACGATGAAACCGAAAAAAGTTTTTTCATAGGTCCAGGTGGTTTTGAATCATTTCCGTTTCCCGGCGAGGATCCACCTTCAGTACCGTTATTGTGTATCCAATAGTTTAATGCAAATCTAACCAACCACTTATGCACGCATTTTAGAGCATTTTAACCACTGATGCACCCTCCCTGGCCGAAGCTACGAAGGGTGCACCAGCGGTTAAGTCGGTTTTCCGCCTGCATTGAAATATAGTGGCAGTTAGTGTGCAATAATCGTTAATAGGGTGCAAAGTGAAAGATGGGGATGAACCCCCAGGCTTCCGATGTGATAGTTCTATTTCTCGGAGAGCGTATAAGAACCGTCCCAGTTTTCCGGCGGCGGTTGTTTGATATAATCCGCGCAGCGCCCGGCATACATGGTGCAAAGATAATCCCCGCCACCAATTTGCTTTTGCACGACGTCAAAGCGGGCGATGGCCTCGGCGAATTTGCGGCCGCGATAAAGTTTGATCGCATCGTGATACGCCGCCAGCCACGCGGGCGGCGGCTGGGAACGGTCGCTCAGCACGCCAAACACCTCCACCGGCTTGGTCTTGCCCTTGAACGTCAATAAATCCACCGCCCGATAAACAAACTGGTCGCGGGTCAATTTCTCCGCCTTTTCGCCGACCAGGATGTCCGTCTGAAACTGCTTGGTCGCGCTTTCCAGGCGCGCCGCCAGGTTCACGCTGTCGCCGAGCACCGTAAACTCCATGCGCTTCGGGTGCCCGATGTTGCCGACGATGACGTCCCCGTGATTGACGCCGATGCCGATGGCCAGCTTCATCCGGTCGGTATTGTCTTTCCAACGGTCATTCAGTTTCGCCAGCGCCGGGCGCATTTGCAGGGCGGCATTCACCGCATGACGCGTATCCACCTCGATCCCGTCGCTGTAGGTGTCGCCCCAGGCGGCCATGATCGCGTCGCCGATGAATTTTTGCAGCGTGCCACCCTCCTGCAGAACGATTCCGACCATGTCGGCAAAATATTCGTTGAGCTGGGCCACCAGTTTTTCCGCATCGGAACTTTCCGTCATCGTCGTGAACCCTCGGATGTCGGAAAATAAGATGGTGACCGGGCGTTTGCGTCCGGTCAAAGCCTCCTCGAAGGATCGTTTGTCGTCCAGGATCGCGCGCGCGACATTTTCAGAAACATAGCGATCCAGCACATTGCGGTAGCGCCGCCGCTCGATTTGCTCGAGCGCAAACTGGAAAACGACCCCGAAGGAACCCGTCGTGACGAGGCAAAACAAGGGCGGCATCATGCGCAGGACGCAATGCCCGGGCCCAAAGCCGATCTGGCACGCGACCAGGAAAATCACCGCCGTTCCGGCCAGCAAAAACAACTTGAGCAGCGCGTGGTGAATCCACAAACAAATGGCCATCGTCAGCCCGAGCATGAGCAAGGCCAGCGCGACATCGAAGACCGGCCCGGGCTCGCCCAGTGAGCCATGATCCAAAATCGTGGCCGTCATCTGCGCCTGGACTTCAGGGCCGGGCATGCTGCCGAACGGCGTGTCGTGCACGTCGTGAAAAATTTCCGCGATGGGGCCGACCACGACGATTTTGTCGCGGAAAATGCTCCCGCCGTTGAAAGGCGGCGCCTGCCACAATTTTTCCACGAACATTTTCTCCAGCGGCAGGACATTGTAAGTGCCCGCCGGTCCGCGAAAATCGATGAAGTTGCCGCGGTCGTAGGGCGGTGGATCGACGTGGCCGGCGAATTTTTCCGCCGCCAGCGCGCTCATGTGGATGAGGTCGTCCGGATATTTGTCGGCGAATTTTTGCAGCTGCGGGGTTTCCCGCTCGATGGAAGTGCGGTACCGGCCGCGCCGCTCAACCCCGTCGGGGTCGGCCCACAAATTGACCATCCCGACAATATGGTCGGTGCCCGGCAGTAAAAGTCGCGCATTAGGCGGGGTGTACTTTTGGAAGACCTCCCCGCTCGCTTCCTCGGAGGAGAACTGCGAGCCAATCACGACATGGTCCTTGTATTTTTGCAGGGCCCGGGCAAAAACGCCATCGCCTTCGGTTTCGGCGGCAAAAACAAAATCGAACACCACCACCCTGGCGCCGGAGGCCATGAGTTTTTCCAACACCGCCGCATAAACGCGGCGATCCCACGGCCACGGCTGCTGCATCAATTGCAACGCGGGAGAAGCCGCGATTTCTTCCGGCGCGAGCTCATCGAGGGCAATCGTGCTGTTTTCAATACCGACCAGCTTGATGTCTGGATGCGCGGGCCTGGTTGCGCGGTTGCTGTAGCGGCGGTCAATCAACGCTCCTTCGCATTTTTGCCAAAGGGCGGACGTCGTCAGCCAGTGTGTTTGGGTGAGGCCAAAAGCCAGAAGTCCGACGGCAACGACAATCGCCTTCGCATGCTGTGTCAAAAACTTGACCATGATGTTCAGGGATGCCGATCGGGCTCATTAGCGGCAATACTGTAATCTTCTGGTAGTTGGTAGTTGGTAGTTGGTAGTTGGTAGTTGGTAGTTGGAAATTCGTCATTGGTCATTGGTCATTCGGGCAAACGCCCGGCCTTGACATGCCACCGTCGCGTCGCTTATTCAGCTAACTTTTCCGCAACTCGAAAACCTCTTCGCAACCCACCGTCATGGCCGCCGCAAACGACATCCGCAAAGGACAAGTCATCAAGTTCAACAACGAACCCCACCTGGTCATGGAGACGCAGCACCGCACGCCGGGCAACCTGCGCGCCTTCGTCCAGGCCAAGATGCGCAACCTCAAAAACGGCCGCTCGATGGACCAGCGCTTCAATTCCACCGAGTCGCTCGAAGTGCTCTCGACCGAGCGCAAGACCCTCGAGTTCAGTTATGCCGACCGCGACGCTTTCGCTTTCATCGATCCGCAGACCTACGAACAGGTCGAGCTCAGCGCCGTGCTGGTCGGCGACGCCAAGAACTACCTCGTGGCCAACGGCAAGGTCGAAGTACTTTTCGTGGACGACAAACCGCTGACCATCGACCTGCCCTCGGCGGTCGAGCTCAAGATCGTGGAATCTTCCGACGGCATCCGCGGCGACACCGCGAGCAACGTCCAGAAACCCGCCAAGCTCGAAACCGGCCTGGTCGTCCAGGTCCCCCTCTTTATCAAGGAAGGCGACACGGTGCGTGTGAGCACCGCCGACGGCTCCTACCTCAGCCGGGCGTGAGGCAAAGCGGCGTGTCCGAATAAATTTTAGCAAAACAGAGTAAGCAAAGAAAAAGCCCCGAACAAGTCGGGGCTGGAGAACTTGGCGCCTTGGCGTCTTTGCGTTAAATAAGAATCTTACGCCACGCGTTCGACGATCAGCGGCGGGGGCGTCGGACGCTTGGGCGCGAGGCGGTAGGCATTCTTGAAATGCTCGAGCGCATGCTCAAGCTTCGACTCGTCGTTGTAATGGATCATCATGAGCGGCTCGCCCTGTTTCACCTGCGTGCCGACTTTCTTGATTTCCGAAACACCCACGGCGTAGTCGATCTTGTCATGCGGGTCCTCCCGGCCGCCGCCGAGGAGGTGGACGCCGCGGGCGATCATGGCCGCGTTGATCGTGTGGACGTAGCCGCGTTTGGGCGCGGGCAGTTTGCGGATGTGTTTTGCGTGCGGAAATTTTTCCGGATGGTCGATGTAGCTGACGTCCCCGCCCTGCGCCTTGACGAGATCCTTGAACTTCGCGAGCGCGGAGCCGTCGGTCAGATGACGCTGCACGGTTTGCTTGGCGGAGAGCGTGGAACCGGCGACGCCGGCGAGGCGGACGATTTCCATGCCGAGCTTGAGGACAAGTTCCTTCATGTCCTCGGGACCCTGGCCCTTGAGGAGAGTGATGGCCTCCTTGACTTCGAGCGAGGTGCCGACCGTGTCGCCGAGCGGCTGATTCATGTCGGTGACGAGGGCGACGCAACGCCGTTTCATGGAGCGGCCGACGCGGGTCATCGAACGCGCGAGCTGCTTGGCCTGCTCAAGTTCCTTGATGAAGGAACCGTTGCCCCACTTCACGTCGATGACGAGGCCTTCGGAACCTTCGGCGAGTTTCTTGGAAAGGACGCTGCCCGTGATGAGCGGCAGGCTCGGGATGGTGCCGGTTTCCTTGCGGAGCTCGTAGAACTTGGCGTCGGCCGGCGCGAGGTCTTCGCTTTGCACGACGATGGCGCCGCCGATGCGCGCGAGTTGCGAAGAAAAATGTTCGATGCTCTGGTTGCCCTTGAAGCCGGGGATCGCGGCGAGCTTGTCGAGGGTATTGATGATGTGATCGTGCTCGACACCGCACATCATTGGCACGACGACGCCGCTGGCCATGGCGAGCGGCACGAGGACAAGCGAGGTCTTGTCGCCCACGCCACCGGTGGAATATTTGTCGATTTTCGGCTTGGCGATGTGCGACAGATCAATGACTTCGCCCGAAAGCATCATTTCTTCGGTGAGGTCGGCCGTCTCTTGGGCGGACATTTGCTGGAAGAAAATCGCCATCAAAAGCGCCGAAAGCTGGTGCTGGGGCATCTCGCCATCGATCGTGCTGTCGATGATGTAGCGAATTTCCTCTTGGGTGAACTCCCCGCCATCGCGTTTCTTCTCAATTAAGCTGACAAACGCAGGTTTAACAAACCGGCGCGGTGGGATATGGCGTTTACTCATGGATGGGTTATGCGAATAAGGATGCGAGCCCGCTGGCTCGAAAAGTTTACCAAAAAACACGTAGGGCCTTCATTGTCGAGACAATTTTACACACCCAAATCCTCCAAACTCACTGGCAATTCATCGCCAGCCAAGGTGTTCCAACTCCACGCTTGCGCGGCAGGCATGCCCGGCACTGAAGTGATGAGGGAATGTATTCAAACTGGAAAGCCACACCGTTCGCGTCGAGAGACGGCAGCCGCAAGGCGCGGCAGAAGGTGGTTATCCTCGGAGAGGCTACCCCCTTCTGCCGAAACGCCGCGGCTGCCATTCTATCGCGCGAACCCTTTCGCCTTCGCGTGAAGCTACGGCGGACTGAATCCCCCGAGACCTCCGAAGCCTTGGCGAAGGAGGCCGGGCATTGGCTCCTCGACTCCGCCTTGCTCTGCGCTTTTCCAGCCGATAGCGGTATGGCTTTCCAGGTTGAATCCACTCCCTAAATGCACGTTTCGTTCGACATCGCGGCCAATCTCGAGGCGGCCCTGAAGACCGCCGCCAGCCGCGCCGGCCTCGAAGCCGCCGCTTTTGTGCCTGAGGTCAGGCCTGCCGACCCTCGCCACGGCGACTTTCAGGCCAATGGCGTGCTCGGCTACGCAAAAGCCCGCAAACTCAACCCGCGCCAAGTCGCCGAGCAACTCGTGGCCGCTCTGCCGGACGACATCCGGCAGCAATGCGACGTCGCCGTCGCCGGCCCCGGTTTTGTCAATTTCACGCTCAAACCCGACCTGTTGCTCGCCTGGCTGGCGCAGCACGATTCCGCCGCGCATCTGCAAGCCGGCGCAGCAGCAAGTGCGACCTACACCGGCCAGACTTGGATCGTAGATTACAGCTCGCCCAACACCGCCAAGCAAATGCATGTCGGGCACCTCCGCTCAGCCGTGATCGGCGAGGCCATCGCGCGGATCCTTGCCTTTAACAACGCCCATGTCATCCGCGACAACCACATCGGCGACTGGGGCACGCAGTTCGGAAAACTCATCTGGGCCTATAAAAAAGCCGACCTTGCCGCGCTCGAGGCCGCCCTCACCCGCGAGCCGCTCGAAGAATTCGAGCGCCTCTACAAGATTGGCAACAATGCCGCCGGGGCCGATCCCGCCGTGCTCAAGGAAGCGCAGCAGGAGCTGGTAAAGCTACAAAATGGCGACGCGGAGAATCTCGCCATCTGGAAAAAAATCAACGACGTGTCCCTCGCAGCCTTCCAGGAAATTTATGACCTGCTCGATATT
>Ga0307478_10004260_pt1 | contig 10241 bp, 9 predicted proteins | sample atmos_gasesECM4C_2_FD_203713 | JGI IMG/M metagenome (GOLD analysis project Ga0307478, IMG submission 203713) | Hardwood forest soil microbial communities from Morgan-Monroe State Forest, Indiana, United States - atmos_gasesECM4C_05 | ecosystem: Environmental > Terrestrial > Soil > Temperate...
TTCCCCGATGGCCCGCAGCCGCATCCCTAAATTGTGTTTCATCTCGAAGACCACTCGCTCGCGCGGCGTCAGCCGCTTCATGGCCGCGCTGATCTGTTCGCCCACTTCCCGCCCCATCAGCCGCCTTTCCGGGTTCGCTGCTGGGTTCTGCGAGGGCTGCTGGTCGAAGAAGTCGCGCGTTCCGCCGTCGGCCCCTTCCGGCACGGGCGCTTGATCCTCTCGACGGCTGGTTCGCCGGCGCAGATGATCGAGCGCCGTGTTGGTCACAATCCTGTATAGCCATGTATGAAAACTGCTCTCGAACCGGAACCGGCCCAGGTTCCGGTACACGCGCAAAAAGCTCTCTTGGTAGATGTCCTGCGCGTCCTCCGGACGGTTCACGATGTTCAGCGCCAGCCGCAGAACCTGCCGGTCGTACTGCCGCACCAGCTCCTCGAACGCCAGGCGGTCTCCCCCCTGCGCCCTGCGGACCAGCGCGTGCTCCTCCGCGCGCTTCGCCGCGGCTGTCTGGCTCGCAACTCCCTCGAGTGCGATGCTCGTCTCCATCATCTCTGCCGTCGGGGGAGTTTCCCCTCCGTAAACGACCCTTTCTGGCCTTTTTCTGATGTTTTAGACGCCTTTAAACGCCTTTAGTGAGCGTCAATTCACGCTAATTTTTCCTGCTTTATATTTCCTATCTTTTGTATTTTCCTCATGTTACAGCAGTGACCCCAACCGTATAAGCCCATAAACCGCCACACAAACTCCAAAATCCACCCCCGTCCCCCAGTCCACTCTCATCCCTTGATGGCGAAGAGCAACGGGCAGATGTGGAACCAAAGAAAAATAATAGATCGCGTTGCCCACAAGAATAGCTATCAAATATTCTAGCCACCGCCGGGGAGTTGCTCCAAGGAATTGCCGCGCCGTTGCCATTTGGTAGTTCGCCAAAGTACAGTGCCGACTGCGACGTTTAACTAACCGCGCGCCGCATAGCCTGCGAGGAGCGCAACGTTTTTATTTTATTGCAATGGTAGTTGCATGTAAACGGGCACTCGCCTTCACGGTAGCTCATAATGACACGCCCAAAAAGCGCGCAGATGAGCTTCCAATGTCTCTATGCGTGTGACCACTTGAAAACCGTCCCCGCGACGTGCGAGGGTAAAATGGCCAAGAGCGCTCGATGCGCATCCTGCTGACCAATCCGGTGAAATATCTGCGAGGCGTAGGTCCGCAACGCGCGGCAATGCTCGAAGAGCGCGGCATCGCAACCGTGGGCGATCTGCTCAGCTATCTCCCGTTCCGCTATGAGGATCGCATCCGCTTCACGCCGATTGCGGAAATTGTTCCCGGGCAAATACACACTGTCCTCGCCGAAGTCACCGGCGCGGGAGGGACGGTCCGCTTCACGCGAGGGCGCGGCCCGGTATTTCACGCCACGGTGCGGGACGGCTCGGGCGTTTTGCACGCGCGCTTTTTTCACGGCGCATATCTCGAAGGGCGCTTGAAAGAAAAACAGCGGCTGGTGCTCCATGGGAAAGCGGAGATGGACGCGTACCGTCCGGGACGCCTCGAAATGGTAAATCCCCAGATCGAGCTTGTCGGAAGCGGCGACAATGCGTCCGCGGATTCCACCGAAGTGGGCCGGATCGTGCCGGTCTACGAAGCGCTTGGCGGAATCAGTTCGCGGATGCTGCGGCGCATCATTTACGGCGTGCTCAGCGATTTCGACAGCGCCGTGCCGGATCCGCTCCCCGAAAAAATTCGCGAGCGCTATCGCCTTCCCACACGGCGCGAAGCCCTGCTCTACGCGCATTTTCCACCCAAAGATGAAAACCTCGATCTTTTGAACGATTTTCGGAGCCCCGCGCAAATACGGCTGATCTTCGAGGAGTTTTTCTATTATCAGCTCGCCCTTGCGCTGCGCCGCCAGCGCGAACATCGCCGGCCGGGAATCGCCATGCGCATCCGCGAAGACAAAATCCGCGCCGCGCTGAAGCGCATCCTTCCATTCAAGCCCACGGCGGCGCAAAAGCGCGTGCTGGCGGAAATTGCCGCGGATCTCGAACAGCCATTTCCCATGCACCGGTTGCTCGAAGGCGATGTGGGCAGCGGCAAGACAATTGTGGCGCTCGAGGCAGCGACAATCGTGATCGAAAACGGCTACCAGGTGGCGCTGATGGCGCCCACGGAGATTCTGGCCGCGCAGCACTTTCTTTCGGCGCGCCGCATCTTTGAGTCCGCGGGCTACCGGGTCGAATTAATCGTGAGCCGTCGCAACCGCGCGGAAAGGACCCGCGTGCTCGAGCGTGTTGCGAGCGGTGAAACACAATTCGTCGTTGGCACGCACGCGCTTATCGAAGAGCCGGTACAATTCGCGCGGCTGGGCCTGGCCATCGTGGACGAGCAGCATCGCTTCGGCGTACTGCAGCGCAAGCGGTTGGTCGAAAAGGGCGCGTCGCCGCACGTGCTGGTGATGACCGCCACACCCATTCCGCGGACTCTCGCGCTCACACTGTATGGCGATTTGGATCTCTCGGTGATTGATGAAATGCCGCCGGGACGCACGCCGGTGGAGACGCGGTGGACCTCCGATGCGCAGTTGCCAGGCGTGTGGGAATTCCTGCGGCGCGAAATCGCACGCGGACGCCAAGCGTACATCATCTATCCCGTGATCGAGGAATCGAAGCAGGAACTGAAAGCTGCGACGGAAGAGTACGAGCGTCTGGCAAAGCACGCCTTTCCGAAGCTGCATGTGGGCTTGCTGCACGGGCGCCTCGGCAATGAAGAAAAAGATGCGGTGATGGAGCGCTTCCGTGCCGGCGAACTGCAAATTCTGGTCGCCACCACGGTTGTCGAAGTCGGTGTGGATGTCCCCAACGCCACGGTGATGGTGATCGAGCACGCCGATCGCTTCGGCCTGGCGCAGCTTCATCAGCTTCGCGGGCGAATCGGACGCGGCGTCGAGAAATCGCACTGCATTCTGGTGGCGCCGAAGTCTATCGCGGGAGAGGCGCGCGAGCGCATCGAGACCATGGTGGCTACATCCAATGGATTTGAAATTGCCGAGCGCGATTTGAAACAACGCGGTCCCGGCGAATTCTTCGGCACGCGGCAGCATGGCGACGCGGCGTTTTCGTTTGCGCAGCCGCTTCGCGACCGCGAATTGCTCGAACTTGCCAGGCGGGAGGCCTTCGCGCTGGCCGAGGACTCCACGCAGGCAAATGAAGTGGCCGCACAGCTCGAATCGCTGAACCCGGCGTGGCAGAAACGCTATCAACTGGCTTCGGTGGGATAGACATGCGCGTGATTGCAGGCAAATACCGCAGCCGGCGATTGAAGGGTCCGGCGAAGCTTCGCCTGCGACCCACGAGCGACCGCTTGCGCGAAACGCTTTTCAATATCCTCGGTCCGGCGGTGGAAGACGCGCTCTTTCTGGACGTCTATGCCGGGACGGGCGCAATTGGCATCGAAGCCATCAGCCGTGGCGCGCGCGAAGTGATCTTCATCGAAGCCCACGCAACCAGCGAGCGGCGCATAAGAGAAAACTTACAGGCGCTCGGGATCCACTCCGGCGCGGAAACGATCGCGGCGGACGCCGTGCGCGGCCTGGAAAAATTGGCGGCGCGGCGACTGATCGCCGATTTTATTTTTCTCGATCCACCGTATGACGACGCCGACGAATTGCTGCGCGCGCTCGAATTTCTCGACGGCTCTCGTCTAATCGCGCCACGCAGCTTGGTGATTGCGGAGCACCATCGCAAGAGCAATTTGCCCGAGCGCTTCCGTCGCCTCGAGCGCATCCGCATCGTCGAACAAGGCGATGCCGCACTGAGTTTTTATCGCTTGGCAGCCGCTGCGTAGGTCCGCGCATCCGATTTCATCGAGTATAATGGACCATCGCATGGAGCCATCCGCACAACGCGCGCGCGAGCCCCTGCCGGACTCGCCCGCTGAAAAACCACATGCGCGCCCGCCTGCGCTCGATCTCAGCGTCCGGTGGGAATCTCCTTGGCGTGAATTTTGGACAAGCCTGCGCGATTCATTCACCACGCCGCGCCCAGCCAAGGATTCCGCTGTACCGGGCGATGCGGTCCTGCGTGTCGAATGGGTGCGCGGTAAACTCCCCGGCAGGGCCTTCGCGGCGTCCTCCTTGTGGCACGTCGCCGCGGTGATGATCCTCATACTTCCCATCTGGAGCTTCCTGCCGGAGTCGAAGACGATCCTCGCGCCCGTACAAATCCAAGTGGAATGGTATAGGCCTCCCGATGACCTGCCGCGGATTTCGATACGCGCCCCCGCGCCGAAACCCAAGCCGATGAGCCCGCCGGCGGACGCGAGCAAGCCGGTCGAGCAGCACGATGCGGATACGTTCAATCCGCGGCAAACGATTATTTCCATCCCCGTGCACGTCACGCATCCGCGACAGACTTTGATCCAGCCCGATGCGCCTCCCACGCCTCCAAAGATCGTCCCGCAGCTTCCCAACATCGTCCAATGGGCCGCAACCGCGCCCGGAAGGCCGCAGCTTCAAATTACTCCGACGGCTGCCGCGCCGCACATCGTGCAACACACTCTCCGCGACGTGGCCGCGCCGGAGGTGGCAAACAACGAGAAGAATCCGGTGCCGCTGAGTATTGCTCCGGCGGCCAGCGCGAACCCGCAATTGCGCATGCCGTTGCAGCCGATGTCCGCTCCTGCGGCCCAGCGGAATACCACGCACACCGATGCTGTTGCTGCTCCTGAGGTCGGCAGTGCGGCTTCCACGGGTGATGCAAGTCTGCACCGCCTGATTGCACTTTCGGCGACGCCCGGACCCGCTGCGCCCGACGTGGCCATTCCACAGGGAAACCTTGCCGCGCGCATCTCTATGTCTCCGGAGGGAACGAGGGCGGGCGCTGGTGGTGGAGCGGAGAATCACGCCAGCGGCGCGGGCTCGAATTCGATTTCAGCGTCCGGTGCGGGCAACGGCAGCGCTGCGGGCGGCAATGGCAATTTCCCGGCGTCCGTGACCATCAGCGGAGGAATTGTGCCGGCGGCAAGGCGCCCCGGGAATCTGGATCTGAAGCCGGCGTTGTCGGCGGCGGATCTGGGCGCTCCGCGAAGTGGCCCCTCGGTGGTAGGCGCGATTGATCCCAGCCTCTCGCCCGAAAAAATTCTTTCCGGCAAGCAGGTATACACACTTCACGTCAACATGCCGAACTTCACCAGCGCCGCCGGAAGCTGGATTATGGATTTTGCCCAGCTCGATGAGGAGGATCCACGCTTTAGACAGAAGGGCCAGCTTGCGACGCCCGTTCCCATCGAGAAAGTGGACCCACAATATCCGCAGTCGGCGATCCGCGAAAACATTGATGGCCAGGTGGTTCTCTACGCGATTATCCGCAAGGATGGCTCGGTGGACAGCATCCAGCTAGTGCACGGCGTCGATCCGCAACTCGACCGCAACGCCATGGTCGCACTCGCGAGATGGAAATTCAGTCCGGCCATGCGCGACAGCGTTCCCGTGGATGTCGAAGCCGTCGTCTATATCCCCTTCCGCTTTCGCAGCCCGGTGCCGTAGCGCCTTCAAAAATGGGTGCGCAATTCGCGGAACGCTGGAAGGATCAGCAGCTTCCCCGCGCCGCTTTCGAGTTCCGCCTTTTCCAGTTCCCACGTGGCCGGATGAGGAATGAACACCGCGTTGAGACCCACCTTGAGTGCCGGGTTAATGTCGCTGCGCGGGCTATTCCCCACCATCCAACCCTGCGACTTCACAATTTTGAATTGCTCGATCATCCGGCCGTACGTTTCCGAATCCTTCTCCAGGACGATTTCGATGGCCTCGAAATGGGATTGCAAGCCCGAGCGCTCGACCTTGCCCACCTGCTCGGCGTGCTCTCCCTTGGTCAATAGGATCAGGCGGTGGTGTTTCGAGAGGTAGGCCAGGGTTTCGGGAACGCCATCCAGAATGCGCGGCGGTGTGTTTTCCAGCTCGGAGCCGATCTGTTCGATTTCCTTGACGATCTCGCGGCGGGCCATGTTTCCCGAGAGCTTCAGGTACGTCTCCTCCAGCGAGCGCAGAAAGCTGCGTACCCCATAGCCGTGCTGGCGGATGTTGCGCCGCTCGGTCTCATTGAGTATGTGGCGGATGTATTCCGGCGTGTAGCCCAGATGTTCGAGCCGCAAAATGAACCGGGCGATGACGCTCTCGAAAAAGATATTGTTTTCCCAGAGCGTATCATCCGCGTCGATGAGCAGCGTTTTCCGAGTCATGGCAGGTTTCCCGCAATCCAATCTTGTGCCACGCGAGAGAATAGGAGAAGTGAATTCTCGCGGCGGATGAGGATCTCCGGCGAGTGGATGCGTGGAACCCGGTCTCTTCGGAAGGGCAGTGTCACGCGGCGGGAAGAAACTCGTACCGCTCGATCGTCGCGGCGACTCCGCGACGGCCATTGTGCGGCTCGACACGCAGAACGTGCGCATAGCAGCGGATGTGCACGTCGCCTGCAAGCGTAATCTGCTGCGGCAACGTAAGCACGAATTCGATCGGGTTGCCCGTTTCCAGGATCGCTTCGATGGTGAAATAGAGGCCGCGAAAACTCACGTCGCGGGTCTCCGCTTCTTTTTCCGTGATGCCATTTCCCGAGGAAAACCGCACTTTCAGCGGAAGCATCATCGCAAAACGCCGGGCGGTCCTGCGCTCCACGCCGTTTTCCATGGGCCCTCACGATTCCTACTACTGGCACACAACTTATCACCGCGCGGCTCCGCGCGCAATGCATTTTGAACCATCGCCGGCGAATCGCTCCCGGCCTTGTCTTCTTTTTGCCTGGCATTCGCCGCACTGCGGCACGATGGTTTGACCGGGCCTTCCGCTGCCGCTAGGATGGAATATGTGATCGAGAGCGCCGCGGCGAGTCTCGGGGAGCAGCACAACCGTCGGCGGATGGCGCGCCACGTGCCCGGGCGAATCACTCTCGGATCCGCTTTTCATTAAATTCTCCTGCTCAAACTTCATGGCCGAAGTTTTCCATCGCAAAATATTTCTGGAGGGCCCGGAAGGGCGGCTCGAAGCCTTGCTCTGGACATCGCCTCTCCCCGACCCTCTTTTCGCCGCGCTGGTGTGCCATCCACACCCGCTTTTCGGTGGGACCATCCACAACAAAGTTGTCTACCAGGCTTCTAAGGCGCTCCACGGGCGCGGCATCCCCGTGCTGCGATTCAATTTTCGCGGCGCTGGATTGAGCGAGGGCCAGCACGACCACGGCCGTGGCGAACAGGACGACGTGCGCGCGGCGCTCGACTATCTCTCGCATGAATTTCCCGGCAAACCCATTCTCCTTGCTGGATTCAGCTTCGGAGCGTGGGTGGGACTTCGTGTCGGGTGCGAGGATGCGCGTGTAACGCGACTCATCGGCCTGGGAATTCCGGTGGACAATGCCGCCGTGGATATGTCCTACCTGCGGGTCTGCGCGAAGCCCAAACTCATCATTCAAGGCGGCAACGACACATTCGGTACGCGCGCGAGCGTGGAGGCGCTCTTTGCGACGATGCCTGAGCCAAAGCGCCTGGTGGTCATTGAAGGCGTGGACCACTTTTTCGCCGGGAAATTGGGCGAAGTCGGCGCCGCCATTGACACCTGGCTCGACACTACGCCTCTGCGCTAAAACCAGCCGCAAAAACTTCTATTGGGCTTATCCTACGCGGAGACGTTCACTTCTGTTTTGCGACGACCGTGACGCCGAGGAATTTGACAAAAGGCTTGGCGAGGATCGTAAACAGAACGTGGTTGGTCGAGTCAAATCGCAGCAAGCTGTAAACGCCACTGTCGAGGAAGAATTCGTAGGATAAGGCCTCGTCGTGGACAATCGGCTGCGAGTGTGCGCGGAACACGGTCACGGCGAAAACAAAAGCAATCAGGCAGCAGGCAAGAACGCGATAGAAAACGGCGGCGGTGTTTGCCGGCTTAATCGGCGAAGCCAATTGTTTTTCTCGATCCGGAGCAAGCATATAGATTCGTATGAAAGTGCGTCAAGCGCAACGGTCCGCGCGCGATCGAGGGCCGAAATATTTCCGCATCAACTCACCTGCTGATAATGGCAGGCTCGCGCATTCGCTGCCTGTGGCGCGGCTCCGCAGATTCGGATGGTAGGGGTGGGGATGTCGCCAGATAGGCCATCACCAAGAATAGCAGGGCATTCGAAGGAATGTGCAGGTTGAAGTCGGCGAAGCTGTGCAGAAGGAGTGCGCTCGCGGCGGCGATGGCTCCGGCGTGCAGCGCGCGGGAGAGATGGCTTTGATCAGCTTGAAAATTTCTCCGCGCTTCGCGGTAGAGCCGCCAGAGGAAAGTCACGCCGCAGAGGCCGCCGAGCAGTCCCGTTTCGGCAAGGGCTTCGATGTAGTCGTCGTGGACATGGTCCACGATTCTGCCGTCGTACTGCGTTTCATACCGGGGATATACGGAGACGAGCGTTCCCAGGCCCGAGCCCATGACCGGATGATCGAGAAAAATATGCGCCGCTCCGCGGAACATCGAGACGCGCCTCGCAGTGGAAACTCCATGGTTATGCAGCGACATGAACCTCTCGATGGTCCCCTGCACTCCCACCCAGGCGATGAGCGCCAACGCGGCGAGCGCCACTAGCGCGACCATCGTCATGCGAGGTCCGCGCAACTCCTGCCGTTTTCGCACCAGCAGCGCCAGCACCGCGATCCCGAAGGCGAAGCCAACGATTCCGGCTCGCGAACCTGAAAGAACGAGCGCGCTGACAGGAACGATGGTTAGCAAACCAGCGAGAGGGAAGAGGTCCCTGCGGACGCCGCGAAACACCATCAGCGCCAGGCCCACGGGCAGCGTAAGCTCGATGAATCCGGCGAAATGATTGCGATTCACGTAGGGGCCGAAGACATCGGCCCCCGACGCTACCTTCTGGAACCAGTAAATCTCTCCATTCGATGTGAAATGCTGAATGATGGCCAACAGCGAAACCGCGAAGCACAGGACGACCAGAAACCACGCGAGCGCCGACAAATCCGCCCGGCTGCGAAACGCCTGCGCGGTGAGAAACAGGACGACGAAATATGCCGCGAACTTGAGCAATTCCTGGCGTGTGAGAAACGGATAGGCCGTGCGGTGGAAGAGCAACTGGAGAAGTCCGATGGCAAGGAAGCCGAGCAGGGGCGCGTTCAGCGGACTCCACTGGATTGTTGCGCCCGCGTCCCTGGAGACGATGAACGCCCAGGCGACAAGAAGCAGCGCGGCTCCAATTTCGAGAAGAGACACGGACCACGTTTGGACCCCGCCAAACGCCAGCACGCTGAATGCGAGCAAAAGACAGAGTCCGATGCGCAGCAGGCTCATGGCGATGGCTGCGCCGCCGCATCGGAGGGAACGAGCGAGACATCGGCAATCCAGACCGTACCGCTCAGTTTGTTGTCGAAGAACTGGCTTGGATACCGGACCAGGCGAACAGCCAGAAAGTGGGTGTCCGCGCCTGTGGTCACGTCGGCATCCACGGGGGTCCAGGGATGTGTTCCGATGAAGCCATCGGTGAGCAGATTCACTTCCCCCGGGTGGTTGGGATCCGTGATCGAAAAACGGATTCCGCTATCGGTCGAAATTTCATCCGTGCGCATCAAGGCATGGAAATGGAACGCGTGGCCCGGTTCGGCCGGGATGAATTGCGCCGGGGCGTCGAGCGACAAATTCGTTCCGCCAGTGAAATCGAGCCGCACCGCGCGCGTACCACTCGGTGGGCGCGCGGAATCGAAATTAATCTCCGCGCCAACAGGCGAATCCCAGCGCCAGCCGAGGCCGGCCTCGGCAAATTCCGTGGCGAAGCCGCCATCCCAGATCAGGGAATGATTGGCAGGCTCGTCGTGAGGCAATCCCGCGGCCGCGAGGGCTTGGGGCCAGACGCGGCGGGCATCGTCGCCGCGGTCCGTACGAATCAGTTCCTCAAAAAAGGGAAATGTTTCCCGGAGAGGGATGGGTTTGCCCAGGGCTGCCAGGTGCTGCCAGAGCGCAAGGGCCGCGTCAGTCTGCCGATTGGATCCGAGGAAATCGAGCGCCTGCAAATAGGCCTCGGGGTTGGGGGGCAGCACCTGGCCGACGAGCTGATTGACGTCTCCGCTTGATCGCCAGGTGCGCGAGATGGCCATGGGCAGCAGGCTCGGGTCCCGGTCGATGGCCAGCCGGATCTGGGCATAGGCTCCGGCGTAGTCCTGCTGCCGCAGAAGAAAGTTCCCATAATTCCACGCGGTCAGCGCGGAGGCGGGAT
>Ga0307478_10004262_pt1 | contig 10238 bp, 10 predicted proteins | sample atmos_gasesECM4C_2_FD_203713 | JGI IMG/M metagenome (GOLD analysis project Ga0307478, IMG submission 203713) | Hardwood forest soil microbial communities from Morgan-Monroe State Forest, Indiana, United States - atmos_gasesECM4C_05 | ecosystem: Environmental > Terrestrial > Soil > Temperate...
AGCTGCAGCCCATCGTCGACGCGCTGATCACGCATTACCAGGCGGAGAAACTGAAGAGCGAAGCGACCCCGGTAGCTTGAGTACAGACCACGTAGGGACAGACGCCCTCGTCTGTCCGGGCGGGCGAAGCTCGGCTCGTTTTCGCGAGCAGACAGTCGAGCGATGCGATCAATTTAATCCTTGGCAGAACAATAACTTCATATCGCACCCTGCACGGTAGTGCGACCACAATCGACTTTGGGAATCCTCATTCTCCTCCGTGCCTCTGTGGTGAAATAGACCTCAGCATGCCCCTGCGCGAAGCCCTCCAAGCCGCCATCGCCCGGCTCACCGCCGAGCATGTCCCCTCGCCGCGCCTCAACGCCGAAACTCTTCTGATGTTTACGCTCAACTGCGATCGTGCCCACCTCTATGCCCATCCCGAACGTGAACTCACCGCCGAGGAGCAATCCCGTTATGAGGAAGCCCTAACTCAGCGCGCCAAGGGCGTGCCCGCCCAATACATCACCGGCCACCAGGAATTCTGGGGACTCGACCTGATTGTCTCGCCCGCTGTGCTCATCCCCCGTCCCGAAACCGAGCACCTGGTTGAGGCCGTCCTCCCGCTTGCCCGATCCATGAAGGCCCCCAAAATTGCCGATGTCGGCACCGGCTCCGGAGCTATCGCGCTCGCGCTCGCGAAAGAGCTGCAAAACGCCGAGATCCACGCTACCGACAACTCGCCCGCCGCCCTCGAAATTGCCGAAGCCAACGCCGCCCGCCTGCAGCTCGAATTCCGCGCCCCCAACCTGCATCCGCCCGGGCGCCGCATCTTCTTCCATGACACCGACCTGCTGCGCGGTCTCGATTCCGGCGCATTCGATTTCGTCGTTTCCAATCCGCCCTACGTCGGACTAGCTGAGGAAGATGAAGTCCAACTCGAAGTTCGCAAATTTGAACCGCGCAATGCCGTGTTCGCCGGGCCTACCGGCATCGAGGTGATCGAAAGACTGATCCCCGCCGCCCGCCAGGCACTCAAGCCCGGCGGCTATCTCGTGATGGAAATGAGCGGCACCATCGCCGAGCGGGTACGCACACTTCTGGCTGGCTGGGAAGACATAACAATTTCGAATGACCTGCAAGGGATCCCGCGCGTGGCCTCCGCCCGCAAGACTCTTGTGAATCCCGTACCTCGCCGCAACCCCTGAAGGGGCCAACCCAATCTCAGCATTGCGGCACGCCTGAAGGCGTGCCCTGATACGAACCGTGCACAGGTCGGATATGCGTCGCCGCGGCTGCAAACTATAATCATCCGCGCGCAACTTCCTGGAATCTATAGCTGAAAAACTGCCCGAGGTGCCTCATGCGACTCAAGCCGTTCCTGCTCGACACTTGGCTCGACCAGTACGAACACCGGATCGAATTCAATCTTGGCGCCAGCACCGGTCCCACCTGGACGGTCAACGACATTCTCGCCCTCGCTGACGACGAGACCCTCCATCGCTTCCTCAATCACAAGCTGGTTTACGGCCGTCCCGCGGGCGCGGACAGCCTTCGCGAAGCCATCGCGGAAATGCAGGGCGTTCCGGTGGAGTCGGTCCAGGTCATGACAGGCTCATCCGAGGCACTGGTGGCGATGATGTGGCTGGCGAACGAGCCTGGCGCCAACGTGATCCTGCCCCTTCCCGGATTCACGACGTTCTCCGCGCTGCCGGAGTCACTCGGCATCGAGACGCGCTACTATCGCGTGCGGCGGGAGAACCAATTCCGCATTGACATTGACGAAATCAAGCACCTCGCCGACTCGAATACCAAGCTCATCCTGGTCAACTGCCCGCACAATCCCACGGGCGCGACTATCAGCGACGACGATATGGAGGCCCTGCACGCCTTCACGGCCGAACGCGGGATTCAATTGGTCAGCGACGAGGTCTATCACCCGATTTATCACGGTCGCAAGACCACATCCGCCGCTCGCCTTCCGCACGCCACGGTCATTCACGATCTCTCGAAAGCGTTCTCGATTGCGGGCGTGCGCACTGGCTGGATGATCGAGCACGATGCGAAGCGCCGCCAGCAATACTGGACCGCGCGCGCCTACTTCTCGATCTGCAACGGGACGACGGGCGAGATTCTGGCCGAGATTGCCATCCGCAACCGAGACAAAGTCCTGGGCAGGACTCAGGAGGTGGCCTCGCGGAACCTGAAGCTTCTCGATCAATTCATGGCCGAGCATCGGGAGGTGCTGGGTTGGATTCGTCCGCAGGGTGGCATGACCGCATTCCCCTGGCTGGTGACCGGGGAAGACGCTCGACCTTTCTGCCAGGCCGCCACCGAACGCGGCATCCTGCTTGCTCCCGGCGATTGCTTCGAGGTGCCATCGCACTTCCGCCTGGGCTTCGCCGCCGCTGGATTCGAGTTCTCGCGTGCTCTCGATCGCTTCGGAGAGTTCGTGAAGAGCTGGTCGCCCAGGTTGGCGACCGCTTAGGTCGAGCGAGGCAGAAGCACCGTAGATATTCCTGTGTAGAGCGCTCAGCGGGATCGTGGCGATACGTGCCCCTGCTCCATGCGATCAGGCTGGGGCGCGGAAAGGACTGCTCCGCAGAGGTAAACCGCGCCAAGTCAGGCTAGGGTGAAGTGCGGGACGGTCTGGGAGTCAGGGATGCTCGAAAGGTGCTGGAGGGGACCCTTGGCAGCCTGGCTGCGAGTCTGCGCAGGTTGTCGGCGATGTAGTGCAGTTCGAGACACGAGTGTGGGTTTTCGTAAGTACGGAGCAGATTTCTTTCCGATTTCGCGGAAGCGATTCGTCGCATCAATTCAGCCCGAAATCTGAGGGCCTCGCGCCGCTCATGAATTGTATAAGCTCTGAGCTGGAGATGTTCCCAAAGCTGAGCTGAGTAGTTGGCCTGCCGCAAACTATCTGGTCGAGGGCTTGCCCCCTTTTGGGTGTGAGCAGTGGCATCGCGCAGCAGCTGATTCATCCGCTTGTCGTAGGCGATAAACCGGGCATCGATCCCGTCCGCCAGACTCACACTTTTGCTGTACAACTCATCGGCACGACAATTCGAGAGATGGTCGCTCGTGCATCCGACTGGAGTGCCAGCGGCTGGTTTACTCAAGTTCGAAGAAGTATCGTGAGCCGGCTGCGAGAGAGGTGGTGCTGTCTGACGGATTCGAGGTTGAACAACGGAAGCCGCGGGAGGCGCGGTTTGCTTCACGATCGGGATCACATGGGCTGTGGATAGAGGCGCGGAGGCGAAGCGAATGTGCCAAATTCCCCATGCTGCAATGGCCATCGAGACCAGCAGGACAACCAGGATCTGCGCGCGCGAGCGCGGTCTTCGCGACGCTGTGTCGGCTGAGTCATCCTCGATCGACAGAGCGTTCTCGCGCAGAGTGTGCTCCAGTGGCAATACTCGAGGCTCGGAACCAGGCAAAGATCCTGTGGGGTCCGGCAGCACGGGCGCGTTCTTCTTCAACCGAGATCCACAGTGGCCGCAGAAACGTCGTTCCGGCACGGCGCTGATTGGTCCCACCGGATTGTCGTCGGGGGCGGGTGCGACGGCCTGCTGGATTTCGTTCTCAGTTGACGCCGAAGTCACTGCTTCCGCTGGGGAGGCTTCTCCGCCCTCGAGTTCCCGGACGAGTGCGAGAACAGCCTGGTCGCGTCTTTCGGGAGGGGTTGTGTAGTAGACGTTGGCCCACCGTCCGAGATTCTTCCCCAGCCGGGGATTGATCATCGGGTTGAGACGAGGGTCGGGAAGGGTATCGTGCAGGTTCGGGTCGTCTTTCCGGGCTGGTTGCACAAGTCAGCTCCAACTCCAGCGGCAATGAATCAGGCACCTTGCATTTCGTTCTTTCGATCTGGGTTTCGTAGTGCGGATAACCGATGAGCTTTCCTCATCTGTGAGAAGTTGCTGCAACGATCTCTGCTTTCCAGTCCAGCCAGCAAACCAAGCTGACCGGAGACTGCCAGTTTGGCGAACACGGAATCGAGACAGGCTCTCAGATTGTCCTCGCTGAGGACCAACCGCTCCGCAATGATTCTGGGGCTGACGCCCTGGGCCAGCATCCGAATCATCTTTCTTTCGTTGACAGTTAGGACGACTCGGCTCAGCGCACGATGGCTACAAAGGAACGATCTGCACATACTTCTTCCCTGGGGGTGCACGTTGGTTCTCCACCCAAGACGACGGGGTTGATGGCGCTAACCCGGAGGACGAGGATTTGTTTCGCTGGGTCCCAGGATTTGTTCAGGCGAGGGCAGAGAAAGTGGCAAAGTATACGGGCAATCCCCTAGGAATATGGACGGAAACCTGGGGCACGCGTAACTGGGTGGAGAAAAATCAATCAGTGCTGCCGCTCATCGGGAGTCGGCTTTTGGATCGGGGACGAACTGGAGCGTCCCGGCTTTTGCACTTCGGCATCGGTTCTCAGCGTGGCCTCGAGTCTGCTTAAAGTGCCCAGGGAGTGGGCGACGGATCGGCGCTCTTGTAGACCCGTATCTTTCTGTAGTAATTCTCCGAGCCGTCCGATGGCGACTTGCTTGACTTCTCGGATTCGGTCGGGAAATTCCTCGGGTTCTATCTCTACGAGGCGGGCGTCGGCCAGGGATTTCCGAACGCGTTGACTCCGATCTTCTTCGCTCACAACTCTGCGTCCTTGTTACCAGACAGCGTCATCCGACACCCTGGCGAATTGAACGGCCAAGCGTGTCAGCTCTTCTGCTCAGTTCGCTGGAATCTTAGATAGATATACGCCAGGTATTGGTTTAGTTCAGCCCAAAAAGATTGCTCACGGTCCTGCGGATCGATTCCACTCTCGGCCATGGAAACCAGGCGCTCTTCCCAGGCTTCGCGTTCGTCCTGCGACACCTCTTCGGCGCTGCGCCAGGCCGGTGACTCCGGGCATCCCAAGACTCTGTGCTCAGGAATCACGCGCCCATCCTCAAGGATGAAGTCGCGCCAGACCAATCCCCAGCGGATCTCTTTCAGAACACCGGATTTTAGTCCAGCAGAGGACTTGAACGAGACGAGCTGACCCTCATGGGGCGGCCACTTCTCTCCAGTGCTCACTGTCTGTATTGAGGTTTTCATGCAGGGCACTCGGAAAACAGGAATGGTTGCTAGTTGCTCTCCCCGGGGCCGGGCTCTCGACCAATAATCTGAGGTCCTTTGGTGGTCGGTCTCGGCCAAGGATTGCGGGAAATAACCTCCTCGACCGCCCGCTCCACCATGGAGATAAAAGCTTCGGTGCGCGCAGTGGGATCAGCGAGGGCGATATCGAGGCGGGGAGCCATTTCGACGGCAGGAATTGTATGAGCCTGCTGTGCGAGATAGCCAATCCAGAGGATCGTGACGGCGTTGTAGGCGACGCTTTTAAGCAGGCTGATCATGGGATTGGCGCTGCCCCCATAGCGCATCGCGACACTGACCAGAATCAGTTCAATGCTGGCAAAGACTCCGAATCCCAGCGCGATACCGAACACCTGCTGGCGCCAGCAATTCTTGAGCAGTCGGCAGAGAATCATCAGCAGACAGAAGAGTCCGCATTGCATGACGCGGACGCTCCGGTCGAAGGTTAGCACTCCGGCCACGACTCGATCGGCACTGCCTTGCTCGCTGGTAAAGGCAGTCACGATGGCGAGCAGGAGGAGCAGCCCACAGGCCCAGCGAAAAATCACCGAGCCCAGATTCTGAGCGCCTCCGTACTCCTCGAATACGTGCAGCAGGATTTCATCCATGACGGTGACGGCGAGGATGATGCTGATAGCGTTGCCGGTCCAGTACGCGTCGAAGTAGCCCTGCTGATAATAGTGATAGGTCAGCAACAGGATGGCCGTTTTCAGGATCTGAAAGATGATGTAGGAAAAGAAGCGCGGAAAAACAGAATGCAGCTTGCGATGGATCATGCAGGCGAGAAGGCCGATCTCTAAGGCAGGCCCCGCCACCCAACTCAAATACATTAACCAGTTCATCGCTTGGTAGGCACCCGAAGGCGAGAAGCATACCTCTCCCTCCACCGCCATGCAACTTCTTTCTCGGCGGGCGGGGTCCCCAGCTATTGGCTCAGGCTAGAAGCAGCGTTTCCCTCGACAGATCGGCATGGGATCGCTGCCGTCCGCGACGACGACGGCATGTTGTGTCCGAATCGCGTTGTTCGCTGGCGCGCTCTTCGAAAGGGCACAGAACAAGCCGACCAGGGCCAAAGCAGTCAGCAAGAACTCCACAATTTTGTTCATGGGGGGAGCCTCAGAGGCTGGATTTTGTTGCGGCCGAAGTATATGCCCCGGTATCTGAATTGCAACTGTGACGAGCTGTGGAAAAGGGCCTATTTTTCCGCTCGGTGCAGCACGGTCAAAAAGAAGAGACTCTAACCGCGAAGATCGCGAAGAGTACGCGAAGTTCGGGAAGAAAAACACGCACGCAAACGGAGCCGGCTTCGCACGCCGATTTGTGAGTTCGCCGAAAATGCAGCCAAGGACGCACGCGAAGCCGGCAATGTGAATTTGCAATGAATCTGGTTCGGGGCCTACTTCATATCGTGGTGTTCGTGCGCGTACTTTTCGGCTTCCGCCAATTCCTTGAGGGCCTGGTCAATATGGTTTATCGCTGCAGCCCTGTGCCCACCCCAGTTGCCGCCGGCATGGTCGAGATCGTTGCGGGCTCCCTCGAGTGCACGCTTTGCTGATTCAACCTCGGCGGGCACATCCCGTTGCGGAGCTGGGAAGAGGCTGGTGGCGGGGGTGACGATCATCAGCGAAAGGACTACGAGGGTAGCTATCTTCATGGTTCCTCCTCAGGGTGCAAACGTCTGATCGACGGCTAATGAGTTTGTGGCATTGCATTCGGGCGTGGCAATCAGGTTTTACCGAGTTTCAGATGCAATCATGTAATGGATTGGCGTTGGAAATTCTGACGACGCCGGCTGGACTCGGATCCCGGGGAGGATAGTCCCGAGGTAAGGCGAAGCACCTACCACCTTGGTACTCTGGCTTGCTAAGTACCGGGCATCTACGATCTGAGGCAGCCGCGAACGGGAGTATCGACTCCGGCCCGGCCATCCAAGACCACTCTGATTTGAGGCTGCCATGTCTGGCAATATTTTTAAAACAGACGCTCGCCGCGCCGTTTCAATCGGTGCGCTGTTCATCATCCTCCTCACCGTCTCAGTCCTGCGCTGGCATCCCGCGATGAACGCACTGCAACGATCTCTCGCGCCGAAACCCCGGTTAATCGTGCTCAACACGATCGGGGCTGCATTCGACGAACTGGAGTTTGACCGGGTCTTTGCTACGGCGCCGGAATGCCACGGGCTTCGATTGTCCCGCAGCGCCGAGATCCCGGACGGCGCAATCTATATTGCCGGCACGGTGCTGCTCGACCATTGGAGCTGGTCTATCAATGGCTTCACATTCGAGGCAGCGCCGGCGATTGCTGCCCGAACCGTCTGTGCACTCGTAAATCATGAAGGCGGTCCGATGGTCGGGAAACAGGCGGTTGAGCCGGAGCTAATCGCCCATATACAGAATCAAAAGCTGCCGCGCAGGACAGATTAGATCTGGCAGTTTCCCCACAAGGCCTCGCTTGACTCCGACTAGCCGACGGCATAGTGTCCCCAGTTTAAGGGAGGCCATCACTATGCCACATTACGTGACACTGCTCCGCTACACCCAACAGGGCGCCGCGAAAATTAAAGAAAGCCCGGCACGACTCGACGCTGCGAAGAAGGCCGCTGAAGCTGCCAAGGGAAAGATCCACACGTGGTACCTGACCATGGGAAAGTATGACGCGGTGCTGATCTCGGAGTTTCCCGATGATGAAGCAGCCGCACGATTCCTGCTCGGCACAGGGGCGCTAGGGAACGTGTCGACGCAGACGCTGAAGGCGTTTCCAGAAGCGGAGTACAGGAAGATCGTTGGCTCACTGCCGTAAGGCCGGGGCGCTGAGTTCAGGAGTCAGGTATCAGGGGGTCAGGGGTGACGCTCGTTCGCAGCTTCTCACACCTGTTCCCTGGCTTCTCCCAGCGTCACATTCACGTCGATCTTCTGTTTGGCGCGATAGACGGTGACTTTCACGGTGTCGCCGGCGCGGTGGGCATTCATGACCTGGGCAAGATCCTGCTGGTCCTGAATGTTTTCGCCGTCAATGGCGACGATCAGGTCGCCGCCAAGCATGATCGGGATGTTGCCCAGGTAAGCGCGTTCCGTGCCGCCGCGCAGTCCGGCTCGTTCGGCTGCACCGCCGGGCGACACTTTCACAATCAGCAGGCCGAAGTCCACGGGCAAGCCGATCTGCTCGGCCAACTCGGGCCCAATGGGAATCGTCGAGACGCCGAGCGCAGGACGGCGCACTCGCCCGAGTGTGACCAGATCGTTGAGGACGGCTTTCGCGGTGTTGATCGGGATGGCGAAGCCGATGCCGGCGTTCTGGCCAACGCTGGAAAGAATCATGGTGTTGATCCCGATGACTTCCCCATGCCCATTCATCAGCGGACCGCCAGAGTTTCCGGGATTGATGGCGGCGTCCGTCTGAATGGCTTCATCGATGGTGGCGCCGTTGGGCTCCTTTACGGGGCGGATGGAGCTCACGATGCCGCGCGTCATGGTGCCGGCGAGACCGAAGGGATTCCCGATGGCGTAGACCTTCTGGCCGACCTGCAGATTACGCGAGTCGCCCAGCACGGCGGGAGTGAGATTGGGCGCCTCGATTTTGATCACCGCGAGATCGTGAGCGGGATCGGTGCCGACCACGGTCGCCCGGAATTTCTTTCGGTTATGCATCGTGACTTCCACCTGGCGGGCGTCCGCGATCACGTGGTAGTTGGTGAGAATGTGTCCTTCTTTATCGATCACGAAACCGGAACCCTGGCCCTCCTGCGGGACCAGTCCGTAAAAGAAGTCGAAAGTGACGGCCTTCGAGGTGATATTGACGACTGAAGGAATGTTCCTGCGGTAGACGAGGATATTGTTCTGCTCTTCCGGGTCGAGCGATTCGTTGCCCGCCGCCTCGGTGATTTCTACTTTGCTGGGACGGGCCATCCACTTGGTGAGCCGGAGTGGAGACGTTCTCCAGGTGGTGAAATAAAAAAATGTTGCCGCCAACAGGATCGCCAGAACCAAAGGCCGAAAAAGCTTCATAGACTCCCTTCAGCGTTCAGATCAATGCGGTCGAATCTTCATTCTAATCAAGGAACCCAGGTTCGGGCAGGTGCCCTGGGATTTTCGCGACTGCAAGAGTCCGTGAATGGAAATACGGCCGCTGAGTCGGAGAGTTCCCGCACAGCAAAGCTCTTAACCGCAAAGGGGGCGAGGAACGGCCGCAAAGGACGCAAAGAAAACCGGGCGCACTCCAGAAGGGTCGGGGACCAGAAGTCTTTATCTTTAATCTTTGCGACCTTCGCGATCCCTTTGCGACCTTTGCGGCTAAGAGCTTTTGCCGTGAACAGCACCGGATTCCGCTTCGTTTTTCAGGAGCGCGTAAACCTGACGCACGCGGGCATCGGTGGCATCGAGCGGGCCGGAGTTGTCGATCACGTGGTCGGCTTTCTGGACCTTGACCGAGTCGGGAAGCTGGGCAGCCATGCGGCGGAGCACTTCGCGGCGGGCGGTTTCCAGATCGAGCTTGAGCCGCTGGGCGAAACGCTGCACGCGTTGTTCCTCCGAACAGGTGACCACGACTAGCCGGTCGAAGTGCGTGGCGGCTCCCGCTTCTATGATGAGGGCCGCTTCCACCATAGCGATGGCGTGCGGGTAGCGGCGGCCGACTTCCTCCATCCATTCGTCTTGACGGCGGATCACGGCGGGATGAACGATCTGGTTCAGTTCGGTAATCCGGGAAGGACCGCTTCGCTCCGTGTGTCCGAAAGCCGCCTCGGCGAGTTTGGGGCGGTTGATGGTTCGGTCAGAGTTCAGGATTTCGCTGCCGAAGCGCTCGACGACTCGGTTGTAGACAGGCTGATCCGGCTGCATGAGCTCGTGGGCGATGACGTCGGCCTGAATGAGATGGGCGCCGAGCGCGGCGAACATCTCGCCGACTACCGACTTGCCGCTCGCGATTCCGCCGGTCAGGCCGACTTTCAGCAAGTGCTCCTCGCGACAAAGAAGCTGGCTCACCACAGAGGCACAGAGAAAAAGTCGTCAGTCGTCAGTCTCTAGGCTCCAGCACTGCTTCAGGCTTTCCTGACGATTACACCGACTCCCCGCGACAGAAAACCTAACTCACCACAGACACAGAGAAAAGAAGTGGTCAGTGTTCAGT
>Ga0307478_10004263_pt1 | contig 10238 bp, 8 predicted proteins | sample atmos_gasesECM4C_2_FD_203713 | JGI IMG/M metagenome (GOLD analysis project Ga0307478, IMG submission 203713) | Hardwood forest soil microbial communities from Morgan-Monroe State Forest, Indiana, United States - atmos_gasesECM4C_05 | ecosystem: Environmental > Terrestrial > Soil > Temperate...
CGGCGCGCGCTTTGGCCTCGCTGCTCTGGGCGCTGAAGCAGGACAATGTCGACTTGTCAGCGCTGTCAGGCGCGCAGCATCTTGCCGCAAGCGGCCGCACCTCTTTCCCGGTCGACAAGACGCTTCCTCGCGATGCCTATCGCGTGCTCGGCTATCGCCAGTGCGGCGAGCGCGCGGTACGCGTCGATATTCTGGAACGGCTTGCCGATCTCATTCGCCCGGCGCTGGCATGGCGCGAGACCTCGCCCGGCGAAAAGCCGCCCGGTGCGTTCGACGGCCGCGGATTCGTGGTGACGCAGGCGATGACGTCGTTGACAGGCTCGGCCGGCGAGGATTTCGCCTCGATCCTCCGCGCGCTCGGCTATCGGATGGAGCGCCGTCCCCCGCCGCCACCGAAGCCAGCGGCGGTCGAAACGTCAGCTGCTGACCGAGCCGCGCCGGCGGAAAGCAAGGCGGAGGCTTCTGCCGAAGTCGCTGCCGAGAGCGTGGTCCAGGATGTTGGCGCGGAAACAACGGCCGTGACCGAAGTCGTTCACGAGGCGCCCGCGGCAGTCGACGAGCCTGCGGTGGTTTCGTCGCTGACGCTATTACCCGAGGTCGCGTTCTCTACCGATCCGCACGAGCCGGAAACCGCGGACGAGAATGTGCCGGCCTCTTTCGAAGCGAAAACAGGCGCGGAGAGTGTCGTTGAGGCGGCGACCGCGCCCACATCTCCGCAAACGCCCGAGCAGCCCTCGGCGGAAGCGGCGGCGGAAAGCGCAGCCGTCGCTGAAGCTGCGCCTGCGGATTCAGACGCACCCGCTGTGGCTGCACCGGCGGAGCCCGAACTGGTCGAGGTCTGGCGCCCCGGCGGCCGATCGGACGAGCGGCGGCCGCAGCGCCATGATCGTCATCGTCATCGTCGCCAGCATCGCGCCGCCGATGCGGCGCCGCCTGGCGCCGCTGGCGAGGCTGTGGCGAGCGAACAAGGCGAAGGCGCAAGACGCGAGCGGCGGCACGGGCGGCGCGACCGCCACCACGAGTTCCGCAAATCCAGTTCCGATGCACCGGCCGAAGCTGCAGCAGCCGAGGGGGCGGCGGTTCGCGAACCGCGCGACGATAAAGCCAGTCGGCCCCGCGAGCGCTTCGAAGGCAAGGGGCGGGGTGAGGACAGGAACACGGGCAAGTTCCGCGGCGAACGCGACCATGGCGGGCGCGAGGGCGGTGGGCGCGACAGGAGCGGCCGCGACAAGCGGGACCGTGACAAAGGTGGCCGGGAGAGCGGCCCGTCGCATCGGCAATATGCGACAAGCGCAAGTCCGCGCGATCGCGAGCGCTCGATCGATCCCAATTCGCCCTTCGCCAAGCTGGCGGCGCTGAAAGAGCAGCTCGCCGCCAACCGCAAGGACTAAGTGCGGCGAATTTGAAGTTGGTATCGGTATCGCGGCAAGTTCGTGACAGGAACTTCAAGTTCAAAGCCGCTACTCAAATGAACAAGTTGCCAGAGCTCCTTTGATTCCGAAGTTCGCCTCAGAGGTCGCCGCGATAGCTTGCGAACTTCGGAATCGAAGCTCTAGGACTGACGGGTGGTGGCCCGTTTTCGGACCGGATCGTTGGAGCGCCAGCGTCTCGATAAATGGTTGTGGCACGCGCGGGTGGTCAAAGCCCGCACGAGCGCCGCCGCGCTGGTCGAGGCAGGCCATGTCCGCATCAATGGCGCGCGCGAGACCGCGCCCGGCCATGGGGTGAAGACGGGCGATGTTCTGACGATCCGGCTCGACCGGAGCGTGCGCATTCTCAAGGTGATCGGATTTTCGGAGCGGCGGGGAGATGCGCCGTCGGCACGCGCGCTCTATCTGGATTTGCATGATCGCCCGGAGTGATTATCTCTGGTGTGGCCAGTTGCGCGACAGCCTGAAAAAAGCATGCCGGTAGGCGCTTTGCTTCACTTGCGGCTGATGGGTTCCTGCGCTACGCAACCCGCACAAAATTGACCGTTCGGAGCCTTGGATGACTTACGTCGTCACTGAAGCCTGCATCAAATGCAAATATACCGACTGCGTCGAAGTCTGCCCCGTGGACTGCTTCTACGAGGGTGAAAACATGCTGGTCATCCACCCCGACGAGTGCATCGATTGCGGCGTATGCGAACCCGAATGTCCCGCCGACGCCATCAAGCCCGACACCGAGCCGGGCCTCGAAAAATGGCTCGAGGTGAACACCGAATATGCCAAGACCTGGCCGAATATCACCCAGAAGAAGGAGTCCCCGGCCGACGCGAAGGAATTCGAGGGGGTCGAGGGCAAGTTCGAGAAATATTTTTCTCCCGCGCCCGGGACGGGCGACTAGTGCGGCGTTGCTGCAATCTCATCATAGGAACTTCAAATTCAAAAACCGCACCAGGACCACTGGTTCCAGGCGCGGAACTTTAGTTCCAAGCCGCCAGTCAATTCCCGGTTTTTATTGCCCAGTGGCTTAACCCTAATGCTTTTGTGGGGCCAAAATCCGCCGCAAAACTCGGCTGAGAGGCCATAAATCATTGATTTTTGCGGGAAATGTGCTATATTTGCACAATTCGCTAGCCGAACCCGTCAGCCCGCTTAATGGCCCCTATGGGTTCCCGTGAAACATTCGAACAGGGGCGTGGCAATTCCGCGCGCAGGCTGTGTCACAAAAAACGCGTAAATCGAGTACCTCCAAGGCTACCCGAAAAGCCGCCGCGGTCAGGCGTGGCGCATCAAAGAACCGTGCCCGGAGTTCCGATACCAGGAAAGCCAAGGCTTCGGCCAAGTCCTCCAAAAACAAAAGAAGCTCAATGCCACATAAGACTGCAAAAACTGCCGCGAAAGCGACTGGTTCGAAGGCCACTGCTTCGAAGGTTGCTTCCAAGACTGCCGCCAAATCCGTAAACCACAAAACCGCGTCCAGGGTACCGGTCACCAAGCCCGTCGTTGCCGCCAAGCCTGCCGCCAAACCAGTAGTGCCCCCGCGTGCCGAGGAGCCCAAGAAGCCCTTGACCCAGCGCCAGGGCTTCAAGACCAACGAATTCGTCGTTTATCCCGCCCATGGCGTTGGCCAGATTCTGGCTATCGAGGAGCAGGAGATCGCCGGCGCAAAGCTCGAGCTGTTCGTCATCAATTTCATCAAGGACAAGATGACGCTGCGGGTTCCGACCGCCAAAGTCGCCAATGTCGGCATGCGCAAGCTGTCGGAGCCGGCGCTGGTCAAGCGTGCGCTCGAAACGCTCAAGGGCCGCGCCCGCGTCAAGCGCACCATGTGGTCGCGCCGCGCCCAGGAATACGAAGCCAAGATCAATTCGGGCGATATCGTCGCGATTGCCGAAGTGGTGCGCGACCTCTATCGCTCGGAATCGCAGCCCGAGCAGTCCTACAGCGAACGCCAGCTTTACGAAGCCGCGCTCGATCGCCTGTCGCGGGAAATCGCCGTCGTGCAGCACGTGACGGAAACCGAGGCGGTGAAGGAGATCGAAAGCCAGCTTGCCAAGAGCCCGCGCCGTGGCGCCAAGGCCGAGGCGGAAGCCGAGGCCGACGGTGAAGGCGATCTTGATGGCGAGGTCGATATCGATAGCGACGACGCTGCTGTCGCGGATGAAGCCGCCTAAGCTGATTTCAACCAATCAAATGAAAAAGCCCGATCGAGAGACCGGGCTTTTGTTTGATTCAACGGTCTGTTGGTGCTTTGCGCCATGAAGCTCCCTCCCCCTGCAGCGAGAGAGGATTGGCCGCCGGCTCTAACCAATGGGCATCCGGCCGGCGTCGCTGGTGATCATAGCCTATCGTGGTGATAGCCTTGGAATCCTCGGCTATGACGACGGTAGTGCAAATCTCGCTTTGCCGATCGAGTCTTCTAGATCGCGTAGGTCAAGAACGAAATTTTTGATATCCGCGGAGAGTTTATCTATCTCCGATGGGGAAATTGGCTTGGCTTGATATGGAATCTCGCCGTGTATCGGCATTTGACTCCGCAACATTATGTAGACCTGATTTTCGACGCTCCTTCCTATTGGATTGTGTAGCAGTTGGTTACGTCCCTCGGCGAGAGCGCAGTATCTCCGAAGGGCCTGAGTTAGCCGGTCCCTTAAATCCTTAGTCATAAAGGGCGAAATTTTGGCTAGCTTCTTGAGGACATCCCGCTGGGTTCTTGTCGATTTGAAGAAACTGAATACGGTCACCGCGATGGCTATGTCGGTCTTGGTTAAGTGAGAAAAAGTCCACGCGAACCTCGTCTCGGCGTGGGTCCATTGGTTCGAGCAGCGGCCAATCGCCGAAGCCATAATGGGATCGTCATCTACGGGATGCGGCATAACGATATCCAGATCAGCGTCACTGGTCGGTCCATCGGGGTAAGCGAGCGGATGATGCGGATCGAGATCCCGGGTTCGCTTCGCGTCCCGGGGATGACGCACTTTCGCCCGTCAATCCACCACGATCTTGACGCGGTCGCGCGCCTTCACCTGGGCATGGGCCTCGAGCCCGTTGAGGATGCGGAAGCGCTCGGCCGGGCGGTCGACGCCGGCCATGCGGTGCGACAGCGATTCAACGGTGTCGCCGGGCTGCACGTTGATCACCCTGATGCGCAGCGGCCGCGCCGCCTGAATCTCGTCCAGCGTCAAACGACGGAAGGAGCCGACGGTCTCGCGCGCATTGCGCTCGCTCTCGGTCGTCTTCTGTTTGGCCGCGAAGATGAAGCGGTAGACGTCGCTGCCAAAGCGCAGTGCGTAAATCTTGAACTGCCACTGGTCGCCATGGGCGACAGCGGAAGCCGCCGGGAAACCGTTGATGGTCACGTCCTCGGTGGAGGACTTGTCGACATTTTCCATCCAGCCGGAATTGAGATAGTCGCCGAGCGACTGTTCCGCCGGCACCCGCACCACGTCGAAACGCATCGCCTGCGTGCCGCCTTCGCGCACGCCGATCACCGCCTGGGCGGTGTTGTCGAGCGTGAAGTTTTCGGGTGCCGAGAAGCTGAAGCCGAGCTTGGGATGGAGGAATCTGCGTCCGCGAACGAAACCTTCGCTCGGATCCTCGCCATAGACGATGTTGTCGATTGCGGCGAGATAGATGTCGCGTTCGCGTTCATTGGTCTCCGGCGAGGTGTACTGCCTCGCGGTGTTCTGCGCGTTCGCTACCCGCTCCGGCGTTGCCGGATGCGACGACAGGAAGTCCTGCGCGCGCGGATCGACCGAGGTCTTTCCCGCCTTCAGTTCGGCGTTGCGTTCCATCGCGGCAAGGAACCGCGCCGCGCCGTAAGGATCGAAATGGGCGCGCGCCGAGATGCCGACGCCGATGCCGTCGGCCTCAAATTCCTGTGAGCGCGAGAAGCTTGCCATCGTCAGCTTGGTTTTGGCGAGCGCCAGTGCCGTCAAATCCGGATCGGTGCCCATTTCGGTGACCACGCGGGTGACCACGGCGGCCTGGCGCGCCTGGTCCTCGCGGGTCGAGGCGTGCTTGGCCAGCACATGCGCCATCTCGTGGCTCAGCACCGAGGATAATTCGGAGGTGTCGCAGGCGAGTGCAATCAGCCCGCGCGTCACATAGAGCTGGCCGCTTGGAAGCGCGAATGCATTCACCGCGCCCGAATTGAGGATCGTCACCTTGTAAGCCTGATCGGGACGATCGGAGGCGGCCACCAGCCGATCTACGGTCTTGGCCATCAGGGCTTCTAGTTTCGGATCGTCATAGGCGCCGCCGTAGGAGGTCAGGATGCGCTCGTGCTCCTTCTCGGCGGCGGCGCTTTGAACGATGGTACGATTGGGCTTTGCGGAACTCGCACCCGAGGGGGCCGCGGCCTGGAAGCGGCTGATGTCGCCGCAAGCAGCCAGCGCCAGCGTCGCGCACAACACCAGTACCGTCGAACCTTGGTACGCAGCCCAAAGCCCGCGGCTCATCCCGCTCTCGCGCCGTCCCTTAACGTGCACCACTACGGCTACTCTTTCCCAAGCGGGCTAATTCCCGCCAAGCAGCTCAATCTGCCCCACCCGGAGCACATCAATTCGCGGCCCGCCATGCGCCTCAACGAAACCCCTAACCCGAATCCGGCGATTTTCGAAGGACTTAGGCAAAATGCCGGCCGCCTCGAACGCCGCTGACGCCCGCCTTGAAATAGTCACAGCGAAGTCTCGTGTCCAGTTTCGACCGAAATTCAGGTAAGTCGTCGCCCCCGCCTGCCGGACGGACAATACCTTGCCCTCGACCAGAGTAAACCGCCCGATCCCGGTCAAAATATCGCCCGGACTTTCGGTGTTTTTTATGACGGCCGGATCGGCCCAGATGCCCCGTTTGGCGCGGCGGGCCGCGGCCTCGGCGCCGGCCAGGGCCGAGGCACATTCCCTGTCGGTCACGGTGGCCGAAACGAGCGCCTCGCCCTGGTCCAGAAGTTCCTCCTGCACTGAGCTCATCGAGGAACCGAGGAATACGAAGGCATCCTGTCGTCCGTAGCGGTCGGGTGCATCGTCCACGCCGCGCAAGGTTACGTCGCGATTGAGCAGGATTTTCGCCAGCACCCGGCCGCTTGCGCCCTCTTGCAAGCCCGGCTCGATGCCGGAAAGGCGAACTTCGCGGCCATCCTGCAGGCGAAAGCTGCGCTCATCGATGATGCCGGAAACGCGCCCCTCGCCTTGCACCTCAAAGGCGCAACGTGACGCAGATGCCGGACCCGCCGCACTGGCGAGAAGCGCGATTGCACCAAGCGCAATTGCCGAGCGCCGCACGCATCGAAGCCCATCTGAATTTGCCTGGGCGCCCATGGCGTCCTGTTTACCCCACCCTTCATTCCACGCGTCGAAAGACGAAACCCCGATAGCTTGCCGCATCCCGACGCTTACGGCATGATTGAAGGACCGGAAATAGCAAGCTGCTGATTCAAGGCGGCGACAGGGAGGCTTCATGAGACGGATTTTTTCCGCCGCTCTTGGCGCGGTGTTGGCGGTGGGTGCAGGCCAGGCGGCGCTAGCGCAGAGCAAGCCTCCGCTCAAGCTCGGCGGCATCCTCGACATGTCCGGGCTTTATGCCGATATCACCGGCGCCGGCTCCGAGACAGCGGCAAAAATGGCGGCAGAGGATTTCGGCGGCGAGGTGCTTGGCCGCAAGATCGAGATTCTTGCAGCGGACCATCTCAACAAGGCCGATCTTTCCGCCAACATCGCCCGCGACATGCTCGACAACCAGGGTGTCGAGATGATCTATGACGTCGCCGCGTCCGCCACCGCGCTTGCCGCCGGCGAAATCGCCAAGGCGCGCAACAAGATCATCATGTTCAACGGACCGGGATCGATCCGGCTCAGCAACGAAGCCTGCGGTCCCTACACCGTGCATTATGTCTTCGACACCTTTGCCCAGGCCAATGTGACGGGGCTTGCCGCGGTCAAGCAGGGGCTCGACAGCTGGTTCTTCATCACCGTGGACTACGCATTCGGACAGGATCTGGAGAAAGATACGGTCAATGTCGTGAAGAAGTCCGGCGGCACGGTGCTCGGTAATGTCAGGCACCCGCTCAACACATCGGATTTCTCATCCTATCTCCTGCAGGCGCAGGCCTCCAAGGCCAAGGTGATCGGGCTTGCCAATGCCGGCGGCGATACTATCAACACGATCAAGCAGGCAGCCGAGTTCGGCATCATGAAGGCGGGACAGAAGCTATCGCCGCTTTTGGTTTTTGTGACCGATATCGACAGTATCGGGCTGGAGACCGCGCAGGGATTGCTGCTTTCCGAAGCCTTCTATTGGGACCTCAACGACGAGACCCGCGCCTTTTCCAAACGTTTCAAGGACCGGGTCGGCCGGGTGCCGAGCGCGGCGCAGGCTGGCGTCTATTCTTCCGTGTCGCACTATTTGAAGGCGGTGAAGGCGGCCGGCACCACGGACGCTGCCGCGGTGATGAAGGTCATGAAGGAAACCCCGATCAACGACATGTTCGCGAAAAACGGCCGGATCCGCGAGGACGGACGCATGGTTCACGACATGTACCTGTTTGAGGTCAAAAAGCCCTCGGAATCGAAAGGGCGCTGGGACGACTACAAGCTGATCGCAACCATTCCGGGCAACGAAGCGTTCCAGTCGCTCGAACTTTCACGCTGCCCGCTGGTGAAGAAATAGCCGTAGCGTCATTCCGGAGCGCGCAAAGCGCGAATCCGGAATCTGGAGATTCCGGGGTCCGATGCTTCGCATCGCCCCGGAACAACGGCAGAAGAGAGCAACAATAAGAAAGGCTGCCACCCCATGAGCAACGACATCGTGCTGCAAAACCTCGAGTCCGGCTTGCTGACGATCACCATGAACCGCCCCGACCGGCGCAACGCGCTCAATCCGGACATGACGCTGGGGTTGGTCGCGGCCGCGCGGCGCGCGGCCGAAGATCACGAGGTTCGCGCCGTTCTGCTCAAGGGTGCAGGCGGCACCTTCTGCGTCGGCGGCGATGTCAAATCGATGGCGGAGGGGCGGGCGCCGATGCCGTTCGAAGCCAAGATGACCAATCTGCGGCGCGCGATGGAGGTTTCCCGGATTCTGCACGAAATGTCGAAGCCCGTGGTGGCGCAGCTCGACGGCGCGGCCGCGGGTGCCGGGCTTTCGATCGCGCTCGCCTGTGATCTGCGCATCGCCTCGGAGACGGTCAAGATCACGACCGCCTTCGCCAAGGTTGGGCTGTCGGGCGATTATGGCGGGACCTATTTTTTGACCCAGATGCTCGGCAGCGCGAAAGCGCGCGAGCTCTATCTGATGTCGCCGGTATTGACGGCGCAGGAAGCGCTGGCGCTTGGACTGGTGACGCGGGTCGTTGCCGACGCCGAGGTCGATGCGGCCTCGCGCGAGCTTGCGATGTCGCTGGCGCAGGGGCCGTCGATCACGCTCGGTTACATCAAGCGCAACATCAACAATGCCGAGCGATTGCCGCTTGAGACCTGCTTCGACGCCGAAGCCTTCCATCATTCACGCGCCGGCGAGACCGCCGACCACAAGGAAGCGGCCAAGGCCTTTGTCGAAAAACGCAAGCCGGTGTTTCAGGGCCATTAATGGCTCGCTGATCCCTCCCCCCGCGAAGCGGTGGGGAGGGAAGGCCGAAGCGAAGCGTAGGCCAGGGTGGGGGGCTTTCTCTTGCCCCCACCCCGACGCTCTCCGGACGACGCTTCGCGTCGCCGGGATTACTCGCGTCGACCCTCCCCACCACTCGCTTACGCTCGTTGGGGGAGGGATAAGAGGGCGCGCCACCTCACCGCCCCCTGAAATTCGGCACGCGGCGCCCTTCGGTCGCCTTGACGCCTTCCTTGAAATCCTCGGTCGCGCGCAACCGCGTTTGTTCTGCGAGTTCGTGATGGGTCGCGGCCATGACGCGATCGGCTAATCCCGCACGCATTGTGGCGCGGGTCGAAAGCAGGCCGAGCGGTGAACATTCCGCGATCTCCTGCGCCAGCTTCATGGCGGCGCTGCGCACCTGGTCCTGCGGCACGCATTCGTTGGCAAGGCCCATCCGGTGAGCCTCCTCGCCCGTGACCCGGCGGCTGGTATAAAAAATCAGCTCGGCATTGTTCCGCCCCACAAGTTCGGGCAGCGTCACCGTGAGCCCGAAACCCGGATGGAAGCCGAGGCGCGTGAAATTCGCCGCAAAGCGCGCTTCGGGGCAGGTGATGCGAAAATCCGCCGATACCGCAAGACCAAGCCCGCCGCCGATGGCCGCGCCGTGCACGGCCGCGACGATCGGCTTCTTGTTGCGGAAGATGCGCACCGCCTGGATATAGAGATGGCTGATCGGGCCGAGAGTAGAGGCGGGATCGGCCTTCTCGCGCGCTTCCTGCTCCTGCCGCGCCGGATCGTTGAAATTGGCGCCTGCGCAGAACGCCTTGCCCTGGGCCGCCAGAACCGATGAGCGGATTTCAATATCGGAATCGAACTCTTCCAATGCGTCCGCAATCTGGTTGATCAGCGAAATATCGAAGAAGTTGAGTGGCGGCCGGCGGATTTCGATCAGGCCGACATGACCGATCCTTTCGACGCCGATATCAGTGTAGTTGCTCATGCGTTCTCCGTTTTGACATGCCCGCGGTGCGCTCCCTCTCCCATAGGGAGAGGTAAGAAAAATTTCTCAGCTATCGCAGACCAAGCCCGCGCGCGATGATGCCGCGCAACACTTCGGTGGTGCCGCCCTGAATGGTGAGCTTGGGCGCGGTCTTCATGGCAAATGCAAGCTGATCTTGCAGCGTTTCGTGGTTGCTTGCGTCCGCATCGATGAAGGCTGCGAGATCGCGC
>Ga0307478_10004264_pt1 | contig 10236 bp, 9 predicted proteins | sample atmos_gasesECM4C_2_FD_203713 | JGI IMG/M metagenome (GOLD analysis project Ga0307478, IMG submission 203713) | Hardwood forest soil microbial communities from Morgan-Monroe State Forest, Indiana, United States - atmos_gasesECM4C_05 | ecosystem: Environmental > Terrestrial > Soil > Temperate...
CGACGATGATCGCGAACTTCTTGCCTTTTGCGTCCGGAAAGACGTCCGGGGGCGGCGCCTTCTCGACCTTCATCCTTGCTCCGTCATCGACGGCTCGAACATGTGGCCCATCTTGTCGCGCTTCGTGTTCAGGTACGTGAGATTGTATTTGGTGGGCTCGATCTGCACCGGTACCCGCTCGACGATCTTCAAACCGAAGCCCTCGAGTCCGGCGATCTTCTTCGGGTTGTTGGTGAGCAAGCGCATTTCGTGTATGCCCAGATCGGCGAGAATCTGCGAGCCGATCCCGTAGTCACGTTTGTCGGCCGGCAGACCGAGCAGCATGTTCGCCTCGACGGTGTCGGCGCCGCGATCTTGCAGCGCGTAGGCGCGCAGTTTGTTGGCGAGGCCGATGCCGCGCCCTTCCTGATGCAGGTAGAGCAGCACGCCGCGGCCTTCTTCGGCAATCGCCGCCAGCGCCGCATCGCGTTGCGCCGCGCAGTCGCAGCGAATCGAGTGCAACGCATCGCCCGTGAGGCACTCACTGTGCACGCGCACGAGAATGTCCTTGCCGTCGCCGATATCGCCCATGATCATCGCAACATGGCACACTTCGTCGACTTGCGACTGAAACGCAACGCCTCGGAATTCGCCGTAGCTCGTCGGCAGCGAGAATTCCGCGATGCGCGAGATGAGTTTCTCGTGCTTGAGGCGGTAGGCGATGAGGTCTTGCACGGTGATCAGTTTGAGTTCGTGCTTGGCGGCAAATTCGCGCAGCCGTGGCAAGCGCATCATCGAGCCATCGTCGTCCATGATCTCGCAGATCACGCCGGCCGGTGCAAGCCCCGCCAAGCGCGCGAGATCGACCGACGCTTCCGTCTGGCCCATGCGCACGAGCACGCCGCCGTCGCGCGCACGCAACGGAAAGGTGTGTCCGGGGCGCAAGAAATCTTTGGCCGTCGCCTCGGGATCGAGCAGCGCAAGGATCGTGTTGGCACGGTCGTGAGCGGAGATACCGGTCGTGACGCGACCGCGCGCTTCGACCGACACGGAAAACGCGGTGCCGAGGGGCGCCGTGTTGTCTTGCACCATGTTCGGGATCTGGAGCTCGTCGAGCCGCGCGGCGGTAAGGGGGACGCAGATCAGGCCGCCGGCCTCCTTGCGCATGAAGTTGATCGCCTCCGGCGTGACCTTCTCGGCCGCCATGACGACGTCGCCTTCGTTCTCCCGGTCCTCATCGTCCAAGACGATGACCATTTTCCCGTCGCGAATGTCCGCGATCGCCGACTCGATGGAATCCATGCTGCTCCGTGGTGCTGATAGTCGCGCCGCCAATTGCGGCAGGGCTTCGGAGAGCGCGCGGATCGACTTGAACGAGGGCTCACGCCGGCCCGAGCGGAGGTATGAAATCGCTCCCTCGGTCAGTCCAGTACGTAAGGCAAGCTCAGCTGCCGACAACCCGGCCGCGTCCATCGCGGTGCGAAGTTCTGCGGAAAAGTTCTCCATATGGACATAAACACCGCATAATGCTTAACAGTTGTCAAGCCATTCAGCCCAGCAACCCGCGAAATCCCAATCTCGCCCCCCCGTCATCCCGAGCAAAGCGCCCGGGGGGCGCGTCGTCGAGGGACAGCCGCCAAGCGCGATCGTGGCGGCCCTTCGACGACGCGCCCCGCGGGCGCTTTGCTCAGGGTGACACGAGGTGAAACCTATGACGAGCGGTTCTGCTTCGGAGAATCGCTAGATTTCGTAGGCCCACTCGAGTTCGGCGTTGCTTGCGCCCGTATCGTCTACGCCGCGGTACGCGTCGACGGCGGCGAACGCATAGCGCGCGACCGGATCGATCTCGATGTTCACCCGCGCGCCGACGCCCTTCGTTCCAAGCGTCGTGCGACGTGAGGTTTCCGGAATCAGCGCGATCGTGAAATACTCCGGCGTCACCGAGGCGATGGTGAGGCTGATCCCATCGATCGCGATGAAGCCTTTCTCCACGATGAACCGTTCGATCGGCGCGGGGCGTTCGATCGTGAGCCGGTGGCCCTGGCCTTCGGCCGGTTTGCCGGCGATCGCCGCATTGGCGTCGACGTGGCCGTAAACGAGATGGCCGCCCAAGCGGTCGCCCATACGCAGCGACAGCTCGACGTTGACCGGATCGCCCTCGTGCAGTTCATCGATGCCAGCACGGATGATGCTCTCCGGCACGATGTCGAACGTCAGCGTGCGCTGATCGAACTTCACGACCGTGAGGCACACGCCGTTGACCGCGATCGAGTCCTTCTCCGCTACGCCTTCGGCGATGGCATCCGGCGCTTCGACCACGAGGACCATGCCGTTGCGCACATCGCCGCGCAGCGATGCGACCCGGCCGAGGTGGCTGATGAGCCCGCTAAACATCGATTAGATGGTCTACGGCTGAACCTCGACACCCTTCCAAAACGCGACGTACCCCTCGATGTTCTTGGCCTCATCCTTGGTCGCGGGATAGTACCAGGCGGCATCGGGATTCTGTTTGCCGTTCACGTCGACGGTGTAGTACGACGCGGTACCCTTCCAGGGGCAGACGCTCGTCGTCGCGCTGGCCTTGAAGTACTCGCGCTTGATCGAGTCAGGCGGGAAGTACTGATTGCCCTCGACGACCTCGGTGCTGTTGCTTTCGGCGAGCACGGCGCCGTTCCAAATCGCTCTCACGCTTCGACCAACCATCGTCCGCCGCGCGGGGTTTCGCGGCCCGGCGGCGTCCGCGCCACGACCACCGCGCCCTCGACGCTGCAGCCGGCGGCGGCCAGCGCCGCGGCCGCGGCGTGCAGCGTCGCACCGGTCGTCAGCACGTCGTCGAGCAGTACCGCGCTCGACGGCACCAAGGCGCCGCGGCGCACGGCAAACCGGCTCGCTGCCTCCAGGCGCTCGCTGCGTCCTCGGCCGCGCTGCGCTGCGCCGTGCTTGATCAGCACGTCATCGCACGTGCCCGAGCGGATCGCGGCGACGCGGTGCGCCAACTCGCGTCCCTGGTCGAAGCCGCGCTGGGCGGCCCGCGGCCGCGTGGTGGTGACGGGTATCATGACGCTTCCCGGCGCGACGAGCGGCGCCACCAGCTCGGCCAGCGGGTCGAGATAGGCACGCTCGCCGCGCTTCATGGCGAGAATCGCCGCCCGCACGACACCCTCGTAATCGCTCGCTGCGCCCACCGCAAGGCCGTCGAGGTTGACCGCCACCGGCTGAGTCATGGCGGCGCAAGCGGCACAGAGCCCGACGCCGGGTTCGCCGCAGCCGATGCACCAGATCGGGAAGAGCCAAGGCCGGATCGCCGCCCACATGCCCTTCTGTCACGCTGCGAGTGGCGCGCGGCTAGCCCCCTGGGTGGCTGCCCCTCGACGACGCACCTAACGGTGCTTTGCTCGGGGTGACACTTAACGGTGCGCGATCGCCTCGTTCGCGACGATGCGGTCGACAAGCGTGGTGTCGGCGGGCACATCGTAGCCGACCCCAACGATCGAGTCGCGCACGGCCGTGCGCGGGCCCAGCGTGACCGAATCCCAAACGATCGAGCGTTCGATGACCGCCTCGTCACCGATGCGCACGTTGTCGCCGATGACGGTCGGCCCGACGATCCGCACGCGGTGGCCGACGCTCACACCACTCCCGAGCCGGACGTCACCCTCGATATGCACGTCGTTCGCGAGCCGCACGCCGGCCGGGACGCCGGTCGCACGCGCCCCGCGCAAGCGTACGCGTCCGGCCAAGACGTCGGCCGTGGCCAGGCGGTACTCCGCGGGCGTGCCGATGTCACGCCAATACGCGCCGCCCAGGCGCATCCCGTAGAACTCGAGACCAGCTTCCAAGATCGATGGAAACACGTTGCGGCCGAAATCATAGAACGTCGCTGCCGGCATGTAATTGAAGATCTCAGGCTCGAAAACGTAGATGCCCGTGTTCACGAGCTTCGAACGTTCGGTGCCCTTCGCCGGTTTCTCCTGAAACTCGATGATGCGGCCGCGCTCGTCGGTGATCACGACGCCGTACTGATCGACTTCTTCGGCTTCGACGAGACCGATCGTCGCGAGCGCGCCGCGCTCTTTGTGGAACGTCACGAGTGCTTCGAGGTTCGCATCGGTGAGATCGTCGCACCCGACGACGACGAACGTCCGGTCGAAGTACGACTCCAGCACCTTGACCGCGCCGGCGCTGCCCATCAGTTCGGGTTCGTACGAGTAGTTCAGTTTCACGCCGTACTGCGATCCATCGCCGAACGCGTTCATGATCACGTCGGAGAGGTAGTGCACGTTGATCGCGACATCGGAGTAACCAAACGATGCAAGCCAGCGCATGATGTGTGCGCTGATCGGTTCGCCCGCCACCGAAACCAGGGGCTTCGGAACTTGTTTCGTCAGCGGATAGAGACGTGTGCTCATCCCGCCGGCAAGTATCATCGCTTTTGCCGAGTTCACTGTAAACGACCTCCCCTTTCGGTCAGGGCCTCACGTGCAGCTGCGAAAGCAAAACGTGGAAGCGCAAGTTGGCGTCGCCACCGTGACGGTTCCCGGATGAGCCGGTAGAGCCATTCGAGACCGACACGCCGCCACAAGCGCGGCGCCCGCGGTACTGTTCCCGCCAAAACGTCGAACGAACCACCAACGCCCATGCCGACGCCGCACTTCGTAGCCTCGAGATAATCCTCGAGCCAAAATTCTTGCTTCGGACTTCCCAGCCCCACCAACAAGACGTTCGCTTCACTCGCGACGATCGATGCGACGATCGTCGGGCTCTGCCCGGGCGCGAAGTAACCGTCGCGTGTGCCGACGATCTGAACGCCGGGAAAACGATGACGCAGGGCGATCGCCGCGCGTTCCGCGATCCCCGACGCGCCGCCGAAAAAAAAGAACCGTAAATCTTCACCGGCGGCCGAACGCTTCGCCAATGGCTCGATCAAGTCCACACCGGTGACGCGCTCGCGCAAGGGTCCGTGACGCGCGCGCGACGCGAGCAAGATGCCAATCGTATCGCACAACGACATCGCAGCGCGATTGACGAGCATGCGAAAGCGCGCATCACGTTGTGCGTGCATCGTCATCTCGACGCCGAGCGTCACGACTAGCGAGGAGCTCGCTCCCTGCGCGAGCTCCGCAATGCGTGCGACCGCTTCGTCGCGGCTGAGCGCATCGACGCGGCAACCGAGGATGTGTATGGAAGGGTCCGTCGGATCACTCCGGCCGGAATGGAGCGATGAGCGGCCGCATGACGGCTTTGAGGCTCTCCGGCATCTCACCCATCGGCGGCCGGCAGGCACCCGCGGCAAAGCCGTACTCGTTCATCGCCCACTTCACCGGAATTGGGCTCGGATGCGCAAACAGCGCAGTGAAGAGCGCTTGCAAATCACGGTGCAGGTGGCCGGCCGTTTCGATGTCGCCGCGGTCGTAGGCGTCGGCCATGGCACGCAGTTCGCGACCACACACGTGCGCCGCGACGCTGATGCAGCCGTAGGCGCCGAGGGCGAGCGAGGGCAGATAGAAGTAATCGTCGCCCGAGTACACGGTGAAGTCTTCGCGCACGCGATCGCGCACGAGCGCGGTGAACTGCTCGACGTTGCCGCTGGACTCTTTGATCGCCACGATGTTTTGATGGCGCCGCGCAAGCTCGTGCACGGTTTCCGGCAGCATGTTGACGTTGGTGCGCCCGGGGATGTTGTAGAGCACGATCGGCAAGGTCGTCGCTTCGGCGATGGCCCCGAAGTGCTTGAGCAAGCCGTCTTGCGGCGGTTTGCTGTAGTAGGGAACCACCGCAAGAATCCCGTCGACGCCGGACTTCGTAGCTTCTTTGGTCAGCTCGACCGAGTGATGCGTGTTGTTTCCGGTTGTACCGGCGATGACCGTGGCGCGTTTGCCGAGCGCCGATTTGATCGCGCCGAAGAGCGCCAGCTTCTCATCGGTTTCGAGCGCGGGCGCCTCGCCGGTGGTGCCGGCGATGATCAGCCCGTCGTTCCCGCGGTCGATGAGAAACTGGGCCAGGCGGACGGCTTCGTTGACGTTGACCGCGCCCTTCGCATCGAAGGGCGTAATCATCGCCGTGAAAAGACGTCCGAGCGCTTTCATGATCCGACCGGCGCCGCTTGCGGTCCGAGGGCGAAATAGTCGTGCAGTGCCTGTTCGGCCTTGCCCGCCGCCTCGTCGGGCACGAGGATCGAGATCGTGATGTTCGAGTCGGTCGAGTGGATGATCTCGACAGACGCTTCGGTGATCGCACGAACGACGCCGGCCATGACGCCCGGCGTGCCGCGCATTCCGGCACCGACGATCGAGAGCTTCGCGCAGTGCATGCGCACGCGCAGCGCGAGATTGAGGTTGTGCAGCTCCGCCCGCACGCGCTCGACGTTCTCATCATCGCAGACGAAGAACACGCCGGCATCGTTGACGTTGATCATGTCGATCGAGATGTTCTTCGCCGCGAGGCGGTCGAAGAGTTCACGATCGAGCGTCGCGCGGCCGCCTTCGTCGCTGAGGCCCTGGATGACGCGGAAGAACGCCACGTTGCGCAACGCCGCGATCCCCGTTACCGGACGGTCGGGGTCCACCGCCGCGTCGTCGTCGATCATCGTGCCGACGTTGCTGCGCAGACCCTTCACCGCGTACGGCGTGCTGGTGTTGTGCGCGAGTTCCGCCGCCTTGTGGTGCATGACTTTGGCGCCGTTGCCCGCCAGCTCGACCATCTCGGCCGGCGATACGCGGTCGACCGCATGCGCGTCTGCGACGCGGCGCGGATCGGCGGTGAACACGCCGCTGACATCGGTGTAGATGTCGACCGAATCGGCTTTGAGCGCGTCGCCGAGCGCGATGGCGGTGAGGTCGCTGCCGCCCCGGCCGAGCGTTGAAACGCCGCCGCCGCGCGTGGCACCCTGGAATCCGGTAACGACCGGGATCACGCCCGCATCGAGCGCCTTGCGCACGGCGGTCGTGTCGACGCTGAGGATGCGCGCATCGCCGAAGTTATCGTCGGTCAGGATGCCGGCTTGTCCGCCGGTCATCGCTTGCGCGGGCGCGCCGAGTGAGGTGAGCAGCTCGGCGAACACCGCCGCCGAGATCATCTCGCCGACCGCCAAGAGCAGATCGCGATTCGGCCCACCGCGCACGGGACCGATCAAACCGAGCAACGTGTCGGTGGCGTACGGATCGGGCAAACGGCCCATCGCGCTGACGACCACCACGACTTGGGCGCCGCCGCGCGCGGCTTCGAGCACGCGCGAGGCCGCGATCTCACGCAACTCGGGCGAGGAGACCGACGACCCGCCGAACTTTTGGACGACGACGCTCATCGGGCGGCCGCCGTCGCGAACCGGCCTTGCTCGATCAGCAGTTCGAGGATCTGCACGCCGTTCGTGGCGGCACCCTTCCGGAGCTGATCGCCGACGACCCACATCATGAAGCGCGTATCGTCATTTTCCGTTTCGGGTCGCAGGCGTGCCACGTGCACGACATCGGTGTTCTCGACATCGAGCGGCGTGACGATGCCGCGGTCGTGAAACACCACGCCCTTGGCCGCCGCCAACGCATCGCCGAGTTCTTCGAGGCTGGTCGGGCGTTCGGTTTCAAAGAACACCGTTTCGCTGTGCGCGCGGCGCACCGGCACGCGCACGCACGTGGCGGCGACGTGCAGGTCGGGACGGTTGAGCGTCTTGCGCGTCTCTTGCGCGACCTTGTCCTCTTCGCCGTTGTTCCCGATGCCGCTGAACGAACCGACCTGCGGCACGACGTTATGGAGAATCGGCGCGGCGAACGTACCGTTCGGCGCTCTGCCTGCTTCCTCGTCGGCCAGCGCGTCGAGTCCGGCGCGGCCCGCGCCGCTGACGGCTTGATACGTCGACACGCGCACCGACTTCAGTCCGACCGCGCGCTCGATCGGCGCCAAGCCGACGCACAGCACGATCGCCGTGCAGTTGCCGACCGGGAAGATACGATGGCTTGCCTGGATCGACTCCGGGTTCACTTCGGGCACAACCAGTGGGCACGCCGGATCGAGCCGGAACGTCGACGAGTTGTCGATGACGATGATGCCGGCATCGGCCAGCGCGTTCGCCATCTCGGCGCTCGCGTCGTCGCTCGATGCGAAGAACGCCACGTGCGGTTTGTCGGCGATGATGCGCTGTGACGTTGCAACCGCAACGGGCAGCGACGCACCCTGAAACGTCACGGCGTTGTCACGCTCGCGCGACGCATAGGCCAAGAGCGTGTCGACTGGAACCTTTCGTTCCTCGAGCACCCGGAGGATCGTTTCCCCCACGACGCCCGTTGCACCGATAACCGCGACCCTCACGAGATAACCTCCGGAAAAAGTAGGGATTCAAGTCCGATCGTCAAGCCCAAGCGCTTGCGAACATCTTTCACCGCCAGAACGATCCCCGGCCCGAACGAATCGCGCGAGAGGGAGTCGTGGCGAATAGTGAGCGTCTCGCCGAGACCGCCGAAGAGCACTTCCTGGTGCGCAACGTAGCCGGGCAGCCGGACGCTGTGAATCGGCACGTCGGCCGATCCGCCCGCCTCGGCAATGCGCCGGGCAGTAAGTTTGGCCGTACCGCTGGGCGCATCTTTCTTCGCTTGGTGGTGCAGCTCGATGATCTCGACGTGCGGCATCACCTTCGCCGCTTCGACGGCCAGCTTCATCATCAAGACCGCGCCGACCGAAAAGTTCGGCACCAGCATGCCGCTCACGCCGTGGTCCTCGCAATCCGCGGCCAGCGCGATGATGTCGGCGTCGGTGCGGCCGGTAGCCGCGATCACGGGCGAGATGCCCTTAGCGATGGCGGTGTGTGCGACTTCGACCGTGACCGGGTAGATCGTGCAGTCGACGACGACGTCCATACCGACGGCATAAAATGGTTCCAGCTGATCGTAGATGAGCGCATCACCGCCGCATCCGATGCGTGTGGCTAAACGTTCCCCAGCGAAGTCGCGATCGAACGCGGCAACGAGATCAAGGCCGTCCGCTGCGCTAATCGCGGAACACGCCACACTACCGAGCCGGCCGAGCGCGCCGGCAACGCCGACGCGCACCGAATTATACTCGCTCGAGGGGAGCGTATTTGAGCATGACCATCTTCTGTCCGACGTTCGGGAAGTTGATCGTGAGCAGTCCGTCGGCGCCGGCGCCGGCGATGTCGACCACGAGCCCTTCGCCCCATTTAGGGTGCCGCACGCGGTCGCCCGCAGCAAGACCGAGGCCCACGCCCGCTCCGGCGTTCTCGTGAATCGAGACCTCGCGCCAGCGGCCACCGCCCGGACGCGGCCCGATACCGATGCCGCCGATCGCTTCGATCGAAGGCATTTCATCGATGAACCGTGATTTGGGGTGCGAGAACGTATTGCCGAACAGCGTGCGCCGCGCGGCGTACGAGAGATAGAGGCGATCCATCGCGCGGGTGACGCCGACGTAGGCCAGGCGGCGCTCTTCTTCGAGTTCGGTGTTGTCGGTCAACGCCTTCGTGTGCGGGAAGACGCCTTCTTCGAGCCCCGTCAGGAATACGATCGGGAACTCGAGGCCCTTGGCTGCCTGCATCGTCATCAGGGTGACGAACGAGGTCTCGGGGTCGAGCGTGTCGAGGTCGCTGACGAGCGCGATATTGGCCAAGAAATCATCCAGCGTCGAACCGGTTTCTTCGTTCGCTTCGAACTCTTTGGCGACGCCGATGAGTTCTTGCATGTTCTCGACGCGCGCGCGGCCCTCGTTGGTATCGTCGCTCTGCAGTTCACGCAGGTAGCCCGACTCCTCCATCACGGCCGTGAGCAGATCCGAGATCGAGAGCGTCTTCGCTTTTTCGCGCAGATCGTTGATCAGCTCGGCGAAGCGTTCGAGTTCGCGCTGCTTCTTCGGAACGGCACGCTTGAGCAGCGACGAGTCGAACACGGCTTGCCCAACCGACACGCCCGAGGCGTTCGCAGCGTCGAGCAGCGACGTCAGCGTTTGCTGGCCGATCGAGCGGCGCGGCACGTTGACGATGCGGCGAAACGCGACGGCGTCCGAGGGGTTCACGATATAGCGCAGGTACGAGAGCATGTCTTTGATCTCGGTACGTGCGTAGAAGCCGACGCCGCCCACCACGCGGTAGGGGATGCCTTCGGCGAGGAAACCTTCTTCGAAATAGCGCGACTGGGCGTTGGTGCGATAGAGCACGAGGAAGTCGCGATAGGCCGAACCCTCGCGGACGTGTTCCTTGATCTTCTCCATCACGTAGCGGACTTCGGCGCGTTCCGATTCCGCCTGAAACGCGGTGAT
>Ga0307478_10004265_pt1 | contig 10234 bp, 10 predicted proteins | sample atmos_gasesECM4C_2_FD_203713 | JGI IMG/M metagenome (GOLD analysis project Ga0307478, IMG submission 203713) | Hardwood forest soil microbial communities from Morgan-Monroe State Forest, Indiana, United States - atmos_gasesECM4C_05 | ecosystem: Environmental > Terrestrial > Soil > Temperate...
CAACAGGGCGCATCGCTCCAACCGAGCGATGCGGGCTGAAGCTGCCGCCGACGCTCGCGCTGGAACTGGCCGTCGCAGGCGAGGGAAGCGGCTTGAAGATGCGCGGCTGCGGACTCGCGGTCATCAATCCTCCGTGGCAATTCGACCGAGAGGTGGGAAAGTTTATGCCAATGATGGCCGAACTTCTGGCGCAAGCGCCCGGTGCGGATGCGACCGTGCACTGGCTCGCGCCGGAGTAAAGCCGGGCATTTTTAACCGCGAATGAACGCAAATGAACGCGAATTCGGATGAGTGCGTGGTCTGGCAAAACAAGGTAGGTCGCGACCGCCGGGCGCGCCGCGGTTTGTTTAAAAAGCTTTTAACAGGAGATCGCCGAGGGAACGAAGCGACGGGTGTCGGCTTGGATCAAATTTCCAAGCAAACTCCATTCTTGGCCTTTGATGGCGGATTTCCAACGGCTCTTTGCGACCTTCTGTTCAAAATAGTTTGTCGCAGTAGCCGTCCGTTGTCCCGGCGCGCCCGGCGGTTTACCCGCTCGCCGAAGGCGAACAAGCCTATGGCTGTGCCGGAGGCGCCCAGGGTCGCGCCCTACCTGTTACTCCTTGCGCGACTTCTTCTTTGAAAAACGCGCAACCAAGGACAGCTCGTCGCCCACCTGTTTTGGGATGGGCAGCGAGGGAGCCTTGAAAACCGGGCGATTCCATTGCACGTCCTTCCGCGCGACCACGCGCATGCCTTCCGCGCTGGGGTGCGCGGAGCCGCGTACGCGACGAAGGCGATAGAAGAGCAGACGCATGGGATGGTGTTGGTCGAATGGTTTTCGCACAGATGTAATGGTTTTCAGCCAAGGGCTTACGCCACGTTCAACGCGCGGACAGGTGTGGAGACACCATCGGCGGCGAATTGTTTCTTCGGTAACGTGATGGATAGCACACCTCCGCCGATTTCGGCCTGCAGGGTGGCGTAGTCCAGGCCACGGCCGAGCCGCAGCCGGAGCTGGTAATCGCGTTGTGAGTTTTCAAGGTGCAGCGCCTTGAAGTTCACGCGCACGAAGTGTGCCTTGCGTGCCGTGACCGTGAGGTCCGGGCCGCGCGAGGCGATCTCCACGCCTGCGGCTTCAACGCCCGGCACGAACACGGTGAGCTTCAACGCCTCGCCGAGGTCCTGGCAGTCGTAGTGCGGCCTGCGGAAAAGCCCGGCGGAAGCCGGAGCTCCAGCGCTGCTGCGTACAGGACTGAGGGAGTTGGTGGATGGGATGATCGTTTGCATGGGAAAATTTGTGGGAAGTGGAAGTGGGAAAATGAAAAATCCAGCCGGTCTCGGAAGAGAACCGCCGGGCGTTTCCTTGGTGGCTAAACTTTTCCGCCAGGGCGGAATATTCAGGCCAAGCAGCCCGTGCGCGTGGATTTATGCCACTGGGCGACGACCGGACGCATCTGCGCACAGCAAATCGCAAGGCGGGCCTTCGTAAACGAAGTGCCAGCCGAGCTGCGCGTGATGTCTTGATTGGTCCGGTTCATTGGAATCGAGGAACAAAATGCATATAGCAGATGCGATGCCAAGTTTTTTCTGCGTGCATGGGGGCGGGCCGCGCCTCAGCCTCGCCTTCATCATGAACCCGATAACTGATGCGACGGCGACGTTTGCGGAGACCAAGGATCGCGTGCTGGCTTTCGCGCGCGAACGCGATTGGGAGCAGTTTCACGCGCCGAAAAATCTGAGCATGGCGCTCGCGGCCGAGGCCGCCGAACTGATGGAGCACTTCCTCTGGGGCACCCCGGAGCAATCGCGCGACATCGCCCGCGACCCGGCCAAGCGCCGGAAAATCGAGGAGGAACTGGCCGACGTGATCATTTACGCGCTCGAGTTTGCCAACATGACCGGCATCGACGTGGCGGCGGCGGTTGAGGCGAAGATGGCGGCCAACGCCAGGAAATATCCGGTCGAAAAAGCGCGCGGACGCTCGGAGAAGTATACTGAGCTGTGATTTTGGTTTAGTCCGGAGTTGAGCGTGCGATGTGCGCAAATCCCAAACGCCAAGGTCCAAACGCCAAAAAAAGCTTAGAATTTAACGATTCAAGCTCCAGTGCGGTCCTTTACCATTTTGGATTTCTTTGGAATTTGAAGTTTGGCGTCTGGGATTTTTCTGCGCCGCTTTGAGCGCTGGTTACGGGGAATTCGTAAGGCTGGAGTTGCATTGGGCGAAAGAAATGTCGGATGCTTCGGCGCAATAACCATGCCCTCACTCCTTCCGAAAACCGACAAAATCGTCCGCAACTATTACGTGCTGCCGTGCTGCCTGCTGCTGCTCAATCTCGGCAACGTGATCATCGCCTACAAGGCGGGCACCATCAGCGACGCACTGGAGCGCACGTTCTTCGTGATGGGCATGGTGTTGGTCGGCAGCTCGGTGGTGGCATTCGTCATCGCGCCAGCGATCGAGTCGCTGGTGCGCACGTTGCACCGCACGATCCGGCAGGGTGGCGGCCGGCTGGGCGAGATGATTTTTCTCGCGGCGCTCGGCGTGGGAATATTCCTCCTGTACTACGTGGTGACCATCCACGGCGCGCAGGCGCTCCTGCCCGCGGAGTGGAGAAATTGAGCGGTGAAAGGGGTATCTTACTCTCGTTCTCGTTCTCATAATCGGTTCGAGGCTAGAGTATTATAAGCAGAAATTTGCCTAGGGTGCACAAAAAAATGACAACGCCGCAAATTTTCAAGACCCTGATTTTCTTCTGCTTTTCTTCTTCCGTTCCCTTGTCTCCCAGGAGCTTCTTTGGTGGAAAGAACGCGAGAAGGCTGATTGCAAACATTAAGAAGATGTCGAGGTATGATCCAATAATTTGATATTCCTGGGGAGTCATCTTCTTTGCGTCTTTGCGCTTAAGCCAAAAAACTCAAATCACCCAGTTGCCGAAGTCCACCGGCTTGCTGGTCTCGACCATGGTCTCGTCCTTCTGCCGGGTGCGGATGACGAGATTTTCCCCCTTGAAATAAACGATGCTGTGCGGCGGCGCGCTTTGCAGCAGCCACACACTGGAGCCGATGACCGAGTGCTCGCCGACGCGCGTCTCGCCGCCGAGGATGGTGGCGTGCGCGTAGATGGTGACGTGGTCGCCGATGTCGGGGTGGCGCTTGACGCCTTTCACCGGGTTGCCGGCGGGGTCGAGTTCGAACGATTTCGCGCCAAGGGTGACGCCCTGGTAAAGCTTCACGTGGTTGCCGATGGTCGCGGTTTCGCCGATGACGACGCCGGTGCAATGGTCGATGAAGAAATGCGTGCCGATGCGCGCGCCGGGATGGATGTCGGCGCCCGTGCGTTCGTGCGCGTACTCGGTGAGCATGCGCGGAATCAGCGGCACGCCGAGATGGTAGAGCACGTGGGCCAGGCGCTGCAGCGAGATGACGAGCACGCAGGGGTAGGCGAGGATGATTTCCTCCACGTTGCGCGCGGCCGGGTCGCCGCTGAACGCGGCGGCGACATCGGTCTGGATGATTTTGCGCAGCGCGGGAAGCTGGTCGAGCGCGGCGTCGGTGAGCTCGCGGGCGCGGGTGGCGGCGCTGGCGTCGCGCGCGAAGTGCAGGCTTTTTTCGATCTCGGACGCAAGGCGCGCCTCGATGGCCTTGAGCAGGCGGGTGATGTGCGCGGGCACATCTTTCTTCGCCAGGCCGCGCTCTTCGAAGTAGCCGGGAAAAAGCAGATGCATGCAATCGACCGCGAGCTGGTTGACCGATTCCTGCGAAGGCAGGTTGGTTCCGTCGAGGTGATTGATGCCGCCGTCCGCTTCGTAGGAAGCGAGCAGGGCGCGCTGGATTTCGTCGTGGTGGGTCATGGCCGGGCTACAGCATTTTAACCACTAATGCACACTAACTGTCACTAATACTTCCAAGCAGGCAGAAGACCGACTTAACCACTGATGTACACTTATAGTCACTGATAATATGAAGTTGGGCTCGAACTCATTTTATCTGTTTTTTCCGGATCAGTGACCATCAGTGTGCATCAGTGGTTAAAACGCTCTGGGGTTGGATAGCCTTGGCCCGTTGCGCGCCGCGTCCAAGCCCATTTTTTGAAATGGATTTTTACACCAAGATCGCAAAGACCGCGAAGAAAGAAATTTTTACCGCGGATTACGCGGATGATCGCGGAGGGAATTCGTCACTTGCCATTCTGCTGGCTGTGCCCTTCGTCTCGTTTGTCGTAGCCTTGGCGAAGTCGGAGGCTCGCAGAACGAAGGAGAATCAGTGGTCATGGGTCATCGGCCACTGGTCATTGCCATTGGCTGTGACCAATGGCCATTTCCGGGCTGGACAAGGTCTGGGCGATGGCTCTTAGTGCGCGTTCCCTGTTTGGAATCGCTCGGGTGGTGGAATTGGTAGACACACACGTTTGAGGGGCGTGTGCCGTAAGGCGTAAGGGTTCGAGTCCCTTCCCGAGCACCATGCTTCGCTCCTTTGGAGCTACGCATGGCACGGCCACGAATCGCAATGCGATGCGTGCCACGCCGAAGTGAAACGAAGGCGGGCATCAATTTCGCTCTTCGAGCTTCAGCAACCGCAGAAGCCTAGTGCGAAGGTGCAAGGGCGAGGCGGAAGCCGAGGAAGTTGAAGTGGATGCTGGGGTCATAGTCGCTGCGGAAGGCGGAGCGACAATAGACCGCGGGGAGACCCCACCAGCCGCCGCGAACGACGCGGTTGGCGCCCGAACTTGGTCCGACCGGATCAGTCACGTTTCCGGCGGAGTAATCGTTGGCATACCAGTCCGAACACCATTCCCACACACTGCCCATCATGTCATAAAGCCCAAAGGCATTGGGCTGTTTCTGTCCGACCGGGTGGGTTGAATCTCCGCTGGTGCCGTAATACCACGCGATGTCATCCAGGTTGCCGTACCGGGCTCCGGTCGTCCCCGCACGGCAGGCGTATTCCCACTGTGCTTCCGTGGGCAGCGTGTAGGCGTAGCCCTCGGGCAAACGCCCGGCGGCCTGTTCTTGCTCCGTAAGCTTGCCGCAAAACTCCATCGCGTCGTCCCATGACACTGTGTCCACCGGCGCGTCCGCCCCGACTTTGGTGAAGTCACTCGGGTTGGTCCCCATCACCGCCTGATATTGACCTTGGGTCACAAGTGTCTTTCCCAGCCAAAATCCCTTGCTGATTGTCACCTTGTGCGCCGGACGCTCATTACTGTCGCCGCCTTCCGAAAGCGGCGAGCCCATCGTGAAAGTGCCGGAAGGAATCCAAACCAAATCCAAGGCTGCGCTATTCGGCAGGGTGATCGTGTGATTCTTCCCTGCGGTGAAACTAAAACCCTTGGTCGTTTTCTTTACGGTTTGCCCGGCCACCGCAGGCTGAGCGACGCCGGTCGACGCAACATCTGCCGGTTTGCCCGACGCGAGGGCTTTTTCCAAAGACGCCTTGGCCTTGATTAAACGCTGGTCAGTGGGATAGGCGAGCAGCAAGCCCGCCGTCATCTGTTGAGCCTCCTCGTACCTTCGGGCGCGAACCAAGCTGGAGAGATTTTGCATCACGTCGTCCGGCACCTGTCCCGCCGGGGCTGGACTTGCCACGGCCGAATTCGCGTCAGCGGCCGGTGGGTTGGCCTGTCCCCAGCCAGCGGGCGCAACGGAAAAAAGGAAAATCAGAGCCGCAAGATGGCCCGGTGAAATTACCCGGTATCTTTGATTGGAAATCATGGAGTGATGTTTTTGCAGCATACGTTGAATGCCCGAGACCCTGACACAGGCAAGCTAACAGAAAGGGAATCCTGACCGCGGGTGTCCGCCGTCTCATTCGCCGTATTGCCTTTCCGCCTTGAGCAGCCAACCATCGCTCATCCGTGAAAACCGAAAGAACAGCGATGCTCTGGCCCTTGCTCGGAGGCGCTCGCTTCTTGATGGCCTTGATCGTCGCCAATGGCCACCTGCCTTTGTTTTTACCGACGAGCGAGTTGAGCCGCCTTTTCGATAACATATCAGGGCTGGCAGCTGTGATCGGCTTCCTGGTGATATCCGGTTTCTCCATCGCCGCCTCCTATGCAAAGAAGCCCCAAGGTTATTATCGCCGGCGGGCCATTCGCATCGTCCCTCTCTATGTGCTGGCAATCGTCTTCAGCGCTGTCTGCACGCGGCCTTTCGGCGGGGTTGTCCATGCGATGAACGGCAACTTTTTTAGGACGCCGCCGTGGTTCGTCGTCGTGCAAAACCTTTTCTTCGCCCAAGGCTTCACGGTGCGGAGCATCGCGACGGATACGGTTGTCTGGTCGTTGTCCATCGAGGTCTTTTTTTACCTGTTTACGCCTCTTTTCAGCCGGTTGTCACAGCTTGCACTGCTACTTATTGCCGGCGCTTCCCTTGGGCTCTTTCTTATTTCCCCATCTTTTGACGCGCTCTACTACGCGTATATGCGAACCGGTGCAGCGGCGGCCCTGCTGGGTTGGGCCTGGCTGGCCGGCTTTATCGCCTTTCGACATCGCGACCACCTTGTCGCTGCGCTGATTGTCCTTGGCGTGTCCATTGCGGCACTTGCCTTGAACCCGAACTTTGATGGGACGCATTGGGTGGCGATCATGGGCCTCGTTGCGATCGCTTTCGGCTTCGGTAATCGCATCTACGGCCCGCGGTGGCTGGCCAGCGTGCTATCGCTGCTCGGTGACGTGAGCTATCCACTCTATCTTTTCCATATGCCAATTTACATCGTGCTTTGCGGGTTTCATGTGCCGATGATGGCCGGCGGGTACCTTTTTACTGCGATCGGCGCTTCACTGGTTCTCGACCGGCTTTATGATCAGCCGGTTAAACGCTTGTTCAAGGGTCCGGGAAAATTAAGAGCTCAACCGATCAAAGACAGCGTCATGCCGGTGGCACCATGACGGGCCAAGTCAGAGGGGGCCTGACTCTCGACAAACTCGGCTCCGACCGCGAGAGAGATCGAGACGCTCCCGTCAACATGCACCGATTGATGGCTTTCGCAGGTCAGGTTCCACCGAGCTGCCGGCCCAGCCTCGATTTCACGTCCGCGGCAAATCCGTCAATGCGGTCGAGGACGAATTGCACGATGTCCACCGTCGCGTCTGTCACCAGGGGCGTCAGATCCATGCCGAAAATCACCTGGCTCGACCGGTCCGTGGCGTGGGATTCAAAGAAGGTCGCGTTCGCCGCGCGCCGCCCCAGGGTGGCGAGATCGTAGCGTTTGCCGCCGGCAATCTGGGAATCGAACACTCCGTTCAGCGCCGCCGCCAGGTTGTCGCGGCCACTGACGTCCATGACGACTTTTTCCGCATCCGACAGCCAGTCCAGGCTGCGCCAGACTTCGCAGCCAATGACCTTCTTCGGGCGTTGACCGGGTGGAATTTCGCGCATGGCCTGCACCGCTGCGATGACCACGCCGAGGTGCGTGTCGTGTTTGTCCGCGGGATTGTGCGTATAGACCACGTCGGGCCTCATCGCGGCGAGGATTTCCTTCAAATCGTCTTTCAACGACGGGTCGCTGGCGCTTTTCACCGCGCTGCTCGGATAGTCGAGCTGGATCATCACGCCGTACTGGCCGACCATCGCGGCTTTGTTCTGTTCGGCGCGGCGCACGGACATCATTTGCGCGTCGGTGTAATGCGCATAGTCGCCGGAGCGCGCGCTGCCGGAACCGTTCGAGCAGGTCACGCCGCCAAACCATTTCGCATCGCGGGCAAAGCATTCGCGGATGCCGTGGAATGCCATGAACTCCAGATCGTCCTGGTGCGCGCCGATGCCGAGATGCGTGATGCGTTTCAACGCCGCCGCGACGGGCTCGCCGTCGGGAACGAAAACCTGGGCCGATGAATTGTACAGTTTCATGATTTCGATCTTCGTAGTTCCGGCAGGCTCGCCGCTGCCACCGCCTGGCCGATCCTGCGGGATTTTTCGTCGGGAACATGCAGCGCGATTCCCGCCGCAAGTTCGGGAAACTCCCGGCCCAGGACTTCGCGCGCCTTTTCGAGCACGATATCGCCGCCCCGGCCGGTGGTGACCCGGCCAAGAACCAGCGCGTCGTCGAAATCATAGAAGTCCGCATAGTGCGCGATCGAGTAGCCAAGATAGATGCCGATGGTCTCGTAGATCTTCGCCGCCCGCCCGTCATCCCCGGCCATGAGCGTCTGGACCTCCTTGAGCCGCTCCGGCAGGCCCATGGTTTCCGGCAGCGAAATGCCGGCTGCGGGCAGCAGTTTGTTCACCGCCTGCTGCGAAAAATACAGCGCTCCCACGCCGCGGTCGCCCGACCATTCATCGGTGGCGGCCCCGGGATTATAATCCACCGGAGCGAAGGCGAGTTCGTTCAGCCATCCGGTGACACAGCCGTCCTTCCGCAGAAAACCTCCCGCCTGGCTCGACCCCATCGCGATGCCGAGCATTCCCTTCTTCTGCAGCGACAATGCACCCGCCAGCGCCGTCACATCGCCGTCGTTCATCACGGCCAGCGGCACGGCCCACTCCCTTTGGATGCGTTTGAAAATCGCCGCTGCCCGGGGAAAGTCTTTTTTGGGAATTGCGCGCAGGAGAGAGGCGACGCGGATTTCGTTGTCCACAATAATGCCGGCGGAACTGCCGCCGATCGCGTCCACCCGCGGCAGGTGTGCGGCGGCGCGGTGCAATGCGGCGGAAATGTAATGGTAGTGATAGTCCGGATTCGGCTGGTTCCGCGGATCCCATGGCGCCTCTTCGGTGAAGACCGCCTTGCCGTCGACCACGGCCGAGACCTTGTAGTCGCTCGCACCAAGATCGAAGCCGATGCGGCAGCCCCGCAAATGGCCATTGGCCGAAGTTTTCGGCTCCCTGGAACGTGGAACCCTGGCCGGCGTGGTCACGACGACCTGGAATTTTTCCTTATAAGCCGCGCCCATCAGGCCGCAGTCGAACTTTCGCGCCCCGCGCTGCGAGTAGGTCTTGCGGATGAATTCGCCGGCGGCCTCCGGCCCGCCGACAAAAAGCTTCCAGCCGCCGAAGGCCCACAAGAGGAACTTCACAGTGCGCTCGACATAGCGCAGCGTCTCCGCGTCAGCCTCGGCGCGGACGACGGTTTCAAAGCGCGAAACCAGGCCGCACTCTCGCTCGAGGCCAATGACGAGCGGCACGGCGCGGCCGGATTCCTTGGCGGCAGCCACATAGTCCCGGTTGGCGAGCGCGGCGGGCTGGAATCCCGGATCCAGCGGCGGGGGGCATTTTAATTTCATTTTAAAGTTCAAGTGCAAGACGGACGCCGGGGCATATTCGATTCAGATTTATCGATAGGCTCGGAATGACAAAAATGATGACTCATGCGACGATTAAAATCGAATACGGCATGGTTCAGCGTCCCTTGCCTTCGAAGTATTCCTCGATTTCCTCCAGCGTCTTGCCCTTGGTTTCAGGCAGGAAAAATGCGGCGGTGATGAAATAAATCACCGTGCAGCCGGCGAAGGCGAAAAACATCGTGGCATAGCCATGCCGGCCGACGGTGGGCAGAAAGATGGCCGCAATCGTCGTCGAGACGGCCTGGTTGATCAACAGGGCGATGCTCATGCCATTGGAGCGGATGCGGGTGGGCATCAACTCGGAGAGAGCCAGCCACACGCAAACACCGGGGCCGACGGCGAAGAATCCCATGAAGAGATAAAGGGTGACGGCCACCAGCCAGCCATTTCGCTGGCTGGGCACGGGAGTGATCAACGCATTTTCGATTTTGAGCGGGGCAGTTTGGGCCGCGGCGAGATCGGCGAAGGGATTCTGAAAAAACGCCTCCACCTTGCTGCCGGGAAGATCGCGCTTGATTTGGAGAGGCTCGGCGGCGGCATCGTTGGATCGCACCACCCGGGTGGCGGACCGGAAATCTCCATACGAATAAATGACCACGAGCGATTCCGGCCGATCGTTGATCGCATGGCCGGCCCCGCTGCTGCCAGCGAGCAACGTCCGGGCCGATTGCTGATCGAAGGGCAGGGTCAGCGTCTGGTCGGCTACGACCATGGCTTGCACGGCGTCCCTCGCGTCCACTTGCAGTTTCTCTGTCCGATGAAACAGAAGGCCGGTGCAGAGGAGGGACACGATAATGCCGGCGCTGCCGAGGCTGAGCAGAAATTTCCGGCCCTTGCGGTCCACCAGCATGACCGCGACCATCGTCATGAAAAAATTCACCACGCTGAAAACGAGGCTCCCGACGTGGGCCTGGACGTCGGACAGACCGCCCTGCACAAGAATGGTGGTGTTGTAACCAATGATGGAATTGA
>Ga0307478_10004266_pt1 | contig 10233 bp, 8 predicted proteins | sample atmos_gasesECM4C_2_FD_203713 | JGI IMG/M metagenome (GOLD analysis project Ga0307478, IMG submission 203713) | Hardwood forest soil microbial communities from Morgan-Monroe State Forest, Indiana, United States - atmos_gasesECM4C_05 | ecosystem: Environmental > Terrestrial > Soil > Temperate...
TCCGGCTGCCGTGCTGAGGAACGGCAAGAAAGCATGAGCGGAGGAACAACAGAAAAACGCGCCGTCGTGACCGGGGGCGCCGGATTTCTGGGCTCGCATTTGTGCGATGCTCTGCTCGGCGAGGGCTGGAGCGTGATCGTCGTTGATAACCTGCTTACTGGCCGGCGTTCCAATTTCGAACATCTGCGCCACGAACCCCGATTCGAGTTCGTCGAGAGGGACATCTGCGAGCCCTTCGATGTGGGCAAAGTCGACTACGTTTTTCATTTTGCCAGCCCGGCCAGTCCCGTCGATTACAGCATCCATGGCATCCCCACTCTGAAGGTGGGATCTTTGGGAACTTTCCACGCCCTCGACGTCGCCCATAAGTACAGCGCGAAATATTTGGTTTCTTCGACATCCGAATGTTACGGCGATCCCCTCGAGCATCCCCAGAAAGAAACCTATTGGGGACACGTCAATCCCATCGGGCCGCGTTCCGTCTACGACGAGGCCAAGCGCTTTACCGAAGCAGTGACCATGGCTTATCGCCGCTACCACAAAGTCGACACCCGTATCGTACGAATCTTCAACACCTACGGACCGCGGATGCAACTCAACGACGGCCGCGTGGTTCCGAATTTCATGAAGCAAGCTTTGCGCGGTGAAGATCTCACCGTGTATGGCGATGGCAATCAGACCCGCAGCTTCTGTTACGTAAGCGATGAAGTCGACGGGTTCCTGCGCCTCGCAAAGTGCGACGAACATCTGCCCGTGAATATCGGCAATCCTGACGAGTTCACAATCCTGGAATGCGCTCAGATGGTCCTGAAGGTCACCGGATCAAAAAGTAAGATCCGCTACGAACCCATTCCCCAGGACGATCCGAAGCAGCGGCGCCCTGACATAACCAAAGCCCGTCAACTGTTGGGATGGGAGCCAAAAATTGATTTGGAAAACGGACTACGGCTCTCGCTCGATTACTTCAAGAAGGCTGTTGCGGAAGAAGGCGCCGGCATCGCAAGTAAAGCTTGAGGAGCGGTTAGCTAGCCGGGTTGGTCGCGGCTACGAAGTCGGTTAACTTCTTGACGTTCTCACGCTCTTCCTTGGTTTGAAGCTCGAAAGCCACACCCATGCCATAGCCGGGGTGTGAGGCCTGAACCGTGCCGCGCAAGCGCAACTTCATTTCGTAAGTGCGGACCAGGATCTCGACAGTTGATCCTGAGGGAAAGGGTAAAGGCACTTCCAGGTAACATCCGCCCGAACTCAGGTCCGTCAGACAGCAGTGGTTCGGAACCGACGTCCCGGTGCGATAGACCTCGGCACCCAGGCGGCAGGCATATCGAACCTGGGAGCGCCGATTATCTGCATCGGAAAGTTCAGTTGAACGACTAGCAGTAGAATTCTCGGCGACGGGTTGTGCCGCCGCCCCCGCCGCGTGCGTCTCACGGCTCGGTTTTGCGGGTCCGTACATCATTTCCTTCACCGACACGGTCGAAATGCGCAGCGGTTCTTCCAGTTCAACAGTCACATCGGCGAAGCGTTCGTGCGAATTAACCGGAAGATTCGTGCTCAAGAAGTCGGTGATGAGTCGCCGAGAGGCCTTGGGAACATCGACAAATTGAATCCCGGCCCGGCCGCTCCATTCCTGCCACACCACCTGACCCGATAACCGCACGTTGGCAGATTGGCCGGGCAACTGAAATTGAAAATACACCTTTCCAGTCGGAGGAATTTTCTTGCCGAAGCGCACCGCCATGCCGTCCTGCGCCAGATCCACCAGAGTGGCCTTCTCCTGTTCCACGTTAGCGTAGTCAACGGTAGCGTGCGCGTGTACCGAAGTGCGGGCGCTCTTGCGTTTCTCCTTGCGCATCACAGCTCGTGCCGCGCGCAGGCTGCTCAGGGCGCGTTCATATTCGACAGGCTTGTAGAGTGCGAAATTCACTCCCAACGAGAACATCTCACGAATGCTCTCTTGGGTTGAGACCACCGCAACCGCCAGAGTGGAATCGTTGGCTCGGGACAGGCGGGTATCGCGCAGTAACGCAATCACTTCGGCGTTGGATTCGCCATCGACGATAACAACGTCAAACCGCTCTTGCGCCAAACGCATGCTGGCTCGGGCAAAATCAGGACAGAGTTCGACCCGAATGCTGAGTTCTTCGAGCACGCGGCGCAAGACTTGAGCCGCGGCCTCGTCCATGCACACCAACAAGGCAGAGAGAGTCATACCTGCCGCCATCGTAGGTTTCTCCGGTGTCTCGCCACAAGTTACCTTTGTCATGAGCGAAGGACAGACCAGGGCCTAAGTGCTGTCGTCACAATGAATCATTTCAGTACCTACGGGATAACAAAAGGCCAACATCCTCTCGTTGGACTATCGTGCTTTGACGCCACTCTACCCCGTTCTTAGCATGAACGGTGGCGCAATTGAGAATTCTGCCTCTCGCCTGCCAATCTAAGACAGAGGGTCACGGTCTCCGCGACAGAAGCGGGGGCGGTCTTGCGCACGGTATGGGAGTACCTTTTGGAGCCGGAGCGTTTCGGAAAGTTAGCTCCTCCTCCACGAGCCGAGAAAAACTAATGACATTGAGAAAAGCCTCCGGTTTCTCGTTACTGGAAATGGCCATCGCCGTAACGATCATTTTCATTCTGGCTGCCCTTACCGTTCCGACTCTGATGACCCAGGTCAATGCGATTCGCATCCAGTACTCGGCGACCGATTTGAGCGGCTTGCTGCAACGGGTGCGCATGGAGGCAGTTCGCAAAAACAGCTTCTACTCAGTGCAGCAAGCCGGCGGCAATCCCGTCCTGGAGCAGGTGGTGGATAAAACCGGCGCCGTCGTGACGAGCATCCCGCCCGCGCCCATGGGCAACAGCGTCAACGTCTTTTACGGAACTGGCAGCGGAGCCCCTGGAGAAGCCGCGTTTGTGACCAGTCTGAATTTTGCCGCCTCACCGGCGACGGCCGGGCTGCCCAGTTTCAGTGCCCGCGGATTGCCTTGCGTTCCCGTCGGCAACACGCTCTGTCCCATGGTTCCGGGAACGGGCTTCGTGTTTTTCGTTTCGGGCACGAGCGGATCCAGCGGGAGTCAGGGCTGGGCTTCGGTCGTGGTTACTCCATCGGGCCGAGTCCAGGTCTGGAGCTACAGCGGAACCAGTTGGGCCCAGTTGTGAGCGAGACTATCGTGGACAGGATTTCGAGGACATGCGACGACTTCAACGCCAGTTGAGTTCCAGAAAGCGCGCAGATGGTGAATGCGGCTTCACGCTGATCGAGCTGATGATCGCCATTGCCGTGCTGGCGATCGGGATGCTGGGTGCGATCGGGCTGATGGTTATAGGGATGCAATCCAATTCCCGCAACAAGACCGATACCACCGCCACCGTACTGGATCAGGAGATCATTGAGTTTTATTCCACCTTGAAGAGTTATCCCAAGGACCCGGTAGGAGGCGTGGACATCAAGGACTGCGCGCTCAACGGAAACGACGACCATAGAACCGATCTTGGCCAGGCACTCGGCACCGGAGCGCCAGCAACCGGGGTTGGAGCCATCCTGTACACGGCAGCCACCGCGCCCACCCCGGCGCAGATCGGCGACATTGATTGGACTCAGCCCGCACCCGCGCTCGCCACCGGCGCGACTGTTGGCTACGCCATGCGCTACGTTACCTGCAGCGGCGATGTCTACGACGTGCGCTGGAACGTGATGGACCTGGCTCCGGCTCCGGCGGCTGGCGTAATCAGCCATCTCAGCTTGCTGACTGTTTCCTCGCGTCCCATATCGGCGAATGTGGCCACTGCCAACGGCGCCCAGAACCAGGCCATTCTCTACGCCGTGCCGGTCACCTTACGCAGCCTGATTGAAAACTGAATTTTATGAAACAGCCGCAGAAAAAATTCGCTGTTCCAAAGTCGGCTTCGCCCGCACGCGGGTTCACCATGCTGGAACTGCTGGTTGCCTCGGTGGTTCTGCTGGTAGTGGTGGGCGGCGCGGTAAATTACATCTCTCTCGCCACGCAGCGCAGCAAGTCGGAGCAAGTCAAGGTGGACCTGGTGCAGGAGGGCCGCGAATTTGTGGATGAATTCGAGCGCGACATTCACCAGGCCGGCTTTCCCGGTTGCGGCGCCTTCAATGGCGCTGGCACGGTAAACTGCACCGCCATGTACAACAACGTCAATATTGCGGATGGCCTGGTCTACGTCTCCAATACGAGGATTATCTTTGAGGGCGACATTACCGGACTGGGCACGGTCGCCAGTGTTCAGTACGAGTTAGTGGATTCAAACTTGACCTGGCCGCCAGCGGGCACCTGTCCTTGCATCATCGAGCGCAGCCAGGTACCCAAAGTAGCCAATGCGTCCTATGTCCCGGGCACTTCCCCGATTGCCGGCGGTTATACGCAAGCGACCAACTGGAGCCAGGAACTTCAGAACGTAATCAACAGCGGCGTTCCCGGGGGCACGACCACCTATGGTGGCGGCTTACCGCTTGCGGGCAACGTTCTGTTTGACAACGGCGCCATTACCAACACTGCCTACTATGCGCAGGTCACCACTATGAAAGATTTCCCGATCTTTACCGCGTACGACCAGTTTGGCGCGGTAGTTCCGCTGCCCCTCGACAACAGTACGAAGGCCGGCCAGCAAGCGCTGGCTACCATCCGCTCCATTCGCTTGACCATCAATCTTCTGGGTACGGCCAGCGCCGGCTATGACCAGAAGACCGGCGTGCGTCCAGTCGTGACGCTGGTAGGCGACGGACGTCGAGGCAACAAGATGGCTTGGGAGTAAATTCATGAACTCATCAAAACCGCGGTTTCCGATTCGGGTTTCTCCCCGCAACGACCAGGCCGGCATGGCGCTGGTGCTCGTATTGCTTCTGCTGTTGCTGGTTTCCGCCATCGGCCTGGGCATGGTGTTCATGGCCAACACAGAAACCGCGGTGAATTCCAACTATCGCGATAGCCAGTTGTCATTCTTTGCCATGCGCTCTGGGATGGATGAAGCGCGCGACCGCCTGCGGGCGGACAGCCCTTGGCCGATCGTGCCGCCCACCGTGATGCCCGGCAGCGCAAATTCGATCATTTACATCACGAATCCCGCAGCGGGCGAAGTCGTGACTCCGACGGTGGCAGGCAGCACGTACTTCGACGACGAGTTTTGTCATGAATACTTCGCCCCCACCGGGAGCGGCATATCGCCCACCAACCCGGGAGCGGGCGTGCCCTGCAACGTCGCGCCGCCTGCCGGGAGCGTGACAGTTCCCAGCATTTCTCCCCACACCAGTACAGCGTCGGCCGTAAAGTTCAAGTGGGCGCGCATCACCCTGAAGCAGAACGGCACTTTTGCCTCTCCAACTGGCGCACTGAACAACACCATGTACGTGGACTCAACTCAGGTCCCCGGCACTCAGATTTGCTACCAGAGTCTGACCGGCAATGAGATTCCCCTGAGCCTGATTCCTGGCGGCTACGCCACTTGCGCCCAAGCGCTGAATGCCGGTGTGGACGCCGGTCCGGTTTACATTGTGACCGCGCTGGCCGTCACGCCCACCGGCAGCCGCCGCGTGGGCCAGTATGAAGTAGCCACATTGAATGTCCAGGGCCCACCCGTGGCCCTCGGCATGGACGGGCCCGCTGCCATCTACAACCCGGTATCCCACTCGAACAATTACTTCATAGATGGGACCGATGACAAAAACGGCTATGCCAACCCGCCTGGATGTGCTTCCAGCGGGGCCACGGTTCCTGCCATCACCGTCGGCGATAATACCGGAGTCAATAACATTGACACCTCGATCGCCGGCACGAACCCCACTTACTCGGGTTGCACCAATACTGCCAACCCCTGCACCATCTCCAACGGAACCCCACCCTCGGTGGTAAATGGCGGCGCCACCACCTTCTCCGGGGAATGGTCTACGCCTGCCCAACTGGACAATATGGTGCAATCAATCGGCAATTTAGCGGACGCCACCTATAGCTGCGGCATCAACGGGATCGCCAACCCCAGCAACGGCGCCACCGCCGCCTGCAGCCCGTCGGGGGCTTTGGGTACCGATGCCAGTCCGCAGATCACCTATGTGAATGGCGACTTTAACTTTGGCAACGGTTCCGGCGCCGGCGTATTGATCGTAACCGGAACGCTTTCCTTCACCGGTAATGCCACATTTGATGGCCTCATTCTCGTGGTGGGCCAGGGAATTATGTCCGAGAACGGCGGCGGAAGCGGCGGGTTCAATGGCAGCGTATTTCTGGCCAACACTCGTCCCCCCGGAGTAGCACTCGCACCCGGCAACCCGTTCACAGGAGAGTTGCCCATATTGGGGAGTCCCGAAATCGGCTGGAATGGCGGTGGCACGAGCTTCATTCAGTACAACAGCTGCTGGGCCAAGGTAAAGCAGAACCACGTGTACTATCCCGTCGCCACCCGTGAGGAGATGTACTAGGAGCAGATCAGGTCGAAGCAGCTCATCACGTATTCTCGAGGCAGGTTGTTGAAGAACGCCAACCTCCCACCAAGGTGCTATATATATGCATCCGGGGAGGTTACCCCCGTACTTGCGGACACTACACCAAGGTGATTTGAACCTTTCTTCCCCGTTTTCTAGCATGAACAGTAGGACGTGCTCGCGCCGTTCCAGGCCTTGCCTGTTGTGGCGCGAAAATGAGTCATCGCTGTGACTCCTCACAGGGGCCGTGGATCAAGGGGGATCCATGGATGCCCCCTCCTCCAGAAAAGGATGTATGCGCTCGACGAAAAACCGTGGGTTCTCGCTGCTGGAATTGCTGATCGTCATTGCCATCGGCCTGACCATGGCTGGGGTCACCTTCATGTCCCTGATGCCCCTGTTCAAACAGAATCATGTGGATCAGGCATATGACACTACACTCTCGGTGATCCGCAGTTACAGAAACCAGTCCATCATCCAGAGCAAACGCTTCATTCTGTTGTTCACCGCGCCCGGAACGATCACGGTACAACGCTGGGATTATTCTCCGCCTCCGGCCGTGTCGCCAGCTCCAATTACGGTAGCCACCTACACGCTGCCGCCCGACGTTCAATTTGCCGTGCAGGCGGGCTTCCCCAATCCTGGACCTGATGGCTTCGGCACCGGCGCGGCACCGATTTCTTTTAACGCGTGCGTGGTCGTCGAGGCTGGCAACCCTTGCGTAGTTCTGTACCCAGACGGGTCTGCTCAGGATGATGCCGGCAACCCCGGCAATTACAACAACGGAATCGTATACCTCACGCGTCCGGGCGATATGTACAGCTCGCGCGCCATCAACATCTGGGGCGCAACCGGACGGATTCGAGGTTGGCGGCTCTACAAGCAGGGTGGAGTCAACACGTGGGTGCAACAATGAGGCGACGCAGATCTAAAGCTTCCGCGCAGCGCGGTTTCACCATCATCGAAACCATGATTGCGATCACGATCATGAGCATCGGCATTCTTACGTTGCTGGCCGCCTTTGCCACGGCCGTCGGAGCAACCCAGAATGCTCAGGAGAATCTGATCGCCCGGCAGAAGACGCTGGAGGCGATGGAGAGCATTTACACCGCGCGCAACACACAGCAAATCACCTTTTCGCAGATTGCCAATACCGGCAGCGGCGGGATTTTCACCAGCGGGCCTACGCAACTCTTGGCGGCCGGTCCCGATGGACTGGTGAATACGACCGATGACGTCGTCTTCCCCGCCAATGGACCTTGCCCGTCGGGGCCAGAGTGTCTGGTGCTGCCGGGCCCTGACGGCGTTCTCGGCACCGCCGACGACAAGGCCATGAGCCTGGCCAACTTCAGGCGTGAGATTCAGATTGCTAAGGTCTTCGAGTCCGACGGCGTAACCGTCGATCCTAACCTGAAACAGGTCACGGTGATTGTAAGTTACACCACGGGCACGTCGACGGTACCGCGCGTTTATACCGTTAACGCTCTGGTTTCGGCCTTCCGCTGAGGCCAGCGATGGAAAGCATGATGAGAAATACAAAGATGCGAAAACAAAATCAGCAACGCGGCTTTACGCTGTTGGAACTGATGGTTTCCATGGCGCTGGGCCTGATTGTCATGGCAGCTATGGCCAGCCTCTTCAAAACCGGGCTGAACTCCACCATGATGGTCACGCAACGCGCCGAAACCCAGCAGAACATGCGGGCAGCCATTGATCTGATGGTCAAAGACATCGGTATGGCTGGCGCCGGTCTGCCTTCGGGCGGAATCCAGTTGCCCAACGGAGGGGGAACGACCGGCGTCTCGAAATACGCTTGCGACCAAACTTTGACTTGCCACGTCACGGCCTTTACCTATCCGAACGGCAACTACATGTACGGGATTATTCCCGGTTTCAGCAACGGTGTGGAAAATAACGCCGTGATTCCTGCCGCGCCCGCGCCCGCCGTCAATGACAGCATCACTTCCATCTATTGCGACTACAACTTCCCCTTGTTTGAATACGACCTCATCACGTTCGTCGGGGGAACGCCCGGCGGCCAGATCAATCTCGCAGTAAATCCCGCCGGCCCATACGCGGCCAATCCGCCGCCCGCTGTGAACGCTGCCGGCGGCATTGTCAAAGGCGACTTGATCATGCTCAGCAACAGTCTGGGTACGGCGGTGGGCGAGGTGACCAACCTCACCACGAACAGCATCACGTTCGGCAACCTCGACCCGCTGAACATCAACCAGAGCGGCGCCTCTTTCAACAACATCGCCGCCATCAGCGGAGGCGCTAATACGGTCGCCTACCGCTTGTACGCTGTAAGTTACTACCTGACGGTGCCTGCCGCCGGGCAGACGCCGCGGTTAATGCGCCAGGTCAACGGACTTACCCCGGTGCCCGTGGCCGATGACATCATCAACTTGCAGTTCGCCTTCGACATCAACAACGGCGGCGGCGGACTCGACGTCAACCAGCCCAATCCCCTCGGCGTGGGCGAATCCCCGAACAATATTCAGAAGATCAATATCGTGGTCATGGGACAAAGCATCATCAACAACGGAAACAAGTCCCAGAACATGTATCTGGCGACTTCGGTCAGCGCGCGCAGTATGGCTTTTCGCGATCGCTACAAGTAAGGCTCTTGGGGGGCAGGAGACCAACTATGGGACAGGGAAAAAATAACTCACGAGGATTCACTCTGATTGCGGCGCTTCTCATTCTGGTGCTGCTGTCGGGGGTGGCGGCTGGCCTTCTCTTCATGGTCACGAACGAATCCAAGATGGGCGGCAACGACATGGAGGCCAACCTGGCCTACTACGGCGCCGAGTCCGGCATGGAAAAGCTTACGGCGGACCTGGCGGCTCTCTACGTCCAGTACCAAGCCCCCAAGAACAACCAGATTCAGAACTTAATAAATTATCCCCCGACATCTGCCATGGTCAGCGGCATGACCTACAACGAGCAGATCATCGTGCCCTTGCAGGCGGACGGGATTACCCCCAAGAGCAGCTTTAACACGGTCAGCTCCGGTTCCAATCAGGGGCTGTACGCAGAAATCGTTCCGATGACGCTGCAGGTGATCGCCACCCGTCCCGCCGGCGCCACGGCTAACATCACGCGCAAGGTAGAAGTCGCATTGATTCCTGTGTTTCAGTTTGGAGTTTTCTGCGGCTTTGACTGCAGCTACTTCCCCGGCCCGAACTTCAGCTTTGGCGGCCGTGTGCACACCAACCAAAATCTTTTCCTCGCCGCGGGCGCGGACTTGGTATTCAACGACAAGATCTCAGCATTCCAGCAGATCATCCTGGATGAGTTGGAAAACGGACACCTTACCTCATCGGGATATGGTGGGACGGTTTTTGTACCCAAAGCCAGCGGGGGTTGCCCTCTGAACGTATTCCCCCCGGGGGGAGGCAATTGTGTAACTCTTCCGGTTAGCGATGCCAGCTGGAGCGGCGGTTACCCCACGGTGGGCGGCGCCGCCAACATGAGTTTCACCAGCCTGATGGGGCCGTTCAATGGATTCGTAACCAATTCGCTCAACGGCGCCAAGAACATGCAGTTGCCGTTTGTGCAGAACAGCTGCACCAGTAACCCGCCGCCATGCACGGATCCCATTTCCATTATCCGCAAGCCGCAGCCCCTCGAGTCAGCCGCGAGCACGCTCGGCAGCTCGCGCCTCTACAACAAGGCGCAAATCCGCATTCTGTTGGCCGACACACAGGCAGACCTTCACCCGGAACGCGGCGCGATCGCCGATGGACAGGACTTCCAGTTCCCGACAGGGGCCGCTACACAGTTCACTCTGG
>Ga0307478_10004267_pt1 | contig 10231 bp, 6 predicted proteins | sample atmos_gasesECM4C_2_FD_203713 | JGI IMG/M metagenome (GOLD analysis project Ga0307478, IMG submission 203713) | Hardwood forest soil microbial communities from Morgan-Monroe State Forest, Indiana, United States - atmos_gasesECM4C_05 | ecosystem: Environmental > Terrestrial > Soil > Temperate...
ACAATGAGCTCAGTCCTTCAGCCATCGTCGGATGCGCAAAATCTGCATCAGCAAGGTGTGAGTAGGGAAGGCCCGCCAACATCGCAGTTTGGACCGCAGCCATAACTTCGCCGGCCGCGGCACCAATCATCGTGAAGCCAAGTATGCGATCGTCGCGGTCGCCAACAAGAGCTTTCATAAAGCCTTGCCTCTGATCGGTCGCCTGCGCCCCCAGTACAGACTCCATCGGCAGCCTTGCAACCCGGGTGAGGATACCTCGGCGTTCCGCTTCGCCTTCACTAAGCCCTACGCGAGCGAGCGGTGGATCAGTGAACATGCAATATGGAATCAGCCGATCGTCGGTGTTGCGATTTCCTCCTGCGAGGTTATCACGTAAGATTCGAAAATCGTCTTCGGATATGTGTGTGAATTGTGGACTGCCGGCGCATTCCCCGATTGCCCATATATCTGGAGCGCTTGTCTCCAATCTGCCATTGACGCGAATGTAACCGCGTCCGTCCAGTTCAACGCCAGCCTCCATGAGTCCAATTCCGGAGGTGTTCGGAATGCGTCCTGCCGCAACCAGAATGTCGCTGCCGTCAATCCGTTGCTCACCCGAAGGTGTGCGCACGCTAAGCGCAACCTTATCTCCCGATCGCCCACCTATCTGGAGCAGCTCGGCCGCGACAAGAACATGAATGCCTTCGCTGCCGAGAATGCGCCTCATCTCCTGCGAGACGTCGATATCCTCACGAGCCAAGAGCTGAGGACCGGACTCGACAATAGTCACATCGCTGCCAAACCGACGAAAAGCCTGGGCCAACTCCAAGCCGGAATAGCCCCCACCGATGACGATCAGGTGTCGCGGCACATAATCGAGCTCCAGCGCCTCGACATGCGTGAGGGGGCGAGCCGCCTCCAGGCCCGGCACATTCGGAATTGTCGCGCGCGTTCCAACATTAAGGAAGACCTTGTCGGCCGCGAGGATACGTGTTCCTCCGTCGTTCAGCTTCACCTCGAGGGTCTTCGGCGCTACGAAACGGCCGCTGCCCATGATCAGTTCGGCACCGCTCGCCTTGTAGATCTGAAGGTGCGTCGCAATTTGACGTTCCACCATCTCGCGCTTGCGCTGACGAACGACTGCCATGTCGACAGTGGCGGAACCGGTCACCGTGCCATAGCGCCGGGCGTCGTGCGCGAGCTGCGCGACCTTCGCGTTTGAGATCACGTTCTTGCTGGGCATGCAGGCGATATTCGGACAAGAACCACCAACCCAATGCCGCTCCACAACGGCAGTCCGTCGTCCCGATTGCGCCATGTGCCACGCGATAAGCTTGCCGCCCGTCCCGCTGCCGAGCACGAGAACCTCCAATTGCTCTGTTTGAGCCATATGTTTCTCCTCTTCTTCGTCATCGCAGTCGCAGGTGTTCACCGATGCGTCGCACAGTTGCAGCAGCTTCTCCACTTTGACCGGCAGGTCTCGGATAGAGCCCCGGCCGGGTCCACAAACGCACCCAGCGACGCTCGAAGAGAAATTGTCGCTGAACTGAGTGGCAGCTACGGTCTAGAGAACCTGTCCGTCAAATCATGGCCGCGGCTTGGTCTACGAACCAGATGAGCTCGCCAACTGGCCGTACCCGGGACGCAGGAGCTTCACTGCTGCCGGCGCGGATCGCTCGCAAGATGGCAGCCTTCTCCCGGCCCGTCACGAGAAACGCTACGCGCCGGCTGCTATCGATCACCGGATAGGTTATGGTGATACGGGTCTCGGGCCGCCCATGCGAGACAGCCGCTACCCAACGCTGACGCTCCTGGAGCACCGGCTCTCCCGGCAGCAGCGAGGCGGTATGACCGTCGGTACCAAGTCCAAGCAGGGTCACGTCGAAGAGCGGACGGGCCGTATCGAGAGTCGTCCCGCCGTATGCTTCCTGCAGAGTCTGTTCGTAGCGCCTGGCCGCATCGTCTGGGCTTCCGTCCGTTGCGATAGGGTAAACGTTCTCCGGTGGCACCGGTGCCTTCGCGAGCATCGCCTCGCGGACCATGCGATAGTTGCTGTCCGGATGGTCGTAGGGAACGAAGCGTTCGTCTCCCCAGTACCAGAAGACACGCTGCCACGGGAAACGGCCACTGAACTCATCAGAGGCGAGAAGTCGGTAAAGTATCTTTGGAGTTGACCCGCCGGAAAGTGACACCCGAAATGGACCCTTAGCTGCGAGCGCAGCCGAAGTTATCCATTCGGCCACGTGGCGGGCCAGTGCCTCCGGTCCAGGAAGTATTTCGAAGCGATCGCTGCTCTTGTCCATGATGCCAGCTCAATCAGACGAATCCAGAATCAAACGCTCCATCGCCTTGGCGAAGCCCTCGTCATTGTAGGAGTCGGTCGTCGCATCAGCCTGGCTCTTGACCTCATCGGAAGCGTTGCCCCATCGCGATGCTGAAGCCGGATCGCTTGAACATCAGCACATCATTGGGCTGATCGCCGATCGTGGCGATTTCCTCGGCGGGTACGTTCAGGTGGCTTGACAGATACTCAACGACGGCGCCCTTGTTCGCTTCCTTGTTGGTAATGTCGAGATAGTAGGGCTGCGATCGCGCCGCTGTCGTGCGTGCTGTTCGAAGGCAGTCTGGGCATCTGCCTCGCAGCGCCGCACCTTGTCGTAATCGTCGCTGATGCCGACGATCTTGGCAACCTGGTCGAGCTTGTCACCGACATCTGGCACGATTTTCGGCTCGAATTTGACCGTCCAAGCCTCACGGGTGACATGCGGGGCATCGGCCTTTGTGATCAGCCAGTCATTGCCGCGATAAACCCAGGCATCCAGGCCATGCTCGCGTATAATACCGATCGCCTGCCTCGCCACATCGACCGGCACCGTCTTTTGTTCGAGAATTGTCAGGTCCCTGGTCACGAACAGGCCGCCGTTAAAGCCAGCGATCGGCGTATCGAGCTGGAGCGGTTCGAACAGCATGGCCATGCCGAGCGGCGGCCGGCCACTGGTGATCGCAAAGCGGATGTCCGCGCGTCGCAGCTCCTTGACGGCGATCTGCGCGCGCTTCGTCAGCACCTTCTCCTCGTTGACGAGCGTGCCGTCCACGTCCGCCAATACAAGGGAAATCTTCCGCTTCACCACCATCACGACCTCCCTGACGCTCGCTCAGTCCAGCGGCCTCCAAGCGCGCCCGTCGCGCGCCAGCAACTCGTCGGCTGCAGCAGGACCGCTTCCGCCCGCCGCATAATTCGGAAAATCTCGAAGCGGGTTTTTTGCCCAGGCGTCAAGGATAGGCTGAACCGCTCGCCAACCGGCCTCGATATTGTCTGCGCGCTGAAACAGGGTTGCATCGCCGATCATGCAGTCGAATATCAGCGTCTCGTACCCGGTGTTGGGTTCGATCTTGAAGTAAGTCTTGTAGGCAAAGTCCATGCTGACGGAGCTCAATTTCACAGTCGGGCCTGGGCGTTTGGCGGCGAATTCCAGCGCGATGCCCTCGTTGGGCTGTATGCGCAGGATTATCCAGTTGGGATTCATCCGCTCCACGTCGGTGCCACGGAAGAGGGTGTAGGGCGCCTGATGAAATCGGATCGCGATCTCCGTCACGCGGCGCTTCAGATATTTGCCGGTGCGGAGGTAGAAGGGAACGCCGGCCCAACGCCAGTTGTCGATCTTGAGCTTGCAGGCGATGAAGGTCTCAGTATTTGAGTCCGGAGCCACATCGGGCTCCTGGCGATACGCCCGCACCGCGCGACCGAGCACAGCGCCAGCGTCGTACTGGCCGCGCACGACATCGTGGAGCGCCTGCGCGGGCCCGAGCGGATGGATGGCCTTGATGACCTCGGCCTTCTTGGTCCGAACCTCATCGGCATCGAAGGATATCGGTGGTTCCATGGCAGTCATCGCCAGCAGCTGAAAGACGTGGTTCGGTACCATGTCGCGCAACGCTCCGGTCTTCTCGTAGAACCTGCCCCGGCGCTCGACACCGACTGTCTCCGCCGCGGTGATCTGCACGTGGTCGATGTGCTGCCGATTCCACACCGGCTCGAACAGGCCGTTGGCAAAGCGCAGCGCCATGATGTTCTGGACCGTTTCCTTGCCGAGGAAGTGGTCAATCCTATAGATCTGAGATTCCTGCAGCGCATTCAAGATCTCGGCATTGAGTGCCTTGGCCGAGGACAGGTCGTGGCCGAATGGCTTCTCGATCACTACCCGCCGCCACTGCCCATCTCTTTCGGTCACGAGGTTCGTAGCCGCGAGCCCCGCGACTGCCACGCCGAAGAAACGGTCCGCGACGGCGAGATAGAAAAGGTGGTTGCCGGCCGTGCCGGCAGTCTTGTCGAGCCGGTCCAGATGCTTGCCGATTCGGTCGTAGGTCCCGGGGTCGTTGAGATCGCCCTGCAGATAACTCATGCGCTTGGCCAGCCACCGCCAGGCGGCCTGATCGAGCCGGTCGATTTCAAATTCGCCGTCCTTTCCAACGAATTCCTGCATCGTGTCGGCGAGGTTCTTGCGCCACTCCTCGACCGTCTTGGCGGCGAGGTCGATACCCACCAGCCGAAATCCGTCGGGCAGCCGCTTGGCGGAAACCAGGTTGTAGAGCGCCGGCACGACCAGCCGCTTCGTCAGATCGCCGGCCGCGCCGAAGATCACCATGGCGCATGGCGGCGCGACCATGGGGCTTTCGGCCTCAGTCGATCCTTCAACTTCGGTCAGCTGATCCAGCCTGCTTGATATCATTGTGCGTTTCTTCTCATTGCTTACGACCGAGCAGTTCCATGGCGGTCGCGACGACCCGTTCCGGCTCAAAGCCGAACTTGCGCTGCAGCTCCTTAAGCGGTGCCGACGCGCCGAAGGTCTTCATGCCGATGATGCGGCCGGCGGCCCCGACATATCTGTCCCATCCCAGCATCGATCCCTGCTCGACAGCGATGCGTGCCGTGACACGCGGCGGCAGCACCTCCTCGCGATAGGACTGCGGCTGGTGCTCGAAGATGTCCCATGAGGGCATCGAGACGACCCGGCAGCGAATTCCATCGGACGTCAGCTTTTCATGGGCCTCCACGACAAGAGAAACCTCGCTGCCCGACGCAATGAGGATGATCTCGGGCGCACCGCCCCGCGCGTCCGCCATGATGTAGGCGCCCCGCGCCAGACCGGCAGCCGAGGCATACTTGCGGCGGTCAAACGTCGGCAGTGGCTGGCGCGACAGTGCGATCATCGCCGGCTGATGGTGCAGCCCAAGGATGTAGCGGTATGCCTCAACGACCTCATTGGCATCCGCCGGCCTGAGGACCACGAGGCCGGGGATGGCCCGCATCGAGACCAGCTGCTCGACTGGCTGGTGCGTCGGTCCGTCTTCGCCGTCGCCCATCGCATCATGGGTGAAGACCCAGATACACGGAAGCTCCATGATGGCGGAAAGGCGGATCGCTGGTCGTGCATAGTCGCAGAAGATGAAGAACGTCGCGCCGAACGCGCGCAGCTTCGACAATACGAGTCCATTCACGATCGCCGCCATGGCGTGCTCTCGGATGCCGAAGTGGAGATTCCGGCCTCCGGGAGTCGCGGCTTCAAAATCTCCCGCTTCGGGAAATGTCAGGAGCGTTTTGTTCGACGGGCCGAGATCCGCCGATCCTCCCAAGAGCCAGGGAATGCTTTGAGCAAGGACGTTCAGTACTTTGCTGGAAGCGTCGCGGCCCGCGAGGCCCTTGGGATCGGCGGGGAAGCTTGGCAGGTTGCGGTCCCATCCGATGGGCAGCTCGCGCCGCTGCATCTGGTCGATCTCAGTGGCGAGTTCCGGAAATTGATCATGGTAAGCGGCAAACAGCGTCTGCCAGCGGCGCCGCGCCTCGGCCCCGCGCGCGCCAATACCAGCGTCGAATCGGCGAGGGACCTCGTCAGGTACCAGGAACTTTGCGTCCTCGGGCCAGCCGTAGGCTCGCTTGGTGAGCCGGACCTCCTCTTCGCCCAAGGGCTCGCCGTGGGCCGCCGCAGTGTCGATCTTGTGTGGGGAGCCGTAGCCGATATGGCTGTCCAGAATGATCAGGGTCGGCCGGCCCTTGGTCTTGCGGAAAATGGCGAGCGCATCTGCGATCCGCTCGAGATCGTTGGCATCACCCACCCGCAATACGTTCCACCGATAGCCGAGGAAGCGCGCCGCGACATCCTCCGTAAAGGCGATGCGCGTATTGCCTTCGATGGTGATGTGGTTGTTGTCGTAGATCCAGCAGAGGTCATCGAGGCCGAGATGGCCGGCCAGCGAGGCGGCCTCCGCGCCGACCCCCTCCATCATGCAGCCATCGCCGCAAACAGCATAGATGTCATAGTCAAAGATATCGAAGCCAACGCGGTTGTAACGATCAGCCAGCCATCTGCGTGCGATCGCCATGCCGACACTGGTGGCAATTCCCTGACCCAGCGGACCGGTTGTCGCCTCGACGCCGGAGACCCAATGATATTCCGGGTGCCCCGGCGCCTTGCTGTCGAGTTGGCGGAAGTGGCGGATGTCGTCGATGGTGACTGACGGGTTGCCAAGACGTTCGTACTCGGCGTTTACGGCGCGGGTGCCGGTCAGATACAGGAGCGACCACAGGAGCATGGAAGCATGGCCGTTTGACAGAACGAAGCGATCGCGATTTGGCCAGATCGGATCCTTCGGATCAAAGCGCATGATCCGGTTCCACAGCACATAGACGAGCGGTGCCAACGCCATCGGCGTGCCGGGATGGCCTGACTTTGCTTGTTGGACCGCGTCGATGGACAGGGTGCGGATCGTCGTGATCGCCAGTTGGTCGAGCTCTTCGTTGGTCATTCGACTTGGCTCCGCTCCTGCGCCCGCGTTTTTATCAGCTGTGATCAAGCTTGTTTCTCAAGATGCCCGCCGAACTCGTAACGCATCGCAGACAAGAGCTTGTCCGCGAAATCCGCCTCGCCGCGCGAGCTGAACCTTTCGTAGAGGGCGGAGGAGAGCACATGGACTGGCACGCCCTCGTCGACGGCAGCTTTGACCGTCCAGCGTCCTTCACCGGAGTCGGACACCCTTCCTGCGAAGGTCGACAGTTTGGGGTCACGGGTCAGGGCCGCAGCCGAGAGATCAAGCAGCCAGGAAGCGATGACACTGCCGCGGCGCCAAACTTCCGCGATCTCCGCCAGTTCGAGATCGTATTGAAAATGTTCAGGATCGCGCAACGGCGTCGTTTCGGCGTCGACGACCCTCTGCTTTGCGCCAGCATTCGCTGCCTTAAGGACCGCGAAGCCCTCCGCGTAGGCTGCCATCACGCCGTATTCAATGCCGTTGTGCACCATTTTGACGAAGTGGCCCGCACCGCTAGGCCCGCAATGGAGATAGCCCAGCTCGGACGTTCCGCCCGCCTTGCCGTCGGCCGTGTCGCGTCCCGGCGTCCGCGGAATGTCGCCGCGACCTGGTCCGAGGGTGGCGAAGATTGGGTCGAGATGCCTCACTGCGTCGGCCTCGCCCCCAATCATCATGCAGTAGCCGCGCTCGAGGCCCCAGACGCCGCCACTGGTGCCGACGTCGACATAGCGGATGCCTCTGGGCCTCAGCTCCTTGGCTCGGCGGATGTCGTCGACGTAGTACGAATTGCCGCCGTCGATTAGGATATCGCCGGGCTCGACGTAGGGCAGGAGGTCGGCGATCGTTTTGTCTACGGTGCCGACCGGGACCATCAGCCAGACCGCGCGAGGCTTCGTCAGTCTCTCGACGAATTCACTCAACGAAGCGACGCCGACCGCCTTCTGTTTCACCAGCTCTTCCACCGCCTTTGGGGACCTATCGAATACGATGCATTGATGTTCGTCGCGCAGGAGGCGGCGCACCATGTTCCCTCCCATGCGGCCGAGACCGATCATTCCCAGTTGCATGAGTTAGCCCTCCTGGTCGTGTTTCAATCGCGTTTGACACCGAGCGGCCAGATATGGAGCGCGGTCATTTCCTCGTGACATCAGGCGGGAGCCTTGAGCTTGCGATAGCGCCGGATCAGCGCGTTGGTTGAGCTGTCGTGCTCGAGCCCGGATTCCGTGGCGCGCTCAAGCTGTGGAATGATCTGCTGGGCGAGCGCCTTGCCCAGTTCCACGCCCCATTGGTCGAACGAATCGATCTGCCAGATAGTTCCCTGGGTGAAGACGCAATGCTCGTAGAGCGCGACCAACTTTCCCAGGGTTGCGGGTGTCAAGGTGTCCAGCAGGATGGTGTTCGATGGATGATTGCCCGCGAACACCCGATGCGGCACAAGCCAATCAGGCGTGCCTTCCGCTTTGACCTGCTCGGCCGTCTTGCCGAAAGCGAGTGCCTCGGTCTGGGCGAAGACATTGGCAAGCAACGTGTCGTGATGTCTGCCTAGCGGGTTCAGGCTGTGGGCGAATGCGATGAAGTCGCAGGGTATGAGCCGCGTGCCTTGATGGATGAGCTGATAGAAGGAATGTTGCCCGTTGGTTCCGGGCTCGCCCCAGTAGATCGGTCCGGTGTCGTAATCGACGATGATGCCGTTGGCCGTCACATGCTTCCCATTGCTCTCCATCGTGAGCTGCTGCAGATAGGCAGGAAAGCGCTTCAGATACTGCTCATAGGGGAGCACCGCGACGGTCTGTGCACCGAAGAAATTATTGTACCAGATGGCGAACAGACCCATCAGCACCGGCAAATTGCGATCCAACGGTGCAGACCGGAAATGCTCGTCCATTTCGTGAAAGCCGTTCAGCATGGCACGGAAGTGATCCGGGCCGATCGCCAGCATCGTCGACAGGCCGATCGCCGAATCCATCGAGTAGCGACCGCCGACCCAATCCCAGAAGCCGAACATGTTGTCGGTATCGATCCCGAATTTCGCGACCTCCGAGGCATTGGTCGAGACGGCGACGAAATGTCTGGCAATTGCGGCTGTCTCGCCGTTCAGACCGGCCAATAGCCAGTCGCGCGCCGAACTAGCGTTGGTCATGGTCTCCAGCGTGGTGAACGTCTTGGAGGAGACGATGAATAGCGTCTCGGCGGGATCGAGATCGCGTACCGCTTCGGCGAAATCTGTGCCATCGACATTGGATACGAACCGGAAGATTATGGCGCGATCGCTGTAGTGCATCAGCGCATCATATGCCATGACCGGTCCTAGATCAGATCCGCCGATGCCGATATTGATCACGTTGCGGACACGCTTGCCGGTATGACCCTTCCAGGTGCCGCTTCGGATCCGGTGGGCGAAATCCGTCATTTTGTCGAGGACGGCATGGACCTCGGGCACCACGTTCCGTCCATCGTGAATGATCGAAGCGCCGCGCGGCGCGCGCAGGGCGACGTGAAGCACTGCACGGTTCTCGGAGACGTTGATGCTATCGCCTCTGAACATGGCCTCGATGCGGTCCCACAATCCCGCTTCCTCGGCAAGCTGAAGCAATAGTCTCAAGGTTTCGTCGGTGATCCGGTTCTTGGAATAGTCGAGATAGATGCCGGCTGCCTCGATCGCCAGCCTATCGCCGCGCTTGGGATCCTCGGCGAAGAGTTGCCTGAGGTGCGCGTTCCTCGCCGTCCGATAGTGCTGCTCTAGCGACGCCCAGGCGGGCAGCCTACGTAAAGCGGGAATGCTCATGAATTGCTTCCTTATCGACTCCGGTGAGCGGCTACACCGAGCTGCCACCACCGTCTCATTGTCAGCTTGCCTTGCGAATGACGGCGCTCTTCGAATCGATGCAGGCCAACAGGTCATTCCATGACTTTACAAACGAGGCCGCGCCCTCGTCCTGCAGCCGCGCCGCGAGTGCGTCGATGTCGATACCTGCTTTGGTGAAGTTGGCCAAAACGCCTTCGCACGCGCCTCCATCCGGCGCGAGCGTCTCGCTCACTTCGCCGTGGTCCCCGAATGCCCGCAACGTGCCCTCCGGCATGGTGTTGATCGTAAAGGGCGCAGCAAGGGCCTCCACATAGAGGATGTCGGAGGCTGTCGGGTCCTTGGTGCCGGTACTCGCCCACAGAAGGCGCTGGGCCCGCGCACCGGCATTGGCAGCCCGCTGGAACCGTGCCGAAGCGAGCAGCTCTTGGTATGCCCTATAGGTACGTTGGGCGATCGCGATGCCAAGCCGATTGGTCAGTTCGCTTCGGACCTCGCCGCTGACCGCGACGTCCCAACGGCTGACAAACAGCGAGGCGACCGACGCCACCGCCGGGTTGAGGCCTGCGTCTATGCGCCGCTCGACGCCGCGCAGGTAAGCATCGGCTGCTGCGAGATATTGCTCGCGGGAGAAGAGCAGGG
>Ga0307478_10004268_pt1 | contig 10230 bp, 3 predicted proteins | sample atmos_gasesECM4C_2_FD_203713 | JGI IMG/M metagenome (GOLD analysis project Ga0307478, IMG submission 203713) | Hardwood forest soil microbial communities from Morgan-Monroe State Forest, Indiana, United States - atmos_gasesECM4C_05 | ecosystem: Environmental > Terrestrial > Soil > Temperate...
CGAGTTCTTCGCAAGCACGGCGGGCGCGTAGTCAAGAAGATTGGTGATTCCATCATGGCAACCTTCGATAATTGCGAGGCGTGTGTGCGGTCCTCGTTAGAAATGCAGCAGGAACTTAAAGGATTAAATGCCAGCAAAAAGGAGGAGGACCAGACGCGTGTTCGTATCGGGGCGCATTATGGTCTGGGTATCGTGAAATCTGATGATGTATTTGGTGACGTGGTGAATGTAGCCTCGCGAGTAGAGAGCCTAGCCTCGCCGGAACAGATTCTAATTTCCGATTCATTGTTCAAAGAAGTTGTCAGCCATGGGTTCGATACCGCGCTCCTCGGTCGCTTTCAGTTGAGAGGAAAAGCCGAAGAACGCGAAATTTATGAAGTGCGTTGGAACCGAAATTTACCTGCGCGCCGCAATCTCGGTCATACTGTTGTAGCCTCTCCCACGGGCGAAACTCAGGAATTCAGGCTGCAGCATGTAACGCAAGCTGGAAAGACAGATGCGGAATATAACTTGTCCGGAGAAGGCTTGACGATAGGTCGAGTCGAGGGAGATATGAAATTCCCCAACGATTCGAGTATGTCTTCGCCGCATGCTCGCATCTATGTCCACCATGGCCAACCCATGGTCGAGGACCTCGGCAGCCGTCGCGGCATCTTTATCGGATTGAAAGGTGTTTTCACCCTGGAAGATCGCGACATCATTATCATTGGTGGTCAACTGTTGCGCTTTGAGAGCAAGCCGGAGATCATAGCAGCGGCTGCAGCAATGGCCGTAACAGTGCCGTTCGTAACCCTTGCACTACATGAAGATGCGGCCAGGTTTGTACGTCTCAACAGCGATGGGGACGAGCAAGAAATCTTCGTTGTTAATAAGGAAGAGATCCGCTTCGGTCGATCCGTGGGTGACTACACATTTCCAAGTGACCGGTTTATGAGCCGCACCCATGCACGCATCTACCTGCGGGGCGAGAACTATTTCATGGAGGATTTAAGCAGCTTGAATGGTACATTCGCCAGGGTCCAGCGCAAAAGCCCTATACCTGTCGGGACATCTGTCCGAGTGGGGAAAGAAGTTTTTGTAGTCGTGTGATCACACCAAGCCAATCCAAACCTCAACTTCCTACTCAAGCTCCCAACCACCTACTTCATGCTATCGTATTGCAAAGATCTGGGATGACCAGACTGTGCAGGGAGAGCGGGCCCTGTAACAGAATCTCCCGTGTCCCCTCCAATTGTATCGGCAGCGCTAAACGCTGCGGATTGTGCCATAAAAAGCGCAATGCACGAGTGGACGATATAGATGTCTCGTCATTCACGTCCATGAGTCAGCTCGGCAACTGGCATGGGAGTTGGGGAACACACCCGAATTTCCCGAAGACTCCATGCGACTTGCAGGGTTGATAGTGCCCCCCTCATGTCGTAGATAATTCAGTGAACGCCGATCACACCAGGCACGACGCCTAATCAGTTGCGGCTCCAAGGCTTTCGTAGCAAAATAGCCCGCATCCGGGCGCGCGCTTCTTCTCGCGCTCACTGGTTTCCAGGCTCCGGGGGAGATGCCTGTGAAACGGCCTTTCGTTTTTCGAAAATTGGCAGCGCTTTGTCATGGCCTCGAACGTACCCGCCAAGATCGGGAAGTATGACGTCATCGACGTGATCGGTCGCGGCGGTATGGGTGTCGTCTACAAGGCCATCGATCCTCACCTTGATCGGCAAGTCGCGATCAAGATGATGACCGGCGGGTTCGTCGATAATCCGGACCTGCTCAAGCGATTTTTCCGCGAGGCGCAATCCCTCGGCAGCCTCCAGCACCCCAACATCGTGACGGTTTACGACCTCGGCGACTTCGGCGGGAATCCCTACATGGTGATGGAGTTCATGGAGGGTGAAGGCCTGGACGCGGTTCTCGCGGGCCGCCGCCAGTTGAGCGCTCTCGAAAAAAGCAACATCATCGTCCAGGTCTGCAACGGGCTCAGCTACGCCCATGGACGAGGAATCGTTCACCGGGACATCAAACCCGCCAACATCATGTTGGGCAAAGACGGCGGCGTGAAGTTATTTGACTTCGGCATCGCGCACATCGGGGACCACAGTGTTACCAAGACGGGGCAGATCGTGGGGACGCTCAGCTACATGTCTCCGGAGCAAGTGAATGGCAAGCCGGTGGACGCGAGGACCGATTTGTTCTCGACCGGCGTGGTTCTCTATCAACTGTTCACGAACCATCTGCCCTTCGAAGGCGAGAGCACAGCCACCACCCTTCTCAAGATCATCTACGATCCCCCGCCACCGCTGAAAAACTTTCTCTCCTCGTATCCGCCCGAACTGGAAGCGGTCCTGGGCCGCGCCCTGGCGAAGGATCGCGAAGAGCGCTATCACTCGGCCGATGAGTTCGCGCTCGACCTCTCGCAACTGCAAGTGCAACTCAAGCAGGAATTGATCGGCCAGCACATGCAGGAGGTCCTCCGCTGCCTGGAACGTTCCGACCTTTACAAGGCCAAGGAGTACCTGATCCAGGTTCTGAAGGTGGATCAGCAACATGCAAAGGCCACGCAACTTTTGCGGGACGTTCAGGTCCGGATCAAGAAAGAAGAAGTTGGGGAGCAGGTTCGCAAGCTGCGCCAGCGTGCCGAGGAATCCGCGGCCCGCGAGCAGTTTGAGGCCGCGCAGGATTTCGTGGAGCAGGCGCTGGCTGTCGACAAGACGAACACTGAACTACTGCAACTGCGCGAATCCCTAAAGGCCGCCGCACTCCGCGCACAGAAACTGCATAGCGCCCTTCGCCGCGCGGAAACCTCTCATCAGGACGGAGAACTCGATACCGCGAAGCAGGCCATCGAAGAGGCATTGGAGATTGCGCCCGACGATCCCCAGGTCAAAACCCTGAACCGGGTGATCCAGCGGGATTGGACGGAGCGATCCCGCCAGCGGCAACTGGAAAACTACCTGTTCGAGGCGCGGCAAGACATTTCGTCGAGAAAATTCACCGCGGCTCTGGAGATCCTGAAGCTCGCAGAGACTCTCGATCCAAGCGCTCCCCAGGTGCACGCATTGATCGAATCGGCCGCGGCAGGACGCGACCAGGAACGCCGGCGGAAAGACCTGGAAGCGATCAGCCGCGATATCGAAGATGCACTCAATCGCGACGACTATCGCGCGGCGTGTCAGAAGGCGGATGAAGGCCTCGCGCGCTTCCCCGAAGAGCGCACACTGGTCAAGCTGAAGGCGTTGGCTGACCGCCAGCGCCTGATTGAAGAGCGCAAACAGTTCATCGACGAACAACTGGGTATCTCTCGCAAGCTTTTGCAGGAAGGGCGCAATGAGGAACTTCTGACTTTGCTGGAGGGCGCGCTGGAGAAGATTGGCCCTGAACCGCGCCTGCAGAGCCTGCTTACGATCGTCAAAGAGAATGTTCAGCGCGACCGGCTGGAGCGGAAGAAGACCGAATTTCTCCAAAAAGCCAAAGAGTCGCTGCGCAGCAAGAGATACGACTCAGCGATTCACACATTGGAGAGCGCCCGATCCGAACTTAAGAGTGAGCCCGAGATCGACGATCTGCTGCAGTTCGTGCGGGAAGAAGCTGCCGCCGAGCAACGGCGGCGGATTGCGGACGCCGCTGCCGAAAAGGCGCACGCGTTCATTGCAGAGCAGAAATATGAGGACGCGATTCGCCTGCTGGAAAGCACGTTGCGCGAGACGCCGGATGAAGAACTGCGAAGCGTGCTTAGCGAGACTCGACAGGCAGCAGTCGAATATCAGAAAAAATTGGAGGCTATCCTCAGTTCGGCCGAGAAACTCCTGCAGGCGCGCAAACCAAACGAAGCCTTGCGACTTCTGGAGTCACAGCCGACCGCATATTTTCGTCATCCAGCTCTGGCAAAGATCCTCGAGAGCGCCCGCAATGAGACCGAGCGGCTGCGGAGAGTCGATGGCGAAATTGCACGATCGCAACAAATCCTGGATCAAGAGGACTACGACGGTGCACGGCGCGTGCTCGAGCAGTGCAAGACGAGCCATGGCAGTTCGCCCGAACTGGAAGCGCAATTTCGCAACATCGAAGACAAGCGAGTTGCCGCCGCGAGCCGCAAGGTGGAGAAAGCGATTGGGGACGCGCGCATTCTCACTATGGCTACGGAACATCAGGCGGCGCTCGACAAGCTGCAGTCGGTAGCAGACCTCGCCAATGATATTCCTGCATCCCTGCGGTCCGAGTATCGGACGCTGCAGCAGCAGAATTCCGCCGGGCTGATCAATATTCGCAAAACACAGATTGAGCGCTTCGCGGCAGCCGGCGATCTGACCCGAGCCGCCGACTTGCTTCGGCAGACTCTGGACCAATTTCCAGGCGATCGCGAACTAGCCGAACTCGGCAACGTTCTGAACCAGGAAACCGCGCGGCGTAGCGACGCCAGGGACAAACTGGCAGAAGCCCGCAAACTCTTTTCACGGCAGCGATGGAAGGAGGGCGGCGATCTTCTGCAGAAGGCCTTCGCCGGATCGAGTCGTACTCCGGCTGTGCGAGAGGAAATCCTGCAGGCGTTCGTGCAGGCGGGGATCTCCGCCGTTGAGGCGGATTGGCGCGCTGCGGAAATGCTGTTGCAGCAACTCTCCGATTTGAAGACGGATTTCGCTGCCCCGTCGGTGTTGCGGTCTCGAATCCGCGAGCGCAAGCGGGACGAATTCGTTGCGCAATGTGCCGCACAAGCTCGGAAGCTGGTCTCGAGCGGAGACCTGCAGGCGGCCGCGCGCGAGGTCAGCAATGGACTCGCTACGTACGCGGACGAAGCATCGCTTAAGGAGCTGCAAAACGACATCCTCGAGCGTATTCGCCGCGAAGAAGATCGCGCACAGCAACAACGCGCACTACAGGAAAAGGAAGAATTCCTTCGCGAGGTGATCACCAAGGTAGAGCGAGAGAGGTCCCTGGAGCGAAAGGTCAACATCCTGGAGGAAGCGCTCGTTCGTTATCCGGACGAACCGAACCTGCAACGCTTGTCGAATACCACGCATGAGTTGTGGGAACGTGTGTCGGCGCTCGCAGGGCAGGCAGAAGGCTTCGAGGCCGCGAAGAAGTACGATGCGGCTCTCGAGCAGTGGAACGGGGTTTCAGCAGCCTATCGCGACTATCCGGGCCTGGACAGCAATATCAGCCGGCTAACACGCTTGCGTGATGAGGCGCGTGCCGCAGCGAAGGCCGGCTGGTTGCAAGAATTACAGGATGCGCTTGGCTCATCAGAGCTGGATCGAGCTCGCTCCTTGCTCCTTGAAGCGCGCCACCAATTCCCCGGAGATCGCGACCTGACGCGGGTCGAAGGCCAGTTCTCGGATGCACTCAAAGCGCGATCAAAAGCACAGAAACTACTCCTGGACGCTGGGAAACCGTTTGAACAGTCGCGCTGGGACAAAGGCGTCGATACGATCAACCGCGCGCTCGAAGCTGCTCCTCGGGACGCTGTTATTAGGGACCGGGCTGTCGCGTACCTTGCCAGAGCTTGCGAGACGTCGCTGCATTCGAGTCTCGCATCTGCACAGATGCTGGCAGAACGCATTGCGAAGGTTGTCCCGGGTTCGTCCTATCTCCCCGGTCTTCGCGTAAGGATTGAAGAGCGCCAACGCGAGCAGGCAATCCTGGAGAAGCTGGCCAGCGCGCGGCGTGCTCAACAGGGCGGAGATCTGCAGGGTGCGTTGCGCGAGCTGACGTTAGCACTGGCCGCTTATCCCGGTGATCAGCGCTTCATCCAGGCCAAGACCGAAGTGGAAACGGGGCTCAGGCAGCTTGAGGAAGAGCGGACGCGGGAGCGCGAGAAGGCGCGCCAGCTGGAGCTGGAACGAGAGCGCCTCCGGGCAGCGGAAGAAGAACGCAAACGAAAGGACGCTGCGGAGCGAGAGCGGATTCGCCAGGAGGAAGAAGAACGGAAGCGGAAAGAAGCGATCGAGCGAGAGCGGATTCGCGCGGAAGAGGCCGAGCGTCAGCGTCTAGAGGCGCTGGAGCGGGAACGCATCCGCAAGGAGGAAGAGGAGCGACAACGGAAAGAGGACCTCGAGCGGGAGCGGCAACTCGCAATCCAGCGCGAACAGGAACGTGAGCGGGAACGCAAGCGGCTTGCCGCCCTCGAGCAGGAGAAGGCCAAGGCCGAGGCGGCCGCGCGCGAGCAAGCCAGGCTGCGCGAGATAGAACTGGAGCGCCAGCGAGAACAGGAGCGCCAACGGCAAATCGAACTCGAGCGCGAGCGGCAGGAGACCGAGAAGCGCCAAGCTGCGGAGGCGCAGCGCCTTCGGGAAGAGGCGCTTCGCAAAGAAGAAGAACGCCGCCAGCAACGAGAACTGGCACGGCAACAAGAGGCGGAACGGAAGGCACAAGAAAAGGCCCGCAAGCGCGAAGAGCGCGAAAAGAAACAGGCGGCCGCGGCAGAACGCCAAAAAGAAAAAGAGGCCGACCAAAAGCGCGCAGAAGAGCTTCGTCGGCAACAGAAGGCTCTGGAGGAGGAAGCATCACGGAAGGCAGCGCAACTGCGCGCGGCTGCCGAAGCGACGAAAAAGACTGCGGAAGCTCCTCACACCGAGTCGGCTGACGCTGCCGAAACCCGGGTATTCGTCCCTCCCAAGCGCGCGGTTACCTCGGAAGAAGAGAACCAGCTTGACACTGCCACAGCGAGCACGGAAACCGAGGCAAAGGCCGGCGCACCCGCCGCAGACTTAATCGGCCTGCTGCGTCGACCCGCCGTGCTGGCCGGAGTTGTTGTTGTGCTGATCATCGTCGTGCTTCTTGGAAGATGGGCGCTGAAGCCCAGCTCGGTCGCCATTCAGATCACCTCTTCGCCCGATGGCGCAACGGTGACGGTGACGGCCTTGAGCGGCTCCGGACAAAAACGGCAATGTGTGACGCCCAACTGTTCTCTCGAATTCCTTCCGGGAAAGTATGCCGTTGAGGCGCAGCGTGACGGATACGAGACGGCGCAGCGAGCCATCGAAGTCAGCCCACATGGCCAGCACTTGTTTGCCTTCGAACTGAAGCTGCCACCAACACAACCGACCGAGCCGAATCTAGCAACCTCCCCGCCACCATCTGGGATGCTCCAACTCCGTGGCGTGCCACCAGGCGACTTGTTCGTCGACGGAGGCTCGGTCGGAAAGATCGGCCGCAATGGAGAGATCTCCACCAAAGTTCCGATCGGGCAGCACCAAATAAAAATAGTCGCCAACGGGAAAACTTCGAGTATAGTATCCCGCAACTTTGAGGCTGGCCAACTCGTCGCTCTAACAAAAGACGATTTCTACCCCTCCACGCCTCCTTCTCCGGAAGAAGTCAATTGGCAGACTGCGCTTGGCTCGCCAACCATCGAGTCGATTGCGCAATATTTGCAGAAGTATCCAAACGGCTCCCACAGTACTGAGGCACGTGCAATGTTAGAAAGTTTGTACTGGACGCGGGACTCGCAGACCAACACTCCGGATAGCTACCGCGATTATCTCAGCCGTTATCCGGACGGACCGCACGCGGCAGCCGCGAGCAAGGGAATTGAGGATCTGCAGAGAGCCGAGGATGAGAGAAAAGAGGATCTGAAAAGAGCTGAGGACCAGAAAAAAGAGGTCCAGATATTCCAGGAGGCACGCAACTCCAACGACGAAGCAACACTGCGAGCCTTTCTCAAGGAACATCCGTCCGGGCCCGAACACGATCAGATTTACGGACGCTTAGACGATGTGATCTGGAGGAAAACCAAGACGGACGATGTTGCCAGCTTGCGAGCGTATGTTGAAAAAATGTCCGACGGCAAGTACGTCAGTCAAGCTCGCCAAGAGATCGAGAAATTAACCGAGGCGGCTAAACCGTCGAAACCCATCGAGCCGACTGTCGACACCAGAGCTGAGGTTCTCAAATTAATTGAACGATACGTTAAGGCGTACAACGACACTAATATTGAGGAGCTAAGGCAAATCTGGCCTGGTATGGACAAGAAGCGAATCTCGGATATGCGCCAATTCTTCCGGATTGCCCGAAATGTCCAATCGAGTTACCGGTTACTTGAGGAGCCACGGATAAATGGTTCGGAGGCGACCGTTAAGATCGCCCAGGAGACAACTTTTGTTGTTGAGGGAAGACAGCAAAAGCAGTCGAGCACACTGATTTTGACGTTGAAACCGGCCCCAGGTACCTCTGGCGGCTGGGAGATCAGGGCCGTGTCAGGGAATTGATGGCTTGGAAAGGAGATCGACGCGCCATGTTGAGACCTACTTTTGTCTTAGCATTGCTGATGGTTGGACTGCTGCTGGGGGCCCCCCTAATTTTGGCACAACAAATGTGCGGTTGCATTGCGTGCGCCTGTCAGCAATGCCAAGGTCAATGCCCCCGTAATAGCGCGGCGTCACCACCCCCGCCTCAACCTCTGTGCGCTTCGAAGCTGCAATCCTCAATGCTCTGTGTTGTGCCTCAGGTTTATGGCACGAACGGATTGGTTCTGCCGAATCCCAACCACGCCGCACACTTCGTAACCAGTGCAAAAAACTTCCAGATTCCACTTAGCGTTTCGGTGGCTTCCGAGCTGTCGCTGCGCACGATCGCGTCACCCGCGGCTGGCGTGCTATTCACGTTTGATCCAAAACTCGGCGTCTTTGCTCCCTCAAGCGAAAGCTATGGTCCAATATTGACCGAACGGGCCGAAACCATCGGCAGGCACCGCGGCTTTGTTTCAGTGACATATCAGTATCTCAACTTCAGCTCACTCGACGGTCAAGATTTAAAGCACCTCCCGGTGGTGTATACACACGCCCAATTCCAGATCAACGGCGTGACCCCTGATTTCGAACAGGAGTTCATAACGACGGAAAATCGTATCGACCTGAAGGCTCACCAAATCGTGTTCGACGGGACATTCGGTTTGACCAGCCGTATCGATCTTTCCGTGGATGTTCCGATTCTCGACGTTCGGCTCGGAATCAGCTCCAGTGCACTCATCAATCGCGTGGTTCCGCAACCGCTTGCGCCGACTGCTCAATACTACTCGACGACTGTGGACGGGTTTTTCCATTTCTTTAACATCAGCAACCCCGCTGGCAGCTTGAGCCAGGTTTTTTCTAATTCCAATGGTTCAGGGCTACGTAGAAGCGCAGCCGGAATAGGCGACGTTATTTTTCGGGTTAAAGGCACCGTCCTGCGTCACGAGCGGGCGCGGGTAGCGCTGGGTCTCAACGTGCGAACTCCAACTGGCGACGAGAAGAACTTTTTGGGCGCCGGGGCTATCGGAATTAAGCCGTTCATAGCCGCCTCCTATGCTGGGCGCATTTCTCCCCACGTGGACCTCGGTTACGAATACAACGGTCAATCTGTCTTAGCGGGGAATCTGGCCACCGGCTCCACGGGCAAGTTGCCTAACCAGTTTTTTTATTCCGGGGGCGTAGACGTTGCCGTCTCGAAACGCTTGACGCTAGCATCGGATATACTCGGCTCCCGTCTTTCGAGCGCAGAGCGGATCCGCCGATCATCTTATGTGGATGCAAATAACGTTACTCATCCTCAGACTGTCCCGTTCCGCGACTCCATAAATCTAGTTGACATCTCTGTGGGCGCGAAGTTCAAGCTCTGGAGAAACTTGCTTGCAACTGGCAACGTTGCGTTTAAAGCCAATGACGCAGGATTGCGGGCGACTGCCGAACCTTTGGGTAGCATTTCTTACAGCTTCTAGTTGTGCTTCTTTCTGGAGGCGGCAGGCGGATTATCGATACTGTTGTGAGTGACCGATTGGAACGGTAAAGCATTTTCGAATTCACTTTTTAATCGCTCTGCCCAAAGAATAGGGGGCGCAATTCGAACGGAATCGACCTTAAGCACTTCCCGGCTGTTTACAACCACTCGGATGCCTTCAATGCCGACGGAACACGTCGTAATCCAGCCACAGATCCACCTTCATCCCCGGGAGCACTGGGGGTTGAACTCGAATACATGAATTCCACCAATCGCATCAACCTGAAGGTACATCAGTTCACCTTCTACGCGACGTACGGTCTGACGAATGGTGTTGACTTGTCAGTCGCGATTCCAATACTTGAGGTTCGCCTGGGAATGTCATCGCAAGCGACCATTGTGCGGGACCTTGCCCCAATCCGACAGGGGCCGGCCCTTAAGGCGGCCTGGCTAGCAAATCCCAATACACTCCCAGGCATTCTCTATCCGAGCACGGGGCCCGCTATAGGCTGCCAAAATACCCCAGCTGGTTGCACTGGGTATTTCTAT
>Ga0307478_10004270_pt1 | contig 10229 bp, 6 predicted proteins | sample atmos_gasesECM4C_2_FD_203713 | JGI IMG/M metagenome (GOLD analysis project Ga0307478, IMG submission 203713) | Hardwood forest soil microbial communities from Morgan-Monroe State Forest, Indiana, United States - atmos_gasesECM4C_05 | ecosystem: Environmental > Terrestrial > Soil > Temperate...
ACGGCCAAGCCCCGCCCGTCTGCCCGCTATGCCCGACATTTCACAATATTGGCCTTCGAATTTAACCTGTAAACTTTGCTCGGCAGGTAAATAAAGTTCCTGATGTAAGAAAAGCGCTCGTCACGCGCGCTTTTTCTTCGCCTAGTACAGAATCTTCCGGCTGTACGGAATTTACACGTTAACTGCGGCTGCCCAAATCGGACGTTACTTCCCATAATGGTGGCTCGGCCTCGCTGACCGTGCCAACTTGGCCCGCTCGTTCAGTAGCGACCTGGCGGACACCCTCGCCGGGCAGCCCTGGTGCCGAGGTCCGGCGCGGAGGCGGGGCACCTGGAGTGAGGCAAGCGGTCCTGGACGGTCATTCCAGCGGGCGCTCATAAGCCTCTTTGGACGTGGCCACTGTGCGGGCGCCGTGCGGCTGTGTCGCGGCGCCAGGCCGACCCCGCACGGTACATTCTCCGCCATGAGCCTCATCCATCACACAACGCTAAAACCGACGAAGCTTGAGCTGCTGACCGAGTGGCTACCGACTTGCCCCTGGTACCGGGGAGGCGCAGGCCAGCCGTTGCTGACCAAGGTCGGCGGGTTCCGCCTCGACGACCCGGCCGGGGAGGTCGGGATCGAGTTCATGGTGGCCGCGGAGGGCTCGACCGCGTACCACGTGCCGCTCACCTACCGGGGGAGCCCGCTGGAGGGGATGAGCGACGCGCTGATCGGCACGCTCGAGCACGGGGTGCTCGGGCTGCGCTGGATATACGACGGGACCCGCGATCCCGTGCTGGTCCGCCAGCTAGTGGCGCTGATCCAGGGAGAGGCGGAACCGCAGGCGCAAAGCGAGAGCTACACGCCCGACCCGACGGTGCTGAGCTGGCCGGCGGCGGACGGCACCTTGGACGTCGCCGGCTTCACGGTGTCGGACGACGCGGAGGGCACGACGGTGAGCACCGGGGCGCTCTCCTTGCTGGTACATCGCGTGCTGCGGCCGGTGACCGGTGGCGGAGCGGCACCGGGCGCGGTCTCCGCGACCTGGGGACTCGCCGACGGCACCCGGGCTCGCGGCGTCTTCGCGGCCGCCTCCTACGAGCCGGTCGCCTGACCCGCTCACGGTAATCAGGCAGTCAGGCGACAGCGTCGCTCACGCCGAGGGAACCAGGATCTTCTCTTCCGCCTTGGCGACCAGCGTGGCGTTGCGCTCAGCGCTCGCCTTGCCGCGGCGGCTCGTCGTGATCAGCGCGAGGACGATGACCACCATCCCGGCCGCGGCGACTATCCACCATCCTGGCCGCGTCGCGGCCGCGAACCCGGCCGTCATCGGGCCGTGCAGGTTCGCGGCCAGCACCGAGCCCATGACGGCAACGCCGACCGACGAGCCCACCTGGCGGCTCGTCGAGGCGATACCCGACGCGACGCCTGCCTGTGAACGGGGCATCCCGGACACGGCGGCGTTCGTGATCGGGGCGTTCACGAAGCCGACTCCGATGCCGAACACCAGGAAGGCAAGGACCAGGTAGCCAGGCGCCGAGGAGTTGGTGAGCTGCGTCAGCAGGACGCCCCCGGCGGCGATCCCCGTGCCAGCGATCAGCAGCGGCGCCCTGGCGCCGCTCCTGGCGAGCATGCGGCCCGCTAGCGGCGCGCTCACCGCCATCGCGGCGGCCATCGGCAGCAGGAACAGCCCCGCGATCAGCGGACGGAAGCCGCGGACATCCTGAAGGTACAGCGTGATGAGGAACAAGAACCCGCCGAGCGCCGACATGGCGCTCACCGCGGTCAGGGTCGCGCCGGAGAACGGCAGGCTGCGGAAGAACCGGATGTCGATGAGCGGATCTGTCCGCCGTGGCTCGTAGAGGAGGAAGGCGACCACGGCGATCACCGTGACGGCGAAGAACGCCAGGATGCGGGCGGAGCCCCAGCCGTAGGATGGCCCCTCGATGATGCCGTAAGTCAGCGAGCCGAGCATGGCGATGATCAGGACCTGCCCGATGGGGTCAGGCCGCCTGGCCCGCGCCGCCTTGGACTCGGGCACGAACAGCGCGGTGAGCAGGATCGCCGCGATGCCCACGGGGATGTTCACCCAGAACACGCCGCGCCAGCCCACGGAGTCGACCAGGGCGCCGCCGACAACGGGCCCCATCGCCATGCTGAGCCCGAAGACCCCTCCCCAGACGCCAATCGCCCGGGCGCGTTCCGCGGGCTTGGTGAACGTGTTGGTGATGATCGACATGGCGACCGGGTTGAGCATCGAGCCGCCGACTGCCTGCAGCATGCGGAAAGCGACCAGCCAGCCGAGCCCTGGCGCCAGGCTGCACAGCAGCGAGCCGATCGTGAACAGCCCAAGCCCGATCTGGAAGACGCGGCGCCGGCCAAGCCGGTCAGCGGTGGAGCCGGACAGCATGAGCAGGGCGGCGAGTACCAGCGTGTACGCGTCGATCGTCCACTGGAGTCCGGAAACCGGCGCGCGGAAGGTGCGGCCGATGTCGGGCAACGCCACGTTCACGATCGTCGAGTCAAGTCCGACGATGAACAGGCTCATGCAGCAGATTGCCAGTACCAGGTACCGGCGCTGGAGGCTCAGCTCAGGCAACGCGAGTCCCTCCCGTGCCAGGGATCATTAGTTGCCTATTGACAACTAATGATGAGGCGGCGCTTATGCCCGCCGTAGGGGTCGCTGGATGTGACGTTCATCGCGGCGAGGAGACGAGGCGGCACCGCATCAGGGAACCCTTAGCCCGACGGATCGTGGGTCATCCGGGCGATGGGCAGCCAAACGCCGGCATTTTCGCCCGTTATGCCAGGCATTCGCGAAGCGCTTTTTCCCTCGTTTTCGTGATTGTGGGTCAACCGCGGCGAATAGCGCCGCAAATGACCCACGATGACGTCAGGGAGTGCGGCCGGCGCGCCGCCGTTAATACCTTCCTTGCTGGCTGGGCGAATAGAGCGGGTTACTCGGCTTCCGTCAGCTGATGGATCGAAAGGAGGCCTGGCGTGCTCCTAAGGATCCACTGCGACTGGCCCTGGCCCGCGCCGCCGGGCCCGGGGTGCCGTGCCACGGAGACCGGCAGGCCGACGAAGTACTCACGCCGCTGCGCCTGAGCCAGCACGGGAACCCTGTTTTCGTTGGTGTGGATCCCGATTAGTCCGGAACGGGTTGGGTGGAAAATGGCGTTGGGTAGTGTCAGGGCGACCGGGATTCAGGGGTGGCTCGATGTCCGTGCCGGGTGGTGCGCAGCGCGATGAGGGGCTGAAGCTGTACGGCCGGGGCGAGCACCTGGCCGTGATCGACCGGCTTCTCGAGGGGATGCGGTGCGGTCGGGCGGGGTCCCTGGTGCTGGTCGGCGAGGCGGGCATCGGCAAGACCGCGCTGCTTGATGCCGCCGAGGGGAAGGCCGCCGGGGCGCGGGTGCTGCGGGTGACCGGCGTGGAGTCGGAGGCGGAGCTGCCGTTCGCCGGGCTGCACGCGCTATTGCGACCTGCGCTTGATGAGGTGGGCGCGCTGCCTGAACGGCAGGCGGCGGCGCTGCGCGGCGCGTTCGGAATGGCGGAGGCGGCGGTCGCGGACCGGTTCCTTGTCGGCCTGGGGGTGCTGAGCCTGGTCGCGGAGCTGGCCGAGGGCCGGCCGGTGCTGTTGCTGGTGGATGACGCGCAGTGGCTGGACCGGGCGTCGGCGGACGCGCTGGTGTTCGCGGCGCGGCGGCTGCACGCGGAGCGGGCCGCGGTGCTGGCCGCGGCGCGGGACGAGCCGCCCGGCGCAGGCCTGCCGGGCCTCTCGGAGCTGCGGGTGGGCGGGCTGGACCGGGTGTCCGCCCGGCAACTGCTGGCCGGGGAGGGGCTGGCGCTCGCGGTCCGTGATCAGCTCATCGCCGAGGCGGCCGGCAATCCGCTGGCCCTGATCGAGCTTTCCCGCGGGCTGTCCGCCGCGGATCGGGCCGGGTCGGTCGCCCCACTGCCGCTGCCCGGCGCTTCCCCGGCCGGCCGGGTACAGGGGGCGTTCTTGGCCCGAGTCACGGCCCTGCCCGAGCAGTGCCGGCGGGCGGTGCTGATCGCCGCGCTCGGCGGGATGGCGGACCTGGCGCAGATCAGCCGGGCGATCGACGCCGCGGGAGGGTCGCTCATCGACCTGGCCGCGGCTGAGCGGACCGGGTTGCTGCGGGTGACACCGGCGGGGGTCAGCTTCTCCCACCCGCTGGTCCGCGCGGCGGTCCTGGCTGGCGCGGATGTCGCGGAGCGGATGGCCGGGCATCAGGCGCTGGCCGGCGTGCTCGACCCTGACCAGCGGGCCTGGCATCTCGCGGCCCTGGCGACCGGCCCCGACGAGCAGGTCGCCGCTGAGCTGGACGCCGCCGCAGTGCGGGCAGGACACCGGGGCAGCCGCGCCTCTACGTCCGCCGCCTACGAGCGGGCCGCCGGCCTGTCGGCCGACCCGGCGGCCAAGGGGAGGCGGCTGATCCTGGCGGCCGGGGCGGCGTTCGAGGCCGGTCAGCTGCCGCGGGCCGCGGCCCTGGCCGAGCAGGCCGATGGACTGGCGGCAGATCCTGGGCATGCCGCGGTGCTGGCCGGAGTGCGGGCACAGTTGCAGTTCGAGGCCGGCCGGCCCGCCGATGCGGCATGCCTTCTGCTAGACGGGGCCGCGCTGATCCGCCTGACGGAACCGGACAACGCCCAGATGATGGTGATGGGGGCCGTCAACATGCTCTGGCTGAACGCCGGCCCGGCGTGCCCTCAACTGGAGGCGCGCGCGGTGGCGATGCTGCCGCACGCGGGAGCGAGCCTCGTGGAGTTCCTCCAGGCGGTACGCCGACTGCAGGACGGCGATACCCGGGCGCCGATCACCGCACCGGCCAGGCCAGACCGTCGCTCGTCCTCAGTTGCGCAGCTGCTCTTTGACCTCATCCGGGGCGACTTGCTGGACGTCAGGCGTGACGCCGCCGACATGGCGGCCGAGTGCCGTGACACCGGGATCGCCGGCTTGCTGACGTATGCACTGATCTATCTCGCCAGTGCGCAGGCCCTGCGCGGCGAGTTCCTTGACGCGATGGCAAGCGCTGAGGAGGGCCTGCGTATCGCGACCGACATCGGGCAGGCCGGCTTGACCGGCCAGCTGACCTCCACCGCGGCCTTGCTGGCCGCCATCGCCGGTGACGAGGAGGCGTGCCTGGCCCGCGTGGCCCAGATGCGGGACTTGTCGGCCAGTGCACAGGCCTTGTCACTCCCTGGGGCAGACCTTGCGCTCGCCCTGCTCGACCTCGGGGCCGTCCGCTACCAGTCAGCCCTGGACCGGATGGAGGCGGTCTCGGCCGGCCCAGGGCGGCGCCACCCTCAGCTGCTTTACGCCTACCCGGATCATGTCGAGGCGGCGGTCCGGGCCGGGCGGCCCGATCTGGCGGCCCGGCCGCTGGCGCAGTTCTCCGCCTGGGCCGGCCCCATCGGTCAGCCGTGGGCCGAGGCGGTGGCTGCCCGGTGCGCCGCGCTGACCGCCAGCGACGCCCATGCTGAGCCGCTCTACCTGCGGGCGATCGCCGCGCACGAGGGCGACGGCCGCCCGTTCGAGCAGGCGCGCACCCGGCTGCTGTACGGCGAGTGGCTGCGCCGCGGCAGGCGCCGTGCCGACGCCCGCGAGCAACTGCTCGCCGCCGCAGGCGCGTTCGCGCGGATGGGCGCCAGGCCGTGGCGGGAACGGGCCGAGGCCGAGCTGCGCGCCGTCGGCGCCCGGCCGGCGGTTGTCACCGCCGATGACCCGCTGGCCCGGCTAACCCCGCAGGAACTACAGGTGGTCCGGCTGGCCGCGGCTGGCGCCTCCAACAAGCAGATCGGCGCCCAGCTGTTCCTGTCACCGCGCACCGTGGGCTACCACCTGCACAAGGCCTTCCCGAAGCTCGGCGTCAGCGCCCGCGAGGAACTGGCCCGCTACGCCCCATGACCTAACCGCCCGCGGAGGTTGCCTGGCAAGCCTGGTCATCGTGACAGAAGCGGCTGGCCGATGCCGGTTCTTAGCGTCGGAGGTACACCGGACTCCGATCGGCTGAGGAGAAAGCGATGGGCCTGGAAGAGCACCTGCCAGGCGGGTTCTTGCTGACGACCGTGGAGAAGGCGGCCGGGTACGCGCGGGCGAGGTCGATGTGGCCGGTGTCCTTCGGCCTGGCCTGCTGCGCGATCGAGATGATGCAGGCCGGCGGATCGCGGCACGACATAGCCCGGTTCGGCATGGAGATAATGCGGGCGACGCCGCGGCAGGCCGACCTGATGATCGTGGCCGGCCGGGTGAGCCAGAAGATGGCGCCGGTACTGCGGCAGCTCTACGACCAGATGCCCGCGCCTAAGTGGGTCATCTCGATGGGCGTGTGCGCCTCAAGCGGCGGCATGTTCAACAACTACGCGATCGTGCAGGGCGTGGACCATGTCGTGCCGGTGGACATCTATCTGCCCGGCTGCCCGCCGCGGCCGGAGATGCTGCTTGACGCCATCTCAAAGCTGCAGGACAGGGTCAAGCACACCACGTTCGGCGCCAACCGGCAGCGGGAGATAACCGAGTTGGAGGAGGCCCGGCTCCGTCAGGGTCGTGTTCTGGGCGGCGGGTCTGTGCCGTTCTCATCTGCTTGACCAGAGGCAAGACGCGGTAGCCGACGCGCTGGTTGAGCGAGATCTCGGTCCGGGTGCGGGTGACGCCGGGCAGCGCGAGCAGGGTCTGGACGATCTCCTCTAGGTGGAGGTTGCTTCTGGCCGCGACGCGGCAGAGCAGGTCACCCTCGCCGGTTGTAGTGTGGGCTTCAAGTACCTCAGGCAGTCCGGTGAGCAGGGATACGACGTTGTCGAGCTGGCCCTGGGCGAGGTAGAGCTGGACGAAGGCCTGTACGGCGAAGCCGAGCCCGGCCGGGCTGATCGCCGGAGCGTGCCCAGCGATGACGCCCTCGCGCTCAAGCCGGGCGAGCCTGGCCTGCACGGTGCCCCGGGCGACGCCGAGCACCCGGGCGTACTCGCGCATGCCGGCCTGCGGCTCCTCGAGCAGGAGGTTCAGCAGCTCAAGATCTAGTTGATCCAGTTGCATAGGCTCTCGGCTCCGTACGTGGCTTACATTGGCGATGCCTACCTAGCCAATGGCTCAATGAAGGCTCTTGATACTAGACCAATTGACCAGTATGAATCTAGAGTGACCTTATGACGGTAGCTTTCACCCCTCGCGTGGCAAGCCTCGACGAGCGCTATCAGCGCCATGACGGGACGATCTACCTCACGGGCATCCAGGCGCTCGTCCGTATGCTGCTCGACCGCGCCCGCTACGACCGGGAGCACGGTCTGTCGACGGCCTCTTACGTGTCCGGCTACGAGGGCTCACCGCTCGGCGGCTACGACCTCGAACTAGCCCGTCACCGCGACCTGCTCAGCGAGTACAGCGTCCTGCACCAGCCCGGCCTCAACGAGGAACTGGCGGCGACCGCGGTGTCTGGGACCCAGCTGGCCGGCCGGGTCGGTGACGCCAAGCAAGACGGCGTGACCGGCGTCTGGTACGGCAAGGCACCAGGCCTTGACCGGGCCACCGACGCGCTCAGGCACGCCAACATGATCGGGACGTCGCCGACCGGGGGAGCGGTGGCGCTCGTCGGCGACGACCCTTCCGCCAAGTCCTCCACCCTGCCGTGTTCCTCAGAGATGGCCCTCGCGGGCCTCATGATCCCGACGTTCTACCCGGCCGATCCGGCCGAGGTCCTGGTGCACGGCCTGCACGCGGTGGAACTGTCCCGCGCCAGCGGCCTGTGGTCCGCCATCAAGGTGGTCACCGCCATGGCCGACGGCGCGTCGACCGCCCAGGTCGGCCCGCCCTGGCAGGCGCCCGACATGTCGGATCTACCTGGTGGCCTGCGTGCCTACGGCCACCAGCCGCGAGCCCGCCTGCTCGGCGCCGAGCTGGCCGAACTGGAGCGGAGCCAGACCCTCTCCAGGCTGCCGATCGCCGTCGAGTACATCCGCCGCAGCGGCCTCAACGTGATCACCGGGCCGCGCAGCGCCAGAATCGGCCTGGTGGCCGCGGGCAAGACTTTCCTGGACGTCCGCCAGGCCCTCAGCGCGCTTGGGCTCGGCGACGACGCGCTCGAGCGGCACGGCATCCGGTTGCTCAAGCTCGGCGTGATCTACCCGCTTGAACCGAGCATCGTCACCGACTTCGCGGCCGGCCTCGACGAGATCATTGTCATCGAGGACAAGCGCGCCTTCGTCGAGGACGCGGTGAAGTCCGTACTCTACGGGCAGCCCGGCGCCCCGGCCGTCTACGGCAAGCGTTCGCCGGACGGATCTCCGCTGTTCGCGGCGGTGGGCGAGCTCGACGCGGACTCGGTCGCGGACGGCCTCGCCCGCCACTTCCAGTCCGCCGGGATCCCCGCCCGCGAGCGGCCGGCCCGCGAGCGGGTCATGCTGCCGCTGGCGCAGCGCGCGCCGTACTTCTGCTCCGGCTGCCCGCACAACTCCTCCACCAAGGTCGCACCTGGCACGCTCGTCGGCGGCGGGATCGGCTGCCACGCCATGGTGGCGTTCATGCCGGAAGAGCAGGTCGGCGACGTCATCGGGCTGTGCCAGATGGGCGGCGAGGGCGCGCAGTGGATGGGCATCGCGCCGTTCGTGACGCAGCGGCACCTCGTGCAGAACCTCGGCGACGGCACGTTCGCCCACTCTGGCAGCCTCGCCATCCGCGCCGCGGTGGCCTCGGGCGCCAACATCACCTACAAGCTCCTGCGCAACTCCGCCGTCGCGATGACCGGCGGCCAGCAGGCGGTCGGCGAACTGCCGGTCGACCGGCTGCTCGCCTTGCTTGCCGCAGAAGGCGTCCGCAAGACGGTGGTCACCAGCGACGACCCGGCCAGGCTCCGGCGGCAGCTTGGCGGCAGCGTTTTCAAGCACAGGGCCGACATCCGGCACCGCGATGACCTGATCGACGTGCAGCGGGAACTGGCCGCGATCGACGGCGTCACCGTGCTTATCCACGACCAGGAGTGCGCGGCGGAGAAGCGGCGCAAGCGCCGGCGCGGCAAGGTGGCGGCGCCTGCCGAGCGGGCGTTCATCAACGAGCGGGTCTGCGAGGGCTGCGGCGACTGCGGCCGGGTGTCCAACTGCTTGTCCGTCCAGCCGGTGGCAACCGAGTTCGGCCGCAAGACCCGGATTCACCAGTCTTCCTGCAACCTGGACTTCTCCTGCCTCAACGGCGACTGCCCGTCGTTCCTGAGCGTGACCCCGGGCGCCTCGAAGGCAGCAACGCCTCAGGCCAAGCTTCCAGCGGCGTCGACGCCGCTCCAAGAACCCGAGCGGCTCTTCCAGCCCGACGGCTTCACCATGCGCATCACCGGTGTCGGCGGCACCGGCGTCGTGACGATCGCGCAGATCCTCGGCACCGCGTTCGCCGCCGACGGTCTCCAGGTGCGCTCACTCGACCAGACTGGCCTGGCGCAGAAGGGCGGCGCGGTCGTGTCCGACCTGAGCGTAAGCACCGGGCCTTCCGAGCGCTCCGCCAAGCTCGGTTACGGCGAATGCGACCTGTACCTCGGCTGTGACTCCCTCGTGGCCACCGACGGCACCCAGTTGCGTTCCGCAAGCGAGGACCGGACCGTCGCCGTGGTCTCCACCACCGAGGTGCCGACCGGGCAGATGATCGCCGACGTCGGCCAGCACTTCCCCGCGCTCGGGCGGGTCACGGCCGCGATCGAGGCGAAGGTGCGCTCGGCCCGCTTCCTCGACGCGGCCGCGCTGGCGACGGACCTGTTCGGGGACGAGCAGTACGCCAACATGATCCTTGTGGGCACCGCCTACCAGGCGGGCGCGCTGCCGGTCAGCGCGGAGGCGATCGAGCACGCCATCCGGCTCAACGGCGTGGCGGCGGACACCAACATCCTGGCGTTCCGCGCGGGCCGGTCGGCGACGGAACCACCGGCGACAGAACACCCGTCGTTTGGCACCGCCGACGCCAGTCCGGCCGAGCCGGACCTCGCGGATGTGCTCGGGCGGCGCGTCGGCGAACTGACGGCGTTCCAGGACCGGGCGTGCGCGGAGGACTACGCCAGCCTGGTCGAACGAGTCAGAGTACGCGAGGCAGCCGTCACCGGCGGCGAGACGCTGACAATGGCGGTCGCGGAGAACCTGTACAAGCTCACGGCCTACAAAGACGAGTACGAGGTCGCCCGCCTCAGCCTGGCCCCAGCCCTCGACGAGGCGGTACGCGCCCAGTTCGGCGCGGGTGCGCGCTACCAGTACCG
>Ga0307478_10004271_pt1 | contig 10229 bp, 5 predicted proteins | sample atmos_gasesECM4C_2_FD_203713 | JGI IMG/M metagenome (GOLD analysis project Ga0307478, IMG submission 203713) | Hardwood forest soil microbial communities from Morgan-Monroe State Forest, Indiana, United States - atmos_gasesECM4C_05 | ecosystem: Environmental > Terrestrial > Soil > Temperate...
GTCGCGGCTCTCGGGCATCCTTTCGGACCGAACTCTGAACGTGGCATCTTCCGCACGCTCGACGGCGGCAAGACCTGGGAAAAGGTTCTCTACAAGGACGAGAATACCGGCGGCATCGACGTCGCTTTCGATCCACGGAATCCGAATGTCATATTTGCCGCTCTGTGGGAGGTGCGGCGCACGCCCTGGACTCTCTCCAGCGGCGGCCCGGGCAGCGGGCTCTATCGCTCCAACGACGGTGGCACCACCTGGAAACATCTCGAGGACAAAGACCAAGGCAAGGGGAAGGGATTACCGAAAGGTCCCTACGGCCGCATCGGCGTTTCCGTCGCGGCGAATTCGGATCGGGTTTACGCGCTGATTCAGGCAGACGAAGGAGGCCTGTACCGTTCCGACGACGCAGGCGATACCTGGCAGCTTGTCAATGGAAGTCACAGCCTGATCCAGCGCTCCTGGTACTACATGCACGTGATTGCCGATCCGCAGGATTCGGACGCCGTTTATGTCATGGACGTGGATGCCTATCGCTCCACCGATGGCGGACGGAGCTTCAACAAGATCAAGGTTCCTCACGGCGACAATCACGGTTTATGGATCGATCCGAAGAACAACAACCGTATGATCGCCTCGAACGACGGGGGTGTGACGGTCACGCTCGACGGCGGCAAGAGTTGGAGCCACCAGAATAATCAGCCGACGGCGCAGTTCTACCACGTGATCGCCGACACGCGGATGCCGTACTACATTTACGGTGCCCAACAGGACAACAGCACCGTTGCCATCGCCAGTCGCAGCGACAATGGCTTCATCGATCGTCCGGATTGGTATGAAGTTGGGGGTGGGGAAGCCGGTTATATTGCCCCGTATCCTCCCGATCCGAACATCGTCTTTGCCGCAGACTACGAAGGCCTGATCACCCGCCTCGACAAACGGAACGGACAACTTCGCAATATCACGAACCAGACCCATCTCTCTGATGCGGGCGGCGCCGCTCCACTTGAACATCGTTTCCAGTGGACGTCGCCCGTCATGATCTCGCCCCACGATCCCGAGACTCTTTACCATGCCGGCGAGCAGCTCTTCAAAACCACTGACAGCGGCGTGCACTGGGAAGCGATCAGCCCTGACCTTACCCGCAACGACAAGGCGAAGCAGCAGCCGTCGGGGGGGCCGATCAACATCGATGACAGTGGAACCGAGTACTACGACACGATCTTCGCTCTCGCAGAGTCTCCCGCGACCAAGGGTGTGATCTGGGCGGGCACCGACGACGGACTGATTCAAATCACGCGCGATGGAGGAAAAAGTTGGACGAATGTGACCCCAAAGGACCTGCCGGAGTGGAGCCGCGTCAGTCAGATCGACGCATCACCCTTCGATGCGGGCACTGCCTATGTCGCGATTGATCGTCATCAGAACGACGATCTGACCCCCCACATCTATAAGACGAGCGACTACGGAAAGACGTGGTCGACGATCGTGAAAGGCATTCCCGACACTACTTTTGTGCGTGCCGTTCGCGAGGACCCCAAAAAGCGCGGCCTATTGTACGCAGGGACGGAGATGGGCGTGTTTGTATCGTTTAACGATGGGGGCGATTGGCGTCCCCTGCAACTCAACTTGCCGCGTGTACCTGTCCACGATCTGATCGTCAAAAACGACGATCTTGTCGTCGCCACTCACGGACGGTCGTTCTGGATTCTCGACAACCTCACGCCTGTTCGCCAATTTACCGACGACGTTCCTAAGCAGGACGTGCATCTCTATACTCCCGCGCTCGCGTACCGGATGCAGAACCCTGACGAGATCACCAAGTCCGTGGTGGTCGGACAGAATCCGCCCGGAGGGGCCGTCATCGACTTCTTCCTCAAAGATCTTCCCAAGGGCGAGACAACCATCGAGATTCTCGACAGCCAGAATCAGGTCATGCGCAAGTTCTCCAGCTTGAAGACCGAGATTCCCGACGAACCTCTGGATCCCGATGACAAGAAGCCGGAAAAGGAAATCAAACTCGAAGCCGGCCTGAACCGGTTTGTCTGGAATATGCGCTACGAAGGAGCCAATCGCGTTCCCGGCTACTATCTCTGGGAATACAACGGAGGAGCGCGAGGCCCGCTCGCACTGCCTGGCAAGTACCAGGTTCGGCTCACGGTCGGGGGCAAGAGCCAAACCGCGCCTTTCGAAGTGAAACTCGATCCGCGTGTCCAAGTGTCACAGGCCGATCTCGAGAAGCAATTCGGCCTGCTGATGCAGATCCGTGAGCAACTCAACCGTGTATACGCTGCGGTCAACCAGATCGAGGACGTGCGCGGCCAGACCGAAGCCATGAAGCGCCGCTTGCCACCCGACGAGAATGGCCGGGCCTTGGCGACATCCGCGGATGGGCTCACAACCAAGCTCGTTTCGATTCGCGAACCACTCATCAACATGCGAATCAGCGCCAACGAAGACTCACTCGCGTATCATCCGCAACTCGACGGCCAGCTTGCGTTTCTCGCAATGATCGTTGCTTCCGGTTGCGATTGCGGTCCCACTGAGGCGGCGGTTCTGCGCTATCAGGAACTGAAGAAACAAGTGGACGCATCGCTCGCCAAGTGGACTGACCTGCAGAAGAGCGACGTCGCCACTTTCCAGAAGCTGGCGATCGATCGCGGCATCCCGCCGGTGGCAATACCAGCCGAGGGAAGCGCGATCAGTTCGGGGCAGAACGAACCGTAGTTTTCTAGACCTGAAGCACGTCGCCTTCACGGGCGACCATCTCGTAAAGCACGGGGTTGACGAAAAAACCGATAAAGAGGCGGGAAATCAGGCCGGCCACGATGACGATGGCGAAAGGCTTTTGTGTGTCGGAGCCGATTCCCGTGGAGAGTGCAGCCGGCAACAGTCCCAGGCACGCCACGAGGGCAGTCATCATGATCGGTCGCAGTCGTAGCAGGGAAGCCTCCCGGGTAGCGGTGCGTATATCGAGCCCTTCGTTCCGAAGCTTGTTGATGTAAGACACCAGAATCACCGCGGTTTCAACCGAGACGCCGAGCAGTGCCAGCAAACCCAAAACTGAGGAAACGCTGAATGGAGTATGGGTGAGCTTGAGAGCAATCAGCGCACCTACGGGTTCGGTCATGATGACGCCCAACGCGATGGTGACCGGAAACTTGAAGTTGCCGTAAAGGGCGAACAGAATCATGAAAATGAGCACCACGGCCAGCGGTCCGATGAAGTACATCTGTGACTTCGCTTCTAGAAACTGACTGTATTCGCCACCCCACTGCATTTGATAGCCCTGGGGCAGGCTAACGGCCTTAGCGACTTCCGTCTGTCCATCCCGCACGGCCCGCTCCAGGTCGCGGCCTTCGATACTGTACTGGACGCCGATGTAACGGGAATTGTTTTCGCGATAAATAAAAGACGCACCATTCCCCTGGCGAATATCGGCAAGTTGGCTCAGTGGAATCTGCTGCCCATCCGGCGTACCCACGAGAAGATTCCCGATCTCATGCGCGCTGCTGCGGAATTGCGGCTGCATCCGCACGACCAGATCAAACAGCTTTTCCCCCTGAATCACCTGCGTAACCGCCTGCCCGCCCACGGCGGCTGAGATCACCGCCTCAACATCAGCCACATTGATTCCATAACGCGCGATCTTGTCGCGGTCTACGTCGATCAGCAGGCTGGGCTGGCCCAGTTCCCGCACGACTGTGAGTTCCGTGAACCCCGGCACCTTCGCCAGCGTGTTCTTGATTTGTATCGCTTTGTCCTGCAATACGGTCAGATCGTCGCCGTAGATTTTGACCGCCAGGGAGCTCTTGAGCCCGGTGAGGGCCTCGTCGACGGCATCTTCGGCGGGCTGCGTGTAGTTGAAAATGATCCCCGGAAAGGCGGTCAGTTTCTTGTTGATCGACTCGATCAATTGTTTCTTGTCGCTGACATCTCCGCGCCACGCTTTATCTTTATAAGCCTTCAGCCCGACATAGAACTCGCAATTGAAGAAGCCCGTGGGATCGGTGCCGTCGTCTGGTCGCCCCAGTTCGGAGCCGACCACCGTAACCTGCGGATATGACCTCAAGATGTCACGTATCTGGGGGGCAATCTGGCTGGCTTCCTCGAATGAGATGGTGTACGGCATCGTCGCCCGCACCCAGAGCGCGCCTTCATCGAGGTGGGGCATAAACTCTCCTCCGATGAACGGGACCAGCAACAGCGTTGCCCCAAAAATCAACGCCGCAACCGCCAGCGTCGTTCCGGGCCGGTCGAGTGCCCAGTCCAGATATTTCGCATACTTCTCTTTCATCCACTCATAGGGACGGTTCGTCTTCTCGCGAACGCCTCTCCTGAACCAGTACGACGCCAGCACGGGAACCAGGGTGAGAGTGAGGATCAGCGCTCCGACCAGTGCGAACGACATCGTCTCGGCCATGGGGTGAAATAGCTTCCCGGCCGGACCCGTGAGTGCGTAAATCGGAAGATAGCCCGCCAGAATGACCGCAACCGAATAGAAAATTGGCCGGTCTACATCCTTGGCAGCTGCCAGGATGACCTCGTTCAGCTCGTAACTTTGTCCCTCCCGCAATGCGAGTTCACGGTAGATGTTCTCCATCATCACAACCGTACCGTCGATGACGATCCCAAAATCAATCGCACCGATGGAGAGAAGGTTGGCCGCAACGTCGTGCGCGTGAAGCACAATGAAAGCAAACAGCAAGGACAGGGGGATCGTGAGTGCCACGATGATGGCTGCTCGTATGCTGACCAGGAAGAAGATCAGAACGAGCAGCACCAGGACCATCCCGCGAAGAAGGTTGGCCTCCACCGTGTCGGTGGTCAGGTCAACGAGTTCGCTGCGATCGTAATAAGGGCGTATCTTGACGTCGGAAGGCAGGATCTGCCGGTTCAACTCCTCAGTTTTAGCTTCCACTCCTTTTAGCACGTTCTGGGTCTGCTCTCCACGCAGCATCAAGATGACGCCTTCTACTGCGTCGTCATTTTTCTGAAACCCAAACTCACCCAACCGCGGCGCATGCCCGATAGTCACCTGGCCTACATCCCGCACCCTGATTGGAACTCCCTTATTGGCGCCCACTACAACGTTACCGATGTCGTCTGTGTTGCGCACGAGTCCAATGCCGCGCACGTAGTAGAACTGCCCGCCCTGCGAATAGAAACCGCCACCCGCATTGGCATTATTGGCTGCCAGAGCCGCCGTCACTTGTGGCACCGTCAGGTGATAGCCATAGATCCGCGCCGGATCGAGCAGGACCTGGTACTGCATCACCGTCCCGCCAAACCCCGAGTCGTCAGCAACCCCATGAACGGAACGGTACGCCCGTTCGACAACCCAGTCTTCGATGGTCTTCAACTCTTGCGGGCTGCGGTCAGGACTCTCGAGCACGTATCGGTACACCAGTCCACTGGGACTAAACAGGGGAGCCATGGTCGGAGTCACTCCGGTTGGGAGAGTGGCTTGTGCCAGCCGCTCAAATACGATCTGCCGCGCGAAGTAGTCGTTGGTGCTCTCTTCGAAGGTCAGAATGAGATCGGAAAGTCCGTACAGAGAGATGGAGCGCATCACCACCATGTGGGGGACACCGTTCATCTGAAGTTCGAGCGGAAGTGTGACCAGCCGTTCAACCTCTTCGGCCGCATGGTCTGGCCACTGCGTAATGATCTCAACCTGTGGAGGAGAGAGGTCAGGGTAAGCATCCACCGGCATCCGCTGAAACGACAGGATCCCTCCGACCGTAATAAAGGCGGTCAGCATCAGGACCAGAAATCTTTGACGCAGAGCCGATTGGACGATTCGGTGGATCATTCCGATGGGGTGGTCACGGTCTTGATTTGTTTTCGCACAATATCTTCCGGAGGCCGTTGCTTTCAGCGCTGCAACGAATTCGCGAACTGCAGAAACAGGCTCCCGTTGCCGATCACGCTATCTCCAGGCTTCAGGCCGCTGGTGACCTCGGTCTGGCCATTCAGGCTCTCCCCCAGCGTGACTGGGCGCCGCCCGAACTGGTTCTGGGAAACCTCGGCGTAAACAAAGGGCTGGTTCTCGCTGTCGCGCAGCAGCGCCGCATCGGGCAACGCGATGGCATTGCGGATCGTTCCCGCATTCACCGTCGCCACCACGAACATATCTTTCTTCAGCTTCTCGCTGGGATTGCTGGTCTCGATGCGTGCCTGCAACGTGCGCGTGTTCGGATCGAGCGACGCGGCCACGTATGCGATGCGCCCGTGGAACACATCCGGATAGGCGTCCGTTTGGATCGATACCGCGTCTCCAACCCGCACATACGGCAGATCCTTTTGATAGACGTTGACCAGCACCCAGACGTTGCGAATGTCGGAAATCATGAAGCACTGGGTCGTGCTGGTCTGCAGAAGCTGTCCCGCGGCGACATCTTGTTCCACAACCATGCCGCCAATCGGGGCTCTCACCGGAACCTCAGGCGATGGAGGCGCTTTTACCAGCGCGTCGGGATCTGTAATGCCCATCACCTTGAGTGCGGCTTGTGCTGCGGCGAGATCACCACTGGCTTGCACCTCGGCAGATTCGGCTTGCTCCAGGTTCTGCTCCGCAATTGCTTTGTGCTGGTACAGGTCCTTGGCTCGGTTGTAAGCCTTTTCCGCCAAGGCATAGGCATCCTTGGCCTTCAGATAGTTGGTGCGAAGTTGAGAATAGTCCGGGCTGGCCACGTACAACATCGGCTCACCCTGATGTACCGTTTGTCCGGGAACCACAACAACCCGGCTGATCGGCCCGCTCACTTGTGTGATCACCGGTGTCGTGCGAAAGCCGTTGTATGCCACGGCGCCCGTCAGCCGCAGTGTCCGCGAAAGGGTCGTGGCTTGAACTTTCAGCACCTGGACATGAGACATTTGCTCCTGTGGGATCTGAAACAGTTCCGGATCGTTCGGGTTCTTGGCCGCAGAGGTGGAATTCGCCGGTCCCTCACAGCCCATCGTCCCGATGAGTATCGCGGTGACGGCGGCAGAAGCCATCCAAAACGAAGCCCTCCCAAGGCTCATGGCAGGTTCCTCGTCCCCATCGCTTGCTTTAACTGCTCCAGTGCTGTCATGTAAGAGGCCAAGGCTTGGCGATATGCCAGTTGCGTTGCACGGTAACTGCGCTCCGAGTCGAGATAATCCAGCAGGCTTGCGGCGCCCCGCTTGTAAGCATACTCGCTGATGTCGCGCGAATCCTGCGCTTGCTTCAGGTAGCCCGACATGTATAGCTGCACGACTTCATCGTTGCTCCTTAGCGCCTCGTACGCGTCGGAGACATCTGAGAGCACCGTGTCACTCGCCGCTTGCTCTTGCTCCTCCGCCTGGGTGAGCGCGTGATTGGTACGCAAGATCTCACCCTGATTGCGATTGAAGATTGGCAACTCGAAATTCGCGAAGATCGATGCCGTGTTCTCCCCCGATACGTGGGTGAAGTCGTAGGTTCCGTTCACGTCAACCTTGGCGTTCGCCTTCGCGAGCAGCATTTGGCTCTTGGCCGCGGTAACGCCCAGTTGCGCCGCACGGAAATCCGGGCGATCCCGGAGCGCCCGTGCCTGCAGGGTCTCCAGATTGGCCTGCAGCGGCTGGTACGCCAGATCGCCCATCACGTCGAAGTCGGCTGGGACTGCGTCGTATCCCAATAATTCACGCAATCCAACCAGAGCTTGTACTCTGGCCAAGCGAGCCGAAGACACATCGGTCTGAAACTGCAAGAGCTGGAGCTTGATCTTTAGATAATCGCCCTCGCCGATATAACCCGCCTTCAACTGAGTTTCGCTGATGTCGACGGTTTGCTGGAACCCTCTCAGGTCCTCCATCGCGAATTGGAGAGTAGATTCCGCCAGCAGCACGCTCACGAACTGCTGGCCTACGTTAAATGCCAGTGTTCTTTCCGCGTCGGCGACCTGGGCCCGCGTGACGGCGGTCTGATCGCGTGCCGCTTGCAGACGGCGCTGCCGTTTGTGGCCCCGTTCGAAGAGGTATCCGACGCCGATATCAAATTGCTGTGTCTGGTTCAGATTGTCGCTGGAAAAGTACTGGGGACTGAAAAATGGAATGAATTGCGTGTCTACTCCCAAGGTTGGATTGGGACGCAGGTTGGCCGTGATCTCCTGGTCTTGATTCTGAAGAATCAGAGTTCGGGTCGCTTTAATCGAGTGGTTATGCGCCAAGGCCAAATCGATGGCCTGGTCCAGAGTGATTCGCGTCGTATTTTGGCCGGTTCCTGCTTCCACCAGCAGCAGGCAGATCGTCGCGGTAACGGCGACCGCCGGAGAGCACCGTGAACGCATAAGGGTCTATAAAGTTCGCTTGCCAGGCACGGCTGCAGGGATACCGAACTCCCGTCTCCACTAGTCCATTAGTCCATGCCAGGCCCTGGCGCCGATACGACCATTCCTCGCCGTCAGGAGTGTGCCCCACCCGGGCCGTCATTGTAAATTGAGGCAACTGCAAAGGGCGACAAACATTTTAGATGCAATCAGAAGTCAGCGCGCCACTCGTCATGAGTATCTTTTATGGTGTCATTGGATGTCTGCCCCCTTACACCCGTGCAAGAGGCCTGTCTCTTCCCGTTTCCTGTTCCGCCGAAATTGGCGCCCGGACGCCGGAATCAGCGCCCGGCGGAACCCTTAGTAACTGCGGGGGACTCATTGTTGAGTTGGTGACCATGTATTACTTCGGTGCTACGCAATAGCACCTTTGGTGCATTGACCCTTCGGTTGACTGGCGCTAACTTTGTCCCCGTAAGAGGCTCCTCCCCTAAGGTGCAACGATGCATCTTGTGTTTGCTTGGGGGTAGGGCTATGCGGTTTATGCATGTTTGTTATGCGGCGCTGGGATTTGCGGTGGCCCGCTGGATTTTCAAACGTCAGCCGGTGGTAGATCCTGTCGCCCGTTTTCGTACTTCTGGCCTGTTGTAACTGAGCGCTGCGATCTTTGAGGGTGCGTCGCCCCGTTGCACGCCACTTCGAGTAGCACGTGCCCTCCGTTTCTCTCGTCCGCAGGCGCTTTCCGTCCGAGGTTCTAGCACCTACGTTCGTTTTCCGCTCGGTTCTATCCGCCTCATTCGCCGCTACAATTCTAGTGATAGCTCGTGCGCACGGACAGTGACTTCTCGACGCGCGGACGAATGGGCCACGGGAAGAGCCTTGGGAATGACCGAGTCAGGGTGGAAGCGGCGGACTTTCAGGCAGGGAATCGCACTCCTTTTCTGTGCGTTCTTCGCTGCTTCGGTTTCCTGGGCTCAGTCCGACGATCAACCCGTCCCCCTGGGTGACGTTGCCCGCGCGATCCGCAAAAAGAAAGAAGAGCCACCGCCGCAGCAACCCCAGCCCACTCCGGCTGTTGCCCCTAAAACCGTGATCGATAACGACAACCTGTCGCAGGTCATGGACGAGGTTCAGAGCCACCGCATGAACGGCTCGAGCCTCCTCTATTCGTTCGATAGTTCGGGAAAGACGTTCCAGGTGTCAGCACCAGACGTTACCTGCAGTCTGTCTTTCAATTCGAACACCGCCTCGCTGCTCTCTCGGCCCTACGTTCCGATCGACCTTCCTGACGACGAACTGCGCAAGTTGGATGGTCCTGCCATCCTCAACGACGAGGGGCTGCAGGTTTCCGTTTTCAACGGAACGGAATGGAAGATCGAAGAGATCACGGTGGGCCTGACTATCGTGCGGCATGCCAACCCGGCGGCTCGAATTTACGGTGCTGGCCATCTGGTACCTGCGTCCGAGGAAACGGTACTTGCCGATGAGAAGCATCCCGACACAACTACCATCCATCACCTGCGTGCCACCGCTTTGCCTGCAACGAGCGCAATCTTTAAGGCTCAGCTGGCCATCCACCTCAGTCCGGACGAGGAATGGCATTGGGCCATTCTGCAGGCGAAGGGCGTACCGCCCGCAAAGCGGATCGCAATTCCGCTCTCCGACGTCAACCCTGTCCCATCGACGAAATAGTTTCAAACCGTGTGGGGATCGATGCCCGGTCCCGTCCGATGGGAAAAACTCGTCGACCGGCAGCCTAGCGCCCGTAATCCTCCGGCCACGGGGCCGCGGTGAACAATCCACCATCCACCCAGAAGGTCTGCCCATTGATGAACGACGCCTTTTCGCTCAGCAGGAACTCCACAGCACCGGCAACATCTTCCGGCGTTCCAATACGTCGCAACGGCGTCAACTTCGCCCATTTTCCCGCAAAGTCTGACGTTTCTCGTCTGGTCCGCTCTG
>Ga0307478_10004273_pt1 | contig 10227 bp, 19 predicted proteins | sample atmos_gasesECM4C_2_FD_203713 | JGI IMG/M metagenome (GOLD analysis project Ga0307478, IMG submission 203713) | Hardwood forest soil microbial communities from Morgan-Monroe State Forest, Indiana, United States - atmos_gasesECM4C_05 | ecosystem: Environmental > Terrestrial > Soil > Temperate...
GTTACGTCGCCGTTCGCCATACTCGTCACCCGGAGGCCGCCCCCGGCTCAGATTGGGGGGCAATGGTTGGGACGGGGGCGGTCCATCCTATGTGGTGCGGCTCTCGGGGGTTTGAGCCATAGGACGGCGGGAAGCTAAACCTTCAGTGGGCGGTTTGTCCACGGGGCTTGGAAGCCTGCCTCCGACTGCCGCCGCCGATTCCCAGCAATCCCTTGACCAGCTCCTCCTGTTTTTCCTCTTTCGCGGTCGCCGCTTGGGCTTTCTGGCGCTGTTTCAAGCGCGCCAGCAACAGCTCAGCGCCGGGCGGATGGAGCATGTGGATCAGGTCTTCGCTGTCGATCGCGCCCGCTCTAGCGAGCGCAATAGCGACTTGACGATTGTCCTCCGCGAAGGCTGGCGACGCCGAGTGGCTGTCGACTTGGACTTGAAAATTGCCCGGAAGCTGCGAGAGGAGGAATTCGGTTTTGCTATCGGCTGTGGTGTAAATGAGGGCGTCCATGGCTTGCATGATGCGGAGCGCCAGCCACCCACAATCGGCGAGCTGCCGCTCGAGTGTCGAGGCTTGCTTGATGAGGTGGGGGGACGAAGTTCTAACCAGAGTTTGAGCGTGGACGCCAGCGCGGACACCCGGCTCTCCCTGTCCGGACATAATTGGGCTAAAGCCGCTTGCTTCATCAAACAGTTTGAAAATAAATTCGAGTTCTTCCAAGTAGTTTTCCGGCGGCGGGTCCAGTAGTTTCGACGCTTTTGCGTTAGGGTTTGGATCATTAATGAAACCTCCCTCATTGACGATTTTGAAGTATTGTTCTTCTGTGACGGAGGTAAACCCTGAGAATACTTGAGGGGCGTTGACATTGCGGTCCCACATTACTTTGATGTCGCGCATCCGCTTGTTCAGCATGTCCTGCAACATCTGCACGTCGGCGATGATCGAGCGGCCCCAGAAATAGCCGGGCGTCGGCTGCGGCTGCACCTTGACGAAGCTCGACTTGCCGGGGACGCGCGACAGATTGCGCCGGGTGTTGTCGCCTTCGATGATGATCGGATCGGCCCCATAGATGCACTGGATGGTCGTCCAATCTTCCTCGCGGTCGCGGTCCTTGATCCAGACCTCGCACAGCTTGACGGTCGGCGCGAAGCGGCGATTCGGCCGCCAAGGCGTCGGAATCGGAAAGACGTTGACGATACCGGCAGCGGATGACGGCGCATCGCCAACGTCCCCCAACGGTTGCAGCCCTCCTACAACCATTTGGTGAAAGTAGGTCGGTTCTTCCTCGTCGCGCTTCGGTCCCGGCTCGTCGCCGATCTGTTTCATGATTTCTTCGTAGCGCGGATGATCCATGAGCATCGTGCGCAGCTTGGATTTGGTCGGATAGCTGACGTGACAGAACGCCTCTTGCTCATCGAGACTGAGGGTCGTCTCGGATAGCACGCCAAAATTCTGCGGATGCACGGGCGCTGTCTTGAACGTGCCGCTGTCGCCGTCCGGCAGCACCTTCAAAATCTGGCAACCGTTGACCATGCCCCAAATCACCGCTTCGGCGAACGCGATGTCGGCGTCGGTCTGGCGAAAGTCGGCGCTCAGCTTCTCGGCGACAAGCTGCGAGCGTTCGAGCACGGTTTCGTCGTCTTCGCCGCTGTCGTAGACGAGCTGAAAGCGGACATCGACCGGCTGCATCAGGAACCCGGCCAGCTTATCCACGAACGGCTTAATTTTGTTGTAAAGCGCGGCCCGATTATCCGTGCTGCCCATGTAATAGTATTGAGCGGCGCGAGTGTAGATCATCCCCCGTTCTTCGGAGGACGCCATGCACTCATCGATCATCTCCTTGATCCAGACGGTCAGGAATTCCGACTTTTTGGGGATCGAAAGCGCCATTACCAGACCTTGAGGGCTCGCCGCCTGCTCGCCTCAATTAGGTCCGGTTGGTTTCCGTTGGCAAGATTCGCCTTCAGCATGTCGAGCCCGTCGAAGCCGCCGCTTTCCGACCGCGTCTGCTTGCCGATCTTGATTGCCGTGTTCAGCGCCTCGTTGACGACCGCGCTGTTCCACGAGCTGGCGAGCTGGCTCGGGCTTTGGTCTTTGTAGCGGACCTTCGGCCTGCCGCCCTCGCGGCTGTCGAAGGTTGCATTCGCCACGTTGTAATCGTTCGCCATTATGTCTTCGGCGATTCGGTGGGCTTTCATGCTGACGGAGCCGCCGATCGCGGGCGGCCTGAACTCCTGCTGCACTGCGCGGGCGTCGCACGCCTCGCATGACGGCGGCGACGCGTCCCATTGATCGGCCGAAAGCGTCACCTCCATCCGGTGCCCGCACTCCGGGCACATGTACGAGCGCATGATCGGCATTTCAGACGAAGCCCAGCAACCAAAGAATCAGGAAGATCACGAGGACGACGCCGACGATCCCCAGCCCGCCGTTGCCGTAGCCGTAGCCGTACTGCCAATTCGGATTGAAGCGCGGCCCGGCAAAGCCTCCAAACAGGATCAGGATCAGGAGGATCAGGATGACGATGCCGAGTGGACTTCTCATGGTCGTTTGCCCAGCCGGATCGGCGGCGCGTTCTGGCGCTCCTCGACTGCCGCCATCCGGTTCTCAAGGTTCTCGACGCGCTCTTGCAGGGTGACGCCATCGCTGGCGTCGGTTGTTTCCTCGTCAGGCTCGGGCTCGGGCTCGGGCTCGGGCTTCGGCTTGGGTTTGGTCGCCATCGGTTGCCTCCTATCCGGTGAGCCCCTTCACGGCCCACATGACAGCTTCCTCGATCTTCGTCTTGGCGAGCGACGCCTCGCGCCCCTTGGGGACACAAACGTCGATCGTCGCGATGAACTCGACGCCCATGTCCTTGAGGCGCACCATCGTCTTTTTCTCGGCGTCGGTCAGGACGCGGTATTGGTGTCGCATCGTGTTGTTGACGGTGCGCTCATCGCTCTCGCTCGCCACATACTGTTCGGTCGGCATTAGTCTGCATCCTCCCAATCGGTCGCCAGCAAATCGGTCTGGCTGCACAGCCACGGAACCATGTCGCGCGTCGCGGTGAACATGAACACGTAGGGCAAGGTCATCTTGGAATTCTCGTCGGGCTTTTGCAGCTCAAGCCACATTCCCTTGCCGTTCCAGCCTGCGCGCCGCACCCGGTCGCCATTCCATAGCTGCTTCACCGCCCAGCCGATTTCGTGCATCAGAACGTCTCCCTGCGCCGGTTGGCTTGCTGGTTGATTCGCCGGATGTGCTCGCTGAAGGCAAACGATAGCACCGTCCCCGCGTTGGCGGGAGGTCGCTCGCCCTTGACGCTATCCCACGTTAGATTTCTGGCGATCAGCCCGGCCCGCCGCCATTCAACCCACGTGTGGTGGGCCAGCACTGCCGCGCTCACGAGGTCATCGTTCTCGCCGGTGTCCGGGCCCGCGCCCAGCCAACCGTCGTCCTCAACAATCGCCTGCAATTGCTTGACCAGCCGAATCGAGCGCAACTCGATGGTGCGCAGCATGAGGCTGTCGCGCATGGCGCTGTACACGTGTTGCTTGTTGTCTTGGTTCGTCTTCCAATTGATCACGTTCCCCGCGCCGCCCAGCGTGTCGGCCCGGCGATAGAGAAACCAGCGCACGGCTCCGATCATGTTGAGGATGCTGTCTGGACCCGGCTCGGCTTGGATGATCCCGCGCTGCGCGAGCTGGCGAAGGTTGCGCACTTCGGGGATGACGGCGGCCCCGACGCCCGACACTTCGATGTTGGCGAGATGATCCTTGTAGGCTCCGCAGAGGTGCGAGAGAACCCACGCGAATTGATAGGTCAGCGGCTTGTTCGATTGGAATTCGGCGACTTGAACGATCCGGTCGGCGTAGCAGCGGAACACTTCCAACGCGTGGTCGTTAGCTTCGCCGCCCCCGCCCCCGCTTGGGTCGCCGCCGATGACGTACACCCCCTTTTCCTCCGGAGGCTCCCAAACGCGCAGCATCACTTCGTCTTTGTTCGTCGTCTGCACGATCGATGAGCCAAGGAAGGCATCCTCGAAGCGATACTTGTACCCCTGATAGGGCGGTCCCTCCGCTAGGGTCTCGGCTAATTCCAACGTGCGCGCTGATGGGAAGAAAGACGAGCCCGAAGCGATGAAGCATTCCCGCTCGTTCCACGGATAGTGACGGAGCATATAATCCTCCGCCGTAAACTCGCTTTCCCGCCGCCACCATGCCACTTGCTCCGGTGAGACGATCACGTTGTAGCGCGAGCGCACGTCGCGGGCGCGCTTGAGCTCGTCGTCGTCAAGCCGCCCGTCCCAATAGACCTTGTAGTCGGGATCTGACTTGGGGATCGAATAGGTCGGATTGCTCCAAAAGCCCAAAAAAATGAACCGCATGTGGCGGTCCTGCTTGGCTTGCTGGCAGAAATTGTACCACCAATTGAATCCGTTCGCGATTGACTCCCAAATGTAGAGCCGATGGGGATTGACGCGCGCCAGCGAGGCCTTGAGCGATTCGACGCCCGCCAGCGACTTCCATTGGCCGCACTCGGTCATGTGGCACATGTTGAGGGCGCGCGACGCGCCAAGGTCGGGATTGCTCGCTGCCGCCATTAGATCGATGACGCTGCGATTGGCGAACGCCATCCCGTTGCGGTTGTTCTGGATCAGCCGGTGTTCGTTCGACCGCCATTCGGGCGGCAAAGTCTCGAGGAGCGCGGCGAAGATGCGCCGCAACCGCTCGAGGTTGTCGGTGCGGTCGGCGATGATTGCCCCCTGCACGCCCGGATTGGCGAGCGCCCAAAACAGTTCGATCACGCTGCACGTCGTGGTCGCGGCGACTTGGCGACACTTCAGGATGGCGAACTCGTGAACGTCCTCGGTGAGCCCCTTGGCGACGGCGTCAATGATCATCCGTTGCGAGGGCCACGGCTCGACGTGGCAACGCCCTTCCTCCTTGGTGTCGATCTCGACGGCTTGCAGGAGGTCGTAGATGCCGCGCCGAATCGACGGCTTAGCCACCGTGCGGATGCTCGCCTACGTCGGTCTGGTCCGGTTCGTCGCTGTAAACGAGCTGGAACGACAGCTCGCACATTCGCAGCCAAAGCGTGCGGTCGGTGGGGGAGAAATAGTCGCCGGGCGCCGGGAGATGGATCAGCAGCGCGTCAAGCAACGGGTCCAATTCGTGATTGTTTGGGACGTCTTCGGGGATTTTCTTTGGCGGCATGTTCGTCTCCTGTGAGCGTCACACCGTACACGGTTCCATTGCGTCGATTCCAGCGGCTTGACAGATAGCCCTGCGCTGCGGTGCCCGGCGGGATCGGCGCGGCCAGCGGCTGCGCGGCGGGCTTGGGCGGAAAGGCCAAGCGGCGGATGACGTTCAGCTCGCCGAAGATTTTGTCCAGCCCTTCGGCGATGGCGATGCTGACGGAGTGTTCGTCTTTCAGCATCGCGTCAATCGAGGCGACGCTTTCCTCCAGCTCGGGCCAAGGCAACTCTGGGTGGTCAGGCATAGGAGCCTCGTGCTAAACGCGAAACGCCCGGTCCTGTCGCGGGACCGGGCGCCATGCTTATAGGGTTTCGCCTCCGGGTCATACCGGAGGCGTTTTTTTTAGTTGTTGTCGCAGTAGATGTCGCAGCGTCCGCTGCCGTTGGCGTCGCACCACTGGCGGCAGTGTGTCCCAGCGAACGCCGGGCCGACGAAGCCCAGCATGACAACGAGGGCGAATAAAGTTTTCATCTGCCTTCCTTTCGTTTCAGGCTGTCAAGCTATACGCTTTACACGCGTCGGCTGTCAATCCATCCGACACGCTTCGAAGGTGTTGTCCGGCTGGAAAATCGCCACGTAGCCGTGGAGATAGACGAAGATTAGCTCGTCGCGCAGCCGCATGACGGCTATCGGCTCGAACGGCGGATCGCCGGGATAATGCAGGATCGGCGTCCCGTCGCGGTTGGTGAAGCCGTCTTGCGGATGCCAACCGCCATAGACGTACCTTTCTTCGAACTGTTCTTTTGCCGGGCGCGGATCGTCAAGGTCGAGGAACGTCGGAATGAATCCGACATAGTTCGGGTCCGCGTAGCGCATATCGAGGATGATGACGGTTGGGTGATTCATCGGAAGCCCTCGATCCAGCGCCGCACCGCCAAGCTGTCGCCAGCGTCAACGTGGAGCAATCCAAGCATCATGAGATACTGATTCGCTCCCAATTCCGGATGCTTGGCCATGTCGCTGCCCATGCTGGCGACGGCGTTGGCAAGCTCGCCAGCGTCGACATATTCGAGCGCGCGTTGTTTGCACCATGCGAGATGCTCGTCCCTGTCCATTGGTTTGCCTCCTGTTGGTTTGACAGCCTGCTCTTGCGCTCGTTCGCGCAATGTGTCAACCTATTGACATGACGCCGTTTGAACGATTGGCAATTGCCCTCCGTCACGGCGTCATCGTGAAAAGGAAGGCAACCATGAGGTACGCAGCGGACGTTAGTCATCACTCAGTGCGGCCCGGCGACGAAGATCACTTCGCCGTTGTTCCGGTTGAAGCGACCGACGCAATGGATGCGGCGAAGAAAGTCGCCGAGATTGCCGCCGCCCGGCGATACGAGAAAGCGGGGTCAGTCGGTTTCATCGCCGCCGCGTCGCGCGGCGATGGCTGGTATCGCGCCTCGATTGGCGAACAGCAGCGCAGCCACGAAGGGATCACAACGCGCGGCGTGTCGATCACGATCCACGTGTGGGTCGTGGATTAAGCACAGATTTTTTTTGGGAATTATTTGAGAACGATCCTCGGATTTTCTCGGGCGCGATATAGGGTTGACTGTCAACCTATATGTGTTACACTTCCATGGCGCGAGGCCGCTCACGGCGGTTCTCGCGCCTCAAATGGAAGGCAAACCAAATGAAAGCGCAATCTGTCTATCACGCGTCAACAATCGCTGCGATTGCGGACGCTGGTTTTAAAGTGACTTCGCTGGAAGTCGCAACCGATCCGCCAAGCGGCGTCCTCATGTTCTCGGTCTATTTCGATGACGGCCACGGCAACGGGAATTGCATTCTCTCGCTGCCGGTCGCTGAGCTGTTGAAAGTCGCTGCGAAAGTGGAGGCGCTTGGATCATGACACAAGTGTTCTTCTACGAGCACCGCGATTATGGCGGTGACGACCAAACCCCGGTCGAGTGCGGCGATTGCCACTGGACCGGCTCGGCGTGCGGTCTGGACGGGATCAGCGACTACGAGCAACGCGTCGCGCCGGGCGAGCCCACGCCAGCGGGGCAATGCCCCAAGTGCGCCGCTCTCGCCTACATTGTGGAGGTCACGTCATGACCGACGCAATTCAAGAGGCGGTCGATAGCGAGTACGAGGCTCGCATCGAACGCGAAGCGGAGGCCGCCGCCAAGCATCTGAGCGAAGGCCAGCAATGGAGTGATTGGCTCGCCATCGGCCGCTTGATGGCGATTGGCCGCAACAAGGCGATGCTGCGGTCGGGCACGAACGAACCTGTCGGCGCTCGCTACAACAAAGCTTTCGCTGAATGGCTGGACGCGCGGCAATGGTTGCGCGTCATCGACAAGGCGACGCGGTCCCACGCGATGTGGTGCGTCGACCATGTCGAGGAGTTGGAGCGGTTGCGCCAGAACATGGGCGCGACCAAGCGCGACAACGCGAACCATCCAACGACAATGCGCCGTCATTGGGAGCGCACGCAACGCGAAGGCGAAAAAGACCCCGCCGAAAAAAAGGAGCCGCGCTCCAAGGCGCTCGAACGCGAGTTGGAAGCAACCGCCGCCGAACGCGACAAGTGGAAGCGCAAGGCGGAAATGGATGGATCGTTGTTTGATCTGAAGCAAGACCCTGCACCGCTAATCGCCAAGGTGATTGTGTCGCACGTGACGCCGTACAAGGTAGGCGAGATCCTCAAGGCGCTTACGGTCGAACGGGACCGCCTCAAGGCAGTCAAGAAACAGGCCGGTTGACGCGGCGCAAAGTGTCATGTATATAGGTTGACGGCGCGAGTTGCGCCGTCAACTCAATTTTCAGGGAAGGCAATCGAAAATGTCCATCGCAGAAAACATCGAACCAATCGAAGGTTTGGACGCGATCAAAATCGCGGCCTTGCGCAAGGCGAGCCGCGTCTGTTTCTACCATCGCCCTAAGCCCGACGCGTCTGGCATGGCGTCTTACATCGCCGCGATCAAAGAGCACGCGCCTAGCCCGATTGACCCATTCGCCCCGCGTGAGACTGTGATCCTAATTCCGTGCGATTGGCGTCTTCGCGAGTACACCAGCAGCAGCAGCAGCGATCGCATCCCCTATGGGTCCGATCAATTCAATGCGTTTGAATGGGTGAATTGCGCACAGTCTGATGAATGCTGGCAAACCACTGCTAGCCTCTTGCGCCATGGCGACAAGCTTACGCTGCGTTGGGCACGCGGCGGATTTACGACCGAAAGTATGCAAAACGCCACGCCAAAATTCTACGGCGATACACTCTATCTTGACGTGCAACGCGGCGAAAAGCGTCTGTCGTTCCACATTGATACAAGCGTTTGTGAGAACAATTCCGCTCGCATGATCAAATTGGCCTAAACCAATCGTCGCACGTTAGGATTGACACTGGCGAAGTGTCATGCTACAGAGATTTACAGCGCCGCATGTCGCGGCGCTGTTTTCGTATGGAAGGCAAAACCAAATGGCACACAATCTCGAAATGGTTAACGGCGTCTATTCCTTCGCGTTCACTGGCGAACGAAGCGAGATTTGGCACAAGCTAGGGCAGGAACTGGACGCGGGCGCCGGCCGCGAAGAATGGATCAATGCCGCTGGTTTCAACTATCACGTGGAAAAGGTTCCGGCCATCGCCTCCCTGTCTGGCGACATGTTCAATCATCTGCCCGCCGAGCAACGCTTTGTCGAAACGGACAAGCGTTTCACAGTCCGACAGGACAATGGGCACGTGCTAGGCATTGCTGGCGAAGGTTATCAGACTGTCCAGCCCGCCGACATTTGGGATTGGTTCGAAGAATACATCACTTGCGACGATAGGTTTCACATCGACGCGGCGGGCGTTTTAGGGTCTGGCGAGCGTCTATGGATGACGGCGCGATTTAACGCTTCGCTTGATGTTGCTGGCGATAGGCATATCCCGCGTCTGCTTATGTCGACAAGCTTTGACGCGTCGCAAGCTACTCGAAACGAGGCGACAATGACACGCGTTGTCTGTCAAAACACGTTGCGCGCGGCGCATATGAACGCAAAAGCTCTGATCAAAACGCGCCACAACACCAAGTTTAACGGCGCGCAAGTGCATAAGGAACTCGCGCAAATTGCACAGTCGTTTGTCGAGTTTAAAGTCATGGGTGACGCCATGGCTCAGACTGAGATGTCAAAGCGCGATGTTGAGGTTTTCTTCACCTCCCTGCTAGGCATACCGGCAGATGCGAAAGTGTCGGACATTTCGACCCGCACAAAGAACATTGCGGCCGATCTAGGCGCGTCCTACCGCCGCACGCAACGCGAGCGGGGAACGGAGCGCAATGACGTCTGGACCGCGCTGCAAAGCGTCACGCGGTATGTCGACCATGACAGGACTGTGCGCAACGCGCCAAACGACACTGTCGGGCGTTTCGACTCAGGGACTTTTGGGAGCGGTGACGCGATGAAAGGCAAGGCGCTCAATTTGCTTTTCCCTCTCATTGATCAGTCGCTTTTCCGCGATAAGGTTTTGCTGCCAGTCTGACGACTAGCAACTCCAGTAGGGAACTTGAGGGCGCCTTTACGGCGCCCTCTTTTTGTGTCAATGTCTGTAGCGTGACACTTTCACAGGGAAGGCAAAACACCATGACTCAGTATTTTGTCGACGCAACGCGCCTATCTGTCGCGCTGGTTAATGGGCGCCGTCGCCAGCGCGAATTGATCGGACCTTTTGACGATTGGATAGTCGCCAGCAACTACGCCGTTGCATGGCGTACCCTATGGCGAGTTCAGCGCGGCCGGGCCCGCGTTGTCGTTCCCGATACGCCATGCGACGCTGTTACCGATTGGTATGACGCCAAGCTAGAACGCGACGCTGCTAGGGCGCCCTTGCCAGCATGGGATGGCGGCGGCGCCCGGACTGGCAACGCCATGCGACGCGCCATTGTCGCGACGTTCGACTGATTTTCGATAGCCGTTTAAATCGCTTAGGGCGCCCGCTGAGGCGCCCTTTTTTTGTCCGGTATCATTGCGCCTCGGAATTTGAAGGCCACTAGGCGAGCACGCTAGGCGCTTAGCTCCCCAC
>Ga0307478_10004274_pt1 | contig 10227 bp, 9 predicted proteins | sample atmos_gasesECM4C_2_FD_203713 | JGI IMG/M metagenome (GOLD analysis project Ga0307478, IMG submission 203713) | Hardwood forest soil microbial communities from Morgan-Monroe State Forest, Indiana, United States - atmos_gasesECM4C_05 | ecosystem: Environmental > Terrestrial > Soil > Temperate...
TGGCCTTTCAAATGCGTAATTTTGGGCGACGGCAATCATCGCGAATATTGCGAACGCCTGAGCCGGCGGCTCGGTCTGTCGGATCGCGTGCACTTCGCCGGCTTCGTGCCGCAGGCGGAAATCATGAATTATTATCGGGACGCCAGCCTCGCCGTCGTGAGCTCTGTCTGGCCGGAGCCGTTCGGCGCGGTGGGCCTCGAGGCAATGCGATGCGGGCTGCCGGTGGTGGCGTTCGACGCGGGCGGCATCGATGAGTGGTTGATCGACGGATGGAACGGCTATCTCGTGCCGTGGATGGATCGGGGTTGCTATGCGGCCCGGGTGGAAGAACTGCTGCGCGACAAGACGCTTGCCCGGACGATGGGCGCGCATGGCAAACAATGGGCCAATGAACGTTTCAATTTCGAAAAATACATCGACGGGCTGGAGGACATGTTCTCGCGCGTCGCCATCACCCTGCCCTGTCTTGTCCACTCATGAAGCATGCAAAGACAAGCCAGTTGGTCGCCGTCGTGGGCGGCAGTGGATCCGGCAAGGGCTGGCTGGTCCAACAGCTGCGCAAGCTTCTCGGCGGGAAAGCGTGCCATCTCTCGCTCGATGATTTCTATCGCAATCGTTCCCATCTCCCGCCCGGCCGGCGGGAACGGGTGAATTTCGATGTGCCGGGCGCCATCGACTGGGATTGCGTGGAACGCGTGCTGGGCGATTGCCGCGCCGGCCAGACCACCCGCGTGCCGCGCTACGACTTCGTCACCCACTGCCGGCTCCGCGATCGCGAGGCGTGGTTGCCCAAACCACTGGTCCTGGTGGAGGGTCTCTGGCTGCTGTGGCGCTCTTCCGTGCGACCGCTGTTTGATCTTAAAATCTTCCTGGACTGCCCGGCGCGCCTTCGGCTGCAACGCCGCCTCGGGCGCGATGTGGCCGAGCGCGGACGCCGTGCCGCGGACATCCGGCGCCAATTTCGCACCGTGGTCGCGCCCATGCACCGGCAGTATGTCAAGCCGCAGAAACGTTGGGCCGACGTGGTTCTGACCCAGCCTTTCAAGGAAGCCGACCTCCTTCACCTGGCGGATCGATTGTGGACGTTGCTTGGAGCGGGCTCTCCGCTTCCGGCATGGATGCGCAAAACGTTTCGCGTCGAACTGCTCACCCTTTTGCAAAGCCATGAACACGGCGGCTAACCTCGTTCTCGATCCGCGCCTCGTGGCCCGCTTTGAAACTTTTCACACCCCTTGGGGCCGCTGGCGTCTGCGGCTATACCTGCGCTATAAATATCTGCTCTGGCGCCAGGTCGTCGGCGGCGCGCACGTGGCCAAGCGTGGACTGGACTTGCTGGCCAGCGGCGGCGCGATCGTTCTGCTCAGCCCCCTTTTCCTGTTCATCGCGCTGCTCATCAAACTCGAGGACGGCGGGCCGGTGATTTTTTCACAGATCCGCGTCGGCCGTTTCGGCCGCGAATTCAGGATGTTCAAGTTTCGTTCCATGCGGCCCGACGCCGAAGCGCGCCTGAAAGAACTGCTGGGAAGAAATCATCACCTCCGCGGGGTCACTTTCAAGATCAAGGACGACCCGCGCATTACCGGCGTCGGTCGCTGGCTGAGAAAGTTTTCCTTCGATGAATTTCCGCAGCTCTACAACGTTTTGATCGGCGACATGTCGCTGGTCGGCCCGCGGCCGCCGCTGCCGTGCGAGGTCGCGCTCTATTCGCTCGCCGACCGCCGCCGGCTGGCCGCGGAGCCCGGCATCACGTGCCTCTGGCAGATCAGCGGGCGCGCGGAGATTGATTTTCCCGGGCAGGTGCAGCTCGACGTGCGATACATCGAAAGCCGGAGCCTCTGGCAGGACATCAAAATAATCGGCCGGACTATTCCGGCGGTCCTGTCGGGAACAGGAGCATACTGATGAAAGCCCTCTTGATCTGTCCGGCTGATCGCCCCGGGGTCGTCCGACTGGCCGAGGCCTGCCCGCTGGCCGTGCTGCCGGTTCTCGGTCAAAGCCTGATCGAATACTGGTTGCAGCATCTCGCTCTGCGCGGTGCGCGCCAGGTGTCGATTCTCGCCACAGACCGGCCCGATCAGGTGCGCGCGGTGGTCGGCGACGGTGCCCGCTGGGGCTTGCAACTCCAACTCCTGCCGCAGAACCGTGAACTCACCGTTGCGGAAGCACGGGGCCAATACCGCGGAAGCGATGATACCCTCTGGCTGGCTTCGCCGGACGATGTGGTGCTGATGAAGCACCTTCCCGGGCTGCCGGAAATTGATCTCTTCGAAAGTTACGCGTCATGGTTCGCGGCGCTCCAGGCCTGGATGCCGCGCGCGGTCACCCCGGAGAGGATCGGCCAGGTCGAGGTGCGGCCTGGTGTCTGGGTCGGCCTGCATTCCCGCGTGGCAACGACGGCGCAATTGCGCGCTCCCTGCTGGCTGGGCGAAAATGCTTTTGTCGGCCCGGGTGCGGTCATCGGGCCCGGCGCAATCCTCGAGGATCGCGTTTTCGTGGAGCCGGGCGCCCGCGTGATCCGCAGCGCCATCGCCCCCCATACTTTCGTCGGCCAGCTGACGCTCGTTGAAAACTCGCTCGCGTGCGGCGGCACTTTGATCAACTGGAAAACCAACTCGAGCCTGCGCGTGCCTGACGCATTTTTGCTCTGTTCGCTGGACGAAAGAAACAGCGAGCCGAAGCCGGCCGCCCTGCCCGGCCGCGCGCTGGCGCTGATGGCCATGGTCGTGACGGCGCCGCTCATGCTCGAGCCCGTTTTCAAATTGATATTTTGTGCGGAATCCGTTTTCCGACGGCGGGCCGGCGTGCGGCCGGGCCGGAACGCACGCAGCCTGCGCCAGGATACGTTCACTTACTATGAATTGGCGGGTTGGTCCAGCCGGCTGCGGCGCTGGCCGCAACTTTGGAGCATTGTCCGCGGTGACATGGCGTGGGTCGGCAATCGCCCGCTGCAACCCCATGAGGCGGCCTCGCTGACGAATGATTTCGAGCGGCTCTGGCTGGCGGCGCCGGCGGGCCTGATTTCGCTGTCTGATGCGGAAGGCTGCCCCGAAGGCCTGGGCGCGGAAGCATGCGCCCATGCGAGTTTTTTTGCGGTGCGCGCCAGCCGTCGCCTGCGATGGTCCATCTTCAGGCGCGTCGTGCGGCGGACCGCGTCCCTGTGGATGTCCCGGCTCCGCCTTGTTTGCGGCCTCTTCCGTCCCCAGCGGCGCAGCGATTCAATTTTGAGAAAGGTCTTCCCAACCCAAATGAATTATGAAAATTGAGCACGATGGACAAAAACTAAGCATCAGTGAAATCCCGGAGCTGAGCACGGTGAATTCGGCCCTGTTTCGCGACGAAGTCCAGGCCGCCATGCCGCCGTTGCTTGGGATGATCGAGATCGATCTTTCCCAGACGCGCTTTGTCGATAGCTGCGGGCTGGGAGCGCTGTTTTCGCTCTATAAAGCCGCTGGCAATGGACACGGCAAAGTTGCCCTGCGGTTGTTAAATCCCACGCCGCAGGTCCAACAACTCTTTGAGCTGACGCAGATGCATCAGCTCTTCGAAATCGCCCAACGCTGAGTCATGATCAATTATTTCAGCCCGGTGGACCGTGCCCTGACTAGCCGGGTTGCGTTCCGCTGCGATTTGACCGAGGCGCGCGCGGCGGCACGGACGCTGCGAAATTTCCTGGCTGCGCAAGGCCTGGACGAAGAGAGTCTGTTCGCGTGCGAGCTATGCCTGGCCGAGGCTGGCAACAATGCGGTCGAATATGCCGACGCCGCCGGCCGGGACAAACCGGTTGTCGCCGAGGTGAGTTGCCACGCCTCACAGACTGAGCTGCGCGTCACGGACCATACTCCGGGATTTGAGTGGCCTGGCCGGCTGGCGGCGCCAGCACCGGATCGCGTGCGCGGCCGTGGCTTGTTCATTATTCAATCGCTGATGGACGACGTGCGCTACTTCAGCGGCGCTGGCGAAAACATTTTACTCATGCGCAAAAAGCGGACGCAGCAGCAGCAGCACCGGCCCGGCGGCGATGCACCGGTGAAGATCGAGGAAGCCCACCGGCAGCTCACCGAATGCCAGCAGACCATCGGCAACATGGCCCGCGAACTTTGTTTTCGATCGGAAAGCCTCTCCGCGATCTTCCGTTGCTGCGCCGAGCTGGGACAGACGAGCGATCTGGAAGGCTTTGGCCAACGGCTGCTGGGAGACCTGTTGCACCTGACCTCGGCCGATTGGTTTGTCCTCCGCTTGATTCCACCCAAGAGGCTGCAGCTGGTGGTTTTTGCCGCTTCCGCGCCGGCGCTGCGCGGCCACCCGCTGGCGCTTCCCCCCATGGACTCGCCGGCGCCATCGGCGGAAGTTTCCGCGGCGCTCACCCGCGGAGAGGTTCCGTTTGATGCCCGGCGGGCGCAGCCGGCAGCGGAACCGTTATGCATGGCCGGCCCGGATTCGACCGGGCTCGTGCATCCGCTTCTTTTCGGCGAGACGCTTGTCGGCACGCTGGCGATTGGACAACATGGCGCCGGGCCGGGGTTTTCCAAATTGCAATTGGAGGTGATCCGGACATTCGCGGAATTCCTGGCCATTCAAATTGCCGGCACCCGCCATCAGGAAGAGCAGGTCCAAAATCGCCTCGTGGCTCACGAACTCGAAATCGGCCGCTCCATCCAGCGTGCTTTGCTGCCGGCGCCGCTGCCGCAGTTCGCCGGTTTCGAGCTTGCCGGCCATTGGGAAAGCGCGCGGCAGGTCGGCGGCGACTTTTATGATGCGTTGCCGCTCAGCGATCACTCGTTGCTCCTCGTCGTGGCCGACGTGATGGGAAAGGGTATCCCGGCGGCGATGTTTGCCTCGATCACGCGCAGCCTCGTGCGCGCCCTGGCCAGGCAGAGCCAGCAACCCGCCGAGCTGCTCGGACGGTTGAACAAACTCTTGTATGCCGAGCTTTCCGCGGTCGGCATGTTCATCACCGCGCAACTGGTCTTTGTCGATTTATCGCGCCGGGAGCTCATCGCTGCCAGCGCCGGACATTGTCCGCTTCTCCTCTTGTCAACCGGATCGGATCCGGTGCGGACACTGCACACAACGGGCACACCACTGGGCATCCTGCCGGACATGGTTTGCCGCCAGCAAACCGCCCCGCTGGCCCGGCCCGGGGGACTGCTTCTCTACACGGATGGACTCACCGAAGCACTCAATTCAGCCGGTGAAAGGTTCGGCCAGAAGCGGCTGATGGAATGGCTTCGCCGCCATTGCCGGTTGCCAGGCAGGACGGATCAACTGCGGGACCAGCTCGCCGCGGAATTGACCGGCTTCCGCGCCGGCGCACCCCTGCGCGATGACCAGGCGTTTTTGCTCCTGACCGAGACGTCGGCCCCGGTCGGGGCTCGTCGGCGCCGGGTTCGCCGGGCGAAAAATCCAAATTCAACGTTCCCAAGACAGCGCGTGGCCCGGCCCGAGCCAGTGTCCGTGCCGGTCTGACAACCTTCCTAATCATGAAAGCCATTCTACCCTTGTTTGTATTCATCGATGCGTGCGGATGGGAGATCATCAAGGAAGATCCGTTTGCAAGCGATCTGGCACCGCACCGGCGGCGGCTGCAGTCGGTATTCGGATACAGCTCGGCCTGCATTCCCTCGATTCTTTCCGGCCGCTGGCCGGCGCAACACCGCAATTGGTGCTACTTTGTCTATGACCCCAAAAATTCGCCATTTCGATCCCTGCAACCGCTGCGCTGGCTGCCAACGGCAATCACCAGCCGGCGACGCGTGCGTCGCTGGCTCTCAAAATTTGTGAAGGCGCGCCTGAAATTTCGCGGCTATTTTGATCTCTACAACATCCCGTTCCGCCATATCTCGATGTTCGATTTCACCGAGAAAAAAAATCCGCTGCAGCCGGGCGGGCTGAACCGCGGCCCGAATATTTTTGATCACCTCCAGGACCACGGCATTCCCTATCATGTCAGCGATCCTGTCCGCGGTGAACAGCAGAACCTCGACCTGCTCCTGCGCGACATCGCCGCAGAGCAGATCGATTTCGCCTTTCTCTACTGGCCGGAGCTGGATGGGTTGATGCATCGGGTCGGCAACAACTCGCCGGCCGTGCCGGAAAAACTCCGCGATTATGAAAAGGGGCTGGCGCGCTTACTGGCGGCGGCGCGCGAGCACTACGAAGACGTGCATCTTTACGTTTTCAGCGATCACGGCATGGCAAATTGCGACCGGCTGCTTGATCTGCGGGCAAAAGTCGATGCGCTCGGATTCAAAATGGGACGCGACTACGCGGCCGTTTACGACTCGACCATGGCACGGTTCTGGTTCTTCAATGAACAGGCCCGGCGCGAGATCACCAACTGCTTCGACGGTTTGTTTGAAGGCGACGTCCTCAACGACGCGAAGCTGGCCGACCTCGGTGCACTGTTTCCCGACCGCTATTTTGGCGAGCTCATTTTTTTGGTGGATGAGGGGGTGCTGATTGTGCCCAGTCACATGGGCGAGCGTCCGATTCGCGCGATGCACGGCTATCATCCCGAGGCGCCGCACAGTTACGCCGCATTGCTCACCAACCAAGGCGAAATTCCGGCGGACATCACCGCCATCCCCGACATCTTTAAACTAATGATCCGCGATTCGGGCCTGGCCCACGCCCGCAACCACCCGCTCCGCTCAACCGTCGAACATTCACGCCCCGGTCGTTGAAGGACGGGCGGTCGTCCACCGCGGGTGCACCGACGGCAAGGTCGTCGAACGCGATCACGCAGAGATCCGGCTGCGTGGCCAGGTAGTCAGCCAGGCGGTGGAGGATTTCGATGAAGTTTTGATCGGGTTCACCGTTGCGGAAATACTCCCACCAGTGCGTCACCAGCACCGTCAAGGGCTGCTTTTCGATCACCCGCTTGATGGAATCGAGCATGGTATCGAATGGCCGCAGGTAAGAGAGCAAACACCCGGGATGACTTAGCAATAGCGTCCGCCCAGCCCGCCAATGTGGTCGGCGTCGCAGCTTCTTGAGCGCGTAACGTGGCCACCACGCCGGTGGCAATCGCCGCCATTCAAACCAGCCGGTGGAAAGCACGCCAAACCGCCGCGCCACTTCCTCCAGGCTGACCGGAGAAAGTTTGTCGTGTGGCGCCACGAACGCCGTCGGCCGGTGGAACCCCGCCTCAGACAGTCGCTGCGCGCCGCGCTCCAGGCGCCGGATGATCCCGGCGCGATCCCGGTCGTCAAACTCGCAGCAATCGTGATGACAGCCGTGCTGCACCACGTGATAACCGGCATTCGCGTGCAGATAGGCCACTAATTCGTCATTTTCGCTGATGGACATGGTCCCGGACAGCGCGTCATTTCTCCCCCAAAGAAAACCTTCGGCGAGTCCGTCAGGCCGTCGTGCGTCCATCCGCACCTCGGGGATCACCGCCAGATTCACCGGCAATCCGCACGAGAGAAACGGACGATACAGCGTTTCGAGACACTCAACGGGCGTGAGTGCGTTCGTGTCGTCGTCACGCAGGATGACGTAGCGCATGTTTTTCCTCGATGAGTTGTTCGTAGAGCTGCTTCATCCGGCCGGCGAGCACGACCGTGTCATAGTCGGCAATGACGCGGTGATGGCCGGCTGCGATGGAACGGGCCCGCCAGTTGGGATTCGTCAGGGTTAGATGAACCGCGTCGTGAAATGTCTCCGGCCGCGCCAGCTCGAACAGCCAGCCGTTTTTTCCGTGTTCGATCAGCGCGGTGGCGCCCGATGTTTGACTGGCGATCACCGCTGTGCCGGCGGCCCAAGCCTCGATCAGGACCAGGCCGAATGTTTCCGAAAGCGAGGGCAGCACCACCGCTTGGGCTTCCTGCATCAGTCCGATCAAGCACGGATCGGCCGGCGGCAGCCGGCCGGCAAGAATCACGTTTCGCTCCAGGTGAAGCTGCGCGATTTGGTGCCGCAACGCCTCGCCATAGGCTTCGTCCGTGCAAGCGCCGGCCAGCACCAGCAGGGCCCGCGGATGGCGCCGCAATAGTTCGGGCATGCGATCCACCAGCCAGCGCTGGTTTTTTACCGGGTCGATCCGGCCCACGGCCAGCAGCACCGGCCGGCCGGCCAGCCATGGAAAAGCCGCGCGGGCGGCGGCCCGGTGATCGCGTTGGTACACCCGCGCCGGAACGCCGTGCGGTTGCACAATCACCCGCCGGTCGGGATGCCGCCGGCGAATCATGGCGGCTTCACAGGGATTGCAGGTGATGATGGCGTCGGCATCGACGAGCACGCGGCGCGACCGCAGCAGCCCGCCGAATATTTTCCCCCACTCCCAACCCCCGGCATCCGGGGTGTGCAAACTGCGTTTTACCTCGTCGGGCAGATCATAAACACCGCCATGAACGGTGACGACAAACGGAATCCGCCGGCGTCGCGCCATGGTCAACCCGATGCCACCCACCCGGCCCAGCGTATGCGAATGAATCAAGGAGACTCCCGCCTCCCGCCATAAGGAAGTGATCAAATCGAACGACAGCAGGTTGCCACCCACGGCAATCATTTGCTCTTTGCGTTCTCGCGGGATACCCCAGACCGGCACACAGGCGCGAAAACGTTTCACCGTGCAGCCCACGGCAGCCAGAGGATCGACCGGATAGCCGTTGCCCGCGAGGCGCGGACAATAAACGACCGAGCTGACGTCGCGACCTTGCAGGCCATCGAACAACCGTTGCATGGCGGTCTCCGTGCCGCCCCACTCCGCCGGGTTGTATTTGCGTAAAAGATGGGCAACGCGCATCGCCGGTCACCTCCCCGCGGTCGCCCGCACCGGAATAATTGGTTCCAATTCCTCAATCTCCACCGGTTTGAAATCAACTTCCGCCACCGCGGCCCCGGCCGCGTGATGCCTGTGGTAATAGAGGCTCGCGAGCGCACCGAGCATCAGGTGAAAGGTGAACATGATCGGCGTCTGGCGATAGGTCCACTCGGTCATGCTTTGCAGAAAAATGCCGGCCGTGCCAAAAAAAATGCCCACGCCCAGCCGGTGCATCGGGTCGCTGACGCGCCGCCAAAGAAAGCTCGCGCCCATCTGAAACCAGCGCAGCCAGACGAGACCGAACAACAGCAAGCCGGGCACGCCCAGTTCGCCCACGGTCAACGCCGCCAGGTTGTGCGCCGGCGCAGCCAGGTAGGCATTGCCCAGGATCTGGTCGTTGGCCGATTCCAAATCCAAGCTGTCATAATCTTCATACGGAAAACCAAGGCGCGGGCCATACACTTTGCTCACCCAATACGACCAATTGTTCAGCCCGACACCGAGAAAATGTTCGGTTAAAATTGCATGGGCATAACGGAAATAAACACCGCGCCCTTCGCTTTCCGGGTCGAGATATTCTTCCGCCAGGGTGGACTGACCGTAACGCAACTCCAGCAGGCCCCACGAATGATAGAGCAACAAGCCGGCGCCCAGCGCGATCGAAGCCATCATCGCCGCTTTTCGCATCGTGACGCGCCAGGAAACGCACCAAGCTGCCGTGCCCAGCATGACGAAGGCAAAAATCGGCAAGCCGGCGCGCGAAAGCGTACACAGAATCGAAAACGCAGCCGCGCCGCAGCAAACCAGGCAAAATCTCCGCAGCCAGCGCGGCAGGTCGGAGGTGGCCCCCGCAACCAACATGGGGCTGACGAGACAAAGATACATCGAGAGACTGTTCGGATGATCCAGACTGCCGGGCAGCCGAAAGAGCCCGTATGACAAATGCTGCTCGATCGCCAGTGCGCCCTCGAAGCAGACCGCGCAACCCAATGCAGTGATCAAGGGAATGAGTTCGCGTTTCGTGCGCACGAACATGGCTGCGGTCAGAAAAATGATGATGCCGCGAAATACCTTCGTCAGTTCAAAGAAACCGTAAAGCTTCGGTTCGGAAATCAGCGTCGAAAAACTGCAATCGAGGAAATAGAGAGCCATCAGGCCCAAGCTGGCCGGCCAATACCATTGCTTCGGCCCGTAGCGCGGCGCCAGCCAGGAGGCCGCCAGGAGACTGAGCGCCAGAATGTCGAGCAAGGAAACCTCCACGCCCCGCGTCGTGCCGCGATACCACTCCGTGCTGAAAAAATGCACGTCCATCCGTTCGGTCAGCACCGCGCAGGCAACGAGCAGGAAGAATGCAAAATCCCGCGCGCGCTGCCAGAACGTCAACAGGACGGTTCCGCCGGCGGTCAGCCCGAAAATCAGCAGCAGGGCGATGAGATGTTTGGTTTCCATTCAATAAATCT
>Ga0307478_10004275_pt1 | contig 10226 bp, 8 predicted proteins | sample atmos_gasesECM4C_2_FD_203713 | JGI IMG/M metagenome (GOLD analysis project Ga0307478, IMG submission 203713) | Hardwood forest soil microbial communities from Morgan-Monroe State Forest, Indiana, United States - atmos_gasesECM4C_05 | ecosystem: Environmental > Terrestrial > Soil > Temperate...
GACCGGCTGCGCGTTTTCTACCAGCGCCTTCACGATGGTACCGGCGACGTCAGCTTCAATTTCGTTCATCAGCTTCATGGCTTCGACGATGCACACCACCTGCCCGGCTTTCACGTGATCGCCCGCTTTCACGAACGGCGCGGAATCCGGACTGGCCGAGGTGAAGAAGGTGCCGACGATCGGTGATTTAATGATGTGATGCGTTTCCGCAGGAACCGCAGGCGCCGCCGGAGCAGCGGCCGTTGCCTGGGCCTCCCCCGCCGGAGCTCGGCCTGACGAACCGCCGGAGCTCGGCGCGGGGCGCGCAGGAGCGGCGGCTGAACCGCCCCCGTCCCACCCGCGTTTCAGCGCGACACGGAAATCGCCTCGCGAGAATTCAAACTGTTCCAGGTGGTGCTTATCCATGAATGCCAGCAGGCGCTCGATTTCCGAAATATCGAGTCCCGGCAATCCGGCTGAAGAACTTTGCTTATTCTTTTTTTTGGGCGCCATGTAGTCTTAGAGTTCCAGCAGTTCTTTGGTTGCGGTCGTCAACACTTCGGTCCGTCCGGCGTGGATGGCAACGTCGTCTTCGATGCGGATGCCGCCAATCCCCTCCACGTATATTCCCGGCTCGACGGTAACGACCATTCCAGCCTGAAGCTTTGCTTTTTGACCCTTGGCCAGCCGGGGCGCTTCGTGAATTTCAAGCCCCAAACCGTGCCCGGTGCTGTGTACGAAGTACTTACCAAGCCCTTGCGCGTCCAACACGCGCCTTGCTGCGGCGTCCGGAGCGCCGGATTCAACACCATCCGCTACCGCAGCAATTCCTGCCGCTTGGGCTTCCAAAACTGCCCGGTACCAGGCTTTTACTCTGCCAGGCACCCGCCCGACGAACACCGTGCGGGTCATATCCGAACAATAGTCGGCGAGTATAGCACCAGCGTCCAGCACGACCAACTCATTTCGGCGCAGCCGCCTCCTGGTGGGCTGTGCGTGAGGCAGCGCCGCGCGCGGGCCGCTGGCCACGATAGTCTCAAATGACGGGCCGCTCGCGCCCCGTTTGCGCATGCGGTAGTCCACCTCTGCGGCGAGGTCGAGCTCGGTCACGCCGGGGTGAATGAGCGGCACGACCTCGTCAAATACCAACGATATGAGCCGAGCGGCGGCGCGCATTTTCGCGATTTCCGCCGGAGACTTCAGCAATCGGAGATCCTCGACCCATCCGGATGCGGAGAGCCACGAAATGCTGGTTCCCGCTGCGCGCTTCAGATCCTTGTGCTGCGTGACGGTGAATTGGGCCGGGTCGAATGCGACTTTGGCGTTGCCGCGGCGCGCGAGTGCGGAAGCGAGATATCCTCCAGCAGCCTTCAAAATCGAGGCTGGAGGAATAATGACCTGAACGCCCGCGGGCTTTACTTGCTGAGAAGCTTGAACGGCGTAGCGGCCATCAGTGAACAGGACTGCGCGATCCGATTGGACGACAAGAATTCCGGCCGAGCCGGTGAATCCGGAAAGGTAACGAACGTTCGGGAGATGTGTTACGACAAGCGCGGCGGCTTCCGAATGAGAAATCCGGCGGCGCAGGAGTTTTAGACGATCGCGATATTCTTGGGCCATGAAATTCTGCCGAACCATAAAACAAAGGGAGGAGACGTCGTCTCCTCCCTTTCGCCATTCTGCACCAGATTGTATTGTCGCGCTAGTCCTGCGAGACGCGAGGCGTCAGGAAGAACCAGAGTTCCTGTGATTGCACGCTGATGGTGCGGTGCTTGAAGAGGTTTCCGATCACCGGAATGCTTCCGATGACTGGTACCTCGTTGTATTGGGTGGTCTGCGAATTGACCATCACTCCACCCAACATCACGGTTTCGCCGTCCTTGGCGAGGACTTGATCGTCCACGGACTGTGTGGACAGAGCGGGCTGGCCCAAAATCGCCGGAATACCGCTATCAATCTGAGTGTTTTCAATGTGGATGATCATGAAGATAGTTCCGTCCGCGGTAATCTGCGGAGTCACCTTCAACATCAAAACCGCGGCGATGTATTGCGTGGAAATGGTGTTGTTGATGTTGGTCTGAATCGGAATCTGGGTTCCCTGTTGCACCAGACCTTCGGAGTTGTTCTGCGTCACCACCTTCGGAGCCGAAAGCAGTTTTCCAACGCCCTTCGATTCCATGGCGGTGATAATCACGTCAATCGCAAAGCTGCCTGCCAAATGTTCAAAGGACAGACCGGAGCTTGCGGCAGTTGCGCCCAGATTCGTCAACAGAGGCATTGACGTAGTGCCGGCCGAAACAAGAGGGGGTACCGTTCCAGTGGGATGGCCGAATGGGCTGGTGCCGACTTGCTGCGCGCCACCAAGAACGTTACCGCCATTCGCACCTGCCAGCGCGATCTGAGTTCCGATATCCTGCGCAAACGAGCGCGAAGCCAATACTACGCGCGCTTCGATTTCCACCTGCTGGGACTTGCGGTCGAGCTGTCTGATTAAATCGTCGATCTTAGGAATCGTGGACTGAATATCCCGAATAATGATCGTGTTCGTGCGCGAATCGCCGAAGACGCTGCCGCGAGGCGAAAGAAACGGCTTAAGCAAATCGTCCATGGGCTTGCCCAGTTGCTGCTTATTACCGCTGGCTCCACCTACCTGCGCGGAAGCCTTTGCGTAACTCAAGCGACGCGTAACGGTAATAATCGGCTCGGAATTCGCTTCCGCAGCCAGCAAAGCAACTTTCTGGTCCGCTTCGGCCTTGATGGTTGCTTTAGACGCGATGCGGAGCACATTGCCATTGAGCTGCTTATCGAGATTATTGTTCTGCAAGACGATATCGAGCACTTGGTCCCAGGGTACGTCTTCCATCACGAGCGTGACCGAACCCTTCACGGAAGGATCCAGGACAACGTTCAAGCCACTGACTTCGTGGATGAGGCGGAAGAAATCCTGCAGGTCGACATCCTTGAAATTCACACGGATCGGTTCGCCGGTATATTTCGGCGAAGTCTGCCCGGCAACGGAAGGCGTCATGGAAGGTGTAACTGTCGCCATGGTCTGCGATTGCTGACTTGGCGCTGGAGCCGGCGGCGCTGCCGGCGACTGGCTGGCGAAACCGAAGGTTGGTTGCGTGAGCCAAGTCGGAAGAGGCAGAACCGGCGCTTCCGGAGTTGCCGAGTTCGAAGATGCTGAGTTTACGGATACCGGCTTTACATTCTCTGCGCGAAGCGAAGATACCTGATTACCGGAAGGGTTCGAGGACGTGCCAAACATCACGTTCAGTCCGGTCTTGGAAACGGTAATCGTGTATGGAGACCAGCGCTCGAGTTCGATGACTACTCGTGCCACGTCGGCTTGAAATTGGCCCAGCCGGATGCCGCGAATCAGAGCGGAATCGCCGGCGACCGCGTTGCTGGAACTCACTAAAGTTGTATCCGCGAAATCGAGAACCAGACGCGTGGGATTATCCACGCGCGTGGCGTGATAGTGGAAGTCGCCGCTGCCTTCGATCTGCACAGCGGGCTGCTGGCCCTGCGAAGAAAGACTTACGCGCGAGATTCGCGCGGGCGCGCTGTGAACTATGGCGGGCTTACGTGCACCGACCGGAGAAAATGTGGCGTCCGGGGTGTCGAAAACCAGATCGAGTTCGTCGTTGCTGGTGCGTTCGATGCGAGGCTGCGCTGGACCTGAAAGGAGCACTTCCAGGCGAAGTCCTGTCTTGGAGCCGTTGGTATAAGGAACGAGCCGATAGCTGCCCACATTCGCGCGGGAGAGCGTTTGCGCGTGCGAATCTTCCGCGGCAACGGCGCCCGGCAAATCAATAACGATCAGCCGGTCGTTGGGACGCGAAGTGCTATACGTGAATGGCGCGGTCGACCGTGCGACGATGCGCACGGATTCCGGCGTAATCTTGGCGGTTACACGAACCGCGGGTGATGTGGGGTCAGGTGTTGCGGTGACCCGATTAGCGAGCAAACTGCCACTCGCCAGTAGGACGCAGGCGAGCCCAATGGCTTGCCAGTTCGTCTTCATGGCTGATCTCCTGAACTAGGGTTCAACTTACGAGTTACTTCGCGTTCGATCGGCTTGCCAAACGCGTCCTTGCCTACTTCGTGGAACTGAACGGATCCGATTTCAATTTTGTCCACGCGTCCGTCAAACAACTCATCGCCGACGCGCAGGAAATAAACGCTTCTCTGCGGATTGGCGACGACGGCAATCATCCCGTTCGGTCCGCTGACAATTCCTTGCAGGATCAGGGTCGATACTTGCAATCCGCCCTTACCTGGCGGCAGGACTGGCCCAGGGCCGGAGCCGGTCTGCTTGCCAACCAAAGTGATGAAGGGATCGCGGCGGCCGTGGGGCAACTCTGGCTTGGTGGTTTTAATTACATCGCCCGCGGGCTTCGCGTCTTTTGCCGGAGCAGTTTTCTGAGCTGCTGCAGGAGCTTTTTTCTTATCGTCCTTCGGCGGCGCTACTTTCGCCGGTTGTTTCGTAGTTTGCGCCGGAGCCGGTTTGTTCTGCGCTTGCGGTTTCGCGGCTGCGGACGTCGAAGTGGATTGGGTCGCCGACGTGTTCGACTGATTCTTCGGATTAGCGGCGGAAGTTTGTGATGGCTTCGCACTTGTTGACGTGGACTGCGTCGCCGACGTGTTCGACTGATTCTTCGGATTCGTGGCGGAAGTCTGCGACGGTTTCGCCGCGGTTGAAGTGGATTGCACCGCCGAAGCATTCGCGGTTTGCGCTCCGTTTTGCGCGGCTGCTTTCGCCGTCGCCGGATTGATCTGCGCGCAGACCGCAGCGCTGGAGACCAGCGCGGCCAGCGCAAGTGACAGTGCGAGTTGTTTTGTGCGTGTCATCGTCAGGGCCATGGTTATTTCTTCGCCCCTGTATTTTGAACAACAGCATCAGCAGGCTGGCTGAAATAAGTGGTCAAAGTCAGCTTGCCGGTGACGCTCGTACCCGGCCGTTCCGGAACTTTCGTCTTCCCTGTCGGCCCCAACCCGCCAATGGACAGGTCACCCACATTGATGATTCGTGAAAGGCGGCTCAAGCGGGAAAAGAAATCGAGAATGCCGTAGTAGGGGCCGTCGATTTCCACGTCAAAAGGCATCTCGTAGTGATAATCTTTGGAAACCACCGCGCCTGAAGTTAGGTGGCGAAGCTCAATGCCCGAAGCCTGCGCCGCGCTCTGCACCATGCGCATGAAGTCATCCACATTCTTTTGCTGCGGCACGATTGCCTGCAGCGTATCCAGTTGCTGCTGCAGGGCCTGAGTTTCATTGCGGAATTCGCTGATTCTCCGCTGGTAAACTTCCAGCGAGTTCACCTGTCCGGCGAGTGTTCCTTCGTCGGCGGTAAGCGTCGCAAGATTGGAGCGCGCTGAGTTCACCGGAGAAAATGGAACGTATTCACCGAGGCCGACGATGATGGCGGCCAGCGTAACGAACACCAGAACCTGCACGTACCACGGCATTTCACGGAATGAGATAGCCATAGTCTTATCCCACCTTCTTCGGCGCGGGTGCAGGTGCTGGCGCCGGCGGCGGTGTGGCCGTCTGATTGGTGGCCGGCGGGGCAAAGTCCGCGGTCACGGTAAATTCAAAAAGCTGCACAGCCGGATTGTCGTTCTGATGAGTTTCTTTGATCTCCACGGTCTGGAAATATCCGGAGTGGCGAAGCTGCGTAATGTATTCGGCTACGGCGTTAATCGAGCCGGCGGTGCCGACGATGGTAAGCGAATTGCCTTTGCGGGTAAGAGACGTCAGCCAAACTGTTTCCGTGCGGCTGACGGTATTCGCTACCGCGTCCAGAAGTTCCTGGCCTCCGGTGCGATTTCGCTGCAGCGCTTCGATAACGCTGATGCGCTGCTGTAGAAGTTGTTTCTGTTTCTCAAAGGCGTCGACCTGCACCTTGATCTGTTCCAGGCGTGCTTTTTCGAGTTTGAGGGCGTCAATATGTTTTTGGACGACGTCAATTTTCTTACTGGTTCCCCAGTAGTCCATGTAAAGGAAGCCGACGCCTAGGATCAGCGCAAGGACGAGCATTAGGATCTGGAGCGTCGCTTCGAGCGGGACAGCGCGCCGCGCAGCCTTGGGACGGGCTTGGCCGAGTAAGTTAATCCGAATCATGGTTGGTCGAAGCTCCTGAGAGCCAACCCGACGGCAATTGCCAGCCGAGGCGCCAGCTCGCGGATTTGCTCCTCATTGTGGTGCGCTGGATTAATCACAATCTTCCGGAACGGATAAAGCTCTTCAACAGGAACCGCAAATTCTTCGCGCAACAGATCCACAAGCCCCGGAACGCGCGCCGTGCCTCCGGCCACATAAATCCGCTGAATGGATTCGCCGCTGGCAGAAGCGCGGAAGAAATCGAATGTCTTTTGAATTTCCAGGATCAAAATGTCGGAGACGGAGCGGAGAATTGTGCCGCGGTGTTCGTCGCTGACTCCGGCGATTACTTCGCCCTTCTTCAGGCGTTCCGCGTCTTCGTAGCTGAGGTCCAGCTCCTTCTGCAGAGCATCCGTGTACTGATTTCCTCCCACGGAGACGTCACGGCTGAAGAGCCACATTCCGCCGCGCACAATGTTGATGTTCATGACGCTGGCGCCGATATTCAAAAGCGCGGTGGTCTGCGACGCTTCCGGATCGTAATTCAATTCGTAGCAGTTCTGCAGGGCGAACGCGTCGATATCCACCACCACGGAGGTCTTATTTGCCTGCGCCAGAACGTTGGTGTGATTCAGAATCTTGTCTTTTTTCACGGCGACCAGCAAAACATCCATCTGTGAATCCACTGAGTCCAGATGCTGGTAGCTCAGGTTCACGTCGGCGATATCGAACGGGATGTGCTGGCTGGCTTCGGCCTGAATGCGATCGTAGAGTTCTTCTTCCGTCATCAAAGGAAGCGGAACGCGCTTCACAATCACGGAGTGGCCGGAAACCGCGGTGGCCACATTCTTGGTTTTGATGCTTTGTTTCTCGAAAATATTGGCGATGCCCGCGGCAACCAGCGGAGCGTCCATAATCGCGCCGTCAACAACGGCATCCTGCGGCAGTTCCTCAATGCCATAGCTCACAAGTTCGTAGCCCTGGCGAGAAGCTTTCAGCTCGACCGCCTTAATTGAGCTCGAGCCTATGTCGAGGCCGACAAGTTGTTTTTGTTTACTCCCACCGAACATCAGGTAAGCCCCTTTCACGCGTCCAAAATCTTTTCAGCTAGCGCATTCCCCGAAAAGCTTTTCCAACTAACGGCGCCGCTTCGGTTTTGCCTGGCTCATCTTGCGTTCCATCCAACGATCCAGCACCGACTTGCGCAACTTCCAACGATTTCCCAGTTTGAAGGCTGGAACCATTCCTTCGCTGACGTACCGATACATCGTGTCCGCCGAAACACCCAAGTAGAGAGAGGCCTGCCGAAGACTCATTACTTCTCGCGCTTCGCTCAAGGAGTGTATGCTCGTTGCCATTTTGCGCCGCTTGCGGCCACCCGATGCTCCCTCAGTGAATCGTTGCAGAATTTCTGTCCGCGTCCACGATGGCATCGGGGCCTGGGGGTGTCAAGCTGTCCTAATGGGCAGTTGTCGTAAGAATGGGGGTGTTTTTTAGGCAGTTTTGGGTGGTTTCCAACGCAATAGAGCCACAGATGCGGGTTCCCGCAAATGTCGTCACTACGGAATAATTACGCGGAGGGAGTACTTATTTCGTACGTTTCGAGTATTTCGGCAGCCCCAAACTGTCCCACAGAACATCCACCTGTTCGCGTGTCTTCGCGTCCATTACAATCTCATCAGGCCACGGTCGCGTGAATCCTTCCGTCGGCCATTTGCGCGTGGCGTCAATTCCCATCTTCGAGCCGAAGTCCTGAATGCGCGCGGCGTGATCCAAAGAATCCACGGGACCCAGCACAAATTGAATATCGCGTTCGGGATCCAGCGCGCAAAGCGATTTCCACACTACTTCGCTGGGATTTTGAATATCTACGTCGTGATCCACAACGACAATAACCTTCGTAAACATGGCCTGGCCCAGCGACCAAATGGCGCTCATGATTTTTCGCGCATGGCCGGGATAGGATTTGCGAATGGCGACGATCATTAAATTATGGAAGATGCCTTCGGCCGGCATGGACACGTCCACAATTTCCGGATATTGCATCTTCATCACAGGAAGGAAAATGCGCTCCACAGCGTGGCCCATCCAGTAATCTTCCTGGGGAGGCGGGCCGACAATCGTGGTCATATATATAGGTTCGCGGCGGTGCGTGATGCAGGTGACGTGGAAGACTGGATATTCGCCTTCCAGCGAGTAGAATCCGGTGTGATCGCCGAAGGGGCCTTCCGTGCGCATTTCATTCAAATTAACGTAGCCTTCCAAAATTATTTCCGCGTTAGCCGGAACTTCGATGTCCACCGTTTCGCACGGAACCATTTCTACCGGCTCGCGCCGCAAAAATCCCGCGAACATGAATTCGTCCAGGTCGGGCGGAATGGGCAGAATTCCCGCGAGGCAGGTGGCCGGATCCGCGCCGATCGCCACCGCTACCTCGATGCGGCCTTCGGGCGTTCGTTCTCGCCCGCGACGAAAATGTTCCGCGCCGTGTTTCTGCGTCTGCCAGTGCATGCCGGTGGTGCGCTCGTCATACACTTGCATGCGATAAACGCCGACGTTGCGCTTCCCTGTTTCCGGATTTTTCGTGATCACCAGCGGCCAGGTAATAAATCGTCCGGCGTCTTGCGGCCAGCATTTCAGAATTGGAAAATCGAAAAGCGAAAAGTTTTCTTTCTTGATGACTTCTTTGCAGGGGCCGCTCTTCACGCTCTTCGGGAAAAATGATCCAAGCTCCGCGAGCTTCGGTAACATTTTCATTTTCTCGAAAATTCCCTGCGGCGATTTGAAATCCAGCATGCCGCGGATGCGCTCTGCGATTTCATCTACTCCATCCACTTCCAGCGCAAGATTCAAACGGCGTTCGCTGCCCATGGAATTAATCAGCAGAGGAAACTTGGATCCCTTGGGATTTTCAAACAGGAGAGCCGGGCCGCCCGCGCGCGTGGCGCGATCCGCGATTTCCGTGATTTGCAGAACGGGATCTACTTCAGCGCGAATGCGCTTCAGTTCGCCTTCTTGTTGCAGCCGCTCGATGAATGCGCGCAGATCTTTGTACGCCACTTCCCCTCCCTGAATTTCGTGCGCCCGCGGCAAGCGAGTGCGGGCGTGCGGAAGCGTCAATCTAACATGTTGCGCATCCGCCGCGCCAGAAAGCGGCTGGTAACTTTGCTCCATTGCTTTTCAACCGCTGTAGGGATATGTTGCGACTCCCGAGGGCCAGTTTCGGAAACCCGGGCGGCCGATCGCCAAAGCTTATCGAGGTGCGCATGGCATTTTGTTCATCGTGTGGAAAACAATCCGCGCCTGACGACCACTTCTGCCAATCGTGCGGCAAGCCGATCACTAGCGCCGCGCCTGACGTACCTTCAGCGGCGGCCGCTTCCCAAAATATTCCGGCCAATCCTGCGACGCCGCACTCGGAGATTGTAATTCCCGTCCATCCGATGGAGCCTGCCGCGCCGATTGCACCTGCCGCAGCAACCGTCTTTTGTCACGCTTGTGGCAAACAGGCCCCCGCAGGATACGATTTTTGCGAATCGTGCGGTGCTTCACTTCATGGAAATGCGGCGGCAGCGCCGGTCCATGCGCCGACGCCCGCACAGCAGTACGCCCCACCACCTTCCGCGATTCCGCCGCAGCGAAAAAGTCATCTTGGAGTTTGGCTCGGCGTGATCTTCGGCGTGCTTGCGATCGTCGTCATCGTGCTGCTCATCGCATTGTTCAGCGGGCCCAAACCGGAGACTTCGCTCGATCAATTGCGCACCGCATACTTGCAACACGATCAGGCAAACTTCGACAAATACGTGGACGTGAACAGCGTGCTGAATGATTGGACAGATCAAGGCGTGAACGAGTGGCTGAAGGGACAGAATGCGGGCGCACTGGAAACCGCCGCGGTACAAGTTGTATCTGGCGCGGTGAAGAGCGCCTATATTCCGGGTCTGTCACAATCCGTGGATCAAATGGTAGTGAGCGGAACGCTTCCTGATCAATCTCAGAATAGCGACGACAAGGTTACTGCGTTTCTGACCGGGTTTGTTTCGTCAATTCTGCGCAACATCGCGTCTTCGCAATTGACGTATCAAGGCGTGCAGTCCAAAACGATTACGAACAACGACGCCGAAGTAACTGTTGGCGTAACT
>Ga0307478_10004277_pt1 | contig 10222 bp, 4 predicted proteins | sample atmos_gasesECM4C_2_FD_203713 | JGI IMG/M metagenome (GOLD analysis project Ga0307478, IMG submission 203713) | Hardwood forest soil microbial communities from Morgan-Monroe State Forest, Indiana, United States - atmos_gasesECM4C_05 | ecosystem: Environmental > Terrestrial > Soil > Temperate...
ACTCTGTAGAGTGGCAAACGAAACCGTAAATTCTGCTGGAAACTCTTTTTGATTTTTAGAGGCGCACGACTTGCAGGCCATCTAGTCTCCCGAGCTATTTAGAACGTAGAACGTGACAGCTTCCACCGGTGATTTGACCCCATAGAACTCATCGCTCACCAGTCAGCCCCACTCAATCCCGTTACCCAGATGACGACTCCTGGCGAACTCGATAACCACATTATTTTTAGCTCAGGGGTGTCTGAAGCAGGGTTTCCTATTTAAGAGCGCACACGCCGCCGCACGAGCCGGACGCTGTCCCTGGGAATGGCTGAAACTCGCGAGTGTCGGCTTAGCGTCAGAATTGCTGTGCTGTTTGGGTGTGTTCGCCGCCGTTTGCTTGACCTGCTTTTAGGCAGGCCACCCGCGCGGATGCAGGGGCAGTCTTAATTTCAACTTCGCGCACGCGTTACGTATTTGTTCTCGAAATCCACCTGCAGGTTTCCGAGACGGCAATAGAATCTCGCGTGCTGTTCCGGCGGTTTGAAATCCAGAAAGACTGCTAACGCCGGCATGTTTGCGAGAATGCCGCCGTTCAAGCCGATAGGTAAGCTCGAGGAAACATACCCAACCGATCACGGCAGTACTGACGATTGCAGCACCGAAGAGAAACCAAAAACCTATATTCGTCATGACGGCAATCCATTCCAACTCGTTATCGCGCCTTCACTCAACGCTGGCGATTATGAACATAGCGCAGTCGGAGTCACACTCTGCTTGCCAAGTCGTCGCGGGAGACCAGCAAGACATGTCGGCGACAATTGCTTCAACCACGAACGCTGCAAATACCCCATTGAGGGGCAATCTCTTCGTCAGCATATCGGGCATAACAAAAAAGAATATTTAGATTGCCCTTCAGTAGACGGTTGGAACCCCAGTGGGTCGAAATCCTATCCGAGGTTCAGGAATTTTGTCAAGAGTCAATCCGGGGTTTCCTGTAAGCGATATTTCACCACGTGAGACCACCCCTGCACTGTAACCAAGACATGTCTTTGTGAAACGAGGCAAGAATCGCTTGGAAGCTTGGGAGTCAACCGACTGGATTCCCGGTCGCGATGAGGCTGCGGCGCGCTCCGGTTGTTTCTACTGATTGACGAGACTTGTCACGCAGCGCAGGGTTAGTGGGAGTTATGCGGAAATCAAACCATTCTTCAGCGCGAACAGCACCAGCTCGGCGTTGCTCTTGAGATTGAAGGACTCCATTATGTGGTATTTATGGAACATGATGGTCTTTTCGCTGACCTTCAAGATATCTGCAATCTCTTTCATAGGGCGTCCTTCGGCGAGCAGTTGGAGCACCTCACGTTGGCGGGCCGTCAGGCCTCTTGTGAACTGCTGAGCACGGGCTTCCCTGACTGCCCAATTCTCGGGCCTAAGCTTAGGGGTGACGTAGGCGTGCCCGCGCAGCACCTCGGAGATGGCTTTTAGCAATTCGGAAGCAGCGGAATGCTTGAGGACATATCCCACCGTTCCCAGTTTCAGCGCCGCGGCCGCCAGGTTGGGATCGTCCTTCATAGTTAAGAAAACCAACTTGGTGTTTGGGATTAGTTGTTTCAAACGTTCACCTGCGTCGAGACCGTTTAGCAATGGCATACCAACATCCAGAACGACGACGTCTGGTCGGAGCTTGGTGGCTTCGGCTAACAGTGCGCGACCATCGGGAACTACCCCGACTACATCGTAGCTCTCGCTCAGCAGCGAACGAAGCGCTTCGCCTACGATCGCATGGTCATCCGCGATAAGAATGCGTTGGCGTGTCGGAGATCGCTTGAGATCCTGCATGTCTGCTATTTTTGGGCGACGGGGAACAAACGGGCCCGCACCATGGCCAGCTTCAAGGGAACCCAGGCGTCAATACGCGTTCCTTGGATGGGATCTGACTGAAGCTCAAAGCGGCCGCCGATAAGCCGTAAACGTTCTTCCATACTTCGGACGCCGACACCAACATGTGTCGAAGGGTTATGTCGGTCAAATCCCCTGCCGCGATCGAACAGTGCCAGGTGAATGGCATCATCGGCTCCTTCCAACCGAACTTCGGCTCTGGACGAACCGCTATGCTTCTTCACGTTACGAAGCCCTTCCTGGACGATGCGAAAAAGGCACAGAGCGATTTGTGGAGCGACCGAACGCGGAATGTTCTCGTAGGCAAAATCGACTTGGATGCCTTGTTGTTCGGCAAATTCCGCGCAAAATGAGCTGACCCCAAGAACCAGCCCAAGACTCTCGAGCGTGGAGGAGTGCAACTGGTGGGAGAGGGTATGGAGATCGGCACCGATCTCACTAGCACGATTCCATAGTTCAAGCATCTGTTCGCTGGCCTCAGCCGGAGATTGCCTGATCATTTCCGCACACTTCTCCAGATCAATTGCCAACACTGCAAGTCTTTGATTGAAGTCGTCATGGAGTTCCCGTGCCAACCGGCTGCGCTCCTGCTCTTGTGCATTGATCAATCTGCCGGCTAGTTCCTCGCGCTCCTGTTCAGCCAGTTTGCGTTCCGTAATGTCCAGGCACGATCCTATGTAGCCGGCGAATTCACCTTTAGGCGTGTATCGTGGAACTCCCTTATCGAGCAACCAGCGATATTCTCCATCGGCACGTCTTAGGCGGTATTCAACAGTGAAGGGCTGGCGCGCCTTGAAACTGGAGACATAGTTATCAAGGTAATGCTGAAGGTCTTCCGGGTGTATGCCTTCTGACCACCCATTTCCTAGTTCCTGTTCCATTGGCCGTCCAGTGAATTCGAGCCACGGCTTGTTAAAGAAATCGCAGAGCATGTCGCTGCTCGCTCTCCATACCATGACGGGAGCAGTGTCAGCCATGATACGGAAACGCTCTTCACTCTCGCGCAGCTTCTCCTCCGCCTGCTTGCGGTCGGTGATGTCACTGAAACTGACGACAACACCACCGTCTTGTACCCGCAAAGGGGTGACTCTCATCGCGAACCATCGCTGACCGTTGGGAGTGGAATAGCGGTACTCCATCTCAAAATACTGGCTCTCCTCGTGAAGCACCGTCTCGATTCCAGCTAGGGCTTCCGCGGCTCCAGCAGTACCACTCGCCAGGGCCCGCTGGCAGACCCCAAGATAGTTTGTGCCAACCTGCAGTTCCAGCTCTGAGGCGGTGCCATAAACACGGGAAAACTCCTTCCAGCGGGAATTGACGGCGACGATTTCACCCCGCTGATTCAGCACCGCCAGGCCACTACTGATGGAGGTCAGAATCGCTCCCTTCAATATTTCGCTCCTGACTAGCGCCTCGTCGGAGCGCTTTCGCATCAGCGCGTTGGCAAAGACTTGTCCCACCATTTTGAGCTGATCCACCAAGCGGCTTGGCCATATCCTGTCCTCATAAACGGTCACAAAGGAAAGACAGCCCAGAACGGAGCCTTCCGCCTCGAGCGGGATAGCAACATTTGACTGTATGCCCAAACGCCGCAGAAAGGCCGTGTCCTCATCCGTGGCGTCGAGAAGTTGATTCACACTTGTGATGACGATCGGCTCGTTGTTCAATAACTTCTTGGTGTACCAGGGCAATTCATTGGTACTGTAGCGTTGAGTCGCAACCGACATGTCCCGAGTGGCCGCACTGGAATAGACAAGCGCTAGTTCTGTCTTGTCAATGGTAAATTCGAAAATGTTGACGCGATCGACGGCAAGGTAGTTCACCAGCCGCGTAAGGGCTTGTTCAATCTCGGCATCGATTTTCTCCGCAGGAAGATCAATGAAATAGCTGGATAATTCAGAGATCAACCTCTCGAACCGGGCTTCCGCGTCCAATTCACGTTCCGCCAGTGCCAGCCTCTTGCGTTCGATCAAGAGATACGCGATCAGGACGACGAGTGCAGCGAAGAGAAGGAGTGCACCAATCATCTCCCCTTTGTAGCGCTCTGTGAGTGTCGGTTCGCGGTAGAGCAGCGAGCTTCCCGGTGGAAGCTTTTTTTCGTTTAGTCCCCAGCGTCGCAAGGCCCGCACATCAAACATGTAGAGATTAGTGCCTCGGACAACGGGAATCTCTTGCGGCTTCGCCCCTTTGAGAATTTTCACAGCGATATCTGCGGCAACCTGGCCCTGCGCGGCATAACTACTCACATAGCCGCCCACAAATCCTTGACCAATGAGCACGTCCGACAGTGTATAGACAGGGACGTCGGCGGCCTTGGCAACCATCGGCGCTGATTGGCGGGCATTAATGAAATGCTTTCCCGCGGAGTCCTCGGAGATTGTGGTGTACAGGATAATGGCATCGTTGGGGAGATGCTTAAGGCGCTCGCAGAGGGTCAGGATGTCCAAGTCGGTGAGATAAGTGAATTCCATCTTGGTTTCGAAGCTTCGCAAGCTCTCTCTGACAATATCCTCCGCACGCCTGTCAAACGGCGCCACACCACCCACGACAAACACGCGCCGCGTAGCGGGTTGCAGCCGCAGCGCCGCTTCGAGCGTTTTTGCCACGTCAATCGTCATCCACACCCCAGTAAACTGAGAGTCGAGCTCAGGGCGCCCCGCTTGCTCCTCGCTGCTTCCGCAAAAAACAATCGGGACACCGGGAAAGATTCTCTTGTGAGCTTTTACCATGAATTGAATGGGGGATGGTCCGGCTGCAATGATCAAATCTGGCTTGCGAGTCGCATACTTGCGAATGTACAGGTTGCGCAACTTGTTTTGGGAGGTCTCATCGGGGAAAAGGGTGGTTTCGAGAGATTCGGTGTAGAACTCGACATCATACGGAGACTTCTCATCCAAAGCAGCGTGAAGTTCCTCCTCGACGAGGGCGACGGCGGGAGCCGAGCGTCCTACCTCGCTAAAGACGAGGACGCGCCGGGTTTGTTTGGATTGCGCGGTCAGGACAGTTGGCCACAGCAACGAGCATACGGTAACGACAAGGAGGAGATTCGGCATTCGCTGCATTGCTGTCACGTGAACTTGTCGTGGGCCAACACATTATAAGTGGGTGTTCAAGCTATTTTGTTGCGCAGTGCCGAGCCACTGGGAAAAGTGCTAGTTTCTTTGGTTCTTTGTTTGAGCCTGGCGTTGCGATCGATGTGAGTCAATTACAAATCGTTCGGCATGGGAACGTCCCAGTCCTCTTTTCAACTGCGATAACCACGGCCTATCACTTTTCCCAGTTGTCGCTGCCTGCAGCCTCCAAGAAGATTGTTCGTACTGGCGGTTCTCCGTCCATGTTTGAGCGACCCGTGCCTGAAATCCAGACCATACCCGAGCCTCCTAAAGTATGGCCGCGCAATGCGCCGTCGTACTTCCACGTCCTCGCGAAACCTACAGGTGCAATTTGCAATCTTGACTGTAAGTACTGCTTCTTTTTGTCGAAAGACGCACTCTACCCCGGCAGCAAGTTCCGCATGTCGGACGATGTTCTCGAAGCATACATCAAGCAGGTGGCCGAATCGCAGCGTTCCGATCAGATCACCATCGCGTGGCAGGGAGGCGAGCCCACTCTGATGGGGCTCGATTTTTTTAGGCATGCGGTTGCCTTGGCACGCAAATACATTTCTCCGGGAGTAGCGCTCGAACATACAATTCAGACCAACGGCATTTTGCTGGACGAAGAATGGTGCGAGTTCCTGCGGCAAAACAACTTCCTGGTTGGGCTTTCGATCGATGGTCCCCAGGCGATGCACGATGCCTACCGAGTGGACAAGGCCGGTGCTCCGACATTTTCCAAAGTGATGCGCGCTGCCCGGCTGATGCAAGAGCGCCGCGTCGAATTCAACGTGCTATGCACGGTCCATGATGCCAACGTTGGCCATCCCTTGGAGGTGTACCGGTTTTTCCGCGATGAGCTGAAGACGCATTTCCTGCAGTTCATCCCCATCGTAGAGCGGGCGACGCCGCAGCTTCTGGAAATTGCCAACGACGGCTGGGGAGATAGCAACCACAAACGTCCGCTCTACACCCAATCTGGCGGGCTCGTAACCGAGCGCACGGTCAAACCAGAGTTGTGGGGCGAATTCCTGATTACGATTTTCGACGAGTGGGTGAGACACGATGTAGGCGAGGTTTACATCCAGCTATTCGAGTCATCGTTGGCCTCTTGGTTGGGGTTGCCGGCATCTTTGTGCATCTTTGCCGAAACTTGCGGGAACGCGTTGGCCCTGGAGCATAACGGCGATCTTTATTCTTGCGATCACTTTGTGGAACCCAAGTTCCGTCTGGGAAATATCAAGCAGCAGCACATGGTGCAACTCGTGGCATCGGATCAGCAGCGGGCATTCGGCGACGCCAAACGCGATACCCTGCCTCGTTATTGCCGTGAATGCGAAGTTCGATTCGCTTGCAACGGAGAGTGCCCGCGCAACCGTTTTATCAGAACTCCTGAAGGCGAGCCCGGACTCAACTATCTTTGCGCTGGGTACAAGGCATTTTTTAAGCACATCGACCGGCCCATGAAAATCATGGCTGACTTGCTGCGTCAGGGAAGGGAAGCCCCCGATGTAATGCCGGTTCTGGCAGCAGAGCGTCAGGAAAGTGCAGACCGGGTTGCCGTCCCGATCCGGACCGTCACTGATTACCGAAATTGAGCAATCAAATTTTGAGGAGGAGCAAACCCAAATGTCAGATCCCAAGACGACCGATTCGCATTCTCGTGCCGTCCTTCCCATCTCATCCCAGCCGCAGCCTGGCCTCACAACCTATGACGCCAAGGACCCCAATTCAAAGTTTCCGCCGATTGAGCCTCTGCGCCCACCTAAAGGCGCACCCAACGTGCTGATCGTCCTGCTCGACGACGTGGGCTTCGCAGCATCGAGCGCCTTTGGCGGACCGTGTGCGACACCCAACTTTGAGAAGCTCGCCTCCGGCGGGCTGAAATACAACCGTTTCCACACTACGGCTCTCTGCTCGCCGACGCGGCAGGCGCTGCTTACGGGTCGCAACCATCACTCGGTTGGGATGGGTGGCATCACGGAGGTCGCCACCTCCGCGCCGGGCTACACCTCCATATTGCCCAAGAACAAAGCGCCGCTGGCGATGACCATGAAGCTGAACGGTTACTCGACGGCACAGTTCGGGAAGTGCCACGAATTGCCGGTCTGGCAAACCAGCCCGATGGGTCCATTCGACCAGTGGCCGACAGGCGGAGGGGGATTCGAGTATTTCTATGGATTTTTCGGTGGGGAGACCAACCAGTGGGACCCCTCGATCTACGAAGGCACCACGCCAGTGGAGCCGCCGAAAACCGCGGAGGAAGGTTATCACTTTACGGAAGACATGACGGACAAGGCCATTTCCTGGGTGCGGCAACAGAAAGCGTTGATGGCGGACAAACCGTTCTTCATGTATTTCGCGCCCGGCGCTTGCCATGCGCCGCATCACGTGCCCAAAGAGTGGGCGGATAAGTACAAGGGCAAGTTCGACCAGGGGTGGGACAAACTGCGCGAGGAAAGTTTGGCGCGGCAGAAGAAGCTGGGTGTAGTTCCACAGAATGCCGACTTGACCAAGCGGCCCAAGGAGATTCAAGCCTGGGATGAAGTCGACCCGAAAATGAAGCCGGTGCTGGCACGCGAGATGGAAGTGTACGCCGGGTTCCTGGAGCACACCGACCATCATGTGGGGCGGCTGATCGACACGCTGAAGGACCTCCAGATTCTCGACGACACCTTGATCTACGTCATCATCGGCGACAACGGCGCTTCGGCCGAAGGTACCCCGAATGGCACGTTTAACGAGCTGCTCACGATGAATGGGATCACTGGCATTGAGACTCCCGAGTTCCTGACGGAGCGGATCGGCAAGTTTGGTACCCCGGAAGCATACAACCACTATGCCGTGGGCTGGGCGCACGCCATGGATACACCCTACCAATGGACCAAACAAGTCGCCTCGCACTGGGGCGGCACGCGCAATGGGACGGTTGTGCACTGGCCCAAGGGCATCAAGGCGAGAGGTGAGATTCGTTCGCAGTTCTGCCACGTGATCGACGTCGCCCCGACCGTGCTGGAAGTTGCCGGCCTGCCCGAGCCGACGATCGTCAACAGCGTGCAGCAGGCGCCCCTGGAAGGCGTTAGCATGGCCTACTCGTTCGACGACGGCAAAGCTGCGGAGCAGCACGATCTGCAGTATTTTGAGATGTTCTGCAATCGGGGAATCTACCATAAGGGATGGAGCGCTGTGACTCGGCACTCGACGCCCTGGGTGATGAGCGCGAAGCTGCCCGCCTTCGACGATGATGTGTGGGAACTGTACGATGGCAGCAAGGACTGGACCCAAGCGCACGATCTGGCGAAAGAGATGCCGGAGAAGCTGCGCGAGCTGCAGCGGCTGTGGTTGATCGAGGCGACCAAGTACAACGTGTTACCGATCGATGACCGCAGAATCGAGCGCTTCAATGCTGACATGGCTGGCCGGCCACTGCTGGTCAAGGGCAACTCGCAACTGCTCTTTGGCGGGATGGGAAGGTTGACCGAGAACACGGTTTTGGTCATGAAGAACAAGTCGTTTTCGCTCACCGCTGAGGTGGAGGTGCCCTCGAAGGGAGCGGAAGGCGTCATTATTCACCAGGGTGGCGCGTTCGGTGGCATGAGTCTTTACGCGAAGGCTGGAAAAGCAAAGTTCGCCTATAACTTCTTCGGTCTCCAGACTTTTATCACGGAGGCGAGCCAGCCCATTCCAGCCGGCAAGCACCAGGTGAGAATGGAGTTTGCCTACGATGGCGGCGGCCTCGCCAAGGGCGGCAAGGTTAGCCTTTATTACGACGGCAAGAAGGTCGGTGAAGGCCGGGTTGAACGCACCCATCCGATGGCGTTTTCTGCCGATGAGACGACCGATGTTGGCCGGGATACCGCCACGCCGGTCAGCTCAGACTACACTCGCAAGACCAGCGAATTTAACGGGAAGGTCAACTGGGTGCAGATCGACTTGGGCAAGGACGTCCACGATCACTTCATCACTCCGGAGGAACGGCTGAACCTGGCCATGGCCAGGCAGTAGGTCGCCGATAGCCTTACGCAAAGAAACCGTCCGTGGGCCGCAAACGCCGTGCCCATGGACGGTCTCAATCAATGACCTGAATTGCGACTTGTTGTCGCATGCTCTTCGCAAACCGCCAGAGGAAGACCTAATTCTTTCACGCACCCCAGTGCATGTTCGGCGACGTTCGAGCAGCCCGGCCAATCGCACAGATATTCGGTCAGCTCCTCTTCGCGGCCGTCTGGACCCGCAATTCCCGTCTTGATCGTCACCTGAGGCATATGGGGCACCCTACGCTTCGGTACACCCTAAATTCTTGCCGACGATAATCGCTTGTGCAAGTAACTCCGCGTCGACATTGACACAAAAGTAACTTTAGGATGTCCTAGAACCGAATGAGGTTGGATCGTTTGAAACCAGGTCGCGCGAACGTACTCCCGGACTTGATGGCCGGAGTCACGAGTGCTCTATCCTATATTCCGCAAGGCATGGCCTATGCGCTCGTAGCAGGTGTGAGCCCGATTTACGGGCTGTATACCGGCGTTTTCGCGCCGGTGATTGGCGGGTTTCTCGCAGGTTCCTCATTCATCGTCATAACCGTGACCAATGAACTGGCTATGCCAACCGGCGGCATCCTGGCCGCATTCGGACCTGAGTCTGCCGCGCAGGCTCTGTTCACGTTGACTTTCTTGATAGGCCTGATCCAGTTGGCTTTCGGGCTGCTGAAATTTGGCAAGATCACTCGCTTTATTTCCCATTGCGTGACCACCGGATTTATCGCGGGCGTGGGAGTCCTGCTGATTCTTGGACAGCTGCAAAAGTTGACCGGGTACAAGGGACAGTTGTCGGGAAATATTTTCGTAAGAACCTGGAACTGGCTGCTTCACCTTAGTCAATTGGACTGGCACACAACCCTGGTCGGACTTTTCACGCTTGGTGTGATTGTTGCATTGCAACGTACTCGCTTGAAAGCCATCGCGCTCGTGGTTGCCCTTCTGGCTGCCACATTGGGTGTTTTTCTCTTGCACTGGAATTCTGTCGAGGTTGTTGGAGCGCTTTCCCGGATCCCTCGAGGCCTGCCCTCCCCGGTGCTGCCTGATTTTCGAATGATTCCGCAGTTGTTGATACCGGCTCTGTCATTGGCGGTCTTGGGACTGAGCGTTGCGGCGGGCGTGTCGCAAAATTATCCGGAACCAGATGGAGCGATGCCGGACGCATCCAGCGACTTTGTCGCGCAGGGAGCAGCGAATTTGATAGGCGGT
>Ga0307478_10004278_pt1 | contig 10221 bp, 4 predicted proteins | sample atmos_gasesECM4C_2_FD_203713 | JGI IMG/M metagenome (GOLD analysis project Ga0307478, IMG submission 203713) | Hardwood forest soil microbial communities from Morgan-Monroe State Forest, Indiana, United States - atmos_gasesECM4C_05 | ecosystem: Environmental > Terrestrial > Soil > Temperate...
CGAACAGGATGACCACTTTAAGCACCTGTACGACAACCCAACCTACATCCGACCGGAAGACTGGCGGGAGATCGACTCTCTGGTCGATTGGCTGGTCGAGAAAAACAAAGCCGGTTATCAGATGGTGAACTCGGTGCCACGTCTGCAAGAGATCAAGGCCTTTGTGCGTATGTCTTCTGGTCTCGATTTGCAGGAGTATGGCTGGAACGGCGATGGCACAAAGGGAAACGGACATCAGGCAGAACTGCTCGCGTCGATGCCTGGGATTCTCCAAGAGCCAAACGGCGAGCTGCATTTTGCCGAATGGAACTGCCGTGCAGGTCAGAACAACGTCATCATCCGCACGGACGGCACCGTCGCTCCATGCTTCCCCATGTATGGGGCCACCTTCGATTGGGGAAACATCGACGAACCTAAATTCGATCAGACTCAGCTGTCTGCTATGAAGTCAACCTGCCAGCGCCATTGTTTCTCGACTCTGAACCATAACCTCGCGTACTGCTACAACGATGCCAGAGTGATCAAGTGGCTCTGGGCCAACGCCAAGAACAGATTCCAGGGTGGCGTGCGCAGCTTCGAGGATTGATGAGGGGAAGCAAACATGCTGGGAAGAAACGCGGCAACGCCCAACACGAAGATCAGACTTTTCTTTGTCGACACGGCGTTCCTTGCGATGACAACGTTCGCGTTAGGCGCCCACGCGCAGGTGAATCAACTGGGACAGATGGAACTTACAGCCCCGCTTGAGCCCTTGCGACCGGGCTTGACTGAAATCCAGATCTTCGACGAATTGCTTGCCCACAATGCACTTCGGGCCGCGACACTGCTGAACTACACCTCCTTCAGGACCTATCAGGTGATTGATCTGAAGGGGACGGTGCACGCCGAGGAAGCCGGACGGATGGAGTACCGGGCGCCGGACCAGAAGAAGTTTGTGGTCATGTCTGAGAAGGGGTCGGCCCTGGTCCGCCATTTGGCGCTCAATGCGCTAATCGCCAGCGAGATCGAAACGGCAGCGGGCAAGCAACATCACGATAGCGCGATCTCCCCGGCAAACTACACTCTGGACCTGCTCGGTGAACAACAGGTGGGACCTTACCGTTGTTTCGCTGTGCAGGCCGTCCCCAAACGGAAGGATAAGTACCTGTTCGAGGGCAAGGTATGGATTGACGTGGAAGATTATGCGGTTGTTCGGATTGAAGGCCATCCGGCGAAAAAACTTTCTTTCTGGATCCAACGAGCTGACTTCGTGCGTCAATACCAAAAGATCGACGGCTTCTGGCTTCCGCAAAAAGATATGACATTTGTCGAGGTTCGACTTTATGGCAAGAAAGTTCTGACAATTGATCACCACGACTACACGGTGAATTCGTCGGTGGCTAACAGTGGCTTCATTGAGGAAACACAAAGTTTTTGAAACGCTTTTGAGGACATTCGATCTGGGCGCCATACAACCTTATTGTCTTACTTGAAATTGGAGCTGAAGTTTTGATAGATTCTGGGACATCGGCCTTGCTTCGTCTGTGGGTGGGATTTAGAAAAAAGCCCTGGCAACTAGTTCGTGGGCTGTCTGCATCCCAAACGAGATTTTTTGCCCAATCCGGCGCCGATGGAACTCCCGCGCAGCAGTTCCGCCGGTGTAAGACTTCGAACCTCCTAGCCAGCTTTGGAGTTCGGATGCTGTTCAGTCGCAACTCGGTAACGACCGGGGTGTCTTCTCATCCTCGGGTCCGCAATGTCTCGCCTTCTTTAGATAACGCTCGGCCGCTGGCAAAGCGGCGATTAATCCACCATTCCACTGTCCTTTTCAGAACCACCGCTCAAATTCCACACACTGCCGGAGGATCTTATGGCCACTAATTTCGTCCAGATTGAAAATGACTCGGAAGTCAAGCAGCGATTGGAAGCAGAACGCATGCGCTTGCGGAAGATTGCCGGGCTTGACCAGCCGACCCACTTCCATCGCCCGATCGAGCGAGCCTTTACCGCAGAAGAACGCAACCGCGTGACGATTCTTTTCGGCGGCTTCACGTGGAAGCACGAAGATCTGATTCGCGCGGTATTCCAAGGCTGCGGATATCGCTGCGAGAAATTGCCCGTGCCCGATGTGCCAGCATTCCAGATCGGCAAGGAGTACGGCAACAACGGACAGTGCAACCCAACCTATTTCACGGTGGGAAACCTGGTGCAATATCTCCAGTTCCTGGAAAAAGAAGGCATTCCGCGGAAGGACATTCTGGACAACTATGTCTTCTTCACGGCGGGTTCATGCGGTCCGTGCCGCTTCGGCATGTATGAGGCGGAGTATCGCTTCGCGCTCAAGAATGCCGGCTTCGATGGCTTCCGCGTGTTGCTGTTTAAGGACAGCGATGGGATCAAGGCCGCCTCAGGCGAACCGGGATTGAAGTTCACCGTCGACTTCGGCTTCGGCATGTTGAACGCCATGCACTTGGGTGACGTGTTCAACGACATGATCTACCAGATTCGCCCATTCGAGGTAGATAAGGGCGAGACCAACGGAGTATTTCGGGAGGTGGTAGATGAGCTGTGTCAGGATCTGAGGGACCGTCAGTCGTTCGAAATTGAACAACTCGCGCCCAACTGGGCAAAGCCCAAGTTCAAGAGCAATAAGATCCTCCGCAACACCTTCAATGTTTTCGGCAAGATGCATGAACACCTCTGGGGCAAGGACTACCTCAACGCGCTGGCGGCGGCCCGCAAGAAACTCAATTCAATCGAAGTGGATCGCACCAAAGTGAAGCCGGTCGTAAAGATCACTGGAGAGTTTTGGGCTCAGATTACGGAGGGTGACGGCAACTTCCACATGTTCGACTTTCTGGAGCGCGAAGGCGCACAGGTGCTGGTCGAGCCGATCGCGACCTGGGTTGCTTATCTGATGTACCAGGCGAAGGCGCACGCCAAAGCCAAATGGCCGGCCAATCGTCCCTACCGAAATCCGCAATGGTGGGAATTGAAAAAACACCTGGCCAATGATCTGGGATTGCGCAAGAAGCTGATGGGCCTGGCGGTGGGCGAGTGGATGTGGAATGGGCTGTATCACCGCACCATCAAGCATCTCGGCGGGATCACGCATCACCTGGTGCCGCAGACGGAGTTGGCCGAAATGGCTCATCCTTTCTACAACCAATTTGCGCGCGGCGGGGAGGGTCACCTCGAGGTCGGCAAGAACGTCTACTACACCGTCCACCGCCTATGTCACATGGTGCTGGCACTGAAGCCGTTCGGTTGCATGCCGTCATCGCAATCCGACGGAGTTCAATCGGCAGTCATCAACAAGTTCAAAGACATGATCTTTCTTCCGATCGAAACCTCGGGCGAGGGCGAGGTTAACGCGCACAGCCGGGTGCAGATGGCGCTAGGCGAGGCCAAGGTGAAGGCCAAACTCGAGTTTGAGGAGTGCTTGAGTTCTACCGGCAAGACCATGGAGCAAATTCGCGAGTATATCGCCCAGCATCCCGAGTTGAAGCGGCCGTTTTATCACGTGCCACATCGCGAAGGGGTGGCAGGCACGGCAGCCCAGTTCATCCTGCATGTGAGCGACCGGATGGACAGGAGCAGCCGGTTCCGGCGGCGTACGCGCGTGCCGGGCATTGCTCTCCCCCATGCTGCTTAGGCGATCCGGCCGGCAGCGCGTCTGCGTCTGCCGGCTCTTAATTTACTGCTGGAACCTGATCGGAGAATTAAATGCACGACCATCTTGCAGGGCACGAACAAAAAGCACCCCAGCTACTTCAGATTGCCGCAGCTCCTTATCAAAAGCCACACGACCATCACACCCAATTCCTGGTCGGCCTGGACGTTGGTTCTACCACGGTGAAGGCGACGGTGGTCGACTCCGCCACGGACCGGATTCTCTGGCAGGACTACCAGCGGCACGAGACCAAGCAGCCGGAAAAGACCTTAGAATTTCTGCGCCGCATGGAGGCGGAGGTCGGGATCAACCAGCACAACACGCGGATGTTCATGACGGGGTCTGGAGGCGGCGGGATTGCCGAGCAGATCGGCGCGAAGTTTGTGCAGGAAGTTACGGCGGTGTCGCTGGCGGTCGAGAAACTCCATCCCGAAGTGTATTCGGTGATTGAGTTGGGTGGACAAGACGCGAAGATCATCGTCTTCAAGGACGATGACGAGACCGGGCGCAAAAAGAAAATTCCGTCGATGAACGATAAGTGCGCGGGTGGCACCGGAGCCGTCATCGACAAGATCAACGCGAAGCTGAAAATTCCGGTGGCCGAGCTGGCGGTTCAGGGCTACCACGGGATCAAGCTGCACAAGGTGGCGGGCAAGTGCGGTGTCTTCGCCGAAACCGACATCAACGGCCTGCAAAAAGTTGGAACGCCGCCGGATGAGTTGATGGCTTCGCTGTTCGAGGCCATCGTGCTGCAGAACCTGAGCGTGCTGACCCGCGGGCACACGCTGCGGCCGCATGTTCTGTTGTTGGGCGGGCCGAACAGTTTTATCAAAGGGATGCGCGAGGCGTGGCAGGCGAACATTCCGCGCATGTGGCAGGAGCGGAAAGTCGCTGTCCCGGACGGCGCGAAGCCGGAAGATCTGATCAAGGTTCCGAACAACGCGCAGTACTTTGCCGCCTTAGGCGCGATTGAATTCGGCAAGAGCGAAGACGATTGCGTGGGCTGCTATCAGGGTTACGAAAAACTGTTGTACTACATTGAGTTCGGCCGCCAGGAGGAGAAAGCGAAATCCGGCGCGAAGGGCCTGGTTTCGAAAGAAGGAGAACTCGACGGCTTCAAAGAAGCCTACCGACGGAAGAAGTTTACGCCGGCAACCTTCCAAAAAGGCCAAACGGTCGGCGGTTTTATCGGCATCGATGGAGGGTCTACTTCGACCAAGGCTGTTTTACTGGATGATCGCGGGGACATTCTGTGCAAGGCGTACCAACTCTCCAACGGTAACCCGATCCAGGACACGATCGAAATGTTCGAGAATCTGCGCGGTCAAGTCGAGGCGCAGAATGCCAAGCTCGAAGTGCTGGGAGTGGCTACCACCGGCTATGCCAAAGACATCCTGAAAGATGTTTTGCACGCGGATGTGGCGCTGGTCGAGACCGTGGCGCACACGGAGTCGGCGCTGAAGTTTTATGAAGATCCGCACGTCATCGTCGACGTGGGCGGGCAGGATATCAAGATCATCATTCTGCACAACGGCCGGGTGAAAGACTTCAAACTGAACACGCAGTGCTCGGCGGGCAATGGATATTTTCTGCAATCAACTGCAGAAGGATTTGGGTTGGGCGTGGAACAATACGCTGATCTGGCTTTCTCAGCTCAGTCGATGCCGATTTTCGGCTACGGCTGCGCCGTCTTTATGCAGTCCGACATTGTGAACTTCCAGCGTCAGGGCTGGCGCGCCGAGGAGATTCTGGCTGGCTTGGCGGCGGTGCTGCCCAAAAACGTGTTTTTATACGTAGCCAGCATTCCCAATCTCGCGGCGCTGGGCACGCGTTTTGTGTTGCAAGGCGGAACGCAAAACAACATGGCCGTGGTGAAAGCGGAAGTGGATTTCATTCAGAACAGCTTCCGCGCGGCGGGCAAGAAGCCCGAGATCATCGTGCACGAGTTCTGTGGCGAATCGGGCGCGATTGGCGCGGCGGCAGAGTCTCTGCGCCTGTGGCGCAACGGCCAGCGGACAACATTTGTCGGCTTGGATGCGGTACGAAAAATCAAATACCGCACGACCCGAAACGAGGAGACGCGCTGCCATTTCTGCAAGAACGACTGTCTGCGTACCTTTATCGATATAAGAACCGCGCCTACGGACGACATGAGCTTTATCCCCATAAAGAAAATCACCAAGGTTCCGCTGATGCATGGCGAGCAACGGTTGATTATCTCCACCTGCGAAAAAGGTCAGGTCGAAGATGTCAACGATATGAAGGACATCAAGGCCGGTCTCGACGAGATCAAAGGCAAGCATCCCAACTTCGTCGATATCGCAGCCCACGAAGTCTTTCGACCGGTGAATGCGAAGAGCGTGGCCGATCCCGTTCCGGCGGTGAAATTCTGGAACAAGGCGGCCAAAGAACGCATTCCACTCATGGAGAACCGCAAGAAGCTTCGCGTGGGCATCCCCCGCGTGCTGAACATCTACACCTATGCGCCGCTCTTCAACGGCTATCTCGAAAGCCTGGGCGTGCAGCCCGAAAATATTATCTATTCCGACTACACAAGCTCTGACCTTTACCGGGCGGGCGCGAGCCGTGGCGCCATCGATCCCTGCTTCCCGGCAAAGATCGGCATTTCGCACGTCTATAACCTGATCCAGGAAAAGCATCGCAAGAAGCCGCTGAACGTAATCTTTTTCCCGATGTACGACGTGCTGACTTCACCGCTGGTGAAAATTGTCGGAGCGAATGCCTGCCCGACAGTGACCGCAACACCGGAGACAGTTAAGGCCGCCTTCACAAAAGAGAACGACGTCTTCGCAGAGCACAATTTCAAATACCTGGATCCGGTGCTGAACTTTGCCGATCGCAAGCTATTCGCCCACCAGATGCTGCAGGCGTGGCAACCCATCCTTGGATTGTCCCAGGAAGAGAATGATCGCGCGGTGGAAGTCGGCTACAAAGCTCTTGCCGATTACGAAAACGGGATCCGTCGGAAGGCGCGCCAGGTTCTGGACCAGCTCGAACGCGAGGACCGCATCGGCATCGTCATGCTGGGGCGGCCCTATCACCATGATCCGGGATTGAATCACGAGATCATGGAAGAGTTCCAGAAGCTCGGTTATCCCATCTTCTCGCAGAACACTTTGCCGCTGGATGAGGACATGCTGGAGCGTCTGTTCGGCGACGAGGTACGCGCCGGGGTGATCAGTCATCCTCTGGACATCGGCGATGCCTGGAAGAATTCTTATTCCTGCAGCACCAACCATAAAGTCTGGGCTGCGAAGTTCACGGCGCGGCATCCGAACCTGGTAGCGCTCGAGGTTTCGAGCTTCAAGTGCGGACACGATGCACCGATCTACGGCGTGATCGAGGGAATCATCGAGCAATCGGGCACGCCATACTTCTGCTTTAAGGATCTGGATGAGAACAAACCTACGGGCTCGATCAGGATCCGGGTCGAAACGATTGATTACTTCCTGCGGCGGTATCGCGACGAGGTGATCCGCAAGCGCAAAGCGGCGGAGGATATCGACGCTCAACTGGCGGCGTTAGAAACGGAACTGCGAAGGTCAATGGCGTCGCAGCCAATGCAACGCGAGCCCGAGGTACAGGAGATGGCTGCCGACTAAATTGGGGAACCACCGTGGGCTGAAGATAGGAGAATCAACTGCCTGGCGCTAGCGCGACCTGGAGTGCCAAGTGGTTCAATACCCGTTGCCCTGTATGGCCGCCATACTGACTTTGGCGGTATACATTTAGGTATGACCTTCCTGGGCCGCGTCTTAACGCTCTCTTGCAGCCGCAAGTTTGGCCGGTATCCAGAGGCGCTGTGGGCGAATTGCGCCTCTGGGACGATTCCCGCGTGCATCACTTTGCTAATCCTATTGTCGGTGGTGCATCCATCGCGGAGCTTCGCGGCGAATCCTGACCTGGAGACTGTGCTGACTGGCTCGCGCCAGCGTATTGAGAAATTAGACTACCGCGCGACCGGGCGACTCACACGGGTGGAAGGCAATGGCAAGCGCACGAGCTACAAGTTTGTCGGCAAGGCTCACTGGTTTCCCGATGGTCTGCGTCTGCTATGCGAGATCTCGGGGCCTGGCTCAGAGAAGACGACTCTTCTTCTGCATATGAGCGTGAGTGGGCACGTGACCATCGAGGCGGTACTTCCTGGCGAGAAGGCCCCTAGCGTGTTGCCATTCGAACGTTGGAACGACTCACTCGTGGGAACCGACTTCTCCTTCGAAGACATGGTAGAGAGCTATTTCTTCTGGAAGAATCAGGAACTCGTGGCGCCGGAGAAATACGGCGCACGGGAGTGTTTTGTCCTGAAGAGCACGTCCGGCTCTCAAGATCGGACTTACTATGATTCGGTAACATCGTGGATTGACCATGGCATTTTGTACCCTGTGCATGTGGTGAAGACGCTTCGCGGGACGGGACAGCAGAAGGAATTCCTTTACTACGGGCTGCGGCAGGTCGGCGGTGCCTGGTCGGCGAGCCAAGTGGAGGCAAAGCTTCAGGGTAAGCCCGGCTCCTCGATGATGGTAATCGAAGGGGGCTCGGGAAAGGCAAATCTTAGCCGCAAGGACTTTGATATCGGCTCGTCAAGCGCTCAAGAAGAGAAAGTGAAATGAATCGAAGCGCTTATTTGGGCTGGTGCGTGACCTGTGCTGTCGTCATCGCATCCCCAGTGTTCGCCGTCATGGGACGAGCTCTTTTTCAGACGCTGCCGGGGCGCCATGTAAGCCATAGGGCCACCAATTCCAGTCGCCGGCAAGTTGCAATAGTGCCGGCCCGACAATCATCCGCACCACTGTAGCATCAATGAACACCGCGACGGCGAGCGTAAAGCCCAGCATTTGCACGACCAGAAAGCTTCCCACGGTGAATGCGGTGAAGACGGCGATCATAATCGCTGCGGCACTGGTGATGAGCCCGGCCGTCCGCGCCAGACCCTCGATCACCGCTGATCTCTCGGATAGACCACGCCGCCGTTCTTCGAGGACTCGGGCGACCAGGAAGACCTCATAGTCCATGCTCAATCCGAAGACAATGGCAAAGGAGAGAATTGGCACAATCGGGTATACGGTGCCGGTTGGTCCGTCGAGCCCAAAAAGTTTGCTGCCGTGGCCTTCCTGAAAAACCAAAACTAACGCACCGAATGAAGCGCCAACGGAGAGCAGATTGAGCAGAATTGCTTTGACCGCCGCAAATAGAGAACGTAACCCGACCATGAGCGCCAGCAAGCTCCCCAATATGACGCCAAGGACCACCTTCGGCAATCGCTCTTTTACTACCGAGTCATAATCTGCTTCGAGGGCGGGAACGCCGCCGACGCGCAGCACAGCGCCGGGCACGCCGGTTATCGCCGCAACATCGGAGGAACGTACGTCTCGAACCCATTGCACCTGGGCGTTGGGCGAAAGAGTGGCGGTGGGCAGCAACTCAATCAAGGTAGCCTGGCCATCGCTGCGAAGAAAACTCTTGCGGATTGGCTCGGGCACATCGTGGACAGCATCCGCAGTGTCGGACATGCCCGTGAGGGTCGCTAGAGATACGACCTCTTCGGCTCTAGGATCGCTCTGGAAGCGCTCCGTCAAGTGACGGACCGCAAGCCAGCCTGCCGGCGAGAGCGGCGGAGACTGCGGCGGCAACTCCAGGACCACGCGGAGAGACTGGACAATACCCGACCGCCCCATGGCTTGAAGCGTGTGCAACGCTTGCACCGACTCGGCTGCGGCCGGAAGCGAGTTGCGGTCAGGAATTCCAGGAGAGATTCGCCGCGCCTGGCATGCAAGGATGAGTAGCGGAACCCCGGCGACAAGCAGAGCCATCCAGGGCCAGCGGGTGATGATGGTGCCCCACCGCACCCAGCGCTCACTCGCCGCGCATAGGCTCTCCCGCGTTTCGACTCGTCTGGGGCGAAAACGCACTCTAGCGGCATTGATGCGATGCCCTAGCAGACCAAGCACCCAAGGCAGGATGAATGTACACAGCATGACACTCAAAACGGTGACCAGCAGGCCAGCTATCCCGATGGAGCGCAGTTCGCTGATGGGCACAGTCAGGAGGGCTGAAAATCCGATTGCCACTGTCGTGGCCGAGATTATCAGCGTCCGCCCCGCGCAGCCGGCAGCAATATCGGCAGCTTGGCCGGGATCATATCCCTCGGCCAACGCTTCGCGAAACCGGCTCACCATCAGCAATGCATAGTCGATGCCCAAGCCAAGGCCGAGCATCGTCGCCAGATTCTGCACCAGAATCGACAGCTGCAGATAATGTGCAAGTAGCGCAGCCGCACCCATCGCCATCGAGATTGAAAGTACTCCAACTCCCAGCGGCAATAGCGCGGCCACAATACTACCGAAAGCCAGCACCAGCAGCACGAGAGTTACCGGCATTGCTCGTTTCTCGGCATGACTGACGTCATCGGCACTGACTTTGCGAAGATCGAAGTTCAGCGGCGTATCCCCAGTAATCTCCAGTTTGACGTTGGGGTATTGCGACCTGAGCTGACCTTCCATCCAATCTGCTTTTTCCCGTAGTTGGGGGACCAACGCTTCGACAGTCTC
>Ga0307478_10004279_pt1 | contig 10221 bp, 11 predicted proteins | sample atmos_gasesECM4C_2_FD_203713 | JGI IMG/M metagenome (GOLD analysis project Ga0307478, IMG submission 203713) | Hardwood forest soil microbial communities from Morgan-Monroe State Forest, Indiana, United States - atmos_gasesECM4C_05 | ecosystem: Environmental > Terrestrial > Soil > Temperate...
TTCGTCAGAAGCGGCCTGCGCCCGTGCCTTGACTTCGGACCAGTTCGCGCATCCAAGCTCGCGCAATAGCCGCTGCCCCAGCAGCGAATCGGCCCCCGTGCGATCGTTTTCGTGCATCGCCGTCAAAACCGCGCGCCGTCCAATGTCGTAAGCGCTGCCCTCGTCCCCTATTTGCGAGCCGTAGCCGCCCGCGCGCGCCGTTTCGCCCGCCGTGTTCCGCCCGACTGCAAACGAACCCGTCCCCGCTAACAGTACAATCACTGGTCCGTCGCCCGTCGCTGCCAGCGCGAGATCGAGATCGGTGCAAACCTGAAGCTTCGATTCCGGAAATTCCGCGGCAAGAAGCGCGTTAATCTTTTCGGCGGACTCGGGAGGCCCCGCTCCCGCAAGACCCGCGCAAACCGCGGCAACCGTTGCACCCGCTGGCACTGCCGCTTGTGCGATAGCCTGCCGCGCCGCCTCGCGAATCGAGGAAATCGCCGCGCCAAATCCAACGCGCAGCGGATTCGAAGGCCCCGCCTGCGAGCGCGAAAGAATTTTTCCGGACTCGTCCATCAACACGCAGTCCGTCTTCGTGCCGCCTCCATCAACTCCCAAGACAAAGCGCATACAAAAAGTCTAAGCGAGAATCGCCACCAATGCATTCGCGGAAGAAAAGGGCGTGCGCAATCGTGCGCCTGGCCAGCCAACCGAGATATCGCACAGGGGCAAAGCAGCCACCCACTCCACACGGATTTCTTGACCTGCGTGGCACCTGCCACTATTCTCGGTTCACTTTTTGAGCGGCCAAACACGCGGAGCCACCAATCGAGCTCAATTCTCAACTACGGACAGCCTCATGAAGCAAAATGAAAAACCGCCAAGCTCCGTCCAGCCAGGCACCGCAAACCACTAATGCGCATCCACCCACTCGACCTGGCCATCGTCATCGCCTATCTCCTCGCCGTAACCGCGCTAGGCATGCGCTTCCGCCGCACCAAAAAAGTAGTCGCACAAGGCGACCGCGATTCCGTCAGCCTGGACTATTTTCTCGGCGGCCGCACCGCTCCCTGGTGGGCTCTCGCTCTCTCCATCGTCGCCACCGAAACCTCCACGCTCACCATCATCGGCACCCCTGCCATCGCCTACTCCACCAACCTCACCTTCATCCAACTCGTCATCGGCTATCTCATCGGCCGCATCCTGATCGTCCTCCTGCTTCTCCCCGGCTATTTTCGCGGCCAATTCCTCACCGCCTACGCCCTCATCGAAAAACGCTTCGGCGAAAAAATGCGCGCCGTCGCCGCCAGCACGTTCCTCATCACCCGTGCCATCGCCGAAGGCGTCCGCGTCTCCGCTATCGCTCTCGTCGTCAGCGTGGTCCTCGGCACCTCCGAACACCTCGCCATCGTCATCGTCATCGCCCTCACCATCCTCTACACCTTCGAAGGCGGCATGACCGCCGTCATCTGGACCGACGTCGCCCAGCTCCTCCTCTATCTCACCGGCAGCGCCGTCACCTTCTGGATTCTCCTCCACCGCATCCCCGGCGGATGGACCGAAGTCACCCAAGTTGCCGCCGCCGCTGGCCACAAACTCCAAGTCTTCGATTTCGCTTTCGACCTCACCACCAAATACACATTCTGGTCCGGCCTCATCGGCGGCGCCTTCCTAACCATGGCCAGCCACGGCACAGACCAAACCATCGTCCAAAGGCTCCTCGCCGCCCGCAACGAAAGAGACAGCCGCCGCGCCCTCCTCACCAGCGGCGTAATCGTCCTAATCCAATTCACCGTCTTTCTCCTGATCGGCGTCCTGCTCTACGTCTTCGCGCAACACTCCCCGCTCCTCGCTCCAGGCGAGCGCGCCGACCGCATCCTCCCGCTTTTCCTGGTCCGCGAAATGCCCACCGGCCTCGCCGGCCTGCTGCTCGCGTCCATCGTCGCGGTGGCCATGTCCAACGCCAGCGGCTCCCTCAACTCTCTCGCCGCGAGCAGCGTCCTCGATTTTTCCCGCCTACGCGCCCACTCCACCGACCCCGTAAAATTCCTCCGCCTCTCGCGCCGCATGACTCTAGTCTGGGGACTCATCCTAATGGCCTTCGGCTTCGTAAAGTGGGGCCCGCTCCTCGAAGCAGGCCTAACCGTCGCTTCCCTCCCCTTCGGCAGCCTCCTGGGCCTCTTCCTCCTGGGCACTCTCGACCGCCGCGCGAACGCCACCGGCGCTCTCATCGGAATGTTTGCCGGCCTCGCCACCGTACTTTGCATTTGGACATTCACCCCAATTGCGTATACATGGTACGTGCTGATCGGTAGCGTAACGACGTTCGCAGTAGGGGTAGGGGTGCGATTCATCGCGCCCAACGATCGACCCGAAGTCGCCACATGAAACCCTCGGCCAAATCTCCATGACCGAAACTCCCTCTTCCACGGATCACGGGACACGGAACACGGGACACGGCTCACGCATCGAGCTAGTCCGCGGCCTAGGCGCCTGGGCCTCCGGTGCCATCGTCGTCGGCACCATGATCGGCACCGGCATCTTTCTAAAACCCGCCGAAATGGCCCGCGAAGGCCGCACCGTCTCGGTCGTCTTCGCCGCCTGGATCGTAGGCGCTATCCTCTCGCTCTTCGGCGCCCTATCCTTCGCCGAATTAGGCGCCGCCATCCCCGAAGCCGGCGGCGAGTACGCCTATCTCCGCCGCGGCTTCGGCCCCACCTGGGGTTTTCTCTTCGGCTGGACGCACTCCATCGTGGGCCGCCCCAGCTCGCTCGCTTCCATCGCCGCAGGCCTGATGCGTTTCCTCAGCTTCCTCATCCCCGCCGTCGCCGCCCCCATCTTCACCATCCACATCGCCATCCCCGGCCTAACCGGCTGGATCAAGCCCTACGATTTCGTCTTCACCTGGGCGCAACCCCTCGCCGTTTTCTGGCTCGTGCTCATGACCGGCATCAACTATCTCGGCGTTCGCCTGGGCGGCGCAGTCCAGGTTTTTCTAACCGCCATCAAAATCATTTCCGTAGTGATCGTGATTGGCGTAGCGTTCTTCGCCCCCGCCGCCGCGCCCCACGCGCCTGATCCGATGTGGCCGTCCGTACTCAACGGCAGCGTCCTGAGCGCGTTCCTAGCCGCGTTGGCCGCCGCTCTGTGGGCCTATGACGGCTGGGAAGATTTAAATCTAGTCGGTTCCGAAGTTGAAAACCCGCAGCGCAATTTCCCGCGCGCGCTCGTCGGCGGCGTCGCGCTAGTTGCCGTGATCTATCTACTCTTCAGCGCCGCGTGCCTAAAGGTTCTTCCCTTCGACGTAGTCGCCGCGTCCCCGCACATCGCCTCCGACGTAGTCCAACACGTCGCTGGCACCATCGCAGGCGCCTGGATCACCGTAGCCATGGTCATCAGCGCGCTCGGCTCCATGAACTCCTCCGTCCTCAGCGGCGCGCGCCCCACGTACGCCATGGCCCGCGACGGCATCTTCTTCAAAATCGCCGATGGCGTTCACCCAAAATATCGCACGCCAGCCCGCGCCCTTATTTTTCAAGGAATTCTTACCAGCCTGATGGCCCTCACCGGCACCTTCGAAGAACTCACCAATCTCTTCATCTTCGCCGGCTGGATTTTCTACGGCCTCGCCGTCGTCGCCCTCTTCCGCCTCCGCTACACCGAACCCAACATGCCCCGCCCCTACCGCTGCTGGGGCTACCCCTGGGTCCCCGGCCTCTTCGTCGCCGGCGCCCTCGCCCTCACCTTCAACATCTGGCTCGACCGCCCCGGCCGCTCGAGCATCGGCCTCCTCCTAATGTTCGCCGGCCTCCCCTTCTACCGCTATTGGAGCAAGAAAGCCCAAGGGGTTTCGTGATGAATTCCATTGTTGAATTCCTGAAGCAAACCCAAGGCTCGGTCTTTATCGATGAAAAAGGGAAACAAAAAACCGTCACGCTGTTGCCACCCCTCACCGAGCCGGAATTGTCGGCGTTTGAAGCGAGCCTACCGTGCGCTCTTCCCGAGGACATGCGCGAGTTGCTTCGCTTCGCGAGCGGACTGGACGGCCCCGCGTGTCGGCTGGGCGATCGCTTTGCAATCGAAAAGGTCCGCTTCGCAGACATGCAAGAATTTGGACTCAAGGAGGTGTTCCCACACGCAAAGGAACTCGCCGTTGATGGCTGCGGAAATTCTTGGATCATCGACTTAACTAGCGAGTCAAAAGCATTCGCGCCAATCTTTTTTGCCTGCCACGACCCGCCTGTAATCGTGTACCAAACGGACAGTCTCCTAGATTTCCTTCGCGAAGTCGTCCGGGGCAGTAATCCACCTTGGGAGAGTGAGATAGCCGAAGTGGATAGAACATTGGACGGCCGGATTTGGCGCAAAAATCCGTGCGCAATGAGCCATTCTCGATGCCTGGCAAGTGGAGATCACGAACTCAAAACCTTCGCCGAGTCGCTGGATGAAACCTGGGAATTTATCGACCTGCGGACTCCAAAACTAGGCGACGGCTACTCATGGGGAAGATACGGCGCGAAAACCGCGAACAAGCGCTACGGAAATAAGAGAATCTTCGCGTGCCAAAAGAAGACGCTCGGCCGCAGATTTCTGGACGCCTTCCGATAGCTAGTAGGGGCGCAGCATGCTGCGCCCACTTTGAGCAACATTGTTACGCTGAAGCAGCGCGGCGTGACCGCAAGAGTTGCACCGGAAGCCCGCCAGCGAGCAAAGCCGCCCCCGGCAGCACCACCCAACCAACCAAACCCATCAGTAAGGCGCTAGGCATGGTGTTGTGGCTGATGTGCTCTCCAAGGATCAGCGATACAGGGATCCAAATCGCAAGAAAAACCGAGTGCGGCAAAACAGGAAACATAATGGAAAGTAGCGTAGCACGTTGCGACGCCCCAGCGCGGCCCGCCAAATACGCCCCTATCGCGCCGATCAGAAGCAGCGACACCAGCCAAGGCACGTAAATAACCGCCACAGGAGCCTTCAGACCCGAGCCGTGAGCACTCACGATCAGGGGATTGATACCGAGCTTGATACCAATGATCTCATTAACCATGAGCAGTACCACCGAAAGGAACAGCGTCAAAAACCCGGGTAGCCACACTTGCTTGACACGATCTGTCATAACGTCCTCCTTGCGTCGCGCATTCTGAATCTTTCGCCGAAGAGATCGCCAATCCTTCACTTCGGAAAGAGCCCGCTCCGTCGCCGCTTCTTGTGTAAGGCCTTGCTGGCGTAACTCCTCGAAAGTCTCTTCGAGATGGCCCGCGAGCTCTGCCATCACTTCGCGCCTCTCTCCCGCAGCGAGAGAAAGCCCAACGAGTTTTTCGCGTAAGAGCCCGTCCCAATCAGGCATCATTCCCTCTCAACTGATCGCCGTATTTCGCGACGACGCCCGCGTGCTCACCAAAACGTGCGCGAGCAGGCCGCCCGCCAAAAGAGCGGCCCCCGGAACCAGGAGCCAGCCAATCCCATCTTTCAGAAGAACAGTGGCCACACCGCTAAAATCGACCGGCCTTCCCGCTATGAGTTGGATCGTCAAGCCGAACGGAAACATGAACAGGAACGCAAAAGTAAGCGCAAGCGCAGGAAAAATGCTGGCGAGCAGCGTCGTTCCCCGCGAACCGCCAGCCCGGGCTGAAACGTACGTTCCCAGAGCTCCGATTAACGGAAGCCCGGCTAGCCATGGCGTATACAAGAGAATCGCGTTGGGGCCGCTCCAGACGAGGCGAGCTCGCAATCCGAGTCTGTAGAGCGCCGTCAAGAAAAGCATGGAAAGTATTAGCGTGAGGAACCCGGGAATCCACAACTGCCGGATGCGTTTCTCCATGATTTGTTCTCTCCTCTTCTCCGTGAGAATTTTGCGCCGCAAATCCTTCCAATTCCCGGCTTGCGACAAGGCCCGCCGCACTGCCTCTTCTTCCGTCATTCCCTGTCTGAGCATCTCGTCGCAAGTGTCTTCGAGGTGCGCCGCCACTTCCGCGATCACCTCGGCCTTTTCTTCAGGCTCCAGCGCCAGGCCAGCAAGCCGCTCTTCGACAAGCGCTCTCCAATCACGCATGCGACACCTTCGTAAGTCGCCGGAGTGCACGAAAGAGTTCGTCCCATTCTTTGCGGATGGGTGAAAGCTTCTTTTTTCCCTGAGGTGTCAGGCGGTAGCAGCGCCGCCGCCGCCCCGTGCCGCTCGTTTCCCAAGCGCCGCGCACCCACCCCCGCTTCTCCAGCCGGTAAAGCAGGGGATAGAGCGAGGCCAGCGTAAATCGCAGCGAGCCGTGTGTCTGCTCTTCAATGCGCCGGGCCATTTCATACCCATGCAGTGGCCCGTCTTCCAGCACGCTTAACACCGCCAATTCCGCCGTCCCGCGTTTGATGCCCGGAGCAATCATCAGGCTTCTCCCTATATATAGGATTCTTATACATAGAACGTAGCATTGTCAACCGTACTGAAGAACAGGCGTGCATTCCGCGGAAGCGCGGGTGCTTGCCGTGGCGATACGGATGGCTATTCGCCAAGGGGGGCAGCGATGCCCAAAAAGACTAACACTGCGCGATTCAGCCGGAGCATATCCTTATCGGCAAGCTGGCCAATACGAATCCCGAGCTTTGTTTTCGGAACCGTTGTCACCTTATCCACCATCAACCGGCCCTCCGCTCGCAATCCGTTGCTTTCGCTCGGCTTGATCAGCAGCCGAAACAGCGGCGCCTCCGTCGGGTCCGTCGTGAAGGCACACACCGTCACGGAGTCCGTCCCGTCGAAACGGTCGTCCTGGAGTATCACCACCGGCCGTGGCTTCCCGTAATAATCCGCGCCTCCTGCGACCGTCCAAATCTCTCCGCGCTTCACGCTGCGTCCGGATCGGAGATCGCATCGATGAAGTCCTGATCCTGCTTGGCGTCAGGACTCTTGGCAACCGCCAGCGACTGCCGGCGGGCTTCCGCCACAAAGACGGGCGAGCGTAGATCGGGCACCCAAATCTGAATTGGCCGTAAACCTTGCTTGCGCAAGCGCACTCGGTGGGCCCTTACCTTGTCGCGCGATGTCTTCGGCCGGCTTTTTGTTCCCATGTCCACGCCTCCTAGCGGGTTACATGTAACTTACCACAACTCCGACGCCGCGCTCTACGCCGCATGACCAAAAATTGCCTCGCCACGAAATCGATGTGGGGAGCTGTGAGGGATTCAGGTCCCGCACAACATTGCGAAGAGGCAACTTGGAGTGCGGCAGCCCTGCTGCCGCTTTTCTCAACGACTCGCACGACTCTATCGTTGGGAAGGCTCAGTACCCAGAAGCGGCTCGTACGGAAGGTGCATGCGCGGTGACAGGCGTGCCGCTGATGGGCAACACGATGCTCTCTGCTTCGGAGCTGACGGCAACCTCCGGATGCAGAATCTTTGCCAGCGCTTCGGTCCCGGTGATCAGCCGCGGCCCAGGCCGCGAAAAATACCCGCTAGCGTTCAGCGCATGCACGCGAGAATTGCGCACCGCGGGCATCGCGCTCCATTCTTCAGGAAATGTCATGGCGTTGTATTCATCGCGAGCTTGCTGCGCGCTGTATCCGCACTGCGCGATCAGAAGAATTTCTGGAGCGGCGTCGATCACCTCTGCGGCCGAAATACGGAAAGAAGGCGTGCGCTTACGCCCAAGCGCATCTTTCCCGCCGGCAACCTCGATCATTTCCGGCACCCAATGTCCCGCCACATAGAGCGGCTCGAGCCACTCCAGAATCGCCACTCGCGGACGATGCTCAATGCCGTCGAGCTGGCATTCAAGCCGCCCGAGGCGCGTCCCAATTTTCTCCAGCAGAGCCTCCGCTTCATGCCCGCGGCCTGTCGCTTCCCCAACCCACAAAATGTCGCGCCACACATCGCCGAGGTCCTGGGGATTCAAGCACAGAACTTCAGGCCGAACGGGAAAACGCGCCAACGTCGTGGCCAAATCATCCGGCGAAGCAGCGCACACCTGGCACAAATCCTGCGTAACAATCAAATCGGGCTCTAATTCCGCAAGCGCCTCGGCATCCACCGAATAAAGGCTCTCGTTTCGCGAAACGTATTCGCGCACCAGCCGGTCGATTTCCGCAGGAGCCGCATCATGTGGCAGCCGCGAATGAATCACCACCCGCTTCGCGCGCGCCTGCAGCGGATAGTCGCATTCATGGCTCACGCCAACGATTTCTTTGTCGAATCCCAACGCGAATAGGATTTCCGTAGCCGACGGCAGCAAGGACACGATTCGCATGCGCTGACTCTAACATAAGTACTCGATGGTCAGCATGGGCAAATCATCAGAATTTGTGAAATCAGCGTCGTCTCTTTGGAGTTTTCAGTTAAACTGTTGGTACCTGAGCCCGGATGTGTCTGCTCGGTTTGCGGAAGGCTTATTCCGATGACTATTCAGCTTAAACTCAACTCCGATACAGAAGCCCGCCTGATTGCCGAGGCGCGCGCCAAAGGCGTTCCTCTGGAAAAAGCCGCCGAACAGCTTCTCGAACAAGCGCTCGCAGGGCGTCCTTCGTCTCAGGGCAGGATGAGTGTTGAAGAGTTTCACCAAATGCTTCAAGGCATGGCGCAAAGTTCCGAGAGACTTCCAGTTTTGTCCACCGAGAGTTTCACACGCGAAAGCTTCTAGCCAACTGCACCAACGCCGTTCCTAGCTATTTGTAGAGAAAATACTTGCGGCGCGTTTGATCGAAATTCGCGAGGTCCGTCGACCAACTGGCGACGATCTGCTCGGGAGAAACTCCAGCTTGAAGTTGGCGGATGGTTTCCGAATTGCCAACGAGAAGGAGCAATTTCGACGGATCAAAGTTTTTGGGATATTCCTTTTGCAAAATGACGGCGATCTCCAAACCCGTGCGCACCGAGCGCACGGCGGCGCGGTCCGTGATGCGAATGCCAACGCCTCCGCAACGCTGTCCGGCGTAAAGACCGGAAACGGGGATGAACGGCTGATCGACGAAGCGCAAGCCGGGCTGATGGAGTGCGTTCAACTTGTCCGCGACGGCCATCCCATCCATCCACGGCGCGCCAAATTCCTCGAACGGCGCTTCCGTCCCCCGGCCCACGGAAACACCTGCGTTTTGCAAAATCTCGATGCCCGGATAAACAATCGAACCCTTCACGGTGCGCAAATTGGGCGACGGAGGCACCCAGCGAATCCCCGTGCTCTCGAAAAAATAATTCCGATGCCAGTTTTTCATCGTGATGACGTGCAGATCGCAGCCAATGTGGTTTTCCGTGTTGAAGAATTGCGCGAGCTCGCCGATGGTCAGCCCGTAACGAATGGGCAACGGGAAGTAACCAACGATATTAGTCTTGTCGGAATCAAGTATCGGTCCTTCGATGACATCGCCGCCGAGAAGATTTGGCCGGTCCAACACGTAGAAGGCGATGTTGTGCTTCGCGGCTTCTTCCATGCAGTACGCCATCGTCGCCGTGTAGGTGTAAAAGCGCACGCCGGCATCCTGCACATCGAAAACGAGCGTATCGATGCCCGCAAGCATTTCTTCGGTAGGCCGCAGCGATTCGCCGTACAAACTGTAAGTAGGCAGCCCGGTCGTTGGATCTTTCGAAGAAGAAAATTTCTCGTCGGCGCGTCCGGAGATGCCATGTTCCGGGCTGAAGAGCGCCACAAGCTGAACGCCTGGCGCGTGAAACAATAGTTCAATGCTCGAGCGGCCGAGCGCGTCAAGACCCGTATGATTGGTGATCAGTCCAACGTGTTTGCCGCGCAGGGGCGCGAATTTTTCCGCCTCGAGCACGTCGATCCCCGTTTGCACGCGTCCCGGCCGGCCCGATTTTTTCACTGCGGCGCGCGAGGGAATGCCCATTCCAAGAATGAAAAGGAAGCCTAGTAAAACGCTGAACTTTTTCGCCTGACCTCGTTCTCCATGACGTTGAACCAAAGCATTCCCTCCGCTTGTGCGTCACCAATGATATTCTGGAACGCTTCGTTCGGGGCTGCGTTGTGAGCCTGAAGTGCGTGTGTTATATACAGGCGCAGGATCCGGGCGTCAACCGGGAGACCCACAACTGATGAAAGGACGCGGTACAGGCGTTCTGCTGCTCATTCCTTTTTGTTTGCTCCTTCTTCTTATGGCCCACACCACGCGCAGTCAGAACAAAGCTCCTTCCAGTCCCTCCGTCTCTTCGACGCCGGCCGCTTCCCCAAAAGATGCATCAGGGGCGAAGAAAAGCGCGGCGTCGGCGAAGCCCACGCAAAAATTATCTCCTGCCGCAGCGCAATGGGTC
>Ga0307478_10004282_pt1 | contig 10220 bp, 8 predicted proteins | sample atmos_gasesECM4C_2_FD_203713 | JGI IMG/M metagenome (GOLD analysis project Ga0307478, IMG submission 203713) | Hardwood forest soil microbial communities from Morgan-Monroe State Forest, Indiana, United States - atmos_gasesECM4C_05 | ecosystem: Environmental > Terrestrial > Soil > Temperate...
TGCAACGCCAAGGCCAGCGGCCATCGTTGCGCCAGCGGCTAATTGTAAAAATGCGCGTCTATTGATAGGCATTCGTTCAGGTTGGTCAGCCACGTTGATACAGAGTCACGCCTCCACTTTTTGTTTTTGCTCAGTCCGCCGGACAATCGCCTGGATTATTGTCGTAGGAAAGCTAGTCGGGATTCTTCTTGAGATTGGGAAACTCGCATTTCTGGCTTTCCGGCGTCGGGGCTGCCGCGATTACCTCGACGAGCATTTCTTATCTACTCTAAAGTGTGACTTTGCTTTGACATTCTACGCTTCAGTCCAAGCAAAATGGCCGCCGATTTTCGCGGCGGCAATGTGAGCAGGGCCATCAGCCTGCCAGCGCACAATCTAATCAGGTGCGATGGCATAGCGGACGCCTCAACCGCGATCCTTATCCAGAGCAGGGTTGTGCTGAATTTTCTGATCTGGCTTAAACTGTCGAAACGAGTGCTTCTGAACCGACTACGTCGGCTGCTACACTTCGGCTGCGGTACTTGAGCATGATAGGGATTAGCCGCAGCGCTCCCCAATAACGCGGGATGAATTTCCTGGGCGAATGCAGGCAGCGGGAGACCCATCCGAGCATGAACCTGTCGACCCAGTGCGGCAGCTTGGCTTGGATTCCAGAAAAGAACGCTATCGCCGAACCGACACAGAGAATAGAGGGCCGATAAGAGAGGTTTTCTTTGAGGTAAAGGCCGAGCGGCTCTTGGATTCCGCCGCCAATGTTGATAATAACGTAGCGAGGTTTACGCGCCTCAATCCAGATCAACAGATCCAGGTCCGAAGCCGGCTCGTTTTTCCTGTAGTGCGGCGCGACATAACAGTCTTCGGCCGTAACTGGGATGCCGATTTTATTTAAGTAAGAAACATTCATCCCTGATTCGCCCCTTGAAGGCATGATCCAGACGGAGCTTCCAGGCTCTCGTAGTTGGTCGCTCTCCAATAAGCTCCGCAGGAGCCCTGGACCGGAAATGCGGTTAAGGCTCTGGCCGGTAAGAACCTTCCACAAGATCACCATCAGGGAACTGTCAGTGACTGCAAAATCACTTTTCTCGACAGATTCGCGGTAGGCGAAGTTGCTTGTCAGCTCGGCTAGTGCTGGTGCGGCTGGAGCGACAATGAAATGGCCCTCCGAGCACAGGTTTAAAAGCTCTGGTACATCGCCTGTAAAAAAGTTGATGCCCAGCACGCGTTGGAATTTTTGTGTCATATTGATGTATTCAAGTTTTGAGGTGTTAGGTTTTTCTGAGAGAAAAGCACGCGGCTACAGGAACAGGTTTTCGGTCTTCTGCTGGATTGACTCAAGCATTGGCACGCCGGCGAGACAGAGTGCGGCACAGAGAGCTAAGGCGCCTAAGCAAACTGGTAGAGTACCGTTATGGGGATCTCGGGATACTGACTTACTTGGCTTAGCAACCATTGGCCGACTTCGGCCGGCAGCTTGCGAAAAGCGCCTTCATCCCCACGGCTTTTGGGTTGGAGGGCGCCAAAACCTCCACTTTTTCAGGGCATGCTTAACTGTCCGTTTAACATTCTAACGATCTCGTGTGTTGATAAACAACACGTTGACGTTTGCTGGTTATAGTTAAACCAGCAAGTCCACAATGTGATACCGCATTCACGGATGAGAGTATAAACTATCAAACCGTGGGTGAATGTTAAACCTGAATGGAGATGAGTTTTTGTATACATAGTCTTGGTTTTTGGGTTCTGCTTTGTGAACACAAGCTTCCGGTTAAGGAGGCCTGGGTGATGCAAACCGCGCAGTAGAGCTTGGGTTCCAGGGAGCGCAGCCAGCGGCCTGCAATAGCGGATTTACCGACACCGTTCTCGCAGCTCAAGAGCATGACGCTGCGCAGAGCAAACGCTCTGATTTAGTAGCGACGAACCAAAAACCGAACTGTTCCGCACCGCGTCTATGGAGCGCGCTACGACGTTAAAGGGGATCCCCTGCGCTCCCCAGGCGTGGGCGGCCTGCACCAGAGTCCGTTCAGTGATCATAGTGCTGGGAGCCCTCCAGTGGCTATTGAGGTGCAAATCGACCGGGCGTGCCAGTCCGCAGGCTTTGCCCGATCATAAACTTCAATCCTGCTCATACTGTCGGGATCGAAACGCAATTCGACTTCCAGGGCGCGCAAACTTAAGTCTACCTCGTAAAGGCTAGCGTCGATTCGAACGGTGCCGTATTTGCGCACTGTCCGCTTGATGCGGCTGAAAAACAGCGGCTCCAACTCCAGACCTGCATCGATGTGGCGCAAGGTGCCGGCAGCCTGTACAAAACGCTGTTGGGGACTTACTCCGGTCGAACCATGCGCACGCAAATGATAGACAGTCTGGATCCAGTGGACCAGCTTTGCGTTGAGCTCCTCGAGGCTTCCTGCCCGGTTAGCGGCAGATCCAGGGTACTTTCAAAACCTTGCTGAACTGTGTAAAAACATCTTTCGATTTTACCCGAAGGAAAACATCATATTCTCTACGGCTCGAATATGATCATCCGACGCGTTACACTAAATTATGAGACATTTGACGAAAATGGGTGCCGGCGGGAGTGAATACTTGAAGGTGGTCGCTGAACTGAACTGCAATTCCATTCCAAGCTCAACGTTAATAGGCGTCTCCAGAAACCTCTTAATTTCCAAGCGCCTCTGCGCAATCTACGCAAGCGAAAGCTGCCATTGAAAAGCTACGCGCTCTCCTCTCCGGCAATTACAGTCCGGGGAATACGATTGAGTTTGTTAGCCCGACTGGGGGAGGTTCAGTATGGCAGTGCCGCAGCCAGCTCGGCCGCCGCCCGTCGCCAGCTGGCCCACGCGCGCCTGTTTTGTGCCTCGCGCTTTAACGTGGTATAGTGATCAGGGTTGAGGTGAACCCGCGCAATCTCGTCCGCCAGTTCGTCGGGACTCACGTCTGGTGATACGATTAAGCTCCCCCCGCCCTCTAAAATATCGGTCATGCCGCCAACACGCGTACCGAGTACGGGCACACCAACGCGCAAAAACTCAAGCACGGCGATCCCCGCTAGTTCGGAGCGTGACACCAAGCACCCTAGGTGCACACTTCCAATTGCCCTGAGAAAATAGTCAAAATCAGTTTTCTTATTAATGACACCCAAATACTCTACCCCCTCTGCGGCCCTGAGTTCTTCGGGGCAATTCCCGACTACCCTTAAACGGACGGGCAGTCCGCGTCCGCGGAGGATCTGCACTGCTTTAGCGAGTCTATCAAGCCCCTTTCGAAGAGGATACAGGCCGACAAATCCGAGCAGAAACTCCCTTGATGGATCGCCTGCTTCTGGTATACCGGCCCTATCCAGCTCTTCATCCGGGAGATTTGCACCTGGTACGACAACTGCGATCTTTTCATTGGGAATGCCGTAACGCTGTTGCAGCGCATGTGCAGTGAGCCGACTCATGGCGATAATTCCGTCCGCCGCCTCGTAGCCTTGCTTTTCGATTTCTATCGCGTGTTTCTTGGTTGACTTTGCGATTTCAGAGACATCAAACTCGGCATAGTCCTCGAAGTATTCTGACAGAGTGCCATCTATGTAGAAGTATGCACCGATCCCGAGGGCCTTGCGCCGTTTTACAAACTCCCGCCCGTACATTTGGAAATTGTTGACGACTGTTGCCCCAGCCAGTGCCCCGATATGGCGCGGCCACACTTCATCCAAGTAAGCAGATGTAAATTTGAAACCGCCTGACTTCCTCCTGGTTAGTAACCTCTGGACCTTCCAGAGCGCGCCGCGGATCTTCAGACTCCTTAAGGGTCGCTGCCCCGAATATAAGCTGAAACATCCTTCCAGATTCCGTGTCGCCAACCCAGCTTTAGCTAAATAATATGTGCTACCGCTAAAAGAAGCTTCCAGAGTTGGAGAGAATGCCATGGCTGAAAGCAATCTCGGTGGCCTCGATTTCGGCAGGTGTTCCGAGGCGCATAAGAGCGACTCGGGCAGAATTTGTTTCGCCTTAGCTAGGTCAAACTTCATTTTTCAAAACTATGCAGAAAACATTTAGAACGGGCATGCACGTAGCGGACCGAGGCGTAGCGCGATAACTCCATGGCCATCTGACAGGCGGTTCCGAACACTGCACGCAAAGCGACATAGGTCGTGACGGCTAAGGGTTGGGCAATTGCAGACAGTTAATCTCAGCTAATTCTGAGCGAGCATTTCCTGAAGCAAGCGTTTCACCGTCTGGCCGGAGGTAACCCAGTTCAGCCTCTTTCGATACTCCTCGTAACTGCTCAGGCAAAGCTTCGCGTATGCGGAGGGATCGCGCACGACCGCCGAGACGCGATCGGCCCAATCCTGCGCCTGCGCCGCCGGATCGAACAGGTAGCCGTTCACCCGCTCAGTCACGGCGGACGCAACGCCGCCAGTCCGCGGGGCGAGGCTCGGGACGCCGAAGGACGATGCTTCGCAAAACACGATGCCGAAGCAGTCAGCCCGCGTCGGCAGGATGAACCAATGCGAACTTTCGTAGAGCTCGACCAGCTTAGCGATTCCGCTCGCGTCGCTCTTGTTTATGAAGCCAAGGAGGCGGATGTAGTCCGGCAGCTTTTCGCCCGCCGGAGGCGAGCACCCGGCAATCAGCAGCTCGGTGTTTAGTCCCATGGCGTTGAGTCGCTCGGCCACTTTTACCGCCACGTCGATACCTTTCCGGTACCAATTCGCGCCGCAGCAGAAAAGCGTTAGTTTGGAAGCCAACTTTTCCACCCGCGCGGCGATCATCCGCTCGACTTCCGCAGGGTCAGGATTATTCGGCAAGTTGCTGCCCAGGGGTACAATATGGACCTTGGCCGGGTCTATGCCGTAATCTTGGATCGCGCTGTCGGCCGCCCACTGAGAGCTGAAAAGGAGCAGGGAGCAATTGGCCAACGCGCGACGTTCGGCGTCGTGGCCATTGCGGATCGTCCGCGCCGAGAGGTTGCTGAATGTCGGGTAGTAATCGAGCAGGTTGGCGAAGGTGCAGTCGGTCCACATCACCATCGGGATATGCGTTCTGGCGTAAGTCAGCGGTAGCCCGCCCGGCGAAACGATGACGTCGGCTGTGCTGCCGCCAAGTCTTTGCGTGACCTGCGCGCCGTAATAGCGCAGGAATCCCGGATCCCGATGAGGATGGTCGCGCTTGCGTAAGATCTTGTCGTTCACCAGGTGACGGACGATGTTGATCGGGTTGAGTTGCTTCTTGAGAGGCCCTATGTACTCGATCTCTCCCCCAGCTTCCTTCAGGCAAGCGCCGATGGTGAAACCGGTCCCGGACCATGTCAGGACATCTCGCGCATCGAAATGCGTCACGTAGGCAATTTTCATAGCGATCCGAATTCTTCGTCCCTTATTGGTTTCTTCCACGTTTCAAGCATTGGCAATGTCAATGACTTACTGCCTGTGGTCTTGTTGCGGAGAAAATTTCCGGCTATTCTCTACCTTTCGGAGATCTAATTTTTGGCGTGTCCTAACGAGGACGTTGCTGTAACCATTCTTGTCCAGATTGCGAAGAACAGCGCTCCCGCCCAGTCCTCGATGACGGGGCGACGTAGGTGGATTCAAAAGACAAGTGATGTTGCTTTGCCACAAGGGTTTCTTCTCTTCAGATTTACTTCTCCCACGCGCGAACCCACTGGACCTGCATGGTAGGAGGCGTTACTCTCGATGGTGAGCCATTTACTCCACCGGGGCCAATACCGAGTATTAGTTGCACTGGTTGCCAACTAGATGCGTAGGGCGGAAGAGTAACGATTGGCACGTTGTCCACATACCAGGTCAATGCCTTCCGTGTCCAAAGAAGACCGTAAGTGTGCCATTGCCCAATAACAGAACCACCACTGGGCATCGGGTAACAGTCGGGATTATTCTGTTGGTCTTGCACTCCACCGCTGCTCGACGAATTGCCGTGCAGCGTACACCACACCTTGTTGGGGTATCCCCAATCGGACTCCATGATGTCAATCTCATTCGTCCATGTCTTGGGATCTGATGCTATCACCGGATTTCCCAAGGGGCGCGCCGCAGCGTACAGCCAGAATGCCGACCAATCGTTAGCTAAAATACGTGCTTCAAAGTACCCACCTGTGAAATATGTTCCTCCGGAATAATCATGGTATTGCGTGCAGAGGTTAATACCGCTTCCCGTCCCAGTGAGAGTCAAAACACCATTTTTGACCTCAAAATCGCTTGACGGAGGTATAGGTTCATGCCAGAGGCCTGCATTCCATTTGTGACCGTTCGTGCCGTAGCCGATATCCGGAGGCTCTTTAAACTCTTCGTCGAAGCTAAGCCTCTTGAATCCGGCAGCTGCAGCTTGCGGCGGAGGTGTAAAACCTTCGACTGGGTCAGGTGCCGGGCGATGATGTTCTGCCATCACGTACGGTGTACATGCCAGTAAACCAGCCAACAGGATCGCAACTATCTTCTTCATTTCGTGAGTGCCTCTCTCTCATTTATTGGGTGCTGTAGCTCCGATGGCGCCTGGTTCCTGAGACGGCGTTTGGAGCAATCGAATACTGCCAACATGAAAATAACAGAGTATGAGTTGCCAAAGCTGAGTGCCCGGGACTCAAACATCCCGTAGAGAAGGTAGGTCAAGATAATCGTAGCCAGCAGTCGATATACCGGCGAGCAATGAGATTCGCGCTTGAAGATATAACCGATCGCTGGGCTAATAATGAGCAGGTAACTTGCTAATCCAGCCAGCCCCGCATCCGCGAGCATTCCGAGGTAAGCGTTGTGAGCCCACAGTTGCTCCGGCATGAACATCTGATGGCCTTTGAAACCGACGCCGAAGATAGGGTTCGTCAACCAGAGGTTCACGGCGGCAGCCCATAGCTGGCCGCGTCCCGATGCGTCGCTACCAATGCCGCGATACTTATCGTTGAGCATCAAGAGGCCTTCGAAGAACTGTCCGATTGATTCGATCACCGGAACCGCAGCGAGGCTTAATGCCGCACAAAGGGCCAAGCTCCCGAAAAAGGCTAGGAGCAGATAGGCGAAGAACTTCTTGTTGAATCGATTTCGCGAGATCCAGGAGATGGCTGCAATTACAAGCGAGATTGCCGCGGCCAGTAACGAGTCTCGCGATTGGAGCACCACCATTGAGTAGAGCGGCAGAGCGGATAGCGCAGCGGCCCAGATGATCGATCTAACACAAAGGGCGCCGATTAAGGCGAGCATGGCCATCATCGCAACATAGTTTGAGGTCTCCGGCGGCTCAACGCGTCCCCAGACGACGGGCGCCGTAACGAGAACGATCGGCAACAGGAGATTAACGAGAATAGAGATGACGATCAGCGTCTTTCGAACATCAAGATCGATTCTCGTCGTGATGACATACAATGAGAAGAAAAGCAGCAGTGAACCCGAGATGTTACCTGCCACGAAGACCAAATCGTAACGTTGCGTGTTGCAGAGATAACTTGCCAGGATGCTGAGATTCAGCAGGAAAACACCGAGTGCAACCAGCGGGGATACAATGGCTATAACGGGTTTCTTGTAAGTCAGAAAAATCAATGCTACCGCTCCAGCGATTAGCGGCAAAAAGAGTGGAACGGCACTGTCTCCGCCGCGGGCTAACGCGTGCGTAATGGGAAAGGAAGAAAACGCCCAAATCGCCACGACAATTTCGTTTAGACTGATCCTGCTGTTAGTCATTTTGCAGTCTCCGCCGAGCGGCCGTTGAAAAGGGCGCCAAGCACGGAACCCGCCAAGGTTCTCGCGTTAGGAAGAAGATCGTGAGCGATGTAGAGGTAGACTGCAGCAATCACGAGCGTCCACAGAGACAAAAGGGCCAGTGTGCATGCGATAGCCGACGTCGTTGACTGGTGCAGGAAATCAAGTGGCCCAAAGCGCACGAGGAGCCACAACCCGGCGCTCAAAAAGGCGCTCGCGAGTGCAGCCAGGGAGCCGCGGACGCCTGGCGAGGTCGGCGTGCCCGCGGTTCGCAGCATGAAGGAAAATGAAATCATAACGTCAGCCACTAGGATCAGCACCAGCCAAAGCAGCACGGATTTCGTTAACAGAGTGATGGCAGCAAAGATCACTAAAGAGATAATGTAAAGGTACTGCCGCCTAGCGATCTCGCGCACCTTTCCGCAGCGTCGCATCAAGGCTTGCACGATTTCATAGACGTAGAAGGGACTGGCAAGGCCAAAAGTGATGGCAATCGCCTGGTATAAAGTGCCGTCCGACCTAACAAGCCAAAAAGATGCTAGACGGAAATTGTCGGCGATAACAATGCAGGTGAGTACGGAAGCAAAGAACGCCATGAACAGTACACACAGTGTGAGCCGAACTTCCGCCACGCTCATGTTGTGCGGCTGTCTCAAGGACAAGTATTGAACCGAGGCATAGCGCGACAACTGCTGAATCGTTTGGCGGGCTGCCCCGAACACCGAACGCAACGCGACATAGGTTATGACGGCTACCGGCTGCGCCACGGCAGACAGTACCAACACAGGGACACTGTTGCGCACCCAGTTTGAAGCTGGGTCGGCCATGGTGTGTAGCGCGATCGCGAGCGTCCGCAACGAGAGGCGCGGCGGCATTGGCTCCAAGAGGCGCAAGAGCCCGATGCGGCGGCAGAGCTTGCTCTGGTACGCGATGGCGAAGATTCCGGTGAAGCACCAGATCCAGGCTAAGGTGTCTGGTGGCGAATGGAAGAAGATGAGGGCGCCTATCGCCAGGCAGAATCGCGCCGCTGCTAGAAACAGATAACCGGCTTCCGCTTCGCGGTAGAGCTCCAGGGAATCCAAGTACATTATTCTGGCGCACAGGATGGTTTCGAGGGCGACTCCTATTGTCAGGGCAGCGCGCCACAAGGGGTAAGACGTTTTCGCGTAAAGGCAGTTGTAGAGCAGATCCAGGGCGATCAGCGTAATGGTGGCCACGCAAATAAGGATCCTGATCCAGGCCCACAGGTGTTGGAACTCGGTCTTGGCCCGCTCGTCGGCAGGATTGTGCGCGTAACGCATCAATTCCAAATGGCCAGCGGTGCGCAATCCTAAATCCGAGACGCTAATAATAGATGCAAGTGCGAACGTCGCGCACCAATAAGCCGTGCTGGCCTGGCCCCAAATGCGGATCTGGATGGGAAGCAGCACGATCTGATTCAGGGCCAATACCCCTTGAGTCAGGATCGTTAGTGAGAAAAACTGGAAGAACTTCCGCATGGCTTTTTAGATTTGGGCGATGGACGCCGTCTCGGCGATCCGCGCAAGCTTTGTTCCGAGGTGCGACCAAGAGAGTCCTTGAGCGAAGTCCAGGGTTTCGCGCAGTTCCTGTGGCGGAGAACGATGCTGCTGTGCAGAACGAATATCCCATTCAGGATATTCGTTTTGCGCGATGCGTTTCCACTCCTCCGGTTCGTCGCTGACGTGAACGAGTGGCGGCAGCGTTGGCAAGCCGGTAGCACCGGCTCGGGTCGTGATGACGGGGACGCCGTGTCCGCAGGCCTCTACCAGCTTGAGTTTGCTTCCCATACCGTACGCAAAGGGCGCAAGCGCATAATGCGCCGCAGCGTAGAGCGCTTTCAACTCAGCGTCAGACACATTGGGATGAAGCTCCCATCCGTGCGCAGCACACAGCGCCGTGATCGCTGACGATGGATTTGATCCTGCTACGCGCAGGTGAGCGATTCCGCGCAACGATGGCCAGAACACTCTGCTCAAGTGATGGAGTGCATCCTGATTTTGCTTGACCGAGAGACTCCCGACAAAGAGCAATTGTTTCTTCCCCGGCGCTGTATAGTCCGGTGCGGTGTCTCTCGGAGCCAACCGGCAGCCATTCTCGACTACCACGTGATTGAGGTCGGGGCGAAGAGCCTCGTAGGCTACCAGATCCGACTGGCTTACGTGCACGAGAGTTGCTCCTTTCGGCAGAGCGCGTAGAGCGCTAAGCGAGGTTCGTATTGCGCGGCGGCAGAGGAGGCGACGGAGCGGGTTGCGAGTAGCGTTGCCCAAAGCGGCAAACATCCCCGGATCGTAATTATGAGTATCCACCAGTAGACGCAGCTGCTGTCCGCGCCAGGCATCAATTAAGGGAACGCTGTATAGGAAATGGATGACTACCGCTTCATAGTCTTTTATGCGGAGCTGGGCGACTGCGTGGCGGAAACTGGGTCTTAGCATTCTACGCTGCCAGTAATCTTGCCCGGCGAGCAAAGCTGATAGCGCAGTGACGACCTTCCCACCATCACGCC
>Ga0307478_10004284_pt1 | contig 10217 bp, 8 predicted proteins | sample atmos_gasesECM4C_2_FD_203713 | JGI IMG/M metagenome (GOLD analysis project Ga0307478, IMG submission 203713) | Hardwood forest soil microbial communities from Morgan-Monroe State Forest, Indiana, United States - atmos_gasesECM4C_05 | ecosystem: Environmental > Terrestrial > Soil > Temperate...
TCCGTTGTTCGAAAAGACAACCGCGTCGCCGACCATGCAATCATGACCGATGTGACTGTATGCGAGAAAATTTCCGCGGTGACCGATCCGAGTCTTGCCGGCAGCGGTGGTGCTGCGGTTCACCGTTACGAATTCGCGGAATGTATTTTCATCCCCGATTTCCAGATAGGTCGGCTCGCTCTGATATTTCAGGTCCTGAGTTTGCTGGCCGATCGAGCAATAAGCGTAAAACTTGTTCCGCGCTCCCGCCTTCATCGGACCAGACAACGTGACGTGGTGCTGGAGCCAGCACTCCGCGCCGAGAACGACGCCGGCCGCCACGATGCAGTAAGGGCCGATGACAGTTCCGGCACCGACTTCCGCCTGCCCATCGACGATCGCGGTCGGATGGATCTGCGCTTCGCTCATTGCTCCAGGAGCCTCAACATCAGATCGCATTCCGACACAATCGAATCGTTCACGGAACAACTGCACTTCAATTTCGCGAGTTGTTTCCCGCGCGTCTTTGTCAGCTCGGCGGAAATAATCAGCGTGTCGCCGGGGAAAACCGGTTTCCGGAATTTCACTTCATCAGCGCTGACGAAATAACCGAGTCGTCCACTGCCGCTCTCGGTCAGTTTCAGCATCAGAATGCTCGCGACCTGGGCCATCGCTTCGACCTGCAGGACGCCGGGCATGACAGGGTGGCCAGGGAAATGACCCTCGAAAAATGGTTCGTTGATCGAGACTGATTTCAAGCCGATGCACTTCGTTTCTCCCACGAAGCGCAGGACCCGATCCACCATGAGGAACGGGTAACGGTGCGGCAAGATTTTCATGATCCCATTGATATCGAGGCTGCCTTCGCCAGCCGAGAAAGTCTGCGGATCGACAATCGGCCCGAACCGGACGAACTCGCGGGCCAATGCGCGGACGAGCTCGGCGTTCGCGCCGTGGCCGGGTTTGACCGCGATGACGTGGCCGCGCAGGCGTTGCCCGAAGAGCGCGAGGTCGCCGATGATATCGAGAATTTTGTGCCGCACGAATTCGTCGGGGAAGCGGAGCGGCTCCTTGCTCAACACGGCCTCACCGCGGATGACGATCGCATTTTCGAGGCTGCCGCCCTTGATCAGGTTCTTGTCCATCAACTGCTGGACGTCGTCGTAAAAAACAAAGGTGCGGGCCGGCGCGATCTCGCGCTCATAAATCGCAGGCGTGATTTCCGTGGAGAGAAACTGGGTGAACTGTCCGTCCGGTCCGGCCTGGGTGCAGGAAATGCGAAACTTTGGATCGGGCAAGACCACAAGGAGTGAGCCGCTCTTGGTTTCGACATGGATCGGCTCGCGCACGTCGAACACGCGGCGCGGCGTTTCCTGCGCGGCGATCCCCGCTTTCTTGATCAGCTCGACGTAAGGCCGCGCGCTGCCGTCGCCGATCGGCGGCTCGTTTGAATCCATTTCGACGATAGCGTTGTCTACGCCCATCGCGGCGAGGGACGACAGGATGTGCTCGACCGTATGCACGCGCACCGAGCCTTCCCCGATGGTGGTGGCGCGCTCGACCGTCTTCAGGTTCGCGATCGTCGCGTCGATGGTCGGCTCGTCCTGGAGATCCCGGCGCTTGAACTTGATGCCGGAATCGACCGGTGCCGGCTGCAGCTTGAGTGTGACCTTTTCGCCGGTGTGCAAAGACATGCCGCTGACACTCGCGCTGCGGGCGAGAGTTTGCTGAGGCTCGGAAGACATAAGGTGTTAACTAAACAAAGATTGTGGGCGGTGACTAGAAAGGTTTCGGGAGCGCGCCACTCGGCCGATGGCGGTGTGGATCCAACTATTGGTGTTCGAAATCCAGATGCGCCCAGTCGATCTCGACGCGTTGCTTTCGCGCGAAACGATCGTGAAAAAAAAGCTCTTTGTGCCGGCAACCATGTTCGTGCACGAGCCGCGTCACTTTCACGTCGAAGCAGCAATACTCCGCGATCTCGAGAACGCGGCCTTCGCGCCACCAGCGGATCGCGTCCAGTCCCGCCGCCGTTTTTTGAATCCCGAGCGTCGCTTGGGCGATGGCGTCCAACCCGAGCCGATGCCCGAGCCGCTTCTCCATGTCCGCCATCAGATCGGCGGTCCGAAGCTCGGCGACGAGATCGAGGATCGTGTAACCCATCAGCACCTGGTAATCGAAGTTCAGGATGTTGAAGCCGACGACTAGATCAGCGCGGCGCAGTCGCTCCACCAGCCGGTTCACCTGCGCTTCGCCGAACACTTCGTAGCGCCCCGTCGCAGTGCTGAAGATCACGCCGACCGACATCCGCATGTCGCCCTTGCGCGCCCAACCGCCGGCGTCGTTCGCGGTTCGCTGCGTTTCGAGGTCGAAATAAACGATGTCCCGCGGCATCGGCAAATCTGAACCAAGCGCGCGCGTCATTTCAATTCAAAACCGCCGCAATCGAAACTCATCATCTGGTCCACGCCGGTGACACGGAACTGTTCGACGACCGCGCCGTCATCCTGAAAAATATCGAGCGTGTTGCCGCCGTGGAGGTCAAGCAGGGCGCGGCGCAGCTCCTGAGTTTCGCTGATGGTGCAGAGCGGCAGGCCATCCGCCGCCGTGAGGAAACTTCCGTCGGCGTCGAACCCGACCATTATCTCGACCGCCACGCGGTCGTCGTTGAGCAAAGGATTTGCCTGGAGTTTTAGTTTCACTTTTTCTGGCGGTCCTCCGCCGGCGGATGATGCGACGGGTTTGCCCTCCACGACCGCGAAATCCTTGTGCGTGGCGATCGATTTCTCGAAATCGACTTTCCATTCGGAGACCGCTTTTTCGGCGCCTTCGGTCTTCGTCGAGGCCAGGCTCAGGGCGCGGACTCGTTGCCGGGCGCTGTCCTCTTCGAGCAGATAAATCTTATCCTCCGCCATTGAGGCGGCGATGGCTCGTGGCTTCGGATCGCTTGCGGACACGGGAAGGCGCCGAAGGAAGTCTCCATTCGACGAGAACTGCTTCACCTCGACGCTGCTCGATCCTTTCTCGGTCCGATCGATCACCCAACGGCTGCCTTCGCGTCCAGCGACCGTCATGATCGGATCGATGTCATGGGCGCCAGCGGAAGAAGACGGCGTCGCGGATGGCGTTGGATCCGCATCGGTATCTTTCAACTTTACGGTCTTGTCGGCCACATCATAAATCACGTGGCCCGCGGAGGACGGCACGAGATCGACCGCGAGTAATAGATTCTCGTCGTGCATGGCCAACGATCGAATGCGTGAAAAACGCGGAGCCTCCGCCGAGCTGATCCAATCGTTGAAGAAAAATCCGACTCCTTCGATCTTGAGATCGCCGACGACAAAACCGTGCGCGCTGTATTTTCCCGGCGGCACATTCTCGCCGGCATCGTCCTTCCCATCCCACGTCGTCGAAAGCGCGTCGTTGCCGATCGTGAATTCGTTGATGTCCGCTTCGCGAAAAAGAACGCGAACGAGTTTTCCCTTCGCATCGTAAACGCCGAGGCTGATCGTTCCATCGAGCGGCGGCGGCACGAAGCTGATCCGGATGTTTCGTGGCGTGGCGGTCGGAGTCGGCGCGGGCGATTCCTGTGCGGCAACGCTTCCGAGCAGAGCGATCACGAGCAGCGCCGATCCCATTATTCTTGTCATTCCGAGGTCAAACATAGCGCCGCCAATCGATATCGGGAAAAATGTTGTCGCGCCGTTCGCAGTTCGCCAACAAGCCTTCGTCCACGCCGCCGCCGATGAAGTCATCGTGGAGCCGATTGAACCGCAGCAAATGATCGGTGACGCGCTTCGTCGCGTAATGTTTCGCGGTGCCGGTCTTTATCAGGAACGCCCAGTCGCTCGATTGGGCGAGGAGTAATTCGCGCGCCATCTGTTTCAAGACGCGATCCGCTAACGGCCGATCGTCTTGGGCCGATGTCCGCGAGATTTTCGTCATGCGCTCCGCGGCCGAGTAAAGATGCGGATAGATCCAGGAGTTGGTCTTATCAAGCCAGACGCCCAGATGTCCGTTCTCACCCCAGCTCGAGGCGGCGGGGGAAACGGTCTGTTGAGTCGGATGGCTCGCGAGAAATTCGGTGGGGGTCGTGAGCTGAAAATCCTCGTGGCCGTACTCAGCTTTACTGGTGAGGCGCAGGTTCTGTTGGCCATGGGCCGCCTTTCGAATGAAGGCCTCGAGGAATTGCGGGCCTTCGAACCACCAATGGCCGAATAACTCCGCGTCGAACGGCGCCACCACGATCGGATCGAAATCGAGCGCGCGAAGCTCGTTAAGCTGCTGGCGCCGCACTTCGAGGAAATGCGAGGCGTGTGCCTCCGCGACCTGTGTCGCCGCGCCCGGATCGTAGAGTTCCTTCTCGCCATGGCGGTCGGTGATTCGGTGATATTTTATCCCGGTAAATTTTCGCAAGCCGTCAGTCGCTCCGGGCCAAAGATGTTCTGTCGGCCGCTCGAACCCGATGTCGCGATAAAACTCCCGGTAAGCGGGATCGCCCGGATAACCTTCGGCCGCGCTCCAGACTTGCCGGCTCGAATCGCGATCGCGCGCGAATGCGGCCGGTCCGGCCGGCGAATGGCAGGGCGCATAGATCGCGCGTCGCGGGCGCGGTTGCCCGAACATCAGGCCGTGAGCATCGACGATGAACCAGCGCAGGGTCGCTTCCCGGATCACGTTCTCGAGCCCGGGATAATAGGCACACTCGGGCAACCAGAACCCGACGGGATCGGCTTGGAACGTGGCGCGGTACGAATCGCAGCCGATGAGAATCTGAGCGCGCACCGCTTCGGGCGATTGTTGGAACAGGGGGAGCAATCCGTGCGTCGCGGCGGACGCCATGATTTCCAGACAACCGTCGTCGCGCAGCCGGCGAAAGACGCCGAGCAAATCGCCGTTCCATTGAAAGAAACGGTCCCGGCTTTCCAGAAAATGGCGGTGATAGAATTCCACGAGTCCGCGCAGCTTCTCGTGGTCGCGATTACGGATGGCCTCGCGCTCCGCCAGCGCGATCGATCGATCCAGGTGACGCAGGAAGCGCTCGCGCAACAGTTGGTCCTGCAACATCGCGCAGAGCGTCGGCGTGACCGTCATCGTCAGCTTGAACGGCACATCGTCGCGGACCAGCCGTTCCATCATTCCGAGCAGCGGGAGGTAACTTTCGGTTATCGCTTCGAAGAACCAGTCTTCCTCGAGAAACTCGTCATGCTCCGGATGCCGGACGAACGGCAGGTGCGCGTGAAGGACGAGCGCGAGGTAACCGGTGGACATTGCAGATTTCAGAATGACGATTGCAGATTGTGGAAGGACGCCGCCGTCGCCCAATCCTAAATCTTAAATCTGAAATCTTAAAATTCGCTTACAGCGTGCGGCAAAAGTCCTGGAACCGATCCAGGCCTTTTTTGATCACGTCGATGCTGGTCGCGTAACTGAGGCGGACGGTGCGATCGTCGCCGAACGCAGCGCCGGGAACGACCGCGACATTCGCCTTGCTCAGCAAACGATCGGCGAAATTCTGCGAGCTGAGCCCGAGCTGGCTGATGTTCACCAGGATGTAAAACGCGCCCTGCGGTTTCACCGCGGTGATGTTCGGGATCTTCGTGATGCGATCAAACATGTAGTCGCGCCGCATGCTGAATTCGTCCCGCATATCGGCGAGCGGCTGCTGGTCGCCCTTGAGCGCCGCAAGCGCGCCCTTCTGCGCGAACGAGCAGGGATGCGAGGTGCTGTGGCTCTGGATATTATCGACCGCTTTCGCGACCGCTTCCGGCGCGGCCAGATAACCGAGGCGCCAGCCCGTCATCGCGTAGGCTTTGCTGAAACCGTTGACCGTGATGGTGAGGCCGTAGGCTTCGGGTGAAAGCGACGCGATGCTGACGTGCTTCGTCTCGTCGTAAACCAGTTTCTCGTAAATTTCGTCGGAGAGAATGTAGATATCTTCTTCGGCGGCGACTTCGACGATTCCTTCGAGCTCCTCGCGCGTGTAAACGGAGCCGGTCGGATTCCCCGGGCTGTTGAGGATCACCATCTTCGTGCGAGGCGTCATCGCGTTTTCAAAATCGCTCGCGCGCATTTTCCAGCCGTTGCGCTCCGTCGTCTGCACAATCACGGGCTCGGCGCCGGCCAGTCGCACCATGTCGGGATAGCTGACCCAGTAGGGCGATGGGATCAGCACCTCGTCGCCCGGCTGGCAGGTCGCGAGGATCGCGTTGTAACAGGAATGCTTCGCGCCGCTGCTCACCACGATCTGGTTCGCTTTATAGGTGATCTGGTTATCGGCCTCGAGTTTCTCCGCGATCGCCTGACGCAATTCCGGCAGCCCCGCGCTCGGCGTGTATTTGGTGAAACCGGCTTCCAGCGCCGCGATCGCCGCCTGCTTAATATGCTCCGGCGTATCGAAATCCGGCTCGCCGGCCCCGAAGCCGCAGACATCGATGCCTTCGGCTTTCATCGCCTTCGCCTTGCTGTCGATGGAAAGAGTGAGGGAAGGAGATAATTGGGCGGCGCGGGCTGAGATGTCCATGGCTGTCAAAGTCGGGTTGAGGGTGTTCAAAATCGGGAGCGCAAGCTATGGGCGCGCATAGAAACTTTCAATCAAAGGTTTGAAGTTATTCTCATCCACCTGCACGATCGCCATCTCGCGTTTCGCGTTTTCGGCGGAATCGGAGGCGTGCGCGGCGTTGATCATGATGGTCTGCCCAAATTCCTTGCGGATCGATCCGGGGGGCGCTTTCGCGGGATCGGTCGGGCCAAGGACGTCACGGATCTTTCGCACCGCGTCGTCGCCCTGGTAGACAATGGCGATGCATTTCTCGGAACCGGGCGCGTTTCGCTGGTCGCCTTTGACGGCGCTCGGGCGTCCGCCGGCCATGAACTCGACGATGTCTTCCCAGGCGTTGCGGCCTTTTTGCGCGCCGAGTTTTTCTTCGAGCACCGGCAACACCGGCCCGTAGAATTCTTCCGCCTGGGCCACACTCATCCGGTGCACTTTGAACCCGATGATGAACAACCCCGTTTGCGAAAACACTTCGATCACGCCGCCCGGCCGCTGGTTCGGGAATTTGAAGTTGTCCGGCTTGATGAGCACCAGCGACTTCTCCACCTTCGCTTCCTTCGGAAACTCGATGACGTGATCGAGAATTCCGCCATCGCCATCGGAAAATTCCGCCCAAAGCTTCAGGTCCCGCTCGACCGCTTTCGGATCGAACGCTGCCAGCGCCGCCGGCTCGAAATAAATGACTTTCCCGGATTCGTCCGTGATGTAATCGCCAAACGTATCGCGGATCGTTTCGCCGCTGGTCCGTTCGTGGACAATGTGGCCGATGGTGCGGTGGATTTTTTCGACGGCATCTTCTCCGCGGAAAACCAGGAACAAGGCGCGCGGCTTTTGCCCGGTCACCTTGCCAGTAAAATTCTTCAGGACGTAATCGCGAATCAACTCCTGCGTCGCGCGATGCCGCGCGTCGCTTTCCGTCACGATCGTCTCGGCATAACGCTTCGTTAGCTCCGCACTCGGGGCGAACATCCGTGAGGTCACCAGATCGAGCCCGGTCCGCGAAATCAGCCGGGCGATGATGCCGCCGGTGCGCGATTTGCGCATCGAATACGGCGTCACAATGACATAGGAAAGCTGTTCGTTCGGCATGCGGTTTACCCAGCGCGGCTTCGAAAGATCAACCGCGTGGATGCAGGAAATCGAGACCGCGAACGGGTCGAAGAAAATGCTTTGGGCGCTGCCCTGCGTCAACTTCTTTTCGGGACGCGAGATGCCAGCAGCGCGATCCATTTTCCCCGCCGCCTGGTCTCGTGCACCGCATATCCGTTTCGGCGCAGAGACGCGGCGAGAGTTCGCTCCTGCGAACGCAAAACTCCGGACAGAATTACATGGCCATTACTTGCGAGCGACCGCGTCCAAGCCGGCAAGGCCGCGATCAAAATTTCGCTGTAGAGATTCGCGGCGATGAAGTCGAATTTGCCCGGGAACGTCCGCTTCAGAACATCGCCCGTGTGAAACTCGATGTTGTGGACTCCGTTCGCAGCGGCGTTCCGGCGGGCGATGGAGCAGGCCATGGGATCGTTATCGAGCGCGATGATTCGATTCGCCCCGAAACAACTACCGGCGATCGCCAGGATGCCGCTGCCGGTTCCGGCATCGAGCATGGACCAGCCCGCGGTCCGTTTGCGCGTCACCCGTTCGAGCATTCGCAGGCACATCGCCGTCGTGGCGTGTTCGCCCGTGCCGAAGGCGGCTTCGGCTGGAATCACAATCGTTCGCGCTGCTTTCGCTGGCGGCAGTCGCGTCCGGCTCACGATTAGCCGCGAGCCGATCCGCAGCGGTTTCGTTCGCGTTCGTTTCGCGAGTTGTTCCAGCCAGTCCGCCCGCAATTTTTCGATTGCGCCGCCAAACTCGCGCCGAACCTGGACCGCTTCGTTCCGTGTGTGGCAGGAAACTTCCACCAACCTCCGTGCTTTTCCCGGCTGCTCGATGATCGCAAGCGCGCGGCCGAATCGGCGCGACAAATCCTCGTTTTGCCCTCGCAACCAATCGGCCGTTGCACGTTTTCGCCAGATATACATCGGATTGCTTCAGTATATCGTCGGAGGACAACCATGAGCGACTTCGGTTTCATCCATCGTTTTAGCCCCGCGACGCAGAGCCCTCCTGCGCGTGTTCTCTTGCTTCTGCACGGAACGGGCGGCGACGAAGACGACATGATCCCGCTCGGTCGCGATCTCGATCCCTCGGCGGCTCTGCTCAGTCTGCGCGGGAACGTTTTGGAGAACGGCATGCCGCGATTTTTCCGGCGGCTGGCTGAGGGCGTATTCGATGAAGAAGATGTCGTTCGCCGCGCGAACGAGCTCGCCGATTTCATTCCCAGAGTCGGCGCGAAATATGAGTTCGATCCAACAAGGCTTGTCGCGGTCGGTTATTCCAACGGCGCAAACATTGCGGCTGCCGTCCTTCTCTTGCGTCCGGGCGTAATCAAATCAGCGATCCTCCTGCGCGCGATGGTGCCGCTAACGCCAGGGGCGACGCCCGACCTCGCTGGCACACGCGTCATCATCTGCTCCGGAACGCGCGACCCGATTATCCCAGTCGAAAATGCCGAACATCTGGCTGCCATGCTTCGTGAAGGCGGCACCGATGTGACATTGCGAATGGAGGAAGCCGGACATCAATTGGCCTTCGACGAAATCACGGCGGCAAGAAATTGGCTGCGCGAACCGTCGCGGGAATAGAATCCGGTATAAGGTAATGGCGCCATGCTAATCGTAATGAAATCGGGCGCCGCGGATCAGGAGATCGCGGCTGTCGTCAAGGTGATCGAGCACCTCGGTTATCGTCCGCACGTTATGCCGGGGGCCACGCGCACGGCCATTGGCATTACTGGTAATCAAGGCGCGGTCGATCCGGCCCGGTTCGAAAACATGGCTGGTGTGGCGGAGGCGATTCGCGTCAGCAAGCCATACAAATTAATCACGCTCGATCTGCGTCCGGACAAGACGGTTGTGCGGGTGGGGGACGCGACCATCGGCGGCGACGAGCTGGCCGTGATCGCGGGCCCGTGTGCGATCGAGAGCCGGGCCCAGGCGTTTGCGGTGGCCGCGACTGTGCAGCGGAGCGGCGCGCGATTTTTCCGTGGAGGCGCCTTCAAGCCGCGCAGCTCGCCCTACGAGTTTCCCGGTCTGGGCGAAGAAGGCCTCAAGATCCTGGCGGAAGTCCGGGAGCAGTTCGGATTGAAGATCGTGACGGAAGCGCTCGACGTCGCCGGCGTAGACCTGGTCGAACAATACGGCGACGTCATTCAGATTGGCGCGCGCAACATGCAGAACTTTTCGCTGCTGCGTCGGGCCGGCCGTTCGAAACTGCCCGTCCTTTTGAAACGGGGCATGGCCGCGACGCTCGATGAATGGCTGCTCGCGGCCGAGTACGTTATGTCGGAAGGAAATTATCAGGTGATCTTGTGCGAGCGCGGGGTGCGGACATTCGCGCTGCACACGCGCAACACGCTCGATTTGGCGGCAGTGCCGGCGGTGCGGCGCATCTCGCATTTGCCGGTCGTGATCGATGCGTCGCATGCCGCGGGGAAAAACTACATGGTGGCGCCGCTGGCTCGCGCTGGTGTGGCGGCGGGTGCGGATGGAGTGCTTGTCGAAGTGCACAACGATCCGAAGGTCGCGCTCTGCGATGCCGCTCAGGCGCTCACGCTCGAAGAATACGAAGAAATGCTGGGGCA
>Ga0307478_10004285_pt1 | contig 10216 bp, 11 predicted proteins | sample atmos_gasesECM4C_2_FD_203713 | JGI IMG/M metagenome (GOLD analysis project Ga0307478, IMG submission 203713) | Hardwood forest soil microbial communities from Morgan-Monroe State Forest, Indiana, United States - atmos_gasesECM4C_05 | ecosystem: Environmental > Terrestrial > Soil > Temperate...
TAGTTTCGATGTCTGTCATGATTGCCATGCGTCAGCCCCATGAATTCGCCATCCACATGGGGGCCGGGCTCAATAACGGCCTCACCTTGAAAGAAATCGAGGAAGTTCTCATCCAGGCGCTGCCATATGTTGGCTATCCTGCCATCGCAACAGCACTGGCTGCTGCTGCCGAGGTTATCAAGGAGCGTGGTCTCGACGTCGACAAGAACTACGCTGGCCACCGCGGCCTGCTTTGACACTAAACGGCATCCGCACTGCCGGTGTTGAACGACGCTTGACTGTGCACCCCGAAGCTCTCTTCTCGTGAACCACGATAGGTACCGATAAGTCGGCTTCTCGTCATCAATCGCACAACTGAACCGTTGTCGTTGAACAGGGGCAGCGCCTTCTGCACCGTGAAGAGCGTGCCGCGCACGTTCAGGTCGAAGGTTTTGTCGAAATGTTCTTCGGTTACTTCTTCAAGCTTGGCCGACTCGCCATGTCCGGCGCTGACGAAAAGAATATCGATCTTGCCCTTCTCGCGCTTCACCGTGTCGTAGAGGCGGTCGAGGTCGGCTAGGTTACTGGCGTCGCCCTTCGGCATCTCGTCAGGAAATCAAACACTGAAGAGGCGCGTGTTTTCTCGGGACCTGTCAGCAATTCTTGTATTCATCGATTTTGAAGGAGAACGCCATGAACCCTCGCCCACTCTTGCACCTAGAAGGTGCCGCAGTATTGATCGTCAGCCTCCTCTCTTACCATTGGAGCCAGGGCAGTTGGCTTCAATTTGCCTTGCTGTTTCTTCTGCCGGATCTACGAAGAACCGGCTTCAAGCTTGGACCAATCTCGAAGCTCTGGTAAGTTCATCAAATCGGAGTTCCTTGCGAACTTTAGGAGCCACGTGAGTTCCCAGGATTTCGATGGACCTTAGCATCTTGTCATGAGGCAAAGCTGAGACGCCCATCTGGAATGTGATGCGAGAAAGCCCACCAAGAACCTGGTTAATGTAGAGCACTTTCCGTGCAACAGTTTCTGCATCGCCGATCAACAGGGCACCCGTTGGTCCGCGCAGGGCATCGAATTGAGCCCGCGTCGCTGGTGGCCAGCCTCGTTCCTTGCCGATCTCTGTGAAGGTGTGGGCGTACCCCGGATAGAAATCGTCCGCAGCTTCTTTCGTTGTATTGCCCAGAAACCCAATGGCGTGCAGTCCAACCAAGAGCTTCTCTTCGGGATGGCCGGCGCGTCGGCCTGCTTCACGATACAGATCAATGAGCGGTCGGAATCGCTTCGGTTCACCACCGATGATCGCGACCATCAAGGGAAGTCCGAGTGTACCAGCGCGTACAAATGAAGCCGGCGTTCCACCGACTCCGACCCAGATCGGAAGCGGATCTTGGAGAGGACGCGGGTACACGGCCTGTCCCGTGAGCGGAGCGCGGTATTTGCCGCTCCAATGAATGCGGGTGTTGTCGCGAATTTTGAGAAGGAGATCAAGCTTCTCCGCGAAAAGCGAATCGTAGTCGTCCAAATCGAAACCGAAGAGTGGAAAGGCCTCGATAGACGAGCCGCGCCCGGCAACGATTTCGGCACGACCGCTGGATATCAAATCCAGAGTGGCAAACTCTTGAAACACCCGAACCGGATCGGCGGCGCTAAGGACTGTAACGGCACTCGTTAGGCGAATATTCTGAGTTCGCGCGGCAGCCGCGGCGAGAATCACCACTGGGGCTGAATCCACAAACTCGCTGCGATGGTGTTCGCCCACTCCGAAGACATCAAGTCCAATCTTGTCGGCGAGCGCAATTTCTTCGAGTAGATTCTGTGTGCGTTGCACAGGACTTAACGTCAGGCCTGCGGCTGGGTCAGAAATTACTGCTCCGAAGCTATCGATTCCGATTTCCATGGTTACCCCTGATAGCACGCAGACGTTCCACATGCCCAATCACCCGACTACGATTGTGACCACTTGTCTTTAGCTCGCTCAGCTTGAAACCAGTCATCGAGATCTAATCCAGCCCCAAGTCATGAGCCTTGTGTCGCGCCTGCCGAACCTAACGGCAATTGGGCCTTTACTGCGACGCGGTTAGGCCTTCACGAACTCGACATCGAGAGTGATGGTGACCTCGTCGCCAACCAGAATGCCGCCAGTCTCGAGGGCAGCGTTCCAAGTCAATCCGAAATCCTTACGATTGATCTTTGTGGTCGCCGAGACCGCAACTCGGGTGTTGCCCCATGGATCCTTCGCAGGTGGTGTGGGCCCTTCAACAGCAAAGCGGACCTTGTGGGTTACGCCACGAATGGTCAGATCGCCTTCGACCGCTAGTTCTCCATCCCTGACGATGCTGATGCTCTTGGATTTGAAGTGCAGGGTCGGAAACTTCTCCACATCAAAGAAATCGGGACTCTTCAGGTGCGCATCGCGCTGTTCATCGCGGGTATGAATCGAGGCCGCCTCGATCGAGGCTTCGACGCGGGAGTTCGCGAGATCCGATTCATCCAGAAACAAAGCTCCCGACACTTTTGAGAACTGGCCCTTCACATTGGCGATCATCATGTGCTTGACTTTGAACTCCGCCATGGAGTGAGCCGGGTCGATATTCCAGGTAGTGGTTGAGGTTTGTACTGGAGCTGCTGTGGTGGCCATGGTACCCTCCTTATTTATTTCATCGATCTAGTTTATATCGACATCGATATATATGATGTCGAGTATAATCACAGGATTCACATTTTTATGCAAGAACGCAAAAGGCCTCCGGAAGCGCTTCATACCTGGCTCATCATGCTGAAAGCCTGGCAATCGATGTCCCGTTATCTCCTTCCGACATTCCTAGCGGAGGGATTAGGAGAGTCTGACTTTCGGGTCCTCGAAGTGCTGCTACACAAAGGACCGATGCCAGTGAATGCGATTGGCCCAAAGGTTTACCTCAACCCAGGATCAGTAAGCGTCGCGGTGGATCGTCTGTACAAAAAGGGATTTGTCAGCCGCGTAGAGTGCAGCGAAGATCGTAGGGTAAGGACCGTGTCTCTGACTGAAAAAGGGCGGCAAACATTCGTCCCTCTGTTTCGTCGGCATACAGCACTCATCAAACGTGCCTTCCAGGATGTCTCTCCAAAAGAGCTGCAACAACTGGAAGGGGTGCTTAAGAAGATCGGTAAACGCGCTGAAAGTCTTGCCGAGAAGAAAACCAGCTCTCAGTTTGGATGAGTGGATCGAGCACTGATCTGATTTAATCCTGGGAGGACCACGACTGCAAAAGGTAAGGTAAGATTCTGGCAATTCGGAGCTTCGTTCCCAATGGCCGCTTTTCTGATTTTTCTTGTGATTCTAGGCTTGTCAGTTGGCCTGCTAAGCAGCTGGCGTCGAAACCGAAAACTTGTTGCACAAGCTCGTAGCACCACGCAAGTTCAGGTGGATGAGCGAACAAACGAACTCGAAAGAGCCAATGAGGATTTGAAACGAGACCAGGCAGAGTTGCGACGACGATGGCAGTACTTGGCGGAGGCTCAGCGGTTAAGTCATGCGGGAACTTTCGGCTGGAAGGTCCCCAGTGGTGAGCTCGTTTGGTCGGACGAAACCTACAGAATTCTGGGCTTTACACGAGAAACGAATCCTACGCTCGATCTGGTTTTCGACAGAGTTCACCCTGACGACCTGGACCGGGTGCGACAGCTGTCGGATCGTGCCGCGCAGAACGGCATGGACTTGGACGTCGAGCATCGAATTTTACTGCCCGATGGCGTCATCAAGTACGTCCACGGCGTTGCGCATGCCGGAAAAGATAGCTCTGGCAATCTCGAGTACATGGGCGTAGTTACCGACATTACTGAACGCAAACGCGCCGAGGAAGAACGCGAGGCACTGTCCCGGAGCCTTCAAGAAAGCAAAGCAAGACTTGAAGAAGCTCAAAGTGTCGCCCATGTCGGCTATTGGGATTGGGATCTTGAGACGGGCGAGATCATCTGGTCCGACGAGACCTATCGAATATTCGGGTTCAAACCGCAAGAATGCCGTATGGATATTGAAACGGTTCGCGGGTTGGTCCACCCCGATGACCGCGAGGCTCTCTACAGCACAGTAGACGAGGAGGTTGCTGTTGGCGTACATCCGGTTCACCAGCATCGGATCGTCCGTCCAAGTGGAGAAGTGCGTAACGTTCAGTCCATTACCTCGAAGCTCTGGAAGACGACGGCTGTGGGACCGGAGGATGGGATTTCCAGAGAGCACAACAGACTTTTCGGCACCGTCCAAGACATTACGGAATTGAAGCGGGCCAAAGAAGCGAGTCACGCCTTGTCTCGCGATCTACAGGAGAGCAAGGATTGGCTCGAAGAAGCCCAGCGTGTCGCTCACTTGGGCTATTGGGTCTGGGAGCTAGAGACGAATCAGGTGATTTGGTCCGAGGAGACGTACCGCATCTTTGGACTGGTTCCAAAGGGGGACTCCTTCGACGTTGCGCTTGTGGGCGAAATGATGCATCCCGATGACAGGGAAGCTGTATTTATGACGGCTAAAAAGGCGATTGATACTGGGACACGCGCCGACTGTGAGCATCGTCTTTTTCGTCCCGATGGGGAGATGCGGGTAGTTCATAGCTTGGGTGATGTGAGAAAAAATTCACAGGGCCGAATTCAAATGTTCGGTACGACCCAGGACATCACCGACCGGAAACTAGCAGAACAGGCTCTGCGACAAAGCCAGTTTTATCTGAGCGAAGGGGAACGCCTTGCCCACATCGGGAGTTGGGCGTCGACAGATTTGGGCATTCGTTGGTCAGAAGATTTGAATATCTACTGGTCTGACGAGGTCTACAAGATTTTCGGGTTCGATCCCAAAAATGGAACTCCGAGTCTTCAGCAGTTCTTGAGTGCGGTTCATCCCCAGGACCAAGCCTCGTTGACAGCAACAATGAAGAAGCTGCATGAGGAGCACTGCGGCTGCGATGTTACGAACCGGATAATTCGTCCCGATGGCGAGATTCGATACGTCAGGTGCGTCGGCATTCCAGTCGTAGAAGATGGAGTGTTTAAGGGATACCGCGGCACCACGATGGACGTTACCGAGCAGGAGTTACTGACGCAAGAGTTGCGCCGGGAACAGGCATACCTCGCGGAAGCGCAACGACTGACTCACACTGGTAGTTGGGCAGCCAACTTCGTCACCGGGCAGAATTTTCATTTGTCGGACGAAACAGTTCGGATGCATGGCTTCGATCCTAGTGAGGAAGCTATTCCATTCGAACGCTTTTTCAACACCGTTCATACAGAGGACCAACCAGCTGTCAGAGCGGCGCTGGAGAATGCTACTCGCACAGGAACGGATTACGACATCGAATATCGGATTCGCCGTGCCGATGATGGCGAGATCAGATTCTTTCGTTCCTTAGGACATCACCATCCCTCCGGAGAAATGGCTGGCTATGTCGGCACCACGATGGATATAACGGAACAAAAGCATGCCGCACAGGAGCGCGAAAGGTTGCGGCAGATCGAGGCTGATCTGGCGCACATCAACCGGATTAACATGATGGGAGAACTGGCCGCCGCGCTGGCACACGAAATAAAACAGCCCATTTCCGCCTCGATCACAAGCGCGAATGCACTCTTGCGATGGTTGGCTCATGATCCACCAGACCTGGAAAGAGCGCGAGCCGCGGCAACTCGAATTGAGCAGGATGGAAACCGTGCGGCTGATGTTATCAACCGTTTGCGGTCCTTCTACAAGAAAGGCGCGCCGCCTGAACGCGAAATCGTGGACGTCAAAGAGATCATTCAAGAAATGATTGTTCTGCTCAGCGACGAAGCGGTTCGGCACTCCATAACGATCCATTCCGAAATCGACGCAGAGACGCCTAATATCCTGGCTGATCGGGTACAACTTCAACAGGTGTTCATGAACCTGATGCTGAATGCAATCGAGGCTATGAAAGATACGGGAGGCGATTTGACGATTAGATCGGGACTGAATACCGAAGGTCAGCTCCTGATTTCGATCAGCGATACCGGCGTTGGATTGCCGGCAGAGAATACCGAACGAATTTTTGATGCGTTCCATACGACGAAGCCTCAGGGGACAGGCATGGGTTTGGCGATTACCCGCTCGATCATGGAGTCCCACGGAGGGCGAATCTGGGCCACCGCGAATCACGGGGCGGGTGCAACCTTCCATTTCACCCTCCCCGTCGAAGCCGAGGCGCACGCATGAAATCGGCGGCCGGTCCCACCGTGTTCATCATCGACGATGATCGCAGCATGCGTCAGGCGATCCAGGATCTCGTAGAGTCAGTTGGCCTCCGCGCCGAGGCTTTCGCAACGGGTCAGGACTTTCTTAGGAAGCAACCCACAAGTGACCCGAGTTGTTTAGTTCTGGACGTGAGACTGCCTCAGATGAGTGGACTCGACCTCCAGCGTCAATTGGCGGACACCGGCGTGCAAATCCCCATCATCTTTATTACGGCGCATGGCGACATTCCCATGTCTGTCAGGGCATTGAAGTCGGGTGCCGTGGAATTTTTGACGAAACCGTTCCGGGACCAGGATCTGCTGGACGCAATTCAGCAAGCCCTTCAACGTGACAGCGACGCCCGAGAGCAACGGGCCGAAATCCACGATTTGCAAGGGCGCTATCAGTCGTTGTCCGCGCGAGAGCGCGAGGTGATGACTCTCGTGGTCACTGGAATGCTCAACAAGCAGATCGCCTCCGAAGTCGGAGCTAGCGAAGCCACAGTGAAAATCCACCGGGGCCACGTTATGCAGAAGATGCAGGCCGGATCAGCGGTGGAGTTGGTCCGTATGGCCGACAAGCTCAAACTCTCTCCTCGTAAATAGCCTGGCCTGCTTTTTAGTCGCTCCGGTTGTTCCGCCACTCTTTCGTCTCTAATCGACTACCACCTAAGTAGTAGTTGGCGCGACTAAGGCCTGATTGTGCCCGCTAGATAATAGCGCTACTCTTCCGCCTAATGAACATGCGGCAAAATTCACGACTCGTAGCAATCGTTGACGACGACGAGTCAGTTCAGCTTGCGCTGCGAGATTTGATCGAGTCAGACGGCCTGCCCGCGACTTGCTTCGGCTCAGCGGAACAATTCCTGGATTCCGAAGCACGAAACAAGGCCGCGTGCCTGATCGCAGACATTCGCATGCTGGGACTGTCCGGTCTTGAACTGCAAGCAAAGCTGAAGGCCGAGCGATGCCCAATACCGATCATCTTCATCACTGCGCACGGCGACGCTGAGATGCGGATTCATGCCATGCGCGAGGGGGCCGTGGAATTCTTGAGCAAACCGTTCGACGACGCAGTCCTTTTAGAGATCGTTCATGCCGCTCTCGAGCATTAGCTCGGGAGTGCGATGCGCTTTGGGATTCAAATTCGATGACAACGGCTGATCAAGACCGTCGGGCCCGCAGATTCGAGCAAATCGTAGGCGATAGCGCGGCTCTGAAAGTCGTCCTGAAGCAAGCGCAGCGTGTTGCGGCCGTGGATTCCACAGTACTCATCCAGGGAGAAACCGGCACTGGTAAGGAACTCATCGCTCACGCGATCCATAATGCCAGCCCACGAAGCGGCCAAGCTTTAATCAAGCTGAATTGCGCCGCCATTCCTTTTGACTTGCTCGAAAGCGAGCTCTTCGGCCATGAGCGGGGAGCATTTACGGGTGCCGTTTCCCAAAGTATTGGCCGCTTCGAATTGGCTGACAAAGGGACCCTCTTTCTTGACGAAGTCGGGGACATACCACTTTCACTGCAGCCCAAGCTCCTACGTGTCTTGCAGGAACAAGAATTCGAACGTCTCGGGAGTGGTCGAACTCATCGCGTCGATGTCCGCGTCGTCGCGGCAACCCACCGGGACCTCGAACAGATGGTGAAGCGCGACCAGTTTCGTGGCGATCTTTACTATCGCCTGAGCGTATTTCCCATTACGCTGCCGCCCCTGCGGGAGCGACTCGAAGATATCGGGCCTCTGGTGGAGCTTTACGTTGAAGTCTTTTCCCGCCGAATGGGAAAGGACATAACCGGCATTCCAGATGAACTCCTGAACACTTTCAAGTCCTATTCGTGGCCGGGAAACATTCGTGAGCTCCAGAACTTGATCGAACGTGCAGTGGTACTCGCCAACGATGGTATGCTCCCAAATCCTCTACGGCTAACCGGAGCTGCCTCGCTTCTTGGCTCTGCTGCAAGGGAAACGTTCAGGGAGTCGGACCGCATTCGGATTTTAAGAGCATTGGAGAACACGGGATGGCGGGTCGGCGGATCGGACGGGGCCGCCGCAAGATTGGGGTTGAACCGCACGACGCTGATTTCGCGGATGAAGAAGCATGGGATCTTTCGACCTCCAGCGCCGGGGTAAATCCGCCACGATTTGCGGCGGCGAATTGCTGCGGGGAAATTGAAGAATCGGTGTGAATGCCGTCTTTAGGACGTACTGAGATGACGAAGAAAAGCATAGCTGAGCTAGTTGCGTGCCGCGCGAACGAGGTTATTACATGAAACGACGTGGAGACAGTTCAACCAGCACTATCGAAATTGCAGTGGATCACAGTGGCGCAGACACCGTTGTCCGCTTGAAAGGCCGCGTTCACGTGGATTCCTCGCCGGACGTTCGGGATCGCTTGCGGGCCATCCTGTCGAGCGATCCGCTCCCTCACGCGGTCACCGTGGACTTATCTGACGTCACGTCCATTGAAGCCTCCGGGATTGCGACCTTGATCGAGGCTCTCAAAGTGGCAAGGTATCGCGAGATCCGATTCCATTTGCAGGGGCATGGTTCTGTGTTCCAGTTGTTCGAGTCTGCTGGGTTGCTGGCACTGTTCGACAAAAGTTCGGGCGGAAATGGAGCGTCTTGATGGCGAACATTCTCGAAAACGCTGGCGAAAGAACAATCGAACACCTCGACTATGTCGGAAGTCTGAATATTCAGTGGTGGGCCACAGTGCGGGCAATGGCGCAGGCGCTTCCTTTTGTCGGGAACCGTTACCGCTGGAAGGCTGCTGTAAGGCAGATGCTGGAAATCGGCGTCGATGCGATGCCGATGGTTTCTTTGATGGCCGTTTGCACTGGATTCATCTTTGCCATGCAAGGGGCGTCCGAACTGCGCCGTTTTGGAGCCCTCCGCTACGTCGTTGATCTGGTTGCAGTCGGCTTCACGCGCGAACTCGGCCCGCTGATGACGGCGATTGCGGTAAGTGGCCGATCCGGCTCCGCTTTCGCGGCAGAGATTGGGACTATGAAAGTGACCGAGGAGCTCGACTCTCTTCGTGTCATGGCTCTTGAGCCGCTTGAGTTTGTGCTGGCACCAAAGTATCTGGCGGCGTTGATTTCGGTCCCTTGCTTAAGTGTCGTTTCAAATCTCTGCGGCATCTTGGCTGGCGGATTATTCATGTTTTTCAGCATTCACCTGACGCCCGCCCTGTACCTCCGCTACGTGTTTGAGGCAATCGCATTGCGCGACGTGGTCATGGGGATGATCAAGAGCGTGGTTTTCGGGACCATCATTGCCCAGGTCGGCTGTCTTGAAGGGATGCGGGTCCACGGAGGACCTGATTCGGTCGGTCGCTCGACTACCAGCGCGGTCGTGAAGTCGACGTTCCTGGTCATCATTGCAGACGCACTTTTCACAGCGCTTTTTTATCTCACGGCAAAACGATGACACCGATCATTTCAGTTCGCGATCTCGTGGTTGAGTACGACGGCCGCCGAGTGCTCAATGGCCTCAATCTCGACATTGAGCACGGAGAAACCATGGTGTTGTTGGGTGGCAGCGGTTGTGGAAAGAGCACTCTGTTGCGGCAGATCATCGGGTTGGAGAAGCCAAAGTCCGGCAGCGTGTTCGTGAAAGAAGTTGACATAGTGCGTTGTTCAAAGCCCGAGCTCAAGAAGATACGCAGATCGATAGGGGTCGCCTTCCAAAGTGCGGCGTTGTTCAACTCGTTAAATATAGAAGAGAACGTCGCCTTACCGTTGCGTGAACACACGCGTCTCGCGCCTTCCATCATTGAACTCGTCGTTTGGATGAAGCTGGCGGCAGTTGGCCTTGCGGACCGCGGGAAATTGCTTCCTTCGGAGCTTTCCGGAGGGATGAAGAAGCGTGCAGCAGTCGCGCGCGCGATCGCTCTCGGTCCGGAAATTCTGGTCCTCGATGAACCATCGGCAGGGCTTGACCCAATCGTTGCCGCGGAACTCGACGAACTGATTCTGCTGCTCAAACACACCTTCCACATGACCATCATTGTGGTTACCC
>Ga0307478_10004286_pt1 | contig 10216 bp, 8 predicted proteins | sample atmos_gasesECM4C_2_FD_203713 | JGI IMG/M metagenome (GOLD analysis project Ga0307478, IMG submission 203713) | Hardwood forest soil microbial communities from Morgan-Monroe State Forest, Indiana, United States - atmos_gasesECM4C_05 | ecosystem: Environmental > Terrestrial > Soil > Temperate...
CGGAAGGCGGAGCAATTGAGGACTGGATTAAGGCTGAGAAAGAGTTGAAGGAGGACTTGGAGCGGAACAAGGGTCTACAGTCCGTTAGCCACGACCATACATCCCTACACGCCGCTCCCAGGCATTGAGCTATTCCAGCAATTGAGTTCAACCGCTGCTCAAATTTTGGATGATCTTCGGAAGAACATCGTTACCTGGAACGCAGACTCCACGTCCGCCTTGGGCTATCGATGGCTGCTCATCAATAAAATAAGAGAAATCGCGATCAGGGCTTAGCGAAGTAGCTCTGCGGTCGGAAACTGACCAGGGCTTTAGTCTCATTCTCAAAATAAGGGATAATTTCCAAAAGGCGCAACACCCTTAGCACTTCCCGCACACGACCTCGCGGACAGAGCAATTTCAGGTCTCCACCTTGGTCTCTGAGGGAAACATAACTGTCAATGATGACGCCGACGCCGGAACTATCCACCTGCGCCAGGTCTGTCAGATTCAACAACACCCTGCGCACACCGTTTGCGATCAGCTTTCTTAGACGATTGTCTAGCAGTTCACTCTCACCGTCGATGGTTGACCTTCCCCGAAGGTCCAGTATCGTGACATCGCCGGATTCTCGGACGGAGATTTGAAGGCCCACACCAGCCCTTTCTAACGGTCGGAGACTCTAGCCAATTGGATGCCGGACCACTGCAACGGTTATTTTGACGCATGGATGCCCTAGACGTGAGGGGATGCCGCCCGGAATATTTACAGATATTTTGGCGGCACTGTTGAACCGTTCGGTCTAGTCTCTCGCGACTTTTTGGGCCATGTGCAGCAATAACTTTTGGTCGTTCCGGTGCTACATCTCACGGGTTGAAAACGGACACACGGTTCCGGCAAGAATGTTACCTCAAAATCGCAAAGCTGGCTCAGGATGCAAACTATCCGGTTATGATTCTTTTAAGATGGAACACTCGCTGCGAAGCCAAAAGAAACGTACCGGGTGAGGAGACGCCGTGGGTTCCTCCGATTCCTTCACTCCAACACGACGCCCGAGATACCGGTTCGTGGCAACGGTCAAAGCAACGGACTTGATTTCGGGTATGCAACTTGTTGGTTTGACGACGGATTTGAGTGAAGGCGGGTGTCGCATGGCGACGCGGAAGGGGCCGTTCTCAGAAGGCACGCGGATTCTGCTGGAAATCACGAAGAACGGCGTTTCGTTACTAACGAACGCTACCGTGGTTTACAACCTGAAGGACAAATTCATGGGAATTTGCTTCGATGAGATGCCGCCCGACCAAGCGACTATCCTTAGAGGTTGGGTAGAAGCTGCAACCGCTCCTGTCAACCCTCACCTGACTCCTTCTTAGTGTGCTGCTTGCGGTAATCCCACACGGACTCTCATCGCCGTTCGCTACGACTTGGAGGGCAGTAAGTCGAATCCCCATATCGCTTTTGTCTTTGTCGGACAGGTCACCGATGCTCTTGCGAAGAGGTGCGGGAAGAGTTCTGAAGACTGCGGGAGTCGCTACAATATTGTAATTTCGTGCGATATCGGGGTGCTTCGCTATGTCGATCACTTCAATCTCATACTCTCCTGGAACCGTCTCTTCACAGATTTTCGTGGGACGGTCTAGGGCCAAAGCTGACATCCGCGTTTCACGGGCAATATAGACCGAGAATTTGGTAATTATTCTTTGACTATCGAGTTTGGCGACTCTCAGCATTTCTCTACCGTCTACCTACACTGATTTCTGTATTGTCCGAGATAGCTAGAAAATTTGAAAGTATCCTAGGGCTTTCTCCCGGCTTGCTGGTAGGCCCCGTGTCCTCTGTCGCCTGTGGATGCAGCCCCTAGTGAACCCTGTCGCGCCAAATCGCGCAACGCGCCTGTTTGTTCATGTCCTGTTGTTCCGGTGCCCTCGCTGCGCTGGACCCGTAACGGCTGCTCGTTTGAGTAAGGACTTGGACCGAGAAGACGTGGCCCTTCGGATTTTTAAGGACGCTTGCAAATGTGGTTGGTCAGGGAATCTGAATGGCTTAATAGCTGTTCAACACTGGGTTGAGCCGTGGGAGCAGGTTCTTAGTGCGAGTGGCTAGGTTTCTTCGAGAAAACTTTATAGGTGGAGAGGTGTTGAAAATTAAACAGAGAATACCGGGACGTTGTTAGTAGTCCAACCAAGCCGAAGTAGGCTCTTGCGCGTCCCGGCAGGGCGGGAGGCTATCATGAAGTCTTACGATATCTTCAGGCGCGATGCTAGCGGGCCTGTGTGGCTCGAAGCCAGATTGTACGTTGAGAATGCGCGAGCACGAATTCAGGAGCTAGCGGCACATGATCCGGGAAAGTGCTTTTTCGTTTTCGACGCTCAAAATTCTTCCGTGATTTTTGAACTGACCATAGGAAAAAACGCAGAGCATCGGACGCACCCGCAGGATGCATCATCGGGGGATACGGCCGGCGAGCATGCAATTTAGCTTCCTCTTTTGTGCCTCGGCTCATTACTTGGTCGCTGCCGCACTTTAGCCCTGGGCCGCGCCCAAAGGGACCGCTCCTACAAATCTGGGATCGTACAGAGTATGGACAGTTTAGAATTCCTGCGCGTTAGCGGAGCTTTGAGCCGTTTTTCGAAGGACAATAGCTAGGGGCGCTTACAGCGGTCGATGTATTAGTCTGAATCCTGACAACAAATGGTCCAGGGTTTAAGGTGTTCGCCTGATTGTCGCGACATATCGGCCCATGCTTACCTGACAAGCGGTGAACCGCCCACAGCGACGTTCCTTCCCTCCCTCCGAACCTGTCTCCCAATTTGCTGCGCTCCGGCTCATTGAGGAGGGTGACTACGCCGCCGTTCGCCGTGCGATTCGCGTTGGACTCGAAAGATATCCAGGATTTTTTGTATGTGGCGAAGCTCTTGACGGCCTGGACGCAATCGAAAAAGCGACAGAGCTAAGGCCCGATTTCATTCTTCTGGACTTATCGATGCCAAGGATGAACGCAAAGCCTCCCGCCGACTCCAGACCCATTTCGATGGCCTCAGTAGCGGCGTAGCCTTCCCTGTTATTATTTTCCGTATGGTGTGTCCTAGCGCCAAAGTTCTATTTGACAGTTACGCCAGCGCCGCGGTGGAGCACTTCGAGGCCACGGACAAGTTATCTGGTCTTATAGGCCAGCATGACCCGTTTGAAAAGCAAAGAGAATACAAAGAACGAACGCGCGAGAAATGCAGCGCCGCACGCTTGGCCCTGGAGCAGCACTGGACACAACATAGCTGTCGAGAGTGTATCTTCCCTCTTAATTTTTTGCCCCTGCTCGCCGCTGTCTCTTCGATACGTTCTCGGCGAAAGATAAAAGTAGCTGTTTGTCGCCGTCGTTCATCTCAGCTAGAAATCGGCACAGCTTGTTCAGAAAACGGGCGTCCTTTCCAACGTTGCCCCATTCTGTGGTGCGATTTCTATTACCACTCTTTGGTACAGCTGGCGGGTCCTGGCCGTCATACATAAGGTGGTAAAGCGGAATCTCCAGCGCACGCGCAAATTTCTCCAAGGTTTCGACGGCGGGCACCGTATGGCCGTTCTCCACTCGGGAAACGTAACAACGAAGCAAACCCGTCCGTTTTTCAATATCTCCCTGAGAAAGATTTTTCTCCTCTCTGAGAGAAGCCAACCGACGCCCAATGTCCATGAAATGGCTCCTTTGGTTCGCTTTCCCCTTCGGGGCGGGATTATAGCAGCTCCACCATTAATGGATGGTTCTCTAATCCGAACTAGGCTCTTTTGCCACTTCTCGCGGATTCTTGTCATGGCGTAGAGCCACGAATTTTGAATGCCGGAGCCTGTCTCCCTCGGTCCACCTAAGGAATTCGATGACGGCTACTAGTTTGGGACGCACCCAAACGCATTTCTTCGTCTTCTCAGCGTCCAAAATCTCGCCCCATCTGGCACGGCCTGTTTCCGGCAGATTCACGAACGGGCATGCGTCGGTGATGAGAGGCTTCAGCTTTTCGTAAACCACCCTTCGAGTGACGGTTACAAATCCATTCTGCACTCGGGCTGGAGGGTACCGTTCCTCCCATTAGACGAAGGTACGCGGCAAGCAACGCGGGAGCGCTCCTGTGGGGGCTGGCTCTCTTGCCACATCCAGTTGCTGGCGTGCGGGAAATGCGGCCGCAAAGGCCTTCGTCTGTCGACGTTGACGGTGCCCGCCGTTCGCGGCGTCATTCCCAAGATTGTCTGGTCGGAGAACCGACCGCGCGAAACCGATGGCCGCCGTTTTTCAGAGCGCGATGGTACAAACGAGAAGTCTCCTGCGTAGACCGGACACGTGCGTCTGAATCGATCCCGCCGCGGGAGGAACATGTGCGAAAAGCCGGCCTCGTTCTCATTCTGACCCTGCTTCTGACTGCCCCGGTCGTGGCGCAATCACCCACTGCGACCATCAACGGCTTGGCCCTTGATTCTTCGGGCGCGGCGATTGCGGGCGCCGAGATTATCGTCGTGAACGACGTAACCGGAATGCAATACTCCAGCAAGACAAACAGCGAAGGGATCTACGTTGTCACCAATCTCCCTCCCGGCCCCTACCGTCTTCAGATTTCTAAGATGGGATTCAAGACGCTGATCAAACCCGACATCATCCTCAACGTTCAAGATGCCCTGGCGATCAACTTTACGCTGCCCCTTGGTGCAGTATCCGAAATCGTGACGGTCGCCGGCGGCGCGCCGCTGATCAACACCACGGATGCTTCGGTCAGCACCGTTATAGACCGGCAGTTCGCCGAAAATTTGCCGATGAACGGCCGCAGCTTTCAGACTCTGATTCAACTCACGCCGGGTGTTGTTCTTACTCCGAGCAATGCCGAAGACGCCGGCCAATTTAGCATCAATGGGCAGCGTGCCGTCTCCAATTACTGGATGGTGGACGGAGTGAGCGCTAATGTGGGGGTCGGGGTGGCCTTCGGTTCTCCTGGTAACGGTCTGGGGGGGACCCTCGGATCTTTCAGCGCTCAGGGCGGAACAAATAGTTTGGTCTCAGTAGACGCCCTACAGGAATTTCGCATTCAAACTTCAACTTATGCGCCCGAATTTGGCCGCACTCCCGGTGGCCAGATTTCTATCGTCACTCGATCGGGTACGAATCAGTTCCACGGCACACTATTTGACTATCTGCGGAATGACATTTTCGACGCCAACGATTGGTTCAACGGTTACACCAACAACCCTCCGCTTCCGAAAGCAAAAGAACGCCAAAATGATTTTGGCGGAACATTCAGCGGCCCTATTCTAAAGGACCGAACGTTTTTCTTTGTTTCCTACGAGGGCCTTCGGCTTCGGCTGCCGCAAACGACGAGTACCATGGTACCCGACCTTGGCGCGCGGCAGAACGCACTGTCGGTCATGCAACCTTACTTGAATGCTTTTCCGCTGGACCCCAAACAGACAGATTTAGGGAATGGTGTCGCCCAATTCAATGCTAGCTACTCCAATCCAGCCACGCTCGATGCGTACAGTATTCGGCTGGATCACAAATTGAATAGCGCGTGGACACTGTTCGCGCGCTACAACGATTCCCCTTCGAAGACTGTGTCACGCGGCGTTCCTTTAAACGAGGTCTCCTCGACTCGCATCACCACCCAGACGGCCACTGCAGGCGCTACGTGGATTGTCACCGCCAAGATCACCAACGATCTGCGGTTCAACTACAGCAGGACTAAGGCGGCAGCCAGCGATGCGGTGGATAGTTTTGGTGGAGCTTCCGCGCTGCCATCGTTGCCATTTCCCGGCGGCTTTACCTCTCGGAACGCTACCTTTAACTTCGTTGTCCCTGCACTCGGTGATCTGGAGCTCGGGCCTCTAGCCGAGAACCGGCAACGGCAAATTAACGTGATCGATAATCTCTCGCTGCAAAGTGGCCCGCACAGTCTGAAGGCCGGGGTTGATTTTCGTCGCTTATCACCGCTGGTGAATCCAGACCCGTATCAGCAATGGGCGATCTTCAGTGACATCCAGTCCGCTGAAGTTGGAAACGCGTTGCGTGGCATCGCTTTCTCCCTTAGCCGGGTAACGTTGTTGTTCCGGAACATTGGCGTATTCGCGCAAGATACGTGGCGTATAGTTCCGCGTCTCACCCTGACCTATGGCCTCCGCTGGGACGTGGATGTGGCCCCATCGTCACTCAATGGTCCCAGCATACCGGCAGTGACCGGCTACAACCTCGATGATTATTCGCACTTGGCGATAGCGCCCGCCCGAACCCCACCGTTCAAGACAACTTATGGAAATATCGCCCCTCGCCTGGGACTGGCCTATCAACTATCACAGAATCAATACCGGCCGACGGTACTTCGGGGAGGGTTTGGAGTCTTTTATGACCTCGTGAGTTCGGAGACTGGAAGTCTGGTCGGCAGCGGCCTCAGCAATGGCATTCCCCCTTTTGGAGCAATCAACCTTTTTTCCGGTGCCTTTCCGTTCGCTCCTGCGCAAATCGCCCCCCCACCGATCCCGGCGACCGGGAGTAATTCAAACTTATTCGCTTTTAACCCCGATTTGAAATTGCCCTACACGCTCGAGTGGAACATCGCCGTTGAGCAGGGACTCGGCAGGCAGCAAACCATATCCGCCTCGTATGTTGGAGCGTCCGGAAGACGCCTCCTGCAAACGACGGCTGTTTTTCTGCCGCCGACGAACCCTAACTTGAATGGAAAATTCGTGGACAACACGGCCAGTTCGAATTACAACGCGCTGCAGGTTCAATTCGAACGGCGTTTGTCGCGAAATCTTCAGGCACTCGCCTCCTATACTTGGTCGCATTCAATTGACGACGGTTCCGCGGGTTCGACCTTCCTGGCATCGAACGCGGGTGCGCCGGGCAATCAAAATTTGAACAGGGCCTCCTCGGATTTTGACATTCGCAATTCGTTCTCCGCAGGCCTGACATATGACGTCCCGGCTCCCAGGATCAATGCGTTTGTGAAGGCCATTTTGCGGGGCTGGTCTCTTCAGAGCATCTTTCAGGCCCGGTCCGCTCCGCCCGTTGATATTTCTGATGCTTTTTCCTTTCCCTACCTCACCGGTGGAATTGTGACCGATGTTCGGCCCGATATTATCCCCGGACGACCCTTCTATCTGTTTGGTTCTCAATTCCCCGGCGGAAGAGCGTTCAATCCCGCGGCGTTCACGGACCCGCCTGTTGACGCCAGCACCGGCAACCCTCTTCGCCAAGGGACCGTGCCAAGAAACTTCCTGAGAGGATTTGGTGCCACGCAGTGGGATTTTGCGGTGCACCGCGATATCCCGATTCGTGAGTCGATCAAGTTGCAGGTCCGGACGGAAATGTTCAACGTCTTGAATCACCCCAACTTTGGTTCGCCGAATCCGTTCTTCCTCTCGACTCAATTTGGCGGGCCGGGACAGTTTGGCTTGTCAACCCAGATGCTCGGACAGAGCCTGAATGACTTCAATTCCGCCGGCGGAGCATTGAGTCCTCTTTATCAAATCGGGGGGCCACGCTCCATTCAGTTCGCGCTGAAGTTGGTCTTTTGAGCGATGACCAGACAGGCGCGGCGTTGCAACAAGTTTGCTGTAATCGTGCTTTCATTTCTTGGTATGGCCTTTCGCTGTCCGGGCTCTGGCCAGCGGCCCTTTACCGCGAACGACGACGTGGGATTAACGCTGTTCGAATATGCTGGACGACCAGTTCGGGGTGGCGTGATTAAGTATTCCCCGGATAGCCGGTATTTTGCCGTAGTCACCGAACGCGGGCGCCTCGACCTGAACTCTCCCGAGGACACTATCTGGCTGTTTCGCACCGAGGACGTTCAGCGATTTACCCAAGATTTGGGCGAAGACGCACGACCCACGCCCCTCCCGCTCGCGCGGTTCGCGAACGAAAGGGATGGGCCACTGATTGAACGCGCTCGCTGGCTCCCCGATTCGAGTGCCATTGCTTTTACGGCCGTAAAAACGAGCTCTTGCTGCAGGTTCCATCAGCTTTTCCTGGCCGATGTCACAACGCACACGATCCGGACCTTGACGCCCGACGACCAGGATGTCGGCGAGTTCGACATCCGCAGCGACGGCCGCTACGTATACGAAGTGCTCGCACCAGAGCTGCGGTCCGCCCCCGCTGAGGAGCAGCAGCCCGCGGTCGCTCTGACCGGCAAGAGCCTTTGGACAACCGTCTTCCCTAACGTGCAGCATCGGCTGACTCCCTTCAACAGCGCAGGACTATGGGTGGTCATCGATGGACAGCGTCGACAGCTGCTTGATGCCAAATCCTATGTGACGTCGCGAGGCCCCTCCAGCGTGTCTCTGTCGCCGGATGGCGGCTCGGTCGTGGCGATACTGAAAGCGGAACACGCACCGGAAAATATGTGGAGGCGTTACAAGGCGCCGCCCGGATACGAACAATTAAGACTGCCTTTGGACACTTCCGCCTATCACCTGATCGATATCCGCAACGGCAGCAAGAAGTTGCTCGTCAATGCGCCCTGCGGACTGAATCAACACTGGAATTCTGGTTTCGTAACCGCGGTCTGGTCGGATGACGGACAGTCCCTGATGCTCCCCAGCACTTTTCTACCGTTGGATGCCGTCGATCCAAGCGAAATAGCCGATCGGGAGAGCCACCCGTACATTGCTGTGCTGAACCTTCGGTCCAAAGGCCTCGTTAAGGTGCTGGCGCTCAAGGCCGGATTGGACAAAGGCCGCTATGCCGTGAAAGACATTCGCTTCGAAAGAGACCGGACCCTGGTCGTCGACTTCGACTCCGACAGCTCCTATTTTCGACCTGATCAACCCCCCGCCGCGATTTTCCATCAGCAAGCCAATGGCAGTTGGCAGCAAACGTCGGAAACAGAAGATCCGCGGCTTGTCCGCCTCACAATTGAGGTGGAGAAGCGCGAGAGCGTCAACCAGCCGCCCCAAATAGTTGCCCTCAACAAGGCTGGCGGGACCTGGCGTGTGGTCTGGGACCCCAACCCGCAATTGAAGGAGGTTCAACTCGGACCGTCGGAAATCATTCACTGGATCGATGTCACCGGGCACCAGTGGGAAGCGGGGTTGTTGAAGCCACTTTGTTATACGCCAGGCAAACGCTACCCGTTGGTGATTCAAACACACGGTTTTGACCCGGGCCAGTTCCTTTCGAGCGGCATTTACACCTCTGCGTTCGCGGCACGGGCCATGGCGGCCGAAGGGATCGCCGTGGTTCAAATGGGATGGAATCCCAACAATGTCGTCACGGCCAGAGAAGCGCCGGACCAGATTGCTGGCTTCGAGAGCGTCGTGAAGAAGCTGAGCGAGGAAGGAGTTGTTGATCCCTCACGGGTCGGCCTAATCGGTTTCAGCCGTACGGTTTATCACGTGTTGGCGGCGATCGCCTCGGGCGAGGGTCCGTTCGCCGCCGCTTCCGTCACCGACGGGGTCACATTCGGGTACCTTGAATACCTCTCTTCGGTCGACAGCGGCTTAGAAAGAGAAGCCGATGCCATCAATGGCGGCAAACCCTTTGACCGACGAGGTTTGCACAATTGGCTGGCACGATCGCCCGAATTCAACATGGACAAAGTGCAGACCCCGCTGTTGCTGCTGCAGCCAGGGTTGCGAGCTGTGTTTTTGGATTGGGAGCCATATGCAGCGCTCCGTTATCTACGAAAGCCGGTGGACTTAATCATGCTGCAAGCCGGTACTCACGTAATGACCAACCCGACCCAGCGCCTGGCAGCAGAGGCCGCCAACGTTGACTGGTTTCGATTTTGGCTGAAAGGTGAAGAAGACCCGGACCCGGGAAAGGCCGAGCAGTACGAGCGCTGGCGAGCGTTGCGTACCATTCAAAACAAAAACGAACAGACATCCGGCTCGAGCGCTCTTCATGACCGCCGAGTTTGCCGAGATTCAAATTGAGCCCCTTCCGGGCCTATGTCAGAGCGAGGATATTCTTCAATGTAGTACAGGCCCAATGTCGTCTCCCTTTCTTCTCAAGACACCAGTTCGTGCAGGGGATACTGCAAGTCCCGACCCGGCGGCGCCGCCGGGCCGGAAATCAATTAAAGGAGACGATGAAGTAAGTGACCGGAAACGGACCTGGGACCGCGTTTACTCGTCCGCTTCGTATGCTCCAATCGTCCGATATTCGGTACCCATATTGCTGTCCGTAACGTCATCGGTGTCCTTGCTGGAACCCTGAATTAAACCAAGGGTTCGGCCAACCACGACGATCTGAGGTTTCGCATAGGTC
>Ga0307478_10004287_pt1 | contig 10215 bp, 4 predicted proteins | sample atmos_gasesECM4C_2_FD_203713 | JGI IMG/M metagenome (GOLD analysis project Ga0307478, IMG submission 203713) | Hardwood forest soil microbial communities from Morgan-Monroe State Forest, Indiana, United States - atmos_gasesECM4C_05 | ecosystem: Environmental > Terrestrial > Soil > Temperate...
CAAGCGATGAGCTAGGTTTCGCGTAAGTTGGTGTTTGTTCCGCTTGTCCTGGTAAGCGTCCCCCAATTCGTTGCATGAGGTCTCTTACGAAAACTGCCGGGTGTGTACCAACAATTCCCATTCTGGAACTCGCCGCCTCTCGATGGCCGGCGTCTACGAACCGGCCCGGGGAGTTCCTCTCTCTTCCCTTTCGACTTTCAACTGTCGACCTCCGCATGGGAGAATCCCATCCCTGCCATGACCCGGCCAGGAAACTTTCGCCTCTACTTCCTGCTCACCGTCCTGACCTTCGCGGGACTCATCCTACTGCTACGCGAGCATCGGCCCTCTTTCCTACGTCCGGACCTGCATCTCTCGGCCTATGTCTCGACGGCCGATGGCAGCGTCACCGTGGTCGACCTCGTGAAGCTCAAAGCCGTCGCACGAATCTCCGTAGGGCCAGGGCTTTCCGGAATGCGCGAGCACCCCACGCGCGCGGAAATCTGGGGCGTCAGCAGCACGGGCGGCTACGTCTGGATTCTTGATCCTCGCGCCAATCATTTCTCCGGAGAGGTTACGGCGCGGATTCCCGTGGGCCCGCTTCCCTACGCGCTGGACTTCTCTTCCTCCGGCGACCGCGTCTTCACCACGTCTTCCGGAAGCGACACGCTTCTTGCCATCGACGCCAAGTCGCACAACATCCTCGCGCGCGCCAAGACGGGACGCGAACCCGTTCTCTCTCGCGTCACACCCGATGGAAAATCGATTCTGGTGGTGAATCGCCGCGAAGGCTCGCTGGGCATCCATGAAGCCACCGCGCTGGCCCTGCGCAGAACCGTTTCCGTGGCGGCACAACCCGAAGACGTCGCCGTCTTGCCGGACAGTTCCGTTGCCTTTGTGCTGAGCCGCGCGGAGAACCGCATCTCCGTCGTCGATCTGCGCCGCGGCGTTTTCATGACGAATCTCCAGTTGGCCGGAAAGCCCACGGAAATGCTGCTCAAGCCGGATGGCGGCGAACTGTTTGTGATCTCGCCCGAAGCGCACGGCTTGCAGGCCATCAACACGCGGACGCACGAAGTGGGCGACTACATGGTGCTGGGCTCGGCGCCCACCCGCGGCGTGCTCAGCGGCGACGGCAGCTTGCTGTATGTCTCGGACACTGCCGCCGGCCGCATCATCCCCGTGGACGTCGCCAACCGGCGCATCATTCGCGAGGCTGGGCAGGGTTTTCCGATTCCCGCCGGCGATTCTCCAACCGTGTTACGCTTCGATCCTGGATCGCCGGAGACGCTGCTCCTCGCCGTGAGCCAAGGCTCCGGCGACCTTGCGGTTGTGCGCGTGCGTACGAATTTCTTGGTCACGATGATTCCCGTCGGGGATCATCCGCAGGATTTGGCGGTCAAATTATTTTAGAAAAGGAGCGCCAGATTTCCCCGCCCGCCATTCCGGACGAAGCGAGGAATCTCTCTTCGATGTAGGAGAGGGGGTAAGGAAAACCACAAGCTCGATATAAAAAGGGGCGAGTATTTTTACTCCGGCGGCCAGGCGCCGTTTTCTTCGCCGAGGAGGACGTCCAGAAATCCTTCGGCGGGCAAAACATCCACGGGCAGTCCTCCGTGCCACAGCGCGACGCCGAGCCGCAGCTTGGTTTGTCCATTGAGGTTGAGCTGATCTTTCCGTATGGCTATTTCGAGAATGCGCTCGAAGGCCGCGTCCGCCACTTCCTTGATGCTCAGAAGGCACACGCGTTCTTTTTGCATCGAGAATTCCTGCAAGTGGCCGCGGGAAAGTTTTGCCACGAGGATCACTTCTTCCGCGCCGCGGATGGTGATGCGAAATTCCGGATCTTCGAGTTCCGCGAGCGCGTCCAGGAAAGGATCGATACGCACGCAAAAGCGCTCGTCTTCGAAGCCGTAGCGCAGCTCGTGGAGATAGAAAATGCGTCCGTGCATGGAGCCGCCACGCCGTTCCGGTGAGTACAGTCCGGCGCCGAGCCATTCGAAGTAGGAGCTGTCGCGGCCGTCGACTTTGATTTTCAGCGAATTCGTTGGCGCGATTTGCAGCGCGTGTTCCGGTTTTCGCTTGATGGGCTTGGCGAGTTCTTCCGGCGCGGGCTGGCCCAGCGCGAGGTAGATGCTGGTCAAATGTTTTCGGTACAGCGCGTCAAACTCCGCGTCATTCGCGGTGCTGTGCTCCGGCCCGAACCACCAGCACCAGTCGCTGCCTTCCGCGGCGAGCAAGGATTCATGCGCTTGTTTCATCGCTTCTTCCGAGGGCGCGCCCGGCTGCCCTTTTTTTCTTGCTTCGACGGCGTGCCCATACGCGTCGCGCGCGTCCCACAACAATTCCCATGCGGCGACGTCTTCGCCGTTGCCGATCCATACGTCAAAATTCGCATTGATCCACGAAGCCGGAAAAATTCCGGCAGTCGTGGGAATTTCTCCCGCTGCGGCAATTGCCTCGCTGGCGGTGAGCGCGCGAAAATCCTGATCGTTCTGAATGCGCTGATAAAATTCGCGTAGGAATGCGCGGCCGTTTCCCGGGTAATACTCCCAAGCATTTTCACCGTCCAAAAATAAACAAATGGTGAGCGACGGCGCGGAGCCGGGGACATTTTCACCGAGATGACGGAGGCGTCCGTGCAAATCCGCAGCTGCCGATTTTCCGTCCGTGCGGCTGTAAACGAAGCCGATCAGGTCGGACAAATGGTGATCGCGGAACAAGCCGGTGATGGCGTTCGAACCGTAGGGGATGCGCCAAGGTTTGTAGAGGCGGTCGGAGTTGGCGGGAATGCCGTTTCCGTCACGGAAAAATCCAACATTGAGGGTGCGGCCGAGAACGCCTTCATCGGTGCCAAACCATTCGAATCCTTCTTCGGCGGCAATGGTGAGCGCTTGATCGGAAACCGAACCTTCGGAGGGCCATAAGCCACGAGGCTTCACGCCGAAAGTCTTTTCGTGGTAGGCGCGCGCAAGTTGCAGTTGCTCGCGAGCGTCTTCTGGATGGCGGTAGGCGCGGCGCGGCAGCAGCGTCGACGGATTCGCCACGCGCGCGATATCCGAATCACAGACCAGGGGCAGGATCGGATGATAAAACGGAGTGGTACTGAGCTCGATCTGCCCGCGCTTGGCGGCGTCGCGATAAGCGGGCAAGACGAGGCGCAGCAATTCGAATTGTTTGTCCTTGAGAGCGGCTTTGTCTTTTTCCGTGAATTCCTTGCCTTTCGCAGAAAGCTTGCTGACCACTTCATCTTTTTCGAACCAGGACTCCTCCATCCAGGCCAGCTGGGAGAGAAGCTGGAGATCGCGCCAATCGCGAGACGTAAAGGTGACGAGCGCCTGAGCGCCTCCGGCGGGACGCGACCAATCGTGGAGCTCGACGAAGCGCGGCCAGCGCGACATCAAACGCTCATGGTTGACCTGAAAGGAGCGCGCCAGAATTTCCGCTTTGTCCTCGCGGGTCAATTCGTCCGCGTTTTTGAACGCCAGCGAGAACCAGGGCTCGTCGAAATTTCCGCTGGCGTATTCCTCGAGCTGCAATCCGAGCGAAGGCACGACGTTAAAAGTGGCGTGGAAACCGGGAATATCCCGCAGAACTTCGACCATACCCCAGTAATCCTTCAGCGCATGCAGGCGCGTCCACGGAAGGACGTAGCTGCCGCTTTCCGGATCGCGGTACTGCGGCTGGTGCATGTGCCACAAAACCGCCAGATGAATCCGCTTCATTCCCCGGACCTCTCCCGTGGCGCTCCCGCGGGCGTGTTACACTCACGGTTCGCGCCATGCGCATCCTGGACCGCTATATTGTCCGCGAAGTTTTCCGCCACGCACTCCTCGGACTCGCCGTCTTCACCTTCGTGTTCTTCGTGCCGCAGCTGGTGCGCTTGATGGAGCTATTCGTGCGTCATTCAGGCAGTGGAGCACAGGTTTTCCTTTTGTTTCTGTGCATTTTTCCGGGTGTGCTCTCCTTCACAATTCCCATCGCCACGCTGATCGGGGTGCTGCTCGGCCTTGGGCGCATGTCCGCGGACAGCGAGATCATCGCGCTGACCGCCGTGGGCATCGGCCGCCGGAGAATCCTCCTGCCCGTCGGTGTGCTTGCTTTGGCGGGCGCCCTGCTCACCCTGACGATGACGGCGTGGTTCGGCCCCCTGGCGGTGCGAACCTTTCGAAGTATTGAAACCGAGCTGCTCAGTTCGCAGATTTCATTCCAATTGCAGCCGCGCATCTTTGACGAGCGATTTCCGAATATGGTGCTTTACATCAACGATGTTACGGCCAGCGGCACGCAATGGCACGGAGTTTTTCTCGCGGAGACCGGCGGCGAGGGCGGTTCCCGGATCACGCTGGCGGAAAATGCGATTGTAATTGCCGAGCCCAAGCAGGGCAAGCTGGAGTTGCATCTTCAAGGAGGTACGACACACGAATTTTCCCGCGTGGATGCCGACCATTACTCGGTAACGGCCTTTGGCCGGAGTGATTGGCCCATCGAGGTCACCGGCCTGGTCCCGGCACAGCCGCGGCAACTGAGCAATTCTGAACGATCCGTCAAGGAACTTGCATCGGAGAGGGGGCCAGGATGGGGGGAAGCACGAGTGGAATTGCACCGGCGGTTCGCGTTTCCCGTGGCCTGCCTGGCGTTCGCGCTGGTGGCGGTGCCGCTGGGCGCGCAGCCACGGCGCGGGGGGCGCGCGGCGGGGACCTTGCTCGCCGTGGTTTTGATCGCTTCGTATTATCTTATGCTGGCCATGGGCGCCAACCTCGCACGACAGGGGACGTTGCTACCTTCCGAGGGCATTTGGCTTGCCAATTTAGTCCTGGCGATTTTGGGCTTTACGCTTCTCCCGAGGATGGAGCAGTTCCGCGGCGAAAGCCGCTGGCTGCGCCCGATCGGGTACTTCAAGCGCTGGGTACGGCTGCAGCGGCGGCGGAAGGCGCAAACACGAGCCCGGGCGGCGGCGGCGCGCGGTAACAATGGAGAAACGGGCGGACCGGAGATCCTGGTACCGTACAGCGGCAGTTTCCCGCGCCTGATGGACCTGTATATCCTGCGCCGTTTTTTCTACTATTTTGCGCTGTTGATGAGCATTTTCGTGTTTCTCTACGAATCGTTCACCTTGTTTGAACTACTCGACGATATCTACCGTCACCGCGTGCCTTTTGTCATCGTGGTGAACTACTTCCGCTACTTGACTCCTTATCTTCTTTACAATTTTTTCCCTCTCGGAGCGCTGGTGGCAGTCCTGGTGACGCTGGGGGTAATGAGCAAGAACAACGAAATCGTGGCCATCAAGGCCGGAGGGACAAGCCTTTACCGCCTGGCGGTGCCGCTCTTCCTTGCCGGACTTATGCTCGCGGCTGCCATGATTCTCTTCGACGACACTTATCTCCCCTACGCCAACCAGCGGCAAGACGCACTGAGAAACCTGATCAAGGGGAGGCCGCCGCAAACCTATTCTCATCCGCAGCGCTGGATCTTCGGCGAAAATTCGAAAATGTACAATTACGACTTCTTTGACCCCGTGCAGAACCTTTTCGGCGGATTGAGTGTTCTGGAAATCGATCCCGCCGATTTCCAGGTGCGAAGGCGCATTTTTGCCGAGCGGGCGCGATGGTCGGAACCCCAGCGCCTGTGGGTTCTGGAGCGCGGCTGGGTTAGGGAAATTTCCAACGGCTCCATCATAAGGTATGAACGGTTTGCCGCGGCCGCACCAGCCGAATTAACCGAGCCGCCCAGCTACTTTAACCGCGAGGTGCGGCAGGCGTTTCAGATGAGCTTGCCCGAACTGAGCCGGTACATCGACGGCCTGCAACACGCAGGTTTCGATGTCGCGAACTTGACCGTGCAATGGCACAAAAAAATGGCTTACCCGCTCATGGCGCCGGTGAGCATGCTCTTGGCGATTCCTTTTGCGTTCCTTGTGGGAACGCGCGGCGCGGTTGGCGGTGTGGCCCTAGGCGTCGGAATTGGGGTCGTTTATTGGGCCATGGCAGCCCTGCTGGATGCGATGGGCGGAGTCGGACAGCTTCCGCCACTCCTTGCGGCGTGGTCGCCGGACATTATTTTCTTTTTTCTGGGGCTATACTTTTTCTTTAAGATGCCGACTTGAGCAGTAGAATCCGCGTGAAACAGGAATTACAAGAGTGTCTGTCCCGCCGCCGACTTCAAGGGTTACTTTAATTTGAGTCGAATCGCTCTGCTTCGACTATTGGCCCTTCTTTTTCTTCGCGGCCTTCTCTTCAACCACTACTTGAGCTGCGGCCAGACGCGCAATCGGGACACGGAACGGCGAAGCGCTAACATAGTCCATGTCCACGGAGTGGCAGAACTTGACGCTGTCCGCGTCGCCGCCGTGCTCGCCGCAGATGCCTACCTCCAATTTCTTCCGCGTCTTGCGGCCCTTCTCGATGCCCCAGCGTATTAACATGCCTACGCCCTTAATATCGAGTGATTGGAAAGGATCGGCGCCAAAGACCCCCGCTTTTTTCTCATCAACGTAATCGGGTAGGAAGCGGCCAGCGTCATCGCGGGAGAGTCCCATGGCAGTTTGCGTGAGGTCATTGGTGCCAAAGGAGAAGAATTCCGCGACTTCGGCTATTTCATCGGCGAGAAGAGCGGCTCGGGGAAGCTCAATCATTGTTCCGACGAGATAGTGGAGCTTAAGGCCGGACTTCTTGATTAAGTCATCGGCGACGCGACGTGTCGCTTGCTCGAGAATCCAGAGCTCCTTGCGGTCCAAAGTCAGTGGATGCATGATCTCAGGTATTACTTTAACTCGACCTCTCTGGCATTCGATGGCCGCCTCGATGATAGCGCGCACCTGCATCTCGAGGATTTCAGGATACGTGATGCATAGCCGGCAGCCCCGGTGGCCGAGCATGGGGTTGGCTTCGTGGAGTTGCTCGACGCGGCGTACCACGATTTCGACGTCAATTTTCAAATCACGAGCCAGCTCTTCCTGCTTGGCGCGCTCGTGCGGGACAAACTCGTGGAGCGGCGGGTCGATAAGGCGGATGGTGACCGGGAATCCGTCCATAGCTTTGAAGATGCCTACGAAATCGCGTCGCTGGAACGGCAGGAGTTTATCGAGTGCCTTGACGCGGTCTTCCTTGTTGTCCGCGAGTATCATTTCCTGAATCGCACGCTGGCGCTCATGACTTCGTTCGGGTTGTTCGAAGTCGGTGAAAAACATGTGCTCGGTGCGCACCAAGCCAATTCCCTCTGCACCGAACTCGCGAGCCTTGCGCGCATCTTGCGGGGTATCGGCGTTGGTACGGACGTGCAGCCGGCGAGTTTCATCAGCCCACTTCATCAATGTCTCGTAGGACTTGGGCAATTGGGGGACGACGAGGGGCATCGCTCCGGTATAGACCACTCCTTCGCTGCCGTCGAGCGTGATCCAGTCCCCTTCCTTCACGACGCGGCCGTTCGTGGACATCGAGAGCGTTTTGTAATCGATATCGAGTTTCTCGGCACCAACTATGCAACACTTTCCCCAGCCACGCGCCACAACAGCCGCGTGACTGGTTTTTCCGCCGGTGGCGGTGAGGATGCCCTGGGCGACGGCCATTCCGCCAACGTCTTCCGGGCTGGTTTCGCGGCGGACGAGAATCACTTTTTCTCCGCGCTCGGCCCACTGCTCTGCTTTGGGAGCGGAAAAGACGGCTTTGCCGACTGCGGCCCCCGGAACGGCGTTGATGCCCGTGACGAGGGCTTTCGAGGCAAGGGATTTCCGGTCCACCTTGGAGTCGATGACAGGATAGAAGAGGCGCTCGATGTCTTCGGGCTTAACACGGAGAATGGCCTCCTCTTTGGTGATGAGCTTTTCGTTAGCCATGTCGACCGCGATGCGGAAGGCAGCGGCGGGGGTACGCTTACCAGTGCGCGTCTGGAGCATGTAAAGGGTACCGTCTTCGACGGTGAACTCCATGTCCTGCATGTCGCGGTAGTGCTTTTCAAGCTTTACTCGAACTTTTTCAAGCTGGGCATAAACCCTGGGCATGGTCTTGGACATCTCGTGCAAAGGCGTAGGCGTGCGAATGCCGGCGACAACGTCCTCGCCCTGCGCGTTCACCAGGTAATCGCCGTAGAATATTTTTTCGCCGGAACTGGGGTCGCGCGTGAAGCAGACGCCTGTGCCGGAAGTTTCGCCGGTATTGCCGAACACCATTTGCACAACGTTGACGGCAGTGCCGAGCAGGCCAGTGATTTTTTCCACGCGACGATACGTTACGGCCTTCTCCGCCATCCACGAGCCGAACACGGCGCCGATTGCTCCCCAAAGTTGATCGATGGGAGCGTCGGGAAAGTCCTGCCCCGATTTTTCTCGGAAATAGGCCTTGTATTCGGCCACCAATTCCTTCCAACCGCTCGCGGGTACGGCGGTATCTTCCTTGACGCCGAGCCGGTCCCTCATGGCGCGGAGGCGGTGCTCGAGATCCTCTTTGGACAGACCCATGACGACGGTGGAATACATCTGTACGAAGCGGCGATACGCGTCATAGGCAAAGCGCGCGTTCTTTGTCGAAGCAGCAAGGGCGGCGACGGAGCGGTCGTTCAAGCCGAGATTCAAAATCGTCTCCATCATTCCCGGCATGGAACGCGCGGAGCCAGAACGAACACTTACCAGGAGCGGGTTCTTGGAGTCGCCAAGTTTTTTCTCCGTGACGCGCTCCAGCCTGGCAACGTTGTCGGCAACCTGTTTCTTTAGCTCGCCTGGATACTTCTTGCCGTTTTTGTAGAAGTAGTCGCAGGCCTCCGTGGAGATTGTGAAACCCGCCGGCACGGGCAGACCGATTCTGGTCATCTCGGCCAGTCCAGCACCCTTGCCGCCGAGGAGATCGCGCCAGGTTCCATCCCCTTCCGCTTTTCCAGCACCAAAAAAATAGACCCACTTTTTCACGTTTAGCCTCACTTGAGAATTTTCGAGTCGTCTGCAAATTACGAATGCTTGATGTTCCCCGGGGCAACCGACGAGTTTGTCGGCACGCCGACTCTAGAGAAGTTAAAGTACTACTTTAATTTCTCTACCGACGCTCCTCGCCGCCAATTTCCGAAAAATCCGCAACCGTGGTGAATTCACGGAGCAGTTCAGCAAGAAGACAAAGCCGATTGTTGCGGACGGCTTCGTTTTCGGCCATGACCATGACGCCGTCAAAAAACTGGTCCACGGCTTTGCGAAGTCCAGCGATGATCTCCAGGGCTTCCTGGTACTTCCCCGCGCGCTTATGCACTTGCACTTTCGAAGCCGCCTCACGAACCGCGGAGTAAAGTTCGCGCTCGGCGGGGCTTTCGAAGAGCTCGGGGTTCACGTGGCGCCCGTCAGTGGTGCCAAGATTAGCTTTTTCCAAAATTTTGCGGATGCGCTTGAAGGAGACGGCCAGCGGTTCAAAGTTTTTCGATTTGCGAATGGCCTTCAGGGCGACCAGGCGTTTCTGCGCATCGACAAGATCGTCTGCCCCGGCGCGGAAAACGGCGCTGACCTCGTCGTAGCCGAAGCCTTCTCGTTCGCGGAAGACAAACTTGGCACGGTCGAGGATGAAGTCGAGGACTTGTGTTTCCTGCCCGGGAGTGACACCGTGTTTGGGTTTGAGAGTGACAAGTGCTTTTGCCGCCGCACCGATCGTCAGGGAGAGCGAAACGGACAGCTTCTTCTCGATAATGATCTTGACGATGCCCAGCGCAGCGCGACGCAGCGCATAGGGATCGCTGGAGCCCGTGGGCACCACTCCAACGGCGAAGCAGGCGACGATGGAATCGAATTTGTCGGCCAGAGCCACGGCGCAACCGGTGAGATTGCGCGGAATGGGATCCTCGAGGCCCACGGGCCGATAGTGATCGTACACGGCATCGGCCACTTCGTCTGGTTCGCCCTGGGCGCGCGCGTAGAGGCCGCCGACGATACCTTGCAATTCGGTGAATTCGCGAACCATTTCGGTGGCGAGGTCGCATTTGGCGAGTTCGGCAGCGCGGTCCGCTTCGGCGACGTGGGCTTGCAACATGCCGAGATTGAACCACTGTTCGGTGAGCCAGCGTGCAATAGCACGGACGCGTTCGACTTTGTCGCGGTAGCTGCCGAGGCGGGATTCGTAGGTAACCCGCTCCAGCTTGGGGAGATAGTCGGCGAGCCGACATTTCTGGTCGGCCTGCCAGAAGAATTGTGCGTCGGCGAAACGAGCGCGAAGGACACGCTCATGCCCTGCGCGGATGAGGCCTTTCAGATCTTTGTCGAGATTG
>Ga0307478_10004288_pt1 | contig 10215 bp, 9 predicted proteins | sample atmos_gasesECM4C_2_FD_203713 | JGI IMG/M metagenome (GOLD analysis project Ga0307478, IMG submission 203713) | Hardwood forest soil microbial communities from Morgan-Monroe State Forest, Indiana, United States - atmos_gasesECM4C_05 | ecosystem: Environmental > Terrestrial > Soil > Temperate...
TGGCCAACTGCTCGCGGAAATCAGGCGTAAGAAGGCCATGTCTCAAGAACTCCTCGCGGACGAATTGGGCCTTTCCCGCACCTCGATCACCAACATCGAAAAAGGTCGCCAACCGATTCAGCTGCACAGTCTTTACAGGATCGCGCGGCGGCTAGAAGTCGAACTCAAGGAGCTGCTGCCTTCGCCCCAGGTTTTCGAAATGCCGCGCCCAGGCGAAAAGCTGTCGGTCAGCCGCTCTGAATGGCTCGAAACCATGAATGTTAAATTTCCGAAAGGAACACTCAATGCGTCGAATCGACATCGAACGCGCAGCACAAAAGCTACTTGAGGCCAACGAAGTTACGCGGGCCCCGATTCCAGTCGAACAACTTGCCAATGCGCTGAAAATTGATGTCCGTTACTCGGAAGGCTCTGACGATGTATCCGGAGCGTTGATTCGCAACGCGGAGGCAGTGGTCATCGCTGTCAATTCCGCCCAGCACGAGAATCGCCAGCGCTTCACCATCGCACACGAACTCGGACATTTTCTCTTGCACAGGGGCACAAAACTCCACTTCGACGATGATTTTCGGATCGACTATCGAGATGCGACCTCATCGGATGCGACGAAGAGAGAGGAAATTGAAGCCAACGGTTTTGCAGCTGCTCTACTAATGCCAAAACGGATCCTGATGCGCGATTGGCTAAGGCTTGCGCCTGACGACAAGACCATCTCCGACGCCATCAGCACGCTAGCAGCACGATATCGCGTCAGCCCAAAAGCCATGGAGCTGCGGCTCGTGAATCTTGGCTTCATCTCTCCTGTCGAATGACACCGTCTCGCTACGCCATGAATGCGCTCTCCCGAGTCTGAAAGGCATCGATCATCTCAGCACCTACCTATGTCGTTTCAGTATCGGGCTATCGTGCCGCATCGGCGACCAGACACCCACGCGGCCCGCAACCCGGAAGGCTATCCAGAAATAGGGTTGTGGGAAGTCCGGAGACATGAGAAACCGCACGCTGACACTGCTCACCCGGAGCCACAGGTGCCACCCCTGAAGCTCTTGCCGCCTTTTGCCGCCTCGCGAAATCGCTAAGTCATTCTGAGCAAATGGGATGGTTGGCAGGGGCGGTGGGGATCGAACCATCAAGCCCGACGCAAACGCGCAAGTTATTCATTCCACGTATCGCAGCAACCGCAAGAACCGCCAGAATCGCATGAGCAGGTACACGGCGGGTACACGGAGCGGGGGTCGGGCACATTACGGATACAGTATGGGGACAAAATACAAAGATCGGAAGCACCCGTCTCTCGGCCGGGGTTTTCTTTGTTTTTGCTTTGGCCGTTTCGTCCGCGAGTATGCAACTGAGTGTGCAACCGCGCGAAAACCGCCTCGTGCTTCATCGAACGTCGTAGGGTTTGGTGGTGGGCACAAAATTGGGCACATTCGGGCGTGTTAGAATCCCGGCGTGCGACTGTTGGTTTTGCAGTCTACGGGGAAGAAGCGCAAGGCTTCAAGAAAACTCAACACACCAGCACGAGTGCCGCATTCCATGGGTGGGACAAGGTGATCGTGGGCCGGAAGAGCGATTTGAAAAATTGGGTTGATGTTCTCAAGCAACTGGTGAGCAGCAAAAAGATTCGGAAACTATTTGGCTTTATGAATAATCACTACGCCGGACACGGCCCCGCTATGGTGGAACTATTCACAGATTTGTGGAACAAACTGACAATTAAGGAGGAGCAGGTGCTTGAGTCCAGTTCAAGCACCCGCTCTTGGGGTGTTTCAGAGGCTATACCCGTGGTCAGGATACTGACGGACGTGGCCTGCGGGAATCAGGGATTTCCTGTAATTTGGCATGGGGAATTTCCCGTAGTTTAATGGTTCACTTTTCACCACCTGCTCCGAATTCGCATTACCTTTCGAGCCTCCAGTTTGACACATGCTCAATTTTGCACAGACGGAGCCTAAGTCGGAACTCTAGCATCCTAATGTCGGCCCAGTCGGCAACTTACGAGGTGAATGAATGTCCACCTTTTCTGTCCCCCAAGGCCGCCGCTCGAAGCGGGTGAAATCGAATACTCTCGCCAGCCTGGTTATAAATCTGGACCGCAAGCCGAAAAGACTCCCCTGTCTGGTCCTCGATTCGTCGAAAGAAGGTTTCCGACTGCGCGGAAGTTTTAACCTCACGCGCGGTCAAATGGTCGAACTGATCCTGGATGAGGAGACGCCCAGCCCCGAGCGTTGCGGCGTGGCCTGGGTCGGCACAGCCGCTTCCAAGCAGGAGAGTGAAATCGGTCTGCAAACCGTCTAGGCGATCATCCGGCAGTGACCTCCCTTTTACCGTAAGCTGAAATCAATTGTCCGTAACCGGACATGTGCCGACAGCCGCCCCACCACAGTAAACCTCTTTTAAAACTTATGGCGGGGCGGTAGAATCTGTTTCCCGCACCTTTACGAATCCTCCGTTCCCTACCTTGAGGATTCTATGAAACCAGTTTTGATCGCAGCAACATTACGTCCCCGTATTTGTGTTGGGAGTTCAGAAACTCTCGCGGTTCAAATCACTCAGTGCCCTCGGTGTAAACAAGCGCTCCGTTTGATATGGCCGGAATATATTCTTCAGATTCCGTTGCATCGGGTCGTATCTCTGGATTGTCCAGGCTGCGCTAATTCGTTTTCATTGATCGCGGCAGACTTGGTTTCGGTTTGTGAGGGCGGCGAAGGATATGTACCCGCTGTGGTCAATCAGTTGAGCTAGTTCCGATGCTCCCGCATCCACACCCGAATTTCTGATTCCCGATCAAGATATGCGATGACCGCCTGGCACTTGGCGCCCTTCGCTGTAGACGCAGACATCGACGATGGCTACTGCGCGGACGTTATTTGAGATTCATCCACGCTACGGTGTTGGAAGAGCAGACCTCGATGAAGCACGAGGCGGCACGCTGGTTTCTCTTCGATAGCGAGCTTTCTTCTTTGCGTGTTCCGAGGCGGGGATTGATGAGGAGAAATGGAGAAAAAATTGAGGAGAAATTGAGAAGCGGCGCGAAGGGTTTGACGAAAACTGCGGTTGCGTCATGCCGGGCGTGTCACTGGTTCGCGCACCGACGCTAGACGCACTGCCAGATCACATTCGGCTGCGCCATAACGTAAATATTTGTATATTTCTGGCGAGGTACTATTGACATTGATTTAATTAGAGATTATTAATCTCGCGTTTTATTAGGTCGCTGTAAGAACCAACCACGCCTCCGGTTTACAAACGGGCTCGTGGACTCAAAACGCGGAGGTCCCTATGCGATGCACTCGCTTTGCATTCTTCTTTATCCTTGTTGTGATCGTCCCATTTGCGTTTGCGCAGCGGCCTTCAACAAACGCAAACCAAGGGCCCGCTATTTTACAAAAGGCGCTCCTCGCACTTGCGCCGTCTACAAGCATCAGCGACATCACGCTTTCAGGCACCGCCCGCCGTATCGCTGGCTCCGACGACGAATCCGGGACTGTCGTCCTCAAAGCCATCTCCGCAGGCGCCAGCAGCGTAAACTTTAGCTTTCCATCCGGTACGCGCAGCGAGATTCAGAACTGCTCCTCCATGCCGCCAGCTGGCGCCTGGTCAGGCCCCGACGGCGTGTCCCACCCGATTGCTTTCCAAAATCTCCTAGCCGGCCCGGCGTGGTTCTTCCCAGCATTCACCATCGCCCAAGGACTTTCGTCTCGTGGCTACGTCGCAATTTATGTCGGCCATGAGACGCGGAATGCTCAAGCTGTCGAACATGTTTCGATGTCTCAGCCAATTGCCAGCTCATACGACCCTACGGGGCTATTTCAACACCTATCCCAAGTGGAGATTTATCTCGACTCTGGCACACTCCTCCCGGCGGCTATTTCCCTTAATGTCCACCCGGACGACAACGGCCTCCTCGATATTCCCGTTGAGGTCCAATTCAGCGACTACCAGGCTGTCAACGGTTCATTGATTCCCTATCACGTCCAGAAGCTCATGAACAACCTCCTCATTCTCGATATTCAAGCGCAATCCGTCGCTCTCAACACCGGCCTGAACGCTACCACGTTCAGCGTTCAATAAATCTCAGAGGATTGGGGAGACCTGATGGACCGCACACGCCGCCGCTTTTTACTTCTCATTGCCGCTCTCGCGCTGGCCACGCCCTTTTGTTCGGCTCAAGTCCAAACGGGCACGCCGCCCTTCGGATCCTTCGGCGGCGGACCTGACGTCGTCAACCTTGCCAACCTCAATGTTCATCTCAGCGTTCCCGTCTTTAGCAAACCGGGTCGCGGCTTGCCGTTTAATTTTTATCTCACGTATGACAGTTCCATTTGGTATCCCGTGACCACCAGCGGCGTCACAACGTGGACGCCCGTGGGTACCGGGTGGAGCGGTTCGGAAGTCAACGTGGGCAGCGTCGTGGACAAGGTGATAAGCGCGACCAGCGGAACGTGTGGATTCCTGCCTCACAAAGGCATTACCTCCCATTTCGTCTACGGCTGGACTTATGTCGATGGTTTTGGCACCGGGCACCCATTTGCGGCAACTTCGACTTTCACTTTAAACACCTGTACGGGTAACTCCAGCACCGGGTTCACCGGGGCATTGGCCACTGACCTCTCGGGTTATTCTCTAAGCGTGACTGGGAGCACAGTGGTTTCCTTATATGGGGCGGACGGCAGCTTAATCAATACGACGGCAGGCAGCATTCAAGACCGTAACGGGAACGAAATTACTGAAAGCGCGGGCGTGTTCACTGACACGCTCGGAACAACCGCCCTTACTGTCTCTGGCTCCGGCACCGCCTCTAGTCCCACGGTCTACACCTACACTCCGCCGAACACTTCTTCAAGCGAGTGCGTGTCAACGGGCACGCACGGTGTCGAATGCTATGCCGTGAACTACACCAACTACACTCTCGCCACCAATTTTGGCCTCTCCGGAACCAATGAATACAAATCCTCGGCTGCGGTACCGCTAGTTACAAGCATAGTGCAGGCGGACGGGTCCCAGTATACGTTCGCGTACGAAGTGACGCCCTCGGTTCCTACCGTGAGTGCTTGCACAGCGTATGCGGGCACAACTTGTACTACAGGTCGAATTGCGCACGTAATCCTTCCGACCGGCGGCACAATCTACTATTCCTACGCGAATGGAAACAACGGCGTCCTGCCAGATGGCAGTACGGCCACGCTTTCCCGCACCACTCCCGATGGCACCTGGACCTACGCTCAAGTCAAAAACACCGGAGCGGGGACCACGACGACGATCACCGACCCGTCCTCGGGAACCAACCAGACCGTCATCCAGTTTCAAGGAATATACGAAACGGTACACCAAGTTTACCAAGGCCCCTCTGCCTCGGGTACCCTGCTTCGGACCTGGACCACCTGTTACAACGGCAACCTTTCGAATTGTGCCACCACCGCTGTAACCACCCCCATTACTCAACGGTCAGTCTTCGATCAATATGGCACGACGGGATTGGTCCAGTGCAGGCACGTTTACTTTTATAACTCCGCTGGCGGGCTTTCGGAACAGGACGACTACGACTATGGTTCAGGCGGCCCGGGACCGCTATTGACGCAGACCCTCGTCACCTTTGCGTCGCTCGGGAACATCACCGCGTTCCGCCAACAAGTCACCGTCAAGAACGGCGCGGGCACGACTGTCGCGCAAACAAATTACAACTATGACCAAACCACCCCGACCGCAACTTCCGGAATAGCCCAGCACGTTTCCGTGACGGGCTCTCGCGGCAACCTCACCAGCGTCAACTACCCCGTTGGCGGCCTGACCGCGAACTTTACCTACTACGATACAGGCAGCCCCAACACGTCTCAGGACGTAAACGGAGCAACAACCACATACAATTACAGTTCCAACACGGCCGATTGTCAGATGGCCTTTCCCACAAGCATCAGCGAACCTCTAAGCATGTCCCGCTCGATGACCTGGAACTGCACCGGCGGCGTCATGCTCGCCTCCACCGATGAAAACAGCCAAATTACTACTACGGCTTACACCGACCTCGACTATTGGCGTCCCGCCTCTTTCACCGACCAGCTTAATAACCAGATAGGTTTTTACTATCAACCGAATCCCACGTACTGCTGCCCGGCCGCCGTTGCTTCAACTCTGACCTTCAATAATGGGAATTCCGTGGCAGAAGATCTTCAATATAAAGATGGGCTTGGGCGAACCTATGTAGATCAGCGACCGCAAAGCCCGGGCTCATCCTCCCTCGACTCCGTGTCCTACACCTACGACTCCAACGGGAGGCCGTACTCAACATCTGTCCCCTGCGTGGTTGGCGCGGCCGGAACCTGCTCCACCCCCAAGACCACACAAACCTACGACGCTCTCAATCGCCCGCTTGTGACCACCGACGGCGGAGGAGGAACCGTGACGTATTCGTATTCCAACAACGACGTGCTTATGACCGTTGGTCCCGCACCGTCAGGCGAAAGCGCCAAGCGCCGCCAACTCGAATACGACGCGCTCGGTAGACTCACCTCCGTCTGCGAACTCACCACGTTTTCGGGGAGTGGGCCATGCGGGCAAACCACTAGCCAGACAGGTTATTGGACCAAGTATACCTACGACGCCCTCGGAGATCTCCTGACTGTCACCCAGAATGCGCAAGCTGCTTCAGGAAGCCAGCAGACCCGCACCTACACCTACGACGCCATGAGCCGCCTCACCTCGGAAACCAATCCCGAGTCCGGTACGAAGACTTACGTGTACGATTCCGATTCCACCATGTGCGGTAATGGCGCATATACCTCAGCCGGCAATTTGGTAAAAACCATCGATGCCGTGGGTAACTGCGTCTCACGCTACTATGATGCACTTCATCGTTTAACGGACGTTGGAGACGTCCAGCATTGCCAGCGATTCCGCTACGACAACACCACCGGCGTTCTCGGTTCGATCCCCTCTGGCATTAGCGTCAGCTATCCCCTGGGTCGGCTAGTTGAGGCAGAGACGGATACATGCGCACAACCCATTACGTCGTCCACGATCATCACCGATGAATGGACCAGCTATACCGCTCGCGGCGAGACTTCCGACGTCTACGAGTTGACCCCGCACTCCGGCCCTACTTATTACCATGTCTCCCAGACTTACTGGCCCAACGGAGGCCCGAATGTTTTGAGTGGAAACATCGGCCTTCCGACAATTACATACGGCGCCGACGGCGAAGGCCGCCCAAGTACAGTTTCCGCCTCATCCGGCCAGAATCCCGTGACCGCGACAACCTACAATTTGTACGCCTCACCTTACCAACTCTCCGTCACTTTTGGCTCGGGCGACTCTGACGTATTCACGTCCGACCCCAACACATTTCGCCTCAACAAATACCAGTTCAATATCGGCTCTCAAACCGTCACCGGAACTCTCGGCTGGAACGCCAACTGGAGCCTCGGCAGCCTCGGTATCACCGACCCCTTCAGCGCCGCCAACACACAAAGTTGCTCGTTCGCCGCAGACGATCTCGCCCGCGTCAGCCAAGTTAACTGCGGAACGATTTGGGGGCAAAACTTTTCTTACGATCCCTTCGGCAATATCCAGAAAAACGCAATTTCGGGGACCGGAGGAAGTACATTCACTCCCACCTACCAGTCTTCGCCCTCAATCACCAACCGCATTTCCTCGGTGGGCGGCGTCTCTGGCTCTTACGACGCCAACGGCAACTCCCTCAACGACACGTTCCGCACATTTACTTGGGACGCTGACAGCAACCCCATCACCATTGGGTCTGTTAGTCTGACCTACGATGCCTTCGACCGTATGGTCGAGCAGTCCGTCAGCGGCACCAATTCGGAGATTGTCTACAGCCCGGCTGGTGTAAAATTGGCACTCATGAGCGGCACCATCCTCACGAAAGCATTTATACCTCTTACCGGTGGAGATACTGCCGTCTACAATTCCAGCGGCCTTGCCTACTATCGCCATACCGACCACCTCGGCAGCTCCCGCTTCGCTTCCACGCCCAGCCAAACGCCCTATTCCGACACCGCCTACTCTCCATTTGGCGAACCCTACGCCCAATCGGGCGCCATCGACTCCGCCTTCACAGGTCAAAACCAGGACACCACTGCCGGCCTCTACGATTTCTTGTTCCGCGAGTACGACCCCAACCAATCCCGGTGGAACTCTCCCGATCCGTCCGGGCTTGCTTCCGTTAATCCTACTAACCCTCAATCCTGGAACCGCTATGCGTACGTCTTAAATGACTCGCTTGTTCTCGCTGATCCCCTTGGTTTGAATCCAATTCCAAGCTGCGCAACGCACGTCTGCTCGGGAGACCCCTCTTTTGGTGGCACCGGGGGAGGCGGAGGTAGCTGCACCGTCGACGGCCTCGTCGTCCCCTGTTCCATTGCACTCTCACTAATAAACGGCGGAGGAGCCGCGGGCATTCCGGCCGTGACAGGAATCAGCGGCGGACTCGGAGGTGCGTACCTAGTTTGGACACCGAGCGACTGCGTACAGGCCAACGACCTAGGGAACCCCGGCGTCGTCACACCTAGCATCGGCAACAGTTCCTGCTCGGCTGGATACTGGAACACCTTCACTATCACAATGGGCGGCCAAGGCGGGCGCAGTACCATGGATAACCGAGCCAATGCGCTCGCCCACGCCATAAACGCTACCGGCGTGCAGTCGCTTGGGAATCCCTGCACTGTTGGCTTATTCTACGCAGCGTCGGCAGTAGGCGGCGCTGGCGGCGGGGCTCTAGTAGGCGGGGAGGCTGCAGGAGTAGGCGGCGCGGTCGTTGCCAGCTCTGCTCCCCTTTGGCCAGCGGCAGCGACCTGGCTCTACAGACAGTCGATAGCGGGCTTCCCGGTTATCCGCTTCGCAATAAACGCGTATAGAACAACTAGCAACGTCGTGCAGAGTGGCTGCAATGCGCTCCAATAACAAGAGCACGATTCCTCAGTTCTCGCCCAATGAAAGTCGGAGAAGGCAGTGGTCCGTCTGCCCTAGTTGCTCGATAGATCTTGGACCGGGCGTTATGACTCGGCCTCCCTATGAAAATTGCCCATATTGCGGGGCGCCGATTATCCCTGTCTGGTGGCAGCGGATCCCTTGGGTCGTGCTCGGTTTTTTTCTAGCGTTCGCGGCCCCGGCCTCGGTGGGTCTAACTGGATGGGACGTATTCCTCGCAGGGCTTCTATGCTGGTTTCCCGCGACCGTCTTTGCATATATTTTGGTTTTCAAGGCGATGCCGCCCAAATACGTAAGGAGGAGCCAAGGCATAACGACCCTCTTTCGTCGATGATGCTAATGGCGGGAAAGGCGCAGGATCTGCGGCTCGCATGGAGCGAAGATCCCGTTGCTCTCATGCAGACGAAGGGGACGCCAGAGGTACACGAGCGTCCGCGTCGAATTAATTGATTGCGATTCAGTCGGTTAGGTTGGTATCCCTACGTGGTCGATGCCACCGCCCACGTCAGGCGCAGCGATCATGTCGACCAAGGTACGCGCGGGGTCTGATATAGATACTTTGACGGAACCGCGCCACAGCGTTTTCAAGCCAAAGAACCGTTTCGGCTTCACGTTGTACAATACAAAAACCGCACCCTGAGCGACCACGCGTCTTTGTGTAACCCGGCGTGTCGTGAAGACAAGGGTCTCATGAAAAGCTGCTCGGTAAGTTCCCAATGATGGGCGGCGGTCCATCCGCCGATGTAGCATTGATTGAAGAGCGTTGGTACGAGGACCCAGGGATCGGCGATAACCTGTTCGCTGCCAGCTAGATCTAGCGGCACAGGAACGTAAAGCCCGTGTCCTATCCGCCGGAGCCAACCCTGCTGTTTCCACCGCGACAGGAGTTTGGCAGCGGCACGTCTGTTGATTCCGAGTGTCCGAGACGTAACATCAACCGACACGACTTCCTTTGCGGCTCGGAGGACTGTGCTGAGGCGTGCGCGGTGAGCTGGTAAGGAGTCTTTTGGCGATTCAATAGCTATACGATGATACTACAAGTTCGCACTTTATGGGAACTTGACGCTATATCGTATAGCGACAGTCCCTCGGACTCTTTTCGAAAATCGCGCGGGCGATCCTCGATGCTGGCAAATGAAAGCCAGGGGCCCGGAAACATGCAGAGCGATTTTTCCAACCACAAACTGAGAGGTTTGGAACTCGAAGTCTCTACAGTTATAGCGTCATTTGACGCGTTCGAAAAAAGACCAGAAATCCGGTTGTCACCCG
>Ga0307478_10004289_pt1 | contig 10212 bp, 8 predicted proteins | sample atmos_gasesECM4C_2_FD_203713 | JGI IMG/M metagenome (GOLD analysis project Ga0307478, IMG submission 203713) | Hardwood forest soil microbial communities from Morgan-Monroe State Forest, Indiana, United States - atmos_gasesECM4C_05 | ecosystem: Environmental > Terrestrial > Soil > Temperate...
GCCTCGCTTTCCGCCCACTTGGAGATGGCGACCAGGTTGCCGCGCACGCGCCGGTCGGCCTCGGCCAGCGCGACGCCCTCGCCGGAGGAATCGAACGCGTTCAAATCGGCTTCGTCGGCGTGCACGACGATCTCGACGCCGGGCAGTTCGCCCAGCTCACGCAGCTCCTTGGTGGTGAACTTGGCGTACGCGGGCCCGCGACGGCCGATCATGTGGACCTCACGGACCTTGCTCGCGTACAGGGCGTCCAGGACCGGCTGCGGCACGTCGGTGGCGTGCAGTTCGGCCGGGTCCCGGGCCAGGATCCGGGCCACGTCGACGGCGACGTTACCCACGCCGATGACCGCCACCGACTCGGCGTCCAGGGTGAACGCGCCGGAATCGACGTCGGGGTGACCGCAGTACCAGTTCACGAAGTCGGTGGCGGCGTAGCTTCCGGGCAGGTCCTCACCGGGGATGCCGAGCCGGCGGTCCCGCATGGCCCCGGTGGCGTAGATCACCGCGTCGTACGCGGAGAGCAGCTCGTCGCGGGTGACGTCCTCGCCGAGGCGCACCCCGCCCAGGAAGCGCACATCCGGGCTCTCCAGGACCTTGCGCAGGTACTGCGCGATCGACTTTATCGACTTGTGGTCAGGCGCCACGCCGTAGCGGACCAGCCCGTACGGGGTGGGCAGCCGGTCGATGACGTCGACCCGCACGGCCGCCGGCGTGGGCAGCGCGGCAGCCTGCTTGACCAGTGCCTCGGCAGCGTACAGCCCGGCCGGACCAGAGCCGATGACGGCGACGTTGAGCATGAAACCTTACGCTACTCGACCGTACGCGGTTCCGGCGCTCCCTCCTGCGCCTCGGCGGATGACCGGCGGGCCACCGCCTCGGTGATGCGCAGGGCCACCTGCTGGGAGGTCAGGCCCGCGTCCTCGAGCACCTCTTCGCGAGTCCCGTGCGGGAGGAATTCCTGCGGCAGCCCGTACGTCTTGACCGGCACATCCACGTCGTGGTCGCGGAGCAGCCGGGCCACCGCGTCGCCGAACCCGCCGACCAGGCCGTTGTCCTCGACCGTGGCGACGAGCCGGTGCCTGCGCGCCGCGCCGGCCAGGGCCTCGTCGACCGGCTTGGTCCAGCGCGGGTCGACCACCGTGACACCGATCCCGTGACCGGTGAGCCGGTCCGCGATCTCGAGCCCCATCAGCGCCATCGGGCCGGCCCCGACCAGCAGCACGTCCTCGGCCAGGCCCGCCGCCGGCGATCGCAGCACGTCCATGCCGCCGAGCTTGGCGATCGCCTCGACCTCGCCGCCCACCTTGCCCTTGGGGAACCGGACCACGGTCGGCCCGTCGGACACCGCCACGGCCTCGTTGAGCAGCTCGGCGACCCGGCTGGCGTCTCGCGGCGCGGCGATCTTCATGCCGGGGACGAGCTGCATGATCGACCCGTCCCACATGCCGTGGTGGCTGGCCCCGTCCGGCCCGGTTACTCCGGCCCGGTCCAGCACGAACGTCACCGGGAGCCGGTGCAGGCCCACGTCCATCAGCGTCTGGTCGAAGGCCCGGTTCAGGAACGTCGAATAGATGGCCACCACCGGGTGCAGGCCGGCCATGGCCAGGCCCGCGGCGCTGGCCACGGCGTGCTGCTCGGCGATGCCGACGTCGAAGGCCCGGTCCGGGTAGGCCGCGGCGAACTGGGCCAGGCCGGTCGGGTGCAGCATCGCGGCGGTGATCGCGACCACGTCGGGCTGCCGCGCGCCGATGGCCAGCATCTCATCGCCGAACACGCGGCTCCACGTCCCCGGATGGGCGCCGGCCGCGGGCACCTGATGCAGGCAGTCGATCTCGTTCTGCTCGGCGGCCGGGTAGCCGAAGCCCTTCTTGGTGATCACGTGCACGATCACCGGCCCGCCGAAGTCCCTGGCGTGCCGCAGCGCGTTTTCCAGCAGCCGCTCGTCGTGGCCGTCGATGGGGCCGACGTACTTGATGCCCAGGTCCTCGAACATCACCTGCGGCTGAATAACGTCCTTGATGCCCTTCTTGACGCGGTGCAGCGTCCCGTACAGCGGAGGGCCGACCAGCGGGGCCCGGGGCAGCGAGGTCTTGATGTAGTCCAGCACGTGCTCGTAGCGCGGGTTGACCCGGATCGCGGCCAGGTGCTCGGCCAGGCCGCCGATCGTCGGCTGGTAGGACCAGCCGTTGTCGTTGACGATCATGACCAGCCGGGAGTCCTTGGCCGCGGCGATGTTGTTCAGTGCCTCCCAGGCCATGCCGCCGGTCAGGGCGCCGTCGCCGATCAGCGCGACTACCGTCCGGTCCGGCTCGCCGCGCAGCTTGTAGGCCTTGGCCAGGCCGTCGGCGTAGGACAGGCTGGTCGAGGCGTGCGAGTTCTCCACCAGGTCGTGCTCGGACTCGGCCCGGCTCGGGTAGCCGGTCAGCCCGCCGCGCTGGCGCAGTGTGCCGAACTGCGCGAAGCGGCCGGTCAGCAGCTTGTGCACATACGACTGGTGGCCGGTGTCGAAGACGATCTTGTCCTTGGGCGAGTCGAACACCCGGTGGATCGCGATGGTCAACTCGACCACGCCGAGGTTCGGACCGAGGTGGCCGCTGGTCCTGGTGGTCGTCTCGATGAGGACGTCCCGGATCTCCACGGCCAGCCGGGTGAGCTGATCCTGGCTGAGTCCCTTCAGGTCCTCGGGGCCGTTTATGCACTCCAGCATGGTCACGTCGGTTGCTCCTCGTGTGCTGTGCGGGCCTGGCGGGGAACGAATGAGCTGAGTCTACGGCCGTAATGTTCAGATAGCTCGCGGCGCGGGCCCGGTCTCCGACACGCGCGTCGGGCTCGGCTGGTTCCCGGGTAGCGTCAGGACGAGCGGCCGGGCGGCGAACATGCCGACCACGAGCCCGCCGCCGCACAGCACGAGGAGCAGCGCGACCGGGATGTTCCAGCTGCCGGTGGCCGAGTGCAGCAGCCCGAGTTCCAGGGGTCCGGCGCTGGCCACCAGGTACCCGGCGGACTGCGCGAAGGCCGACAGCGAGGCCGCCACACCCGGATCGGGAGCCCGCGCCACCATGAAGAAAATGGCCAGCGCTAGGCACGCCCCCTGACCGATGCCGAGCACGAGAACCCAGAGCCAGGCCCCGCCCAGCGGGGCCCAGAGCGATCCGGCCAGGCCGATGCCCATAGCGGTCATGCTCGGCACCACCAGAGCGCGATGGTCGGGAGCGCGGTGGGCCAGCACGGGCACGATCAGCGCGGCGACCAGGTTACCCACGCCCATCAGGGCCAGCAGGTTGCCGGCCGCGACCGCCGACGTGCCGCGGTCCTGGAAGATGGTCGGCAGCCAGGACAGCGCCGCGTAGTAGAGCAGGCTCTGCAGCCCCATGAACGCCATGACCTGCCAGGCGAGCGCGTATCTGTACACCTTGATACGCGCCGGCGCGGGCGTCAGCCCGGAGATGGGTACTGCGCGGGCGACGCCCGCCGCCCGGTACCTGAGCTGGGGTAGCCACAGCAGCACGGCCAGCGCGGCCGGCCCCGCCCACAGACCGAGGGCGAGCCGCACCGAACCGCCGGACGAGTTGTAAAGCGGCACGCTGAGCAGCGAGGCGATGATCGCGCCGACGCACAGGGCGGTCAGGTAGGTGCCGATCAGTACCCCGGCCCGTTCCGGTGAGCGGCGCTTGATCATGCTGGATAGCAGTACGTTCAAGATGGCAATCGCGCTGGCGGCCAGAATCGTTCCCGGGAACAGCATGATGTCGGGGGCGGCGCCGCGCAGCAGCAGCCCGGCGGTGAGCACACCCAGGGCGACCAGCAGGATGACTTCTTCCCCGAAGCGCCGGTTCAGCCAGGCGGCGAAGGCGGACGCGGCGCCGAAGCAGATCACAGGGGTGGCGGCCAGCAGCGACAGCTCGGCCGACGAAAGGTTCAGCCGCGCCTGCAGGTCCGGGAACAGCGGAGGCAGGCTGGCGATCGCGGTACGCAGGTTGAACCCAGCCGCCGTCACGGCGATGACGAGCAGCATGGTCTGGTGGGACCGGCGTGGACCGGCGGCGCGATATTCGGCCATCAGCAACTAAAGCTATCTGAAAACGAAAATAGTCCTTTAGCCGAACGAACCATCGTGCGTGCGCCGGATCACCCACCCTCCTTTTCCCCCGAACCCAACCCCTAAGGGATGAGCAGCAGCTTACCCGTGGTCCGCCGGGCAGCCAGGTCCTGCTGGGCCCGGGCGGCGTCGGCCAGCGGGTAACGGCCGCCGATCCGCACGTCGAGCTCGCCGCTGGCGATCCAGTCGAAGACCTCACGGGCCCGCCAGCGCAGTTCCTCGACGTCCGCGATGTAGTGCGCGAGGGTGGGCCGGGTGATGAACAGCGACCCCTCGCTGTTGAGCCGCTGGATGTCGAACGGCGGCACCTGCCCGCTGGCGGCCCCGTAGACCACCAGCATCCCACGCGGCCGCAGCGCGGCCAGGCTGTCATCGAAGGTGGCCCGGCCGACGCCGTCGTACACCACGTGCGCGCCCACGCCGCCGGTGACCTCCTCGACGACGGCGCGGCATCCGTCGTAGCCGATGACCTGCTCCGCGCCCGCTGAGCGCGCAAGGCCAGCCTTGTCCCCGTCCTGCCCGCCCGAGCAGGTCGCGACCACGATCCCGCCGCGCCGCTTGACCATCTGGGTGAGCAGCAGCCCGACCCCGCCGGCCGCCGCGTGCACCACGGTCACGTCCCCGGGCCGCACCGGGTACGTGCTGGTGACCAAGTAGTGCGCGGTCATGCCCTGCAGGATCGCGGCCGCGGCGAGCTCGGTGCTGATCCCGTCCGGCACCGGAACCACGCGGTCGGCGGGGAGCACGACCTGCTCGGCGTAGCTGCCCGGGCCGACCCACGCCACCCGGTCACCGACGGCCAGCCCGGTGACGCCCGCTCCGACGGCGATGATCGTCCCGGCGCCCTCTCCGCCGGTCACGAACGGCAGCGGGGGACGGTAGCCGCCCACGCCTTCCCGCTGGTAAATGTCCATGTAGTTCACCCCGGCCGCGGCGACCTCGGCCACGATCTGGCCCGGCCCGGGCTGCGGAGCCGGGTGTTCGGCCAGGCTGAGCACCTCTGGCCCGCCGCGCTGCTCGACCTGAATGACGCGCATGCGTTTCTCCTTCCGGTCCGCCCCGGATCAGCTTTGCACAAGCATTCATGGGTCAAACCCGCTTGATCCGGATTTGAACGTGTTCAAAATTCGTTGGTTCGCCGTCGCGGCGACGGTACCTGACCATAAGGTGTGGGCCATGCGGAGCACCAAGGGCGAACAGACGCGGGCCGCGATCGCGGAGGCCGCGCTGCGGATGTTCCGCGAGCAGGGCTACGAAGCCACCACCATGCGGGCGATCGCGAAGGAAGCCGGGGTGGCGACCGGGAACGCGTACTACTACTTCGACTCGAAAGAAGAGCTGATCCAGGAGTACTACGCCCGGAACCAGGCCGAGCACGCGGCGGCGTGCCGCCCGGTCCTGGACACCGAGACCACGCTCGGGCCGAGGCTGCGCGGGGTGCTGCGGGCGCTGATCGACGTGCAGGCGCCCTATCACGCGTTCGCGGCCAAGCTGTACAAGCACGCGGCCGAGCCGGCCAGCCCGCTGAGCCCGTTCAGCAAGGAGTCCTCCCCCACCCGGAACGCCGCGATCGAGCTGTACGCCGAGGTGATCGCCGGGTCACGCATCCGGGTGCCGACCGTACTGCGCAGCCGGCTGCCGGAACTGCTGTGGCTGTACTCGATGGGGATCGTGCTGTACTGGGTGCACGACACCTCAACGGGGTGCGAGAAGACCTACCGGCTCATCGACTCGACCGCGCCGCTCGCCGAGCGCCTGATCCGGCTGGCCCGGGTACCTGGGCTGCGATCGCTGACCCGGCGGCTGCTACGGGTCGCCGACGACGTACTGTACTGACGCGGCGGCTTCGGCCTCGAACTCGGGAGCCTCGGGCCGGCCCGACTGGGTTAGCGCCAGCCACCCGAGCAGGCCGAACGGGTAGATGAAGTAGCCGAAGCGGACGTTCGGCCCGAGCAGGAACATCAGCGTCAGGCCGATAGCCAGCCGCCAGATCGCCGCGGGCACGTCGCGCGGCGGCCGGATGACCAGCGAGACCGCGATGGCCAGGCCGGCCGCGAGCAGCAGGCCGACCGAGACCACGTGCCCCGCGGTTCCCAACGAGGAGAGCAGGTGCCCGGGCAGCAGGCTCTCGGCCGGGGTCTTGTACCGGGTCAAGCCGAGCGGAAACAGCACGCTGTTCTGGACCAGGGCAGTGGCCGCGCTCCGCTTAAACAGCACCGCCGGCGCCAGGAGGGCGATGAGGGCCAGGACAGTGACCAGCACGGCGGCGAGGAAACGGTACGCGGCCCGCGCACCGTCCCGGGCGGCGAACATCGCGGCCATGACCGGGACCGCGAGCCAGGCGGTGGACTTCAGGTCGCAGGCGACGCCCAGGGCGATCCCCGCACCCGCGGTCCGCGCAGCGGTGGCCTTCGCTCCTGCCGGAACCGCACTCAGGGCCAGCGCGAGCAGCATGAACGCGAGCACGGGCGGATCGGTAGTGATCACGGCCAGGTTGAGGCCTACCACTGGAGAGGCGACCGCGACCGCCGTCGCGAGCAGGGCGTCATGGCGAGAGCCGGGCATCGCGATCCGGAAGGCGACCGCGAGCACGGCCACTGTGCCCAGGGCCAGCCACACCCCGGCGTTCCCGGCCAGGCCGCCGGCACCGGCCGCGGCCGGCAGGCCGAACAGGGTCATAACCGGCAGATACGGGTTGTAGGACAGCCAGTAAGTGACCTGACCTGCGCTCAGGTACGGCGAGCCGTGGTGGAGCAGCAGGGACGCCGATCGCTCGATGACCATCATCCCGTCTTCGAGCCGGTAGGCGACGGACAGCCAGAGCAGCGGGGCGAGCACGGCGAGGGCCACGGACACCAGCACCGCCACGGACCGGTGTCCCCACCGCCAGAGCACGAGCAGAGCGACGGCGTAGCCGCAGGCCGCCCAGATGGCCCAGACCCGGTCCTCACCCGCCGATCCGATCGCGTCGATGGCCGCGTACGCGAAAAACAGGGTGTAGGCGATGATCAGGTGGCGGCGATCGAGCCAGGGCCGGAGCCCGGTACCGGGCTCACGTGCGGCCAGGGCTCTGGCCGAGACGAGCGTGCCCACTCCGCCACCCGTTCCTGCGTGGTCCACGTCCATGTCCTGCTTCAACTGGTCCCCCGTTGACCAGAGTGACAACTGCCCCTCAACTATAGGCAGCAAACGCTAAGCGGACCTAAAGGCCCCCTCAAGCATGCCGCGCGCAGTCAGCCGGATGCAGGGATTGCCGCCCTACCGCGGAGCCGTGGTTTGCGAGCTGGGCTGCCCAGCGGATTCGGGCTGGCCGGGCGGGTCCGCCGGGGTGGCCGGGGGCGCGGGTGCCGCGGTGAGCATCCTGGCCACCAGGCCGGCCGCCAGCAGGCCGCCGCCCACGCCGGCCGTGAGGACCAGCGGCCGCGGAAGCGAAGGGCCGATGCGGAACTTGCCCGGCCCCACCGCGGCCAGCGTGGCGGCCGCGGCCAGGTTGGTGAGCGGAAGCTCGAACCCGCCCCGCGCGTTCAGCGGGCCCTTCGCCCGGTGGGTGGTCGCGGCGACGGTCATCGCCCCCATGATGGCCAGCGGACCGGCCGGATCGGCGATGCCCGCCGCGGTGAGGACGCCGCCACCCAGTTCGGTGATCCCGGCCGCGGCGGCCATGTGCTTGCCCGGCCTCAGGCCGATGCGGTGGAAGCCGGCCCCGGTCTTGTCCAGGCCGGGCCCGCCGAAGGCACCGAACAGCTTCTGCGCGCCGTGAACGGCTAGGTAACTACCGACCACGAGCCTGGTGCCAAGCAAAGCTACGTCGCGCATGAGATCCTCCAATGTCTTGATCGGTCGGCGTGAGCGCCGGGGTTACGTTCGTTCGCCGCAGCCGCGCTCACCGGCTAGCCGGATCATGGCCCGGGTCATCTGGGCCGTCGACGGCGGCGCGGGCAGCGTTGCCTCGGATAGGGGCGGCGAAGCCTGGCTGCGGAACGCATCGAGGGCCAGGGCCACGAACCGCCGCCAGGCGTCGGGCGCGTCAGCACGGGTGACGTGCATGACCGCCGCAGTCGCGATCAGCAGCAGCACTAGGTCCTCGCCGACGAAATCCTCGCGCAGCGCGCCCGCGGCCTTGGCCCGGTCGATGACCATGATGAGCAGGTCGTTGGCCGTCCGGCGGAGCTCCTCGACCTCCTCGTCGGCGGAGAGCGTCATGGACAGCAGATCGGACAGGCCACGATCACTGGCCTGCAGTTCGCAGATCCGCTCGACGAACCCAGCGAAGCCGTCCCACGGATCAGGGACGGCCAGCGCCTGCCGGGCCGCCTCGGCGTATTCGGCGACCTTCTCCACGAGCGCGGCGGCGACGAGCTTCTCCCGGGTCGGGAAGCGCCGGTACAACGTGGCGATGCCCACCCCGGCCCGAGCCGCGATCGCCTCAAGCGGCGCTTCCAGCCCATGCTCGGCGAACACATCCCGGGCCACGGCCACGATGGCGGCCCGGTTGCGGGCTGCGTCGGCCCGCAGCCGCCGCTCCGCGTGCGCGCAGGCGGCGGGTTCGCCGGGTTCGCCGGGTACGCCTGCCGCCGCGGCAACGCCGGGTTCGGGCTGGTCGCGGACGGTCATGCGTTTCATGGTAGGCGATGTGGAGGGTAGCCTCCGGACATCGCCAAGCCGCGAGTAAGCTTCCCGGAGGATTCCCCGATACGAGCCAGCCAGCAACGGAGAAGCATCATGCAAACCAGCCCGGACGCGTGGATCAGCGCGCTGCGGCACTCCCATGACCGGTTGCAAGCCCTGGTCGAGCCGCTCGGCCAAGACCAGCTCCAGCAGCGGTCATACGCCAGCGAGTGGTCGATCGCCCAGGTGCTCTCCCATCTTGGCTCCGGGGCCGAGATCTTCGGCCTGTTCCTGGAGGCGGGGCTGGCCGGGCAGGACCCGCCGGGACGCGAGGCGTTCGGCCCGATCTGGAACACCTGGAACGTCAAGGACCCACAGGCCCAGGCCACGGACGGCCTGCGGGCCGACGAGGCGACCGTGGAGCGGTTCGAGTCCCTCGACCCCGATCAGAAGGCGCGGCTGCGGCTGCGGGTGTTCGGGATGGACATGGACTCGACCGGATTGGCCCGGATGCGCGTCAGCGAGCACGCCATCCACACCTGGGACGTCGCGGTCGCGCTCGACCCGTCGGCGACGGTGGCGCCGGACGCCGTAGACCTGCTCATCGACACCGTCGGCCAGCTCGCGGCCCGGTCGGCCGAGCCGGACGGCAAGCAGCGCCGACTGCGGGTGTCAACCACCGACCCCGAACGGCACTTCATTCTGGAGACCGGCGACGCGGTCAGCCTGACCGAATCGGACGGCGAGGACGGGCTACTCGAGCTGCGCCTGCCCGCCGAGGCGTTCGTCCGTCTGGTCTATGGCCGCCTCGGCCCGCACCACACTCCCCCGGTCGAGGCCGACGGCATCGACCTCGACGAGCTACGGCAGATCTTCCCCGGTTTCTGAGGCCGCTGGGTCCAGTAGGAGGCGGCCGCCGACGCCATCCGGATGGTGCGGGCGGTGGGCCGGGGCGGGCGGTTACGGACGCGCGTGGTGGGTGTCAGCGGCGGAGGATGTCGCGAAGGTGCTGCACAGACCATCGCCGGTCGAACAGTGTCGGGTCGTCCCGGTCCTCGGTGCGAAGGTAATCGATCAAGGTCACATAGTCGTCCAGCTCGAGCGTCCTGACCAATCTGAGCAAGTCGGCCGCCTCGCCTGTGACGGGGGCAACCGGGGCGACGAGCCGGTCGTAGAGTTCCACGACCTGGTGAACCATCGCCAGGTGACGCAGCCCGGGCGTGACGGAGGGAAAGTTCGTCGCGGCGAAGTCCTCGGTGAAGACGATCGGCTCGACGGCCAGGGCCTGGGATCCGTAGTGCTGGGCGAGATGGATGAGCAACTCGACGTCGAAGGTCTCGTTGAAGGATGTCATCTGCCGGATGACCGGGCCCAGCGCGGCCCCGTCGAAGGCCTTGAAGCCGGCCTGGGTGTCGAGCACCCGGGCCAGGGGCGGGATCAGCGAGGCGCGGACGAAATGCCGGAACAGGATGATGATCTTGTCCGGCTTGTCGCCGGTGCTGTGCGGC
>Ga0307478_10004290_pt1 | contig 10212 bp, 10 predicted proteins | sample atmos_gasesECM4C_2_FD_203713 | JGI IMG/M metagenome (GOLD analysis project Ga0307478, IMG submission 203713) | Hardwood forest soil microbial communities from Morgan-Monroe State Forest, Indiana, United States - atmos_gasesECM4C_05 | ecosystem: Environmental > Terrestrial > Soil > Temperate...
ACAATGTGCCGCGGATTCGCGACACCGATACGCTGGTCGAACTGATCTGTTCCATCGGGGTTGCGGCGCAGTGGCAGTCTCGCAACAGGCTTGCGATCCACGCCAAAACCATTCGAGCCGCCGATCTCGATCCGGAGCTTTGCGCGCGAATCCGGGCTTCGATCCTGCTGGCAGGGCCGCTGCTTGCGCGCTGCGGCGAGTTGACGTTGCCGCCGCCCGGCGGCGATGTGATCGGAAGGCGGCGTCTCGACACGCACGTTCTTGCTTTTGAACAGTTGGGCGCAACCGTCACGGCGTCCGACCGGCTAAAGTTCCGCAGCACTCGCCTGAAGGGTGCGGACGTTTTCCTCGATGAGCCCAGCGTCACGGCCACCGAGAACGCGCTGATGGCCGCGGTGGCAGCCGATGGCACCAGCCATTTGCGCAACGTCGCTTCCGAACCGCATGTGCAGGATCTCGTGCGCTTCCTGGTCGCACTCGGCGCCCGCATTGAAGGCATCGGCACCAATGCCATGGTCGTGCACGGCGGCGCGACGCTCGGTGGCGTGAGCTACTCGATCGGGCCCGATCACATCGAAGTGGGCTCCCTGATCGGGCTTGCGGCAGTGACGCGCTCGCCGTTGCGTATCGCTCGCGCCGGCATTCACCATTTGCGCTCGATCCGCATGGGCTTTGAGCGGCTCGGCATCACCTGTCAGGTGGAAGGTGACGATCTTATCGTCCCGGGTCGGCAAACACTCAAGATCCAGGACGATTTCGGTGGCCACGTCCCGAAACTGGAGGACCAGCCGTGGCCTGCATTTCCGGCCGATCTGATGTCGATCGCGATCGTCACCGCAACCCAGTGCGACGGCGTCATCCTGATGTTCGAGAAAATGTTCGAATCCCGGATGTTCTTCGTCGACAAGCTGATCGCGATGGGCGGACGCATCGTGCTGTGCGACCCGCACCGGGCGATCGTCGCCGGGCCGAGCCGGCTCAAGGGCGCACTGATGTCTTCGCCGGACATTCGTGCCGGCATGGCCATGCTGTTGGCCGCAGCCTGCGCGGAAGGCGTCAGCACCATCAACAATGCCGACCAGATCGAGCGCGGCTATGAGCGCATCGACGAGCGGCTCAACGCGCTCGGCGCGAAAATCACCCGGGTGCCGGTGCGCTAACACCGTGCGCCGATCTTATCGCCAAATCTTTAGCCCGCGGGTTTGTGTCTTGCTTTCCCGCCGCCTGGCACGCAAGACTTGCCGTCGCCATGATGATCCGCGAAATCAGGCCCGAGGTTGACCGTGACAGCGTACTAGCCGGCGCGCAGTTTGCCGACGCCTTTCAGGTCACGGTAGCCGATCCGAATCTTGATGCACGCTGTGCTGCCGAACGAATATTTTCACGGAGTCCGCGCTGGGTCCAAATGCTGCTGGACCTGCGCAACATGATTGTTGCGCCGACAGGTCTGAAGACCTCCGGCGAAGGCGAGCCTAATACCGGTGGCGTGATCGGACTGTTTCCGGTTCTGAGCGAGACGCCGGAGCGGTTGATCGCCGGCTTCAACGACCATCATCTGGATTTCCGCGTCGTGGTGGACGTCGTCCCTGAGGAGGGCGGCCGCAAAGTCACGACCACGACCCTCGTGCTCACCCACAACCGGCTTGGCCGCATCTATCTCGCCGCGATTCTGCCGTTCCACCGCTTGATCGCAAAGAGTTTGCTTCGCCAGGTTGGCTTCGCCCAAGTACCACGGTAACGGCATGAGTGTCGCCCCGCCATGCGATTGCCGCCGTTGAAGAAGCCGTGCCAGAGGCCTAAGCTCGGCGAGCTGCGGGATGTCTTCGTGGCAGAACGAAGCAGTTGTGCTAAGGAAAAATAATGGCCGATGAAACCGCAACGCTTGCCGCCTATGTCGCCGATCTGAAGTTCGAAGATATTCCGGTGGAAGTGCGCGAGCGCGCCAAGGTCCTCACCCTTGATTTCCTCGGCAGCGCGATAAGGGCGCGGCGTGAGGCGGAATCCACGCCTTCGCTGCTCAAGACACTTGAAGCGCTCGCGTTAGATGCAGGCGGCGAATCCACCGTGTTCGGCGATTCCAAAACCTGGACGCCGGCGGTGGCGGCGCTGCTCAACGGCGCGCTCGGCCATTCCCTCGACTTCGACGATACGCATGCGGATTCTTCACTGCATCCAAGTGCGCCGGTGGTTCCGGCAGCGTTTGCAGTCGGCGAACTGGTCGGCGCATCGGGGCGCGAGGTTTTGACGGCGATCGTCGCCGGTTATGAGGTGTGTTGCCGGCTCGGCCAGGCGCTCGATCCCACCTCGCACTATGCCCGCGGGTTTCATCCGACCGCTACCGCCGGCACCTACGGCGCGGCGGCTGCCGCCGCGAAGCTTTTCGGCTTGTCGAAGCAGAGAATCGTCGCGGCGTTCGGCGTGGCAGGCAGTCAGGCGGCAGGATCACTTCAGTTTCTGGTTAACGGCGCCTGGAACAAGCGCTATCAGGTCGGCGCCGCCGCGATGAACGGCGTTATCGCCGCAACGCTGGCGCGCCATGATTTCGTCGGCGCGATCGAATCGGTGGAAGGCAAGCACGGACTGTTGGCCGGCTACACCGACGACGCCCATCCCGAGAAGGCCACCGCTGGCTTGGGCGAGATCTACGAGACCATGAAGATCGGCGTAAAGCCCTACCCAAGCTGCCGCTACACCCATGCCGCCCTCGATGCACTGATTGCGATGCGACGCGAGCACAATCTGACGCCGGACCAGATCAGGCGGGTCGAGATCGGGCTGCATCGCAACGGCATCACGCTCACTGGCGATGCCGCCACCAAGCGTCATCCGACCTCCATCGTCGGCGGGCAGTTCTCGATGTTCTTTACCGGCGCAGTGGCGCTCGATCAGGGCCGCTTCGGCTGGGACGATTACGACCGGCTCGGCGACGCCGCCGTCGACGCGCTGGCGGACAAGATCGATGTCGTTCGCGACGAATCCCTCGAAATCGGCCGCAAGCACCCGTTTGGGGCGCGGGTGCGCGTCACCACCGACGAGGGCGTGCATGAGCGGATCCATGACGATCCGTCCGGCGAGCCGAACTCGTTCCCGGATGCGCAGGCGATGGCGCAGAAATTCCTGACGCTTGCGCGCCCGGTGCTCAATGGCCGGGCCGATCAGCTGGCGGACGCGATCCTTTCGCTGGAAAGATTTGATCGCGTCGGAAAGGCGACGCAGCTCGGCCGCCAGTAGCGCAAGCTACGGCTTGAGCCGCGCTGTCCAGGTTTCGCGTCGTGTCACCCACACATCGGCAGTGTGGCCGAACAGGTCGAACTCGCTCTCAATGGATGCGCCGAGCCGCCGGGCTACATTTTGTGACGCAATGTTTTCGCGCTCGATGCAATGAACGATCTGATCGATCGTGAACTGCGCGAAAACCCAATCGATTGACGCGGTTGCGGCTTCGATGGCGTAGCCCTTGCCGCGGAAACGGCTTGCGATACCCCAGCCGACTTCGAGGCCTGGCCAACCCGCCGGCCACCACGGCCCGACCCGTCCCACAAAGAGTCCGGTTGATTTTTCTTCGACCACGAACATGCCGAAGCCGTGCAACGCCCAATGTCCGGCCATGATGGCCGCGTTCCGCCAGCCGAAGAAGGCCTCGGTGACCGGCTTTCTGTCTGAAGTGATGAATCGCGCCGTGGCCGGGTCGGACAGCATCGCAGTATTCGGCGCGATGTCGGCGTCGCGCCATCGCCGCAGCGTTAGACGCTCCGTCTCGATTAGCGCGCTATCGGTTTGGGGAATGCTAGCTCCGGGCCTGAATTGGACGATCATTGATCCTCCTCCTCTCGCTCCAGAAGGTAGTTACACCACCATTCCGGTCTGGGTAGGGCAAAAGTGCGATCCTTGGCGACATCGTCATTGTGCAGGCTTGCCAGGTCTTAAGAATTTTGAAACCCTTGGTTGTGATAGCGGTAAAATGGCCGGTCGCAACCAGGCCTGGCAATAACAAAACGCAGGGAGCAACGATCAATGGAACGTCGGGATGTACTCAAGACATTGGCTGTGACGGGAATTGCGGCAGGTGCCGGTGGCACCTTGGCAACGGCGCAGACCGCGGGACAGACATTCGTGCTGGTTCACGGCGCCTGGCACGGCGGCTGGTGCTGGAGCCGCGTAGCGGACAGGTTGCGTGCGGCCGGGCATCGGGTGTTCGCGCCGACGCAGACGGGACTTGGCGAACGCAAGCACCTGCTCTCGAAGGAGATCACGCTCGACATCTTCACCAGGGACATCGCCAACGTCATCGAGGCGGAAGAACTGACAAACATCGTGCTGGTCGGCCATTCCTTCGGAGGGCTCGTGATCAGCGGTGTGGCCGACGCGATGCCCGAGCGGATCCGTCATCTCGTCTATCTGGATTCGCTGGTGGTGGAAGGAGGAAAAAGCCCGTTCGACAGCTTGCCGCCGGAGGTCGCCTCGGCACGTAAAAAGGCCGCGGAGGAATCGAGCGGAGGATTGAGCCTGCCGCCACCCCCGCCATCGGCTTTCGGAGTTTCTGACGCGAATGACGCCGACTGGCTCAAGCGCCGTCTCACCCCGCACCCGCTCGGCAGCTATAGCAGCAGGCTGAATATCAAGGGGCCGGTCGGCAACAACCTGCCGCGGACCTATATTCATTGCACCAACCCGTCCTATCCTGCGGTGCAGGGCTCGCGCGACTTCGTCAAGGCGCAGCAGGGGTGGCGCTGGGCCGAAATCGCGACCGGCCACGACGCCATGGTCAGCGCGCCCGATGAACTCACGCGCATCCTGATCAGCGTCTCCAGCTAGAGCCTTGCAAGTGTTGGTCGGTCCCGGCGGAAGCGCGGGGACGTCGATCCTGGAGCATGATCCGGAAAAGTGGAAACCGGTTTTCCCTCGCGACAAACGCGGAACGCGTTTGCGCGGAGAGCATGCTCAAACAAAGAGATGATTTCGTGATGCGATTTCGCTTAATCGCATCACGATCTAAGGCGGAAGCCTGCGATATTCCTGGTTGGCAAGGCTTGCTTCCTCCAGATCGAGATCGCGTTCGATCCGCCGCCGGGTCTCGTCCGTAATCCTGCCGTCGCGCAGCAGGTCGTGAATGAACTTCCGCTCGGCCGCAATCAACTCCCGTGTCAGCTCGGTTCCTGCCGCAGAGATGTCACGGTCTTCCGGATCAAGCGAGCCCGGCAACTGCTTGGCGCGGGTTTCATGCCGCGCGCGCAACAGGCGGACCACCTCGTCGGATAATTCGCGATCATCGGTGATGGCATCGAGCGACTTGAGCGCGACATCGAGCGCCTCTCGCCGCGCAGCGATTTCGGATTCGAGCTCCGCCAACCGCTCGGCGCGGCCCGCCTGGTTGACGCCAAGCCACCTGACCACCAGCGGTAAGGTGAGGCCAAGCCCGACCAGCGTGATGAAAATGACGCTGAACGTGACGAACAGGATCAGGTCGCGGTAGGGAAACGCCTCGCCGCCCGGCAACGTGAAGGGAAGCGCCAGTGCCGTGGCGAGCGAGACCGCGCCGCGCACGCCGGCGAATGAAAGCACGAACACCCACTGCCATGGCGGTGACGGATCGCGGTCGCGTATCTGCTTGATCAGCCGCGGCAGGTAGGTCGCAGGATACACCCAGGCGAAACGCGCCAAGATCACCATGAGCGTGACCAGTGCGGTCGCCGTCAGGATTTCGCCGAGCGGAAAGGCCTTCGATTTCTCGAACAACAGGCGCATCTGGAATCCGGTCAGCAGGAACAAAAGTCCCTCGACCAGGTAGATCACGAGATCCCAGAAGAAGATTCCCTGCAGCCGTGTCGCCGCGGAGATCAACAGCGGTCCGTTCCAGCTCATGTAAAGACCGCAGGCTACCGTTGAGATCACGCCTGAGCCGCCGAAATGCGCGGGCACCAGGTACGCCACATAGGGGGTGATCAGCGACAGCGTGATTTCGATCTGGGGATCGCGCGCGTGGTGACGCGTCTGCAACGAGAGCCAGCCCACGGCGGCGCCAAACACTATTTCGCACACAACGATGCCTGCGAATTCGGCCATGGCTTCTGGCAGCGAAAACGTGCCGGCCACGATCGCTGCGAGCGCAAAGCGATACATGATCAGCGCGGTGGCGTCGTTGGCCAGTCCCTCGCCTTCAAGCACCACCAGGATTCGGCGTGGAATCCGCAAGCGACGGGCGATCGCGAGCGGCGCCACCGCGTCGGGCGGCGCAACGATGGCGCCCAGCAGGAACCCGACATTCCACGGCAGCCCGATCAGGAAATGCGTCGCGGCGGCGACCGCGAAAGCGGTAAACATCACGCAGCCGACCGCCAACAGGATGATTGGGCGCAGGTTGAACTTGAACTCGCGCCAGCTCATCGCGACGCTCGCCGAGTAGATCAGCGGCGGCAACACCAGAAGCAGGACGAGCTCAGGCGGCAGTTCGAGCGCGGGCATTCCCGGCGCGGAGGCGAGCGCGACGCCCGCAAGCAATAGCAGGATCGCGGGCGCGACATTGATCCGCCGCGCCAGAAGCGCAGTTGCGGCCAGCACGGCCACCAAAATGAGAAAAATCTCGAAATTGGCTTCCACCGCCTTTCAAAGCCTCAGGTCGACAAAGAGCATTGCTACTCCCGCAGATCGTAGCGGTAGGATTTCGAGACGATCTGCCATCCGCTCTTGAGCTTCATGGCTACCAGATAGTCGGTGAAATAGCGCGGCGGCAACTGACAGCGGACCTTGATGAAGGCGGTGGAATCGTCGGAGCGGTCGATGGTGACGATGAAATCGTCGCGCGGCTTGCCTTCGGACTTGGCGGAAGCGCGCTTTCTCACTCGCTCCATCCAATCGGGTACGGTGAGGATCTGCAGTTCGCCCTTCTCTAGCCAGCGTAGATCCGCAGACGGGTGAAAGATCGCCGCGAGTTTGTCGGCGTCGCCTTCATAGAGCGCGTCGAAATAGTGCTGGACCACGGCTTCAACATTGGAACGGTCGTAATTCACGGCTCTCACTCCTGTTGTAGTGACGTTTTTCGATTATATCGCGCTCGCTGCGATATTGACCATCAGCGCGAGCAAGGCGGTGTTGAAGATAAAAGAGACGATGCCGTGCGCAGTGACGGTGCGGCGGATGGTCTTGTCGGTGATGCCGACGTCGGAGACCTGCGCGGTCATGCCGATCACGAAAGAGAAATAGACAAAGTCCCAGTAATCGGCGTGCTCTTGCCGGTTGCCGCTGGGAAACTGGAGGCCACCAGGCTCATTGCCCCGATAATATTCATGGGCGTAGTGCAGCGCGAAGCCGGTATGCACGGCCGCCCACGACAAACCGATGGTCAGTGTCGCAAACAGGAGCTGCGGCGGATTGTGGTGGGCCGCACCGAGCTCGGACACGATCGCAGCAAGGCTCGCGAAGGCACCGAGTACCGTCAGCAGCGGGATCAGAAAGCGGCCGTCATCCTGAAGCACCGCATTGCGGCGGATATAGCGGAGGTCGCTGCGCCACATCATCAAGTAAACCAGTGCAAGGTAAAGCGCGACAAAGACATCCCAGCCGATCAGAAGCCGCGTCACCAGCCGCAGCGACGCCGGCAGGAGAAAGAACGAGCCAGCGCCAATCGCCATTGAGATGAAGGTGCGCGGGCGCGCATAGACCACGCGGAGCGGCTTCGGCATTTTCCTGAACCGAAGCAGCCGATGTTGGAATTCCTCGCCACTCATCTCGATCTTCGGTTCCCGCGGGTCTTTGCCGGACGCGCTCCTGCGCGCCGCTCTAATTCTTGCGTTCGGCGACAAAATGCGCCGCGGCGCGCAGCACGTCGCCTTTGGCGCCGAAGATCGACAGCGCCGAATCGGCGCGCGAAAGCAGATCGCGGACGCGCTTCTTGGCGCCGTCGACCCCGAGCTGGGTCACAAAGGTGGTCTTGCCGAGCGCTGCGTCCTGGCCGGTCTGTTTGCCGAGCGCCGCCGCATCCCCCTCGACGTCGAGCAGGTCATCGGCAATCTGGAAGGCTTCCCCGAGCGCGCGGCCGAAATCGTCGAGCGCCTGATATTCCCTCGGCGAGGCCTGGCCGAGGATCGCGCCGGCAATGCAGCCGAAGCGCAACAATGCGCCGGTCTTCATCTGCTGGAGGCGTGCGACATCGACCGGCTCGCGGTCGCCGAACCGGCCCTCGCCGGCGAGATCGAGCATCTGGCCGCCGACCATGCCGCCGATTCCCGACGCTCGGGCTAGCGCCCGGGTCAGGAGCAGGCGGACGGTGGGGTCGTTATGGATTTCGTCGCGGGTGACGATGTCAAAAGCAAGCGTCAGCAGGCCGTCGCCGGCGAGAATTGCGGTGGCGTCGTCGGTCTTCTTGTGCAGCGTGGGCCGGCCGCGGCGCAAATCGCTGTTATCCATGGCCGGCAGGTCGTCGTGGATCAGCGAATAGCAGTGGATGCATTCAAGCGCGGCACCGGCGAGCAGCGCGGCATCCCGGGGAACGCCGAACACGGCGGAGCTTTCGACCACCAAAAACGGGCGCAGCCTCTTGCCACCGCCCAGCGTCGAATAACGCATGGCCTCCATCAGGCGCTTCGGCCGCGTGGTCTCGTCTGGCACCGGCACATCCGACAGGAGCTTCGCCAACAGGGCTTCGGTATCCTCGGCGGTCTGATCCAGTCGCATGGTAAAATCGGAATTTGCCGTAACGGTCGTCATCAAGAACAGCTCCCAGTTCAGTCGGCCGGACAATCCTTTATGGCACGGGCTTCGTCAATTCCACTTGCAAGCGGTGCGAGGCGCCGCAAAACGGCTGGAAAAAGCGGGAATTATCAGTGAGATATCGTACCGAACTATTTCTTGAGCCAGAAATCAGAATTTGCGCATTGCCCGAAACCTGCTGCTGATCGTGCTGGCGGTGCTTTTGCTGCCTTATCTATTGGCGCCGCTCTACCGTGCCGGGCACCCGGTCTCGGCACTGATGGCGTGGCGTTATCTCACGGGCGCGCCGATGTCGCGGCAATGGGTCGATCTTGCCGCGACCTCGCCGTCACTGCCGCGCTCGATCGTTGCCGCGGAGGATGCGAAATTCTGCCGCCATCATGGCATCGACTGGGGCGCGCTGCGCGAGGTGATCGACGACGCCGAGGACGGCGAGGTGGTTCGCGGCGGTTCGACGATTACCCAGCAGGTGGCAAAAAATCTGTTCCTGTGGCCCGGCCGCAGCGTGGTCCGCAAGGCGCTGGAATTTCCCCTGGCGATATGGATGGACCTGGTCCTGCCGAAGCCGCGTATCCTGGAAATCTACATCAACATCGCCGAACTCGGCCCGAGCGGGCAGTTCGGCGCGCAGGCTGGCGCAACTTACGCCTTCGGCCATGGCGCATCAGCGCTCTCGCCGCGCGAAGCGGCGCTTCTGGCAGCGATCCTGCCCAACCCACATCTGCGCAGCGCGCGCAACCCGGGTCCGGGCGTAAGGCGGCTCGCCGGAACCTACATGGCGCGGGCCCAGGCTTCCGAATTGCAGCGATGCTGGAGCGAAAATCGCTAATGTCCCCGATTCCGAAGTTCGTATGATTTTGAGGAGCCACGTTTACGAACTTCGGAATCGAAGGGACATTAGCAAGTTATTGATTCACTGTGGCTTTGGCTCAAAGGTCCGCAAGAAGGACTTGCGGCAGAGGTGATGCGAACTTTTGAGCCGCCACACTGGGTTTTTGAGCCATTTTTACCCATCTTGAACCTAGCTTTACCCCACTCCTTCCTCTATAAGCGCGGCCTTACCGGCATTTCAGCTCGCTGCGAAACGCGAAAAACGCGCTCCAGCCATCCTTTTGAGATGATGCCGTTACGACAACCCCGTGAGAGGACACCATGGCCGTTCCCCGTAGAAAAACATCGCCATCACGGCGTGGCATGCGTCGCTCGGCGGACGCGCTGAAGAAGCCGACCTATGCCGAGGACAAGGATTCCGGCGAGCTGCGCCGTCCACACCACCTCGACCTGAAGACCGGCATGTACAAGGGCCGGCAGGTGCTGAAGAAGAAGGAATCCTGATCGGACCGGCGGGCGCGCAGGCCGTGCGGGCGAATTCGGCCAGCGGGAGGTAAGACGATCCCCGGCGGCGACGTGATTGTCACATCGCACGGGGATGTTCTGGTGCACTTCAAGAGGGCCTTGCCGATCCGATGGTCAGTTTTCCGCTTCTTCTGATCCCGCTCGCGATCT
>Ga0307478_10004292_pt1 | contig 10211 bp, 10 predicted proteins | sample atmos_gasesECM4C_2_FD_203713 | JGI IMG/M metagenome (GOLD analysis project Ga0307478, IMG submission 203713) | Hardwood forest soil microbial communities from Morgan-Monroe State Forest, Indiana, United States - atmos_gasesECM4C_05 | ecosystem: Environmental > Terrestrial > Soil > Temperate...
CAGATGATCCTTTGCCGATCTAGCCCTTGTGCCTTGATCTGCGCTTTGGTCAGCGGCTTGGGTGGATAGGGAGCGGAAACGTACTGAGAGGTATCAAGATTCAATTCGAACATCTGTCCCAAATCGCAACGAGTAATCGCAGCCAAGTGTGGTCGAAGTCGATTGCCAGAGGAATTACGGAATTCCATTCGTTTCCTGTCGCTTTTCCAGTACACGGTCGTGTCACTGGAACGGCCACTAGAAGAACGGCGCACCGTTATCTTTGTCCCCGTAGATTCCGAGCAGAGTAGCGGCGACGACAAAGACAGAAGCAGCAAGTAAGTGACGAGAGAACGCACTTGATACCTTCTTGCCAACTCAACCTGGTCCCCGCGATATTTGGACCAGAACTACGCTTCAACCAATTCGCGACGCTCGACCGGTTCGTACTCGGTAATGTACCCAGCGACTGCGCTGGCTGCCACGGTGTAGGGACTGGCGAGATACATCTGTCCGGGACCGCTACGCCCGGGGAAGTTGCGATTCTGCGCGCTGATGACGATCTGATCGGGACGGGTTGAAACGCCGGGTCCAGCGTTGATGCAGGCGCCGCAGCTCGGTTCGATCACCTTCGCTCCCGCCCGGTGGAAGATGTCGAGATAGCCCTTGCGCACGCAGTACTCGCGGGTCTCCTGCGAGCCGAACTGGATGTAAAACTGCACCGACGGCGACACACGCTTGCCCAGCTTCAATGCGTCGTTGAGGACTGCTGCGTACATGTCCATGTCTTCATTCTTGCCTGCGGTGCAGGTGCCCCCGTAGGCGATCTCTACGGGAACAGGTGTATTGAGATCGCGAACGTACTTGCCGTTGCCGGGATCGCCGGGGGTGGCAACCATCGGATAGATTTCGGAGGCGTCCATTTCGATGACGTGGGCGTATTCGGCGGCGGCATCGCTTTCGAGTCCGACGATCATCTTCTCCACGGTGGCACGATTCATGCCACGCCTTTCCACCAGAAAGTCCACGACTTTCTGGTCGGGAGCGACGATACCGGTAAATCCACCGATCTCGGCGGCCATATTGCACATGGTGGCGCGCTCATCGACGCCCAGATCCTTGATAGCTTCGCCAGAATATTCCATGACCTTGGCCAGAGCTTTGCCGCTGCGGATGTACTCCATGGCCAGCAGCTTGAGGATGTAGTCCTTGGCGGTAACATTTGGCCTACGCCGGCCGCGCACGACAACTCTTACCGTTTCGGGAACCTTTACGCGGACATCTTTGGTGATCCAGGAATTGAAAACGTCGGTAGTACCGATGCCGAAGGCTACGCAGCCAACCGCGCCCACGTGCGGTGTGTGTGAATCAGAGCCCACGTTCAGTTGGCCGGGCAGGGCGTAAGTCTCGGCGACGATCGAGTGACAGATGCCTTCCGAGCCTTTGCGGTCTTTGAGCTCGCCATGCAGCTTGATGCCTTGTGACTGAGCGAAGCTTTCCTGCTTCATTTTGAGCTGTGTAGCCAGGTCAAGCAGTCCCATTTTGCGCTTCTCTTCCGAGAGGACCTCGTCGAGGAATGTAAGGTGGTCGCGGAAGAAGATGATGCTGCTGCGATCGTTCACCGGCGTTTCTTTGCCAACGAAGTGCTCGTAGAAGATCGCGGCCATGGGCGTGACATATTCATGACTGAAACGCAGATCGGTGCGCGCGAATCCTGCGTCCCCCGGCTTTACCGCCGGAACACCCACTTTCCCATCGGCTGAGACCATGTGGCGGGCAAAGATCTTTTCCGTAACCGTCAGCGGTCGTGGCTTGGTATCGATTCCTGGAATGGAAGCCTTGCCTTGCAGGCGTGCAACATTGAACGGAAAAAGACCACCGTACTCGATCACCTGCCGCGTAATCTCGTCCTCGCCGCGCGTAAATACCTCGAGGGGAATCTCTTCGCCACGCCGGATTTTGTCGATCAGGTTGAAGTCGGTGGAGGTAAGCACGCCGAGGTTCTGGCAATTCTGCTTGTAGATTCGCTCGATGTTTTCCGCGATCACCAGCTTGATGCCGGCGGAAAGTTCGGCGTATGGCGACTGCTCCCGGCTCGATCCTTTGCCGCGCCGCTTGCCGCTCACAGCCGCGACGAATCCGCCTCGTTTCACGTCCGAACGTTTGATCGGCAATTCGTTGCCGCACTTCAGTCCGGTGTAAGGAAATTCGCCAAGGGTCTCGTCAAAGAAGAAGCAGATATGCGCCGGCGTAATCTCGTCGGTGGAGATGTCGTCGCGCAGCTTGGGATTATTGGCTGGATTCTTCGTGTCCCATGGCAAGTCTTCGCCTGCAAGTTGCCGCCGGATCAGCTCAGGATCTTCGGTTAGGAAGAGGATGCGTCCAGTGAGCTTTACCGAGGCAGGACGCTTATGGACTTCGCGTGTGAGGAGAGAGCTGGACACAGGTAAATTCTACAAGAAACAAAGCCTCGGAGTTCACGTTAGATTGTCCTTCCAACTGCCGGCGCGATCATGCGCAGCTCTTCCATCAGCTTGGTGAACTGATCGGGATAGAGGGATTGGGGGCCGTCGGAGAGTGCCTTTTCGGGATCGGGATGGACCTCGATCAATAGCGCGTCGCATCCGGCAGCGAGTGCAGCGCGAGCCATGGGTGCAACCTTGTCGCGGCGTCCGGTACCGTGCGAAGGATCGGCGGTCATGGGCAGGTGAGAAAGTTTCTTGACGATAGGAATGGCGGAGATGTCCATGGTATTGCGAGTATAAGTTTCGAAAGTGCGGATGCCGCGTTCGCACAAGATCACATCGTAGTTGCCGCCGGCCAGGATGTACTCGGCCGAGAGCAGCAGTTCTTCGATAGTCGCAGCAATTCCGCGCTTCACCAGCACCGGCTTGCGCACTTTCCCGAGTTCGCGCAGCAGATTGAAATTTTGCATGTTGCGGGCGCCGAGCTGGAACATGTCGGCGTAGGGAAGCATGACCTCGATCTGGCCGATCTCCATGACCTCCGTGACTACCAGAAGTCCGAAGCGGTCGGCGGCTTCACGCATCAGCTTTAGTCCCTCCACGCCCATACCCTGAAATGAATATGGCGAGCTGCGCGGCTTGAAGGCCCCACCCCGGAGGAATTTCGCTCCCGCCTTAGAGACTTGCTCAGCGCAGGAGAAAAGCTGGTCGCGGGATTCCACCGAGCAAGGGCCGGCCATCACGATGACTTCGTTGCCGCCAATGCTCACGCCGTTGGCGAACTTCACGACGGTGCCGTCAGGACGAAAACTGCGCCCAACCAGCTTGTAGGGAGCGCTGATGCGGTGCACCTGCTGCACGGCCTCGAGCAATTCAATTTCGCGAGTATCAAAATCGATTTTGGCGCCCACAGCTCCCAACACGGTCTGCTGCTCTCCGGTGGAGCGGTGCACTTCAAATCCGCGGATTACGAGGCGCTCGATAACGTTGTCAATCTGCTGCTCGGTAGCGCCGGGCTGCATGGCAATAATCATGGTCTTGAAAACCCTTGCGGCACGATGGCCAGCTATTCGTTTACTTCCACATCAAATTCCGTTTGCCCGGAGGGTGCCGCTTTGCTGCGATGGATCTCCTGCTGCTGCAGCTTGCGCATTACGTCGATAATGCGTTCGAAGACATGCTGAATTTCGCTGTCGGGAAGCGGCCCGCGGTTTGCATGCTTCACGTTCTCCAGAATTCGTTTCTCCCGATCGGGTTCGTAAATGGGAAGATTGGTGTCGTTCTTCAGCTTGCCAATTTCCCTGGCTGCAGCCGCTCGCTGATTAATCAGCTCCACCAGCTTGAGGTCCAGCTCATCGATTTTCTTACGCCAATCTGCGATATCCATCGCTACCCTTCCCTGGAGACCCGTGGCAAAACATTCCTCATTTGAATCTGTCTTTCATCGTTCGGCTTGCGCCACTGACCGCTCCGCCCGCAATCCGCGAATGAAGTCCGCGACCGGTTCGACCGATGCAATCCCATGTTTCTCAATTATCGAGACAATCGCGCTTCCTATTACGGCGGCATCGGCAAACGCCCCGACCGCCCGAAACTGCTGCGGATTAGAGATTCCGAAGCCCACCGCGATAGGCGAAGACGTGAAACCACGAATCCTCGCCACCAGTTGAGCCGCGTCCGTGGCGATCTGTCGCTGTTCTCCGGTGATGCCGGTGCGTGAAACCGCATATACGAAGCCGCGAGATGCATCAGCGATGCGTTGCAAGCGCACATCGGTGCTGGTGGGCGCCGCTAGAAAAACAGTGGCTAGATCGTGAGCGCGCATTATCGCGATGTATTCGTCTGCTTCCTCCAGCGTGAGGTCTGTAATGAGCGCTCCGTCAATGGCGGCCGCAACGAGCTGCCGGGCAAATTCATCGATGCCCAGCTTTAGTACTGGATTGAGATAGGTAAAGACGATCAGTCCAGCCTGGGGACGAGCCTTGCGAATCTCGGCTCCAACCGCGATCACTTGACGGAGCGATGTGCCCGCCTTGAGCGCGCGTTCGCTGGCCCGCTGAATCACCGGCCCATCGGCGACGGGATCGCTGAAGGGGACGCCCAGCTCGATGACATCGGCGCCAGCATCGACCAGGGCAAGTGCAAGGGCGCGACTGGTGGCCAGATCGGGATCGCCGCAGGTGAGATAGGCGACCAGGCCCGGGTTGTGTTCGAAGGCAATCACAGATTCAATTCCCTGGTGAGGATTCCCATGTCTTTGTCGCCGCGGCCGGAGATGTTCACGATCACGATCTCATCTTTCTTCATGTGCGGCACACGGCGAAGGCATTCAGATACCGCGTGCGCCGACTCCAACGCAGGCACAATGCCTTCGGTTCGCGCCAGCGTCACACACGCACTGAGAGCTTCGGCATCGGAAGCCGCCACATACTCCGCCCGCCCGGAATCGTGCAGAGCGGCGTGTTCGGGACCGATCGATGGATAGTCAAGGCCCGCAGAAACCGAATGCGTAGTAGCGATCTGCCCGGATTCGTCCTGCAGGACATAAGAAAATGTTCCCTGAAGCACTCCCGGCGAGCCTCCCCGGAAACGCGCCGCGTGCTCTCCCAATTCGGAACCGCGTCCTCCCGCCTCGACGCCGATGAGCTGCACTTCTTTGTCAGGAATGAATTCGTAAAACACTCCCATAGCGTTGGATCCACCGCCTACGCAGGCGATCACGGCGTTGGGAAGCTTCCCGGTTTGGGCGAGGATTTGTTCGCGAGCCTCGCGCCCGATGCAGCGGTGAAAGTCCCTGACCATTTCGGGATACGGATGCGCCCCCAACACCGAGCCAAGCAGATAATGCGTGTTACGAACGTTGGTCACCCAATCGCGCATAGCTTCGTTGATGGCGTCCTTCAGCGTGCGCGATCCGGAGTTTACTGAGCGTACCTGAGCTCCCAGCAGGCGCATGCGAAAGACATTTAGCTCCTGACGGTGCATGTCCTCGCTGCCCATATAGACGATGCACTCGAAGCCAAGCAGAGCACATACGGTAGCGCTGGCAACTCCGTGCTGGCCGGCGCCGGTTTCAGCGATGATGCGGTGCTTGCCCATCCGCCGCACGAGCAGCCCCTGACCTAAACAGTTGTTGATCTTGTGCGCGCCGGTGTGCAGCAGATCTTCGCGCTTGAGATAGATGCGAGCGCCGCCAAGCTTCTCCGTCAGACGCTTCGCAAAGAATAACGGTGTGGGACGACCGGCATACCGGCGAAGCAGCTCGTCGAGTTCACGCTGGAATTCGGGATCCTGCTTCGCGGCTTCGTACGCAACTTCCAGTTCCCCGAGCGCGGCCATGAGCGTCTCAGGAACGTAGCGGCCACCATACGAGCCGAAGCGGCCTGCTCTCTGAGTAGAAGACGCGGATTGTGTGTGCATATCTTTCAAGTGTGCCTCTTGGATAAAGGCGCCACCAGCTACCGCAGGTGGTTCTGAACTGCACCCGTCCGCTACCGCAGACGGTACTGACTGCGCAGGCTGCTATCGCAGACGGTTGTTTGCGACCAGCCTGTTGCTGCTGGCATTTGCATCGAACTGCCGCACCGCGTCGATAAACTGCGCTACCGCGCCGGGATGCTTGCGCCCGGGATAAGACTCGACACCGCTTACGACATCGACTCCCCAGGGCCGCAAAATGTCGAGCGCCTCTTGAACATTCTCAGCGTTCAGACCACCCGCGACGATCACGGGCCCTCTTAAGTTCTTCACCAGCGGCTGCGCAGACCGCCAATTGAAACTCTTGCCAGTACCGCCGCGTTGGACTTGACTGCCGCTATCCAGCAGCCAGGTGTCAGGTTCCAGAGCGATTCCGTTGGCCAGATTCCCGATGTTGATGGCCTTTATGACTTTGACGCCGGGCAGCAAGGCACGAAGCTTTGCTACGTAGTCCCGATCCTCGTCGCCATGAAGTTGCACGCCGGTGAATCGGCAGAAGCGCGCGGTTTGCGCGAGCAATCCGAGTTCCTCATTGACGAATACGCCGATGGTCTCCACCCCTTTAGGAACGATGGTTCCAATCGAATAGGCAGCGGTATCCGTCACCTGGCGTGTGCTCTCGGTCATAACGAATCCTAGAGCGTTGGCTCCTGCGCGAATGGCGATGTCGGCGTCGCGTTCACTGGTGGTTCCGCAGATCTTGATCCAGGTCACTGGCGCGCAACCTCCATGGTGGAGGCTCGCTGCGTTGCAGCGGCAAGAAGTTTCCGTAACGCATCCCCAGGGCTGGGCTGCTTCATCAGAGACTCGCCAATCAGGAATGCCTGATATCCAACGGATCTCAAACGCGAGAGGTCGGCCCCGCTGTTGATGCCGCTCTCGGCCACGCGCAATGCCGTCAGAGGAATTCTCGCGTTGAGACGGACGCTGGTTTCAAGGGTGACTTCAAATGTTCGCAAATCGCGATTGTTGACTCCGATGATGTCGAAGCCAACAGCCAGAGCGCGCGCGAGCTCGTCTTCGTCGTGTACTTCGCAAAGAACATCAATATCGAGCCTCCGCGCAGCACGGTAAAGACTCGCGAGTTCGGAGTCGTTGAGCGCAGCCGCGATCAGCAGCGCTGCATCACCGCCGTAGGCGCGCGCCTCGACCAACTGCAGTTCATCCACGATGAAGTCCTTGCGCAGGCATGGAACGCTGGCCGCCTGAGAGGCCACTCGTAGATTGTCGAGCGATCCCTGAAAGTACTTCTCTTCAGTGAGTACAGAGAGGGCAGCGGCTCCGGCTTCGGTCATCTCATGCGCCAGATCGCCCGCTGAGAAATTTTCCCGAATGAGTCCGCGCGAGGGCGAGGCCTTCTTGAGCTCCGCGATGATCGCAGGCCCATTCGCGGCAGCTTCGAGCAGCCGCTTGCGGAATCCCCGCGGCCGATGCTGCGCGGCCAGCTTCTCCAGCTCGGCGCGCCGTGAAGGATGAACATCCTGGGCGAATCGCGCTCGAGTTTCAGAAACAATCTGCTGAAGAATGGATGTCATGATCGTCGATTCCGTTGAAATGAGTACAGTACTGGGTCGAGCTTTCGCTCAGATTACTCGGAATAAGTGAGGATCAATATCGCCAGTATCGATAATACGAGACAGAGGAGCGCCAAGTAGGGGAAATCGGCGCGAGTCTCAGCGAGGCGAATGACATTTGCAGCTAATTATGAGGCAAGAGCGGCATGAAGAGCAACTGTGTGGCGGGACGAACATTTCTGACATGGAACCGCATGGCCTGCAGTTAGCGGCTTTCCGTTTCGAGCTCAATCGCGTTAACGAATGACATGGATCGGGATGTCCAACTTGAGCTTCTTCCACGTTCTTTCGGCCGTGAATACAGGCGCCTTGAGCGCCAATCCCAAAGCAAGGCAGGCGCGGTCTCCCAAGGAAAGACCGAGGTGCCGGGTTTGAGTGACCAAATTGCCACTAATTTTGGCCTGCTGCTCGTTAAAAGCGACGGCTTCGCCAATGGCGCTGGTAGCGTCTTCCCATGCTTCGTCCGGCGGCCATCCCCGACTCACGAGCTTGGCATGCACTTCGGCAAGATTGACGGTGCTGGCAACGGCGTGTGCAAGCAGAGCTACGGTCAGCTTATCTTGCCCCGGTTCTCGGTTGATGACCGCAAGAATGGCGGATGCGTCGACCACGACCCTATTCACGCTCGGCCGCTTTGCGCCGCTCTGCGAGTAACTCTCCAACCAAAGACTCGCCAGGCTTTAGGTATCGCCGGGCACGACGCTGCGCTCGCTGGATACGCTGTCGCTGCGTCGTAATCCGCAATTCGTCGTCCTGGATCCGCAGCACCACCTCATCTCCAATATTTATGCCGAGAGCTTTGCGAAAGGAGGCAGGGATTACCACTCGGCCATTTTCGTTCACTCGTGTCTTTGTTTCTTCCTTCATAACAATTCCGTAATATATGACACGATTGTATCACACTGTCACAAATCCATTTAGCGGACATTTGGTCATCCCTAATTTTCAGGCGCGACTTTCCGGTTCCGAAGCACGGCAATCACCCCAACCAGCACCAACAGCATTCCTAGAATCACTTGGATCGATATTTTTTCCCCGCCGAGTGACCATCCCAGCAACACTGCGATCACTGGATTCACATAAGCATAGCTGGCGACCCGCGTAGGCGGTTCGTGTCCCAACAGCCAGACGTACGCCGTAAAAGCGAGGATGGAGGCGCCAAGTATGAGGTAGAACATGGAAAAGACCACGCGCCCATTGAGCTGGCCAATATCGAATCTGCGCAAGTCGCCGGCAATGATCGAGACAATCGTGAGCGCGACTCCGCCCAGTAACATTTGGACGCTCGCAGCCATGGGCTTCGACGCCGGCAAAGGCAGCCGCTGTGACCAGATCGTGCCGATCGCCCAAGCAAAGGTTCCAAGCAACAGCGCAGCCAGCGGCAGCCATTCGATGTGCCTCCCGATGCTTTGTCCCGGCGTAAGGCTTAACGCAATCACTCCGGCGAGACCGCAAGCCGTGCCCAGCAGCAGTCGTCCTGACATGCGTCTTGCCGAGCGCGTCCACTCGAAGGAGGCGATCCAGACGGGAATCAATGCAGAGATAATCGCCGCGACGCCGGAGGCCACGCGCTGCTCGGCCCAAAACAGCGGACCATAATCGCAGGCGAACATCACCACCCCAAGCAAAACGGCGCTGCGCCACTCGTGCAACTTCGGGAGCGCCGAGCCGCGCATCGCGGCCCAGAAGAACAGGATCAAGCCTGCGACCAGGAAACGCGCTCCGGCGGCAAGCAAAGGTGGAACGTTCGCCACCACGACTCGAATAGCGAGAAACGAAGCTCCCCACAAGAAGTAGATCGCGGCGTAGGCAAGAATTCGGACAGCCCGCGATGGAACCGCCACGGGCGCGGCGAAGGAAGACATGTTTCATCTTAGCGGGTGACTCAGCGCGTGGGCTTTGGATCCGCGCCGGCCTTCGCAAGTCTCACTGGAGTTTTTTTCGACAGGAGCAGTGATTCGGCTGGAACAGGCTGGTGAAAGCACGAACAAGATATGAGCCGACTCAGCGGCAGATGTCGCTAAGCTGCTTGTATGGCTTTAGAGGTAACTTCGGGTATGGGAGCTTCTTCACGTCCATCCACTGCTCCAGTAGGGATCCGCCGTTTGGAGGTGTGGCTGCATCAGGATCGCCTTGATATGCAGGATCGCTTTCCGCTTCTTCGAGCGTGACCAAATGCAGTCCTTTTTGCTTTAGCAGATCCAGAAGCTGAGGCAAGATCGCGCTACTGAAGGCGCCCAGATGGAGCAGTAGCACATGATTGATGTCGTGACCAAAGACCAGTTTCGCCATTTCGCGATCGCCATCGATATAGTCTGAGGCCACACTGAGGTAGTTCGATGTGAGCCACTCAATCGATCGTACATCCCGCTTGGCCATGCAATGCGCATACGCGCTGTTCCAAAGATAATCTTCGTAGTCGATGGTGACTTCGGCGATTTTGTACCTATGGTCGTGCAAATATGACCGAATGGCGCGCCGCTTCTCCACGGTGTCGCCTTCGCGCAGGAATGGATAGCGCAGCCAGTGCCAGTCTTGCTTATCCGAGAGCAGCTCAAGCACCGGCTCGTTCTGAGCAAGGTCGCGCTCGAAGGCTTCCGGCGTGTTCTGGTGAAGGTCCATGTGCGAGTAGGTGTGATTACCCACGCGCTCTCCGGCCGCCACCCAGAGCTTCAATGCCTCGACACCATCCTTGTTATCCTCCAGCTTTTTGGCA
>Ga0307478_10004295_pt1 | contig 10208 bp, 10 predicted proteins | sample atmos_gasesECM4C_2_FD_203713 | JGI IMG/M metagenome (GOLD analysis project Ga0307478, IMG submission 203713) | Hardwood forest soil microbial communities from Morgan-Monroe State Forest, Indiana, United States - atmos_gasesECM4C_05 | ecosystem: Environmental > Terrestrial > Soil > Temperate...
GGTCGGCCATCCGGGTGGCGAAGAAGCCTTCCATCTGCTGCGCCGACATCCCGCCATACTGCTCGATCACATAGATCGTCGGCGCATTGAGCTTTGGAAAAATATCGATGGGGATCGTCTTCAGCGCTACGATGGAGAATAACATCAGGCCCAGGAAGATCACCAGGATCGTGATGGGCCGTCTTAACGCTATTGGTATCATGAATGTCTATTGAATCGTTTGAATAAAAAGATCGAGATGGCCGTTAGCGGCAGCCCGGTCCAGGTTGTAGGACAACCAATCGCTGATCGCCGAGACGTAATCGGATTGCGCCCGGTAGAGGACGAAAGAGGCTTCCGCCAGATCGACCAGGTTGATGATCCCCGCCTTGTATTGCGCCGTCTTCTGATTGAAGGCATCCTGGGCGGCCCCGATCTGGATCGGCAGTTCCGCCAGGTTCTTCACCGCCGTCAGGATCCCCTGGTTGGCCTTGCTGCCGACGTTGAGCAGCTCCAGTTGTTCCTGCTGCAGCCCATACTCGCTGGCGATCGTCTCATTTCGGGCAATGGCCTCCTTATCCCGGCGGTGCACGAGGTCAAAGAGGTTGTAGGTGATCGTCAGACCAGTCAGGTAATTGTATCGTTGATAACCCCAGCCATCCGTCACCGCGCCATATTTCCCCTGGTAGTCGATGCTCGATCCCCGCGCCCAAGTGACACCGGTGAGCATGATCCGGGGGAGATAGCTCTTTTTGACCAGGTTCTCGGTCTCACGGTATAGCTCCTCCTCCCGGACAAAATAGTCGGTCAGCGGATTAGGGGCCCTTGCGCTGTCCGGTCCCAAAAGATCGAGGCTGACGCCGCCAGCCCTTCCCGCGTCAAGATTGTCCCGGATCCTTGACGTATCGACGATGATCCTGCCGGAAGGGACGCCGGTATAGTAGCTAAGGTCTTCATACAGCTGGCGGCCCTGCCCATATGTATTATTATAAGCCGTCCGGGCGCCGGAGAGCTCCGCCATGGCGAGGGCCGAATCGGCTCCCGGCTTGATCCCGCTACGCGTGACCGCCTGGATGACCGTATAGAGTTCCGAATAGCGGTTGACATTCTCCGAATCGATACCCAGCTGAAGCTGGGTCTTGCGAATATTAAGATACAATCTGGCTATTTGCCATTTCATCAGGTAGAGCTCGCGGTCGAGATCGGCCTGGCTCACGTGCTCACCTGCTTCCGCCCGGCGCACCGTAGCCCGTCGAAGCCCAAAGGTCACCAGGTCGTATTCATTGAACAGGAAGGCCATGTTGCCGCCGGCTGCCTGGAATTGTTGGCCGGGTTGATGCCGCTCGACACCGAGGGGATCAGCCCAAAGGAGTAATAGGAACCCGGCAACGAATTGTCCGAGCTCACCAGAACTTCATCCCCCAGCCAGGAGGTCGGGAGATAGGCGTCTTTGGCGTCGCGGATGCCGGCTTTGGCGGCGTCGACCAGCGCCATTTTCTGTCTTAGTACCGGCAGGTGACGCTGCGCCGAATCGATCAGCGCCGGAAGCGAATAGGTTGCGGGCGTGACCGGCTGCGCCAGGAGTGAAAAGGAAGGCCACAGCAACAGGATAGGGCCTGCCCATAACAACTTTCTGATACAGAAAGGGACCATACAAAAAAATGTAAAGTTTAAAAATAGAAGGAACGGTTGCGTTTGTCTTAGGCAGCAGCAGGAGGGCCTCGCAACGAATAATGGATGATAGCAATATCGGGCAGCGGATGATCGCCGGGGGTACCGAGCCTCACCGGTATCAGACACCATTTCGGCGCTTCGGGCGAAACGATCGGACAAGGTGATATTACTACGGGATGATAACGTTTGTTCAGGCGGAACCCATGGGAAGTAGTGGAATGAAGAGGAGTGCTTTTAACAACCGAATAACGAAAAAATTCCTTTCCCTGCGGCTGACTTTCGAAATTGTACAAGGATTCCACGGAAAAAAAGACCGCGTACACGCACAATAACATCGCGTAAAACAGGACCTTATGTGTTTGTTTGTTCATCCCGTGGAAATAGACCTGCAATTTAGCCCGAAATTCCGTGCCATCCTAATGCCATACCGCCCAGTAGACGATGGCCGCCACCAGCGCGCTGACCGGAATGGTCAGGACCCAGGCCCAGATCAGGTTGATGGTTACTCCCCAACGGACCGCCGACATCCGCTTCGTAGCGCCGACACCGATAATGGCGCCGGTGATCGTATGCGTCGTGCTCACCGGGATGCCCAGGTACTGGGTCAGGAACAAAGTGATGGCCCCGGCGGTCTCCGCGCAAACACCTTCCAGCGGAGTTACTTTGGTGATCCGGCTGCCCATCGTCCTGACGATCCGCCAGCCGCCGCTCATGGTGCCCAGTGCGATGGCCGAGAAGCAGGAAACGGGCACCCAGACCGGCACATCCTGCACCCGGTCCAGATCGCCATGCGCGACCAGCGCGGCAGCAATGATACCCAGCACCTTCTGCGCGTCATTCCCGCCATGTCCCAGGCTAAGCAACGCGGAAGACAGCAGTTGCAGCCGCCGGAACCATCCCTCTGCCTTATAGGGATGGCTGCGCCGGAAGATATTGACGATCAGGATGGTAATAACCAGCGCAACGACAAACCCGATCAGCGGCGCCAGCACGATAAAACAAAAGGTGGGAATGACGCTGGCATAATCGATCACGTTCTTACCATGGACGACCCAGCCTCCGGCATGCGCCAGCGCCGCGCCCACGAAGCCGCCGATCAGCGTATGGGAAGAGCTGGAGGGGATGCCCAGCCACCACGTCAGCAGATTCCAGCTGATGGCGGCGATCAGGCCGGAGAAAATGACCGGTAAGGTGATGAAATCACGGTCGACAAAATGCGCGATGGTATTGCCGATCTTGAATTCGCCGATGAAATACCGGAAGATGAAAAAAGCTGCAAAATTGAAAATAGCGGCCCATAGGACTGCCTGGAAAGGGGTCAGCACCTTGGTGGAGACGATCGTCGCGATCGAAATGGCCGCATCATGGAACCCGTTGATGTAGTCAAATACCAGCGCCAATACAATAATGGTAAAAAGGAAGATCATGGAGAGGCAGCTTTCCAGGAGTTAAGCGTACTTAATTATAATAGACTCGATGACGTTGGTCGCATCTTCGCATTTGTCCGTCACGATCTCCATCACCTGGTAGATATCCCGCTTTTTGATCACCTCCTTGGCATCCGGCTCTGTCTCGAACAGCCGTTCGATGCTCATATCGAAGACGTCATCCGCCTGGTTCTCGAGGCTGTTCACCCGGACAAGCGCATCGGTGATGGTCCGCATGTTCCGCATATTCCGCAGCTCCCTGACCGCCCCGCGGATCTGCTGCGCGCCCTGTTCGATCAGATCCGCCATCTTCCGGATACCTGCATCGTTGGGATCCACCTTATAAAAATTGATCTTTTTTGCGGCAGTATAAATATAGTCACAAATATCATCCAGCGCACTGGCCAGGTAATGAATATCCTCCCGGTCAAAAGGGGTGATGAAATTCCGGCCCAGCTCGGTAAAAATACGGTGGGTGAACTCGTCATTGATATGCTCCTGGGCTTCCAATTGCAAGATCAGCGCGCCGCGCTTATCATAATCCGGCTCGCTGACAACGACCTTTAATAAAGAGCCCATTTTCCCGACATTGTCCGCCACTTCCTCGAAAAGGGAATAAAAGACCTTGTCTTTTGGCATGAATAGTTGAACAAAAGCATTGAACCCCTTCATTCCGGCAAAATAAGCGGAATGTCGGATGGCAAATGATCAAATCGGGTTTTGATAATGATTTTTTAACACGCCTGGCTCCCAGACCGGGCGCCAAGGACCAAAACTGAAGACCTTCTTTAAAATTATAAATTATCGTTCTTTATAAATTACTCGCCAACAAGCCTAAAATTGTTCAGCTCTTGAAAATATCCTGCCTTTTTGGTAAGTGTTAACATTAAGGTAATATTCCGGTAACATTCGGGTCATTGCTTACGCATTGCTTTGCAGCACATTTAACCACGATTTCAGGACTCTGCAAACAATTATTAACGAACCAAGACTTTTATGAAACGCAGCTACACGAGCCCCACTTTATTAATCGTCCTTCTTGTTATCGCAACGACCTCTATCCAAGCCCAGTCTTTTTGGAATAATGATTCCGCGTTTAAGGCGGGAGCCAATACGTCTGGCCGGCTTTGGGGATACGTATTCGGGGATTTCTACTATAAATCCCACGCCGATTCGCTAAACCGGGGCGGCGGTAACCAGTACAGCGGTATTCCCCAGAGCAGGAACGCTTTTCAGTTCCGGCGTATATACCTGGGTTACGACTACAACTTCAATAACAAGTTCTCCAGCGAACTGCTCCTGGCGGCTGAAGACAATTTTCCGGCCTACAATGCGCCTGGACAAACTGCTGCCAACGGCGACGAATTGTCCAACAGTAAGGAAACCTTCTTTATCAAGCTGGCCAACGTGCGCGTAAAAAATATCTGGAAAGGCACCGACCTCGTCCTGGGCGAGCAGTTTACGCCTTCCTTCGCCATGTTATCGGAAAAAGTGTGGAACTATCGTTCCATCGAAAGAACCGTTTCCGATATCCGCCGGACCCCATCTTATGACCTCGGGGTAGGTCTGCAAGGCACATTTGACCCCGCGACAAGGAATTTCGGCTACAATCTGTTAATGGCTACCGGCAACAGCGACAAGCCCGCCGCCAACAGCTTCAAGTGGTTCTATGGCGACCTTTGGGGCATGTTTGCCGATAAGCGATTGATCATCGACCTCTATGCCGATTACCAGAGACTGAACTGGGTGCCGGGCTGGCATCACGACCGCCAGATGTTAAAGGGTTTTGTGGCATGGAGCAGCCCGTGGATCACGGTTGGAGTAGAAGGCTTTGTCAACACGATCAGGGCGGATACAAAAGCGACGTTGATCGCCGGAGGCGCGGATACCATCAGCACAAAAGCAAGCGGGCTCGCTATGTACGTCCATGGCGCGATCGTTCCGGAGAAACTGCGGTGGTTTGCGCGGGTGGATCTATACAACCCCAACAAGAATGTGAATAACGGCCTCTATTCTGCTTATTCCGGGATTTCTTCTCCCAGCGGTTACATGACCCCGGGCTACAAATATAGCTACGCCGGTTCCACCACGGGTGCACCGACAGGTGAAACCAGCACCGGCGATCCCACCGCAAAGGAGACCTTCTTTACCGCAGGGCTGGACTTTATGCCCTACAAAGACATTCACTTTGAGCCGAATGTCTGGGTGGTGCATTACGGGTCCCAATTGGCGTCTACCGGAACCGAAGGTGATTCCGATGTGGTCTGGCGTTTGACCTTCTTTTTCGTCTTCGGGAAACACTATAGCCAAAGCTTTACGCAGTTGTAATCCAAACGCAACAACGAATAATTTATGAAAAAGAATTTGCTAAGCTTTAGAAGCACCCTAACAGTCGCTGCCCTTTTCATCGCATCCATGGTCACGGCCCTAAGCCTGGTGTCCTGCGGTGGCGGAGGTAGCGGCGCTTCCGGTACCGATAGCACGGGATCGAGTGATGATGCCCTGCTCGGCGCGGGAAGCTCGTTCGATTACATCCTGTTCTCCAAGCAATTTTCCGAGTACAACAAGGCCAACGGACTGAAGGTCAATTACCAGTCGGTAGGTTCCGGCGCCGGGATCTCGCAGCTGACCAATAAGACGGTCGACTTCGGGGCATCCGATGCGACCATGAACGGCAAACAGGATTCCGCACTGTCTTCTCCCGCGATCCATATTCCGATCACGGCAGGGGCAGTAGCCCTGAGCTACAATCTGCCCGATGTGAAAGATACCCTCAACCTGACCCCTGATCTCATCGCGGGGATGTTCCTCGGAACGATCACCAAATGGAACGACCCGAAGATCGCGGCCGCCAACAAGGGGGTCAAGCTGCCCGCTACGGCGATCCTGATCGCTCACCGTTCCGATGGCAGTGGTACGACCAATATTTTCACCACCTACCTCGCGAAGGTTAGCGCGGATTGGAATACAAAGGTCGGCAAGGGGTCTGCGGTCAATTGGCCCACGGGGATCGGCGGCAAAGGCAGCGAAGGCGTCTCCGGTACGGTCAAACAGACGCCCGGGGCTATCGGCTATGTAGAAATGAGCTATGCGATCCAGAACAAAATACCTTTTGCGCGTGTTCAGAACAAAGCGGGCAACTTCATTACCCCGACGATCGCCAGCGTAACCGCGGCGGCTAATGTCCAGATCCCCCCGGATTCCAAAGTGTCCCTGACGAACACGGATGCGCCGGATGGCTATCCCATTTCCGGTTTCTCCTGGGTGATCATCTATAAAGAGCAGAAGTACAACGACCGTAGCCTCGACCGTGCCACCAAGTTGCTAAAGCTCCTGTCCTGGATGATCCATGACGGCCAGCAATACAGTGGCGCCCTGAACTATGCGCCGTTGTCGCCGGCTGCTGTCAATGTGGGTGACGCGATCCTGAAATCCGCGACCTACGATGGCAAGCCGATCTTACCGTAACTGAATTCATTATATGGATACTTCTGTAAAGAATGCCGGTATTACCCGCAGCGATCTTCCGCTGCGGGTTATTCATTCTACGCCCGAGGGCATTGCCAAGGCAAAAAACCGCATCCGGCGATCCTTTCGCCAGATCCGGACCGAGAATGTTTTCCGTCAGACCCTCGTGATCGTCGGACTGCTCATGGTTATCCTGGTATTGGGTATATTGCTTACCCTGGTGGTCCAGTCCCTGCCGTCCCTCAAGACACTGGGACCCAAATATCTGTGGGGGAAAGTTTGGGACCCCGTCCAGGACGTCTACGGGGCGTTGCCTTTTTTGGTGGGCACCCTCCTCAGCTCCTTTCTCGCGCTGATCATCTCCATCCCGTTCTCGCTCGCGGTGGCGATCTGGCTGGGTGAATACTACCCCAAAGGCTGGCTGCCCAATTTCCTGAAGAATGCGGTTGAGCTGATTGCCGCCGTGCCTTCCGTGATCTATGGGTTCTGGGGGCTTGCGGTGCTGGTTCCCATTGTCCGGAACCTGGAGATCCGCCTCGGGGTATCTCCGATCGGTCAGGGGATCTTTACTTCCTCACTGATTCTGGCGATCATGATCATCCCTTACGCCGCTTCACTCGGGAGGTCGATGATCCAGTTAGTCCCTTCTCAGTTGAAAGAGGCGGCTTTCGGATTGGGCGCAACAAGATGGGAAGTGATCCGGAGCGTCGTTCTCCCCTACACAAAGTCCGGCTTGTTCGCCGGTATCCTGCTATCGCTCGGTCGCGCGCTTGGCGAGACGATGGCTGTCACGATGGTGATCGGGAACACGAGTCTGATGCCAAAGAATATCTTTGCACCCGGCAACACGATGGCCAGCGTGATCGCCAACGAGTTCACCGAGGCGGACAAGCCCGTCTATGTTTCTGCGCTGATCGAGCTTGGCCTTGTCCTTTTTCTTGTTACCGTCGTGATCAACCTGATCGGAAAGAAGATCATCGACCGCTTCACCCACGATTAAACCGCCTCAACTACCAATATGGAAATCCGCAGCGTCAAATACAGGATCGGCAAGAACTACGGCTTCAAGGCGCTAGTGACCCTATTCGCCTTTGCCTGTGTGATCCCCCTGCTTTTTATCCTTTTCTTTATCCTCAAACAGGGGATCACCAAAATAAACTGGCATTTCCTGGTCAATGTGCCCAAGCCGGTGGGTGAGTTGGGCGGGGGCATCGCCAATGCCCTTGTCGGCAGCATCCTGATCATCTTCTTTTCCTCCCTGATCGCCATCCCGATCGGGGTTCTTGCCGGCATCTATCTCAGCGAGAACAGAAAAAGCCGCCTGGCTTACTGGAGCCGGCTTTGCGTGGATATCCTGCAAGGTGTTCCCTCCATCGTCATCGGCATCGTCGCCTACTTCTGGATCGTGAAGCCGCTCGGCGGATTCTCCGCGATCTCGGGCAGCATTGCCCTGGCGATCATGATGCTGCCGATCGTCGTCCGGTCGACGGAAGAGACCCTGAAGCTGCTGCCTTCTTCTCTGCAGGAGGCTGCCTTTGCCCTCGGCATGCCCTTTCATCGGGTCATCTTCAAAGTCGTCCTTCCGGTGGGGATCAGCGGCATTCTTTCGGGCGTTATGCTGTCCATCGCGCGGATCACCGGGGAGACCGCTCCGCTGCTATTCACGGCATTCGGCAACCCCTATCTTTCGTTCAATATTGGAAAACCGATGCAAAGCCTGCCGCTGCTGATCTTCAATTACGCGACCAGTCCATATGACGACTGGAAGGATCTGGCCTGGGGCGCTTCCCTTGTCCTCCTGTTGTGGGTCCTTTTGCTAAATATCTTTACAAAGCTGATCACCAGAAAATGGAAAGTACAATTATAAAAAGCAGGAATTTTAACGCTTCGTTTGGCAGCAATCATGTCGTCAAAAATGTCAATATCGATATCCCGCGAAACAAGGTCATCGCCGTCATGGGCCCTTCCGGCTGCGGGAAGACTACCTACCTGCGCTGTATCAACCGGATGCACGAGCTGATCCCCGGCGCCACCAGCTCCGGCGAGATGACCATCAACGACGAGAATATCTACCAGATGCACCCCATTTTCGTCCGGCTTAAGATCGGGATGGTGTTCCAGCGTCCCAACCCCTTCCCGAACCTGAGCATCTATGACAACGTCATCGCGGGGTATAAGCTGAATGGTATCAGGCTGCCCAAGGCCGAACGGGACCGGGTCGTCGAGCATTCCCTCACCCGCGTGGCGCTCTGGAACGAGGTGAAGGACTCCCTGACCAAAAAAGGCTCCTTTCTCTCCGGCGGTCAGCAGCAACGACTTTGCATTGCCCGCGCCGTCGCCATGGAACCCGAGGTGCTGCTCTTCGACGAGCCGACATCCGCGCTGGACCCGATCTCGACCTCCACGGTAGAGGAACTGTTCCATGAGCTGAAGACGAATTACACGCTGATCATCGTCACCCACAACATGCAGCAGGCGGCCCGGGTGAGCGATAAGACCGCTTTTTTCTATCTGGGCGAGCTGGTGGAATACGACGAAACGAAGATCATGTTCACTGCTCCCAAGGACAGCCGGACCCAAAACTATATTACCGGCCGTTTTAGTTAACTTTAATATACCCGCGGCCCTCCGCATTACTAACTTATCGATCGATATGGCACAAATAGAAACCGAATTACAACTGCTGAAAACCGAGGCCGTCAATATGTGGACGCTGGTCAATTCCCAGCTCAACAAGGCCCGGCTGGCGTTTATCAACTTCGACAAGGACCTGGCCCGGGAAGTGGTGCTGAAGGAAAAGCGGGTGAATGGGAGCGAGCTCAAGATCGACCGCGATTGCGAGAACATCTTTGCCTTGTTCTGCCCCGTCGCCATCGACCTTCGCTTCCTGCTGGCCGTACTGAAGATCAATACCAACCTCGAACGGATCGGCGATATCGCCGAAGGCATCGCCAAATATGTGATCGATGCCGAAGTCCCCTTCTCCCAGGGACTGCTGGATGTAGCCCGGATCCTGCCGATGTACGAGGAGTCGGTGCGGATGCTGGAAGATACCCAGGAAGCCTTTGAGAAAGAAGATACGATCCTGGCAAGGAGTGTATTCAAGAAGGACGAATTTCTGGATGATGTCAATCGTCAGTCCCACAAGGTATTGGAGAGACACCTCAAAGAACACCCCCAGGATACCGCGCAGGCCCTATGGATCCTCTCTACCATCCGCAAGCTGGAAAGGGTGGGCGACCAGTCAAAGAATATTGCCGAGGAGATCATTTTTTACCTCGAGGCCAAGGTGCTCAAGCATCGGAATAAGTTTGTCTGAGTGGATCGTAACTTTATGACTGGCAGCTAGGTTACCGCTTTATTCATTAGTCAATTTTTCAGGAAATGCCTATGTAAGTACCCCATTCCACAAACAGTTCTTAACTAGAGATTTCTGTTTTTATAAGTCTTTTGTTCCATTCATCAGGGGTTAGATTATTCAGTGATTCATGGGGTCGTCTCAGGTTATATTCCTCTATCCATTCAGCGGTCAGCTGGCGCACCTGATCGAGATCAAAGAACAAGTAGGCGTCCAGGACTGCTTCACGATAAAGGCGGTTAAAGCGTTCGATGTATCCATTCTGCATAGGCTTTCCTGGCTGGATGAATTGGATTTTAATC
>Ga0307478_10004296_pt1 | contig 10203 bp, 7 predicted proteins | sample atmos_gasesECM4C_2_FD_203713 | JGI IMG/M metagenome (GOLD analysis project Ga0307478, IMG submission 203713) | Hardwood forest soil microbial communities from Morgan-Monroe State Forest, Indiana, United States - atmos_gasesECM4C_05 | ecosystem: Environmental > Terrestrial > Soil > Temperate...
AGGCCGAGGAGCCCCAGCCGCTGAGGTACGAGAGTTTCAACGCCTTCTTCACGCGTGCGCTGCGCGCGTCGGCGCGCCCTTGCGATCCGGACCCGGCGGTGCTCGTCTCCCCGGTCGACGGCAGCGTGAGTCAGATCGGGCGCCTGGACGGCTCCTGGCTGGTGCAGGCCAAGGGCCATGCCTACACGCTCGAGTCGCTGCTGGCGGCGGACCTGTCGTGGGCGCAGGGGTTCCGCGGCGGCGCTTTCGCGACGCTGTATCTGGCGCCGTTCAACTATCACCGCATACATATGCCGTTGCGCGGGGTGCTGCGCGCGGCGTGGTATGTGCCCGGGGCTCTGTTCAGCGTCGACGCCACCACCACCGCCGGCGTGCCTGGGCTCCTGGCCCGCAACGAGCGCGTGGTGTGCGTGTTCGGGCATGAGGCGCTGACCTTCGCCGTGGTGCTGGTGGGAGCCCTGTTGGTTGGCAGCATGGCCACCGTGTGGCACGGGGAAGTGACGCCGCGCGCCCTGCGCGGCTGTGCCGATCTGCCGCTCGATGCCAGTCGTGCGCCGCTCACTGTGGAGAAGGGCGCGGAGCTGGGCCGCTTCAACATGGGCTCCACCGTCATCCTGCTGCTGCCGCCCGGCAGCAGCGAGTGGCTCCCCGGGCTCGTGCCGGGCGGCAGCGTTCGAGTCGGTCAGGCGCTGGCGCGGCTCACGTGACGGACGGCGGCGAATGGCGGCCGAGCGCTTCACGCGAGCGGCTCATCGAGCGCGCGGCGCTGCTGGCGCGCACGCGGGAATTCTTCGCCGCCCGGGGTGTGCTAGAGGTCGACACGCCGCTGGTGGTGAATGCGCCCGTGAGTGACGTGCACATACACTGCGCCTCGGTGCAGCTTGCGCCAGCCCCGGCACCCGGGCGGCAGCCGGCGGCGCCACCCGTGCGGTTCCTGCATGCCTCGCCCGAGTACGCCATGAAGCGTCTGCTCGCCGCCGGGAGCGGTGACATCTACCAGATCTGCCACGTGGTGCGCGGCCTGGAAAGCGGCCGGCTGCACAATCCGGAATTCACGCTCATCGAGTGGTACCGACTCGGGTTCTCGCTCGAGGCACTCATGGATGAGGTGGAGGCGCTGGTGCGCGGGCTCTTGGGCGAGGTGAGCGCGCAGCGCAGGAGTGAGCGCATCAGTTACCGGGACGCCTTCGCACGCGAGCTGGGGCTGGATCCCTTCACCGCCCCCGAAGCCGAGCTGGCCAGGGCGGCGCAGCCGCTCGGGTTCGCGGGCGCCGGCGCCGACCGCGACGTGTGGCTCGAGCTCCTCATGGGGTCCCTCGTCGGCCCGCGGCTCGGCCGCGAGGCGCTGACTTTCATCCACGGCTATCCCGCGACCCAGGCGGCGCTGGCGCGCCTCGATCCGCGCGAGCCGCGCGCGGCGCGGCGTTTCGAGCTGTACTGCGATGGCATCGAGCTCGCCAATGGCTTTCACGAGCTGGCGGCGCCGAACGAACAGCGCGCACGCTTCGAGCTCGACAACGCGCAGCGGCGGCGGCTCGGTCTGCCGGCTTTCCCGCCCGATGAGCGGCTGCTGGCCGCGCTTGGCAGTGGCTTGCCGGACTGCGCCGGAGTGGCGCTTGGCTTCGACCGCACGCTGATGCTCGCCACCGGTGCGACGCACATCGACGAGGTCCTGGCGTTCCCGACCGCGCGGGCCTAGCCGGCAGCAGATGTACAGGATCAGAATGCACGGCTCGCCCCATGCACCGCAAGCGCAGGACGCATCGATGAGCCACGCCCTCACACGCTACGACTTCCGCGACAAGCCGCGGGACTACGCGCGCCTGCGTGATGAGCTCGCGAGCCTGCTGGCCGGCGAGCGCGATCTGATCGCCAACGCAGCCAACACCGCGGCGCTGATCTTCGGGGCCCTGCCGGACATCAACTGGGCCGGCTTTTATTTCCTCAAGGACGGTGAGCTCGTCGTGGGACCCTTCCAGGGCAAGCCGGCCTGCGTGCGCATCGCGCTGGGGCGCGGGGTGTGCGGCACGGCGGCGGCGCAGCGCCGCACGCTCCTCGTGCCCGACGTGCATCGGTTCCCGGGCCATATCGCCTGCGATACGGCGTCGCGCTCGGAGATCGTGGTGCCGCTCATCGCCGCCGAGGAGCTGCTCGGCGTGCTCGACATCGACAGCCCGCTGCCGGGGCGTTTCGATGAGGCAGATGCCCGCGGTCTGGAATCACTGGCCTCACAGTTCATGGCGGGTGCCGGGCAGGCCGCGACGCACGCTGTGCTGTGATGACGCCCGCACGGCCCGCGACGCGCGGGCTCGCGGCCGCGACCGCGGCCTTCGGCATCTGGGGGCTGTTCCCGGTCTACCTGCACCCCTTGAGCGGCGTGCCGGCGCTGCAGGTGATCGCCCACCGCGTGACCTGGGCCTGCCTGTTCATCTTCGGGTGGCTGCTGCTGCGGGGCGAGCTCGGAACACTGTCCGCTCTGACCAACGCGAGGCTGGTGGCGCGACTCACGCTCACCGCGGCGCTCATCAGCGCCAACTGGCTGGTGTACGTCTGGAGCGTGACCCACGCGCACATCGTCGACACCAGCCTCGGCTACTACATCAACCCGCTCGTGAATGTGGTGTTGGGAGTGTTCGTGTTGCACGAGCGGCTCAATCGCGCCCAGTGGACGGCGGTGGCGTTGGCCGCGATCGGGGTTGCCTATCTCACCGCCCTCGCCGGGCGTCCGCCGTGGATCGCCGCTGCGCTGGCGCTGAGCTTTTCGCTGTACGGGCTGCAGCGCAAGGTGATCAGTGTCGATGCCCTCCCAGGGCTTGCGATCGAGACGCTGCTGCTGCTGCCGCTGGCGGTGGGGTATCTTGCCTGGTGCCGGGCCGCCGGCGGTGCCGCGCTCACCCTCGAGCACCCCGGGATCGCGGCGCTGCTGATCGGCAGCGGGCTGGTCACGGCGATTCCGCTGTTCCTGTTCGCTTACGGGGCCCGTGCACTGCCCTACTCGACGCTCGGGGTGCTGCAGTACATCGCGCCGAGCCTGCAGCTGCTGTGCGGCGTGCTCCTCTATCACGAGAGCTTCCGGCCCGCGCTGGCGGCGGGCTTCGCACTCATCTGGGTGGCGCTGCTGATCTACGCGGCCGATGGCCTGTGGCGGGCGCGGAACGCGCCGCGCGCGCTGCGCGCCTGAGCCCTACCCCTTGGCGCGCGAGATGTATTCGCCGCTGCGGGTATCGATGCGGATCACTTCGCCCTCGTTGATGAACAACGGCACGCGCACCACCGCGCCGGTCTCGACCTTGGCGGGTTTCTGGCCGCCGGTGGCGGTATCACCGCGCAGACCCGGGTCGGTCTCGATGATCTTCAGCTCGATGTGCGGTGGCGGCGTGACCACCAGGGGCACGTTGTTCCACAGGGTGACGATGCAGACCACGCCGTCCTTGAGCCACTGCGCGTTCTCGCCCACCGCCGACTTGCCGGCGGTGTACTGCTCGAAGTTCTCCGGCATCATGAAGTGCCAGAAATCCCCATCCTGGTAGAGATACTGCATCTCGGTGTCGACGACGTCCGCGGCCTCGAGTGATTCCCCGGACTTGAAGGTGCGCTCGATCGTGCGGCCGGTCTTGAGGTTGCGCACCTTGATGCGATTGAAGGCCTGACCCTTGCCCGGCTTGACGAACTCGTTCTCGATCACGGTGTAGGGATCGCCGTCGAGCAGGACTTTCAGACCCCCGCGAATCTCGCTGGTCGTGTAGCTGGCCATGATCTTTCTCGCGCTTGGAGCTAAGGGCTGCGGCCGGCGCGGCCGCGCAAAAGGGCCGCGTATGATAGCGGCATCGCCCCACCCCTGCCAGCGCACCCATCTCACCGGCGGCGCTTTGCGCGAGTTCGCGCACACGAAGCGGCGCGATCCGGGTGCTAGAATCGAGGCGTCAAAAGCGGGCGGACCCGAAGTGGAGGCTGATTTGACCGAGCAGGACGCCGTTCCGCTCATCGTGCTGAGCTCTGCGCGCGAGCCGGTCGAAGCCGTCAACGCCATCCTGCGGCGCGCGGGACGGCCGGCCCATTGCACCTGGATCCCGGCGCTGCGCGATCTGGGTGATGCGCTCACCCAGCTCAACCCCCAGATCCTGGTGCAGGTGGCCGACAGCCACGAGCAGCTCGGCTCCGTGATCCGCCTGCGCGACCGGCTGGCGCCCAGCGTGCCGGTGTTGTTGCTGACACCGGCTGTGGACGAGACGCGCATCGCGCAAGCCATGGCGCTCGGCGCACGCGACGTCGTGACGCTCGCCAACACTGAGCGCCTGCTGGCAGTGATGCTGCGCGAGCTCGAGGTCTTTCTCACCGGGCGCACGCTCCATGCCACGCTGAAATCCGCGCAGGAGGCTCGCAGCCAGCTCGGCAATGTGCTGCAGCGCTCCAACGATGCGATCATTCAGGTGCAGGAGGGAATCGTGGTCGACGCGAATCCCGCCTGGCTCGAGCTCTTCGGCGTCGAGGACGGCGTCGCCGGGGAGCCGGTGATGGACCTGTTCGAGGATTCCACCCACGCCGCGCTGCGCGGGGCGCTGGCGGCGTGCCTGCAGGGACGCTGGAAGGCCGATCACCCGTTGCGGGCCAACGCGCTGCTGGGAGACGGGAGCGTGCTGCCGATCGAGATGACGCTCGCGCTCGGGGAGCACGAAGAGGAGCCCTGTGTCAGCCTGATGGTGCCCTCCAGGCCCAGCGAGGAGCGCAGCCTCGAGCGCCCCGCGGGGGCGGCCGAGAGCGGTGGCGCTCTGTTGTCGCGGCCCGAGCTGCTCGAAGCGCTCGCGCGGCGCCTGGCGACCCCGGCTGCAGGCGGCATGCGCTGCCTCGCGGTCATCAAGCTCGACAAGTTCGCGGATGTCGAGCGCGTAGTGGGCGCCACGGCGAGCGAGGACATCCTGGTGGAGTTCGCGCGGCTGCTCAAGGACACGTTACATCCGAAGGAAGTCGCCGGGCGCTTCGGCGGTGTGCGCTTCATGGCGCTGCTGGAGCGCGGCAACGAGCACGACATCAACGCGTGGGGCGAGCGGCTGCTGGCGCGCATGCAGAAGCAGGTGATGCGCGTGCGCGACAAGGCGGTGTCGGTGACCTGCACCCTGGGGCTGTCGGTCGTGTCGCCTGGCCAGGTCAAGGTCGACGCGGTGATTGCCGATGCGCTCGAGTGCGCCAACAAGGGCGCCGCCCGCGGCGGCAATCAGAGCATCATGTCGGACCGCGCCGACAATGACAGCCGCGTCATGTCCTATGACAAGGTGTGGGTGAAGCACATCAAGGCGGCGCTGATGGAGAACCGCTTCCGCCTGGTGCAGCAGCCGATCGCGAGTCTTGAGGGCGAGCGTCCGGGCATGTTCGACGTGCTGGTGCGCATGATCGACCAGCAGGGCCGGGAAGTGCTGCCGTCGGAATTCATGGCGGCCGCCGGGCGCAATGATCTGCTCAAGAACATCGACCGCTGGGTGGTCGGCGCATCGCTGTCGTTCGCGGCGCAGAAGAAACCCGAGTGCCTGTTCGTGCGCCTGTCGAAGGAGACCGTGCGGGATGCGGGCTTTCTCGAGTGGCTCGACAATCACCTGCGCTCGAGCCGCGCCGAGCCGCAGCGGCTGTGCTTCCAGATCACCGAGGAGAGTGCGGCGAGCCACGTGACGCAGGTCAAGGCGCTCGCCGCCGTGCTGCGCTCGCGGCGCTTCCGCTTCGCGCTCGAGGGCTTCGGCTCCGGACGCGACAGCGCCGGCATGCTCGAATCTCTGCCGCTCGATTTCGTGAAAATCGACGGCACCATCATCCAGGAACTGGCCACGGATCCGCAGCTGCAGCAGCGCGTGCGCACGCTGGTCGAAGCCGCACGCAAGCGCAACATCCAGACCATCGGCGAGCGGGTCGAGGACGCCAACACCATGGCCGTGCTGTGGCAGGTGGGCGTGCAGTACATCCAGGGCTACTTCATCAACGAGCCCGAGCAGGTGGTGATGGCCGAGCGCTGAAGCGCCGCCTTAGAAACTCACGCCCAGGCCCAGGTCGAAGCGCCTGAAGCCCTGGTTGAGCTGGAACCACTGATAGTCGCCCTTCAGCACCAGGTGCGCGCCGACGTAGAAGTTGGCACCGGCGGTGAACACCCGGTCCGCGCTCCGCGGCCAGTATCCGAAGTCCCCGCCACCCCCCGACAGCGGCACGAGCCCCGCGGGGACCACCGGACCGCGGGTGCCGGCGTAACTGGCGCCGAGGTTGTAGCGCTCCCAGCGAACGAAGGGCGCCGCCTGATAGTCACCCTGCTCCCACAGCCGATAGGCGCCCTGCAGGAAGTATCCATAAAACGATGATGGCAACGGGTTGGCAGAGCCCGGGTGTGCCGCGTTCGCCGGTCCGGTGTTGCTGATCGAGCCGCGCGCGTAAAGCGCGGACAGGTCGAGCTTCGCGGGCATCCAGCGCGCATGCGCCTCCCACAGCGTGACGCGCGGATCCCCCGGCGCGCTCGACTCCCCGCTGCTGATCGCGCCCCCGAGGAGCAAGGCCGGAACGCCGTAGTAGCTGAGCGCGGCGTACTGCGACAGGTGCCGCGCATTTGCCAGCGCCAGCTCCTGGTGCGTCGCCTGCAGGGGCGCCGTGCCACTGTTCGCCAGAGCGAGCGCGCTCGTGTACGGCGGGAATGCCGGGGCGAAGTCCCACTTCGACAGATCAAAGCCGGTGGTGAGCCCGAAGTTCCAGCCAAATCCCGTGCGGGTGTCGCCGTGCAGGTTGAAGCCGCCCTCGCGCCAGGTGCTGGGGATGATCAGGGTCTCGACGAAATTGCGCTGCACGCCGTAGAAGCGCGTGGGCTCATGATGCTCGTTGAGAAACCCGAAGGGCATCAGGAACAGACCGCCGCGGGCGCTGAGCGCCTCGCTGAAGGCACGGTCGACGTAGAACTGCTCGACCTCGAACTCCCCCGGGTCGCTCCCCGAGGCCACCGCGTGCTCGACTTCGTATTCGGAGTTGAATTCGGTGCGCTCGTCAAAGGAGTACCCGAGGCCGAACACCGCGCGCGCCAGATCCGCCCGTGCCTGGTTTCCATCGCGCGTGGGATCGATGTAGTACATCTCGCCGTAACCCCACAAGCGCACCCCGGCCGCCAGCGGCGCAGCGCTCAGCGTCGAGGGCGTCGCGGGTGTCGGCAGGGCAGATGAGTTTGCCGCCGCCGGCGCTGGCACCCCCGGTGAGGCGGCCGACGGCGCTGCGAGCGTGCCGGTCAGCTGCGCCAGCCCCCGCTCGATCCGCGCGAGCCGCTCGCGCAAGGAGCGATTCTCCTCCGCCAGCTGCTGCAGCTGCGTCTGAACCTGCGTGAGCTGCTGCTGCAGGGTCGCCAGGCGAGGCTCGTCAACGTCGGCGGCAGCGGCGAGGCCCGCGAGGCCGATTGGGCCCAGGCTCAGCAGCAGCACGCTAGCGCGCCGCAGGGTTATGTCACGAAGCATGAGAGGCTCCGCCGCGGGTGAGCTGATGAGATGATACTAGTGAGAATGATTCCTATTCGCAATAACTACCTCCGCATGCGGCATCCCTTCCGGTCGACAGTTCCAGCTACATGCAAGTGATTGCGGACGGAAAATACGGTCCGACGATAGTTACGTCAGAGCGTAACTATTGCGGAACGGACCTTAAGGCACGCGGCCCGCCGGCCGGGCCCGGGCAGCGTGCTCAGTCGCCCTTGCCAGTCTTGTCGTTCTTCTCGGCCTTGTCGCCTTTATTGCCGTCCGGGGCCGGGAGCCGCGCCTCCATGCGGTCGATCTTTCGCGGCCAGCCGCGCTTGAGGACCATGCCGCGCTGCGCACGCTCGCCGACATAGGCTTGGAGGTCCCGCCACTCGATGACTTTCTCCGTCTCGCCCGACCAGAGCACGAGGCTCGCCTTCGGTGGCACGACGGCCACCGCGGTCATGAGCTCGGTGCGCGCCGCGGCCTTCTTCGCCGCTATGTCGTAGAGCTTGTTGCCCTTGCCGCGCGGCATCTCGGGCACCTCCCCCACCGGGAAAGCGAGCAGCTTGCCTTCACTGCTGACGACCGCGACGAGGGAGTCCGCCGATGCTACCGGCGCCGGCGCCAGCACGTGCGCGTTCTCGGGCACGTTGAGCACGGTCTTGCCGGCACGCCGGTCGGTGATGAGATCCTTCAGTCGCGCGGTGAAGCCATAGCCCGCATCGCTCGCCAGCAGCCACAGATCCTCCGGCTCCCCGATCATGACGCCGGCGAACTTCGCGCCATCGGGCGGATCGAGACGGCCCGAAAGCGGCTCGCCCTGCCCGCGCGCGGAAGCGAGCGAATGCGCCGGCAGCGTGTAGGTGCGTCCGGTGCTGTCGATGAACACCGCCGGCTGCAGGCTCCGCCCGCGCGCGAGCGACTGAAAGGCGTCGCCGCTCTTGTAGGAGAGAGCGCGCGGCTCGATGTCGTGACCCTTGGCCGAGCGCACCCAGCCGCCGGTGGACAGCACCACGGTCACCGGCTCATTCGGGATCAGGCTCGTCTCATCGATCGCCTGGGCCGCCTCGCGCTCGATGATCTTGGTGCGCCGCTCGTCGCCGTACTTGTCGGCATCGGCGCGGATCTCGGCGGCGATGAGCTTCTTGAGCTTCGCTTTGCTCTTCAGCAGCCCTTCCAGCTCCTCGCGCTCGGCGGCGAGCGTCTTCTGCTCCTCGCGGATTTTCATCTCCTCGAGCTTCGCGAGGTGGCGCAGGCGCGTGTTCAGGATCTCCTCGGTCTGCTCGTCGGAGAGCTTGAAGCGCTTCATCAGCACCGGCTTCGGCTCCTCCTCTCGGCGGATGATGCGGATCACCTCATCCAGATTCAGGAACGCGATGAGCAGGCCATCGAGGATGTGCAGGCGCTTGCCGACCTTGTCCAGCCGGTACTGCAGTCGGCGCGTGACGGTGGTGGTGCGGAACTCGAGCCATTCGCCGAGGATCTCCTTCAGGCCCATCACGCGCGGGCGGCCGTCGAGCGCGATGATGTTGAGATTGACGCGGTAGTTGCGCTCCAGGTCGGTTGTCGCGAACAGGTGGTTCATGAGCTCCACGAGATCGATGCGGTTGGAGCGCGGCACGATGACCAGACGCGTCGGATTCTCGTGATCGGACTCGTCGCGCAGGTCATCCACCATCGGCAGCTTCTTGGCGCGCATCTGCTCGGCGATCTGTTCCTGCACGCGCGCCGGCGACACCTGGTAGGGAAACGCCGTGATGACCACGCTGCCGTCCTCGATCTCCCAGGTGGCGCGCGCCTTGAACGAGCCGACGCCCTTGTCGTAGAACTCCTTCAGGTCCGCGCGCGGGGAGATGATCTCAGCTCCCGTCGGCAGGTCCGGTCCCTTCACGTGCTTCATGAGCGCCGCCGTCGTGGCCTCCGGATCCTCCAGCAGCTGGACGGCGGCACTGGCCACCTCGCGCAGGTTGTGCGGCGGAATATCGGTCGCCATGCCGACCGCGATGCCGGTGGTGCCATTGAGCAGCAGGTTCGGCAGCCGCGCCGGCAGGATCACCGGCTCCTGCAGCGTGCCGTCGAAATTGGCCGTCCAGTCCACCGTGCCCTCGGAGAGCTCCCCGAGCAGCACGTCGGCGTACCGGGTGAGCTTCGCCTCCGTGTAGCGCATGGCCGCGAAGGACTTGGGGTCATCCTGCGAGCCCCAGTTGCCCTGGCCGTCAACCAGTGGATAGCGATAGGCGAAGGGTTGCGCCATCAGCACCATGGCCTCGTAGCAGGCCGTGTCTCCGTGCGGGTGGAACTTGCCGAGCACATCGCCCACGGTGCGGGCGGACTTCTTGTGCTTGGAGACCGCCGAGAGCCCGAGCTCGCTCATGGCGTAGACGATGCGCCGCTGCACGGGCTTCAGCCCGTCGCCGAGCGCGGGCAGCGCGCGATCGAGAATCACGTACATCGAGTAGTCGAGGTAGGCCTTCTCGGTGAAGGTGCGCAGCGGCTGGCGCTCGATGCCCTCGAAGTTCAGTTCCGGAGTTTCCATCGTTAACCTTGGTTACCTCAGGTTCTCATCCCCAACCGGGGTCCCCGAGAAATTGAGCGTCTTGACGAGCGGCTCGCAGCTGGCCGGACGTGTCAAGCTCAATTTCTTGGGGTGGTTTTACACCTGCACGTCCGCGAGGTTGCCCTTCTCTTCGAGCCACTCGCGCCGGTCGGCGGCGCGCTTCTTGGCGAGCAGCATGTCCAT
>Ga0307478_10004297_pt1 | contig 10202 bp, 6 predicted proteins | sample atmos_gasesECM4C_2_FD_203713 | JGI IMG/M metagenome (GOLD analysis project Ga0307478, IMG submission 203713) | Hardwood forest soil microbial communities from Morgan-Monroe State Forest, Indiana, United States - atmos_gasesECM4C_05 | ecosystem: Environmental > Terrestrial > Soil > Temperate...
AGGTGGTTTTCGAACCGCGAGTCGGAGCCATAGAAAACGCTTATCGCGGCCTGTCTGCAAATTTGGTTATGTTTCGTGAAGCCTCGCTTCCCGACGTTTGTATCGTGTGTGGCACTCCTGCGGGCGGCAACCTTTATCGGGCTGAATTCGAACCACATCATCACCCTGTCTGGCATGTGCCGGTTCTTTATGACGTTGCCTACTGCATTGTAGGCAAGCGCTATGTTGTGAATTTCCCTTTCTGCTCAATCTGCAAGCCTGAAGATTTTGATATTCACGCGACGCGAATCGACGAAAAGGTCGGATTCTTCAACGATGTCAGCAACACGTTCTTGAAATTACTTCCGAGCATTCCGCTGAAGTTAGCAGCGGAGTTGGAAGGGACCTGGGCGCAGCGAGCATTGCGATTTTTCATGCGTTGAGAGAGGGTGTCGGTTGGCTGCTCTGTACGACACCACTACCGACACCGTGGCTATGACGCAGGCCGATGCTTCGGCGGCCATATTGCAGTAAGACTTTTGATAGTATAGGTTTGCAGTCCGGCGCCCGGGTGGCGGAATGGCATACGCGGGGGACTTAAAATCCCCTGTCCTTTACGGGACGTGTGGGTTCGACCCCCACCCCGGGCACCAATTTCGTTCAAACAAAAATACTTAACTCCTATTTCCTGTACCAATTGGCATTACTGTCCAATTGAAAGTGAGACGCGCTCCATAGCGACACGCTGCGACTCGGGAATTGCGTGAGCGTACACGCGCAGCGTTGTCTTTACATCTGCGTGGCGCAACTGCTGTTGGAGAACCGTTAGAGGTACGGAGGCCTCAGCCAGTTCCGTTGCGAGTCCGTGTCTGAACGCATGAAGCCCGACATCCTTATCAGGGATTCCGAGCTTACGGAGCAGCGACTTTAAACCATATTGCACCACAGATTCACGCTTACGTGGCCGTGTGGCCTCGCGATTCGGAAACAGTAACCCTACCAAATTTTTCTGCCAGTGATGGTCAATGTAGTTCCGCAGCGTTGCCTCAAGCGCCGATGGCATTGGGAGGGTCGCCACAGAATTCCTTGTCTTGGGTTGCCGGATTTCACGCGTTCTGTCATCCGATGATTTGTTGACTCGGATTGTCTTTCTCTCGAAGTTGAGGTCATCACGATTGAGCAGGGAGTCTTGGCATCAGGCCCCGCGCATGAGAGTCCCTCGTGATGAACAGACGCGGGTTATGATTCGAACGGACCACAACCTTTCAAACCATGGCAGGCGTTTCCTGTCCAGCGATTCGGCCGGGGACTACACGTACCGCGAGACATTGGCTTCTCGATTGCGAGTAACAGGGTTGCGGGCTACGACAGGCATGCGAACCGCCTTACCTCAAAGGCGGTAACCTCTGGGAATTCCCAGGCCCAGCCGAATAGCCAGCACCGAAAGGAGTCCATGCCCGAACCTAGCGCTCTACCGTGGAAAGTTGCCACCGAAAAAGCAACGGGGGAACTGGACACCGAGGAATTTCGTCACCACGTGCTTGCCGCAGAAACCGCAATATTTTTCCGGCTTCAGGAACTGTCAAATCCGCAGGGCCATAATGAAGAATGCGGTGAAATAAACGTGGCCCTTGCGGAGTTACTCGAACTTAGAATTCGCAAGCTCGGCTGGCCAAACTCAAGGTAGGCAGCTGACAGCTGCATTCGTCTCGCTGAATTGCTTTCCGCCAAACCGTTTTTTCCTCTTGCGACATTTTCCGTGGTGCGCCGTCGGGTACCATTGTATTAATCGTCGCTCTGTGTCGGAGTTGCTGGGCAGAAAGTGGTGCTTGGGGGTGACTCCTCGGGGAAGAGGGCCGCCCCCTCTTTGAACAGACGAAACTCAGAAGGACTCCATGCATGCTCGCGTTTGGCAACTCCAGATTCGCCCGGGTAAGGTGCAAGATTTCCAGGGTACTCTGTCCTCCGTTGCTGACCTGGCACGCCAGCAAGTGGGATACCGGGGTGTTTTCGCGCTGTCTTCCGGGAAATCGGAATCACCGGACGTAACCGTGGTTGCTCTGTGGGATTCCTTACAAGCGATTCGCGCCAGCGAAAACAATTTATTTCTCACAGAGGCAATCTCGCGCTACCTGACTTGCTGTGAAGGCCTGCCGCACATCAGCGAACAGGAGTTCCTTGTGAGCGACTTCATCGCAACCAGTGTCCGTGCCAAGGCGTGATTGCTTTCTTTCTATATCACCTGGGACATACATTCATTTCAGCTTCGCGTACTCCGCCTTCGCTTCTTTCAGGATGGGAATGTCCGAGTCGGCATCCTTCCACAGCGTCAGGAAATCCTGATAGGCCGCCTTGGTTTTGACGGTGTCGCCCTGCATGGCATAGGCTCTGCCGATTTGGAGATGCGCGAGTGCGCCCCAAGGAAAGTTCACCACCAGTCCTCTATGGTCGATGAACTTCTCAAATTCCGTTGCCGCAGCATTTCCATCGTGCAGCATCAGATAGGCTTCACCACGCAAATAAACAGGGCACAGGACTATCGTGAGGCCCACGGGTAGACCGAGTTCAATCACCCTCGCATCCTTCAATAATTCAATTGCCTTGTTAGGGTCTTTGCGCTCCAATGCGACGGCTGCCCGGACTGTGGGCAACCAATACCTTTGCACCAGCGTGTCCAGCGGGTACGTCTTGTCGAGTTCGGCGGCCAACTTCTCCGCGCCTGCCACATTGCCCGCCCGCGCGAGTGCCAGCGCGACAATAGCTCGCACATCGCGGTTCGGGGCCAGCTTCAATGCAGCATTCGCGTCAGCGCGTGCTTGCTCGCGGTTTCCTGATTCCACTTCGCGCAGCGCCGCTGCGGCCTGATAGGATGCAGCACTCTCTTTGGCGTCGTTGTGCTCGGCGGAATCCATTGCCCGACGGGTCAGTTCGTGCGCGTTCTTCAGTTTGCCGTACCAACCTTCGGTATCTGATTGCGAGGCCAGCAGCAGGTCTTCCGTTCCGGGTTTGCCCATCGCTGCCGAGGCAAACTGCACCATCTTTGCTGCATCGTCTTTCAGAAACGCCAACTGGTAGAGGGTTGTCAGCAGTAGCTCACCTTCCAGTTTGCGCTCTTCTGCCTGCTTGTACACCGCCTCCGCTTCATCAAGCCGGTTGAGGTTTATGTACGCGGCAGCAACGCTCTCGTAGCTGGACGAACTATTCGGCCTTTGGCGCAGCAACTCGCGGGTCTCCTCCAGAGCCTTTTCCGAGTTTCCCAGGCTTACGTAAATGAATCCCAGGTTCGCGTGGGGCACGGAGTCTCTCGGGTAGGTCTGCTTCCACAGTTCATAAGTCTGCACCGCCTTCTCCAGTTCTCCTGTGGCGACCAGGTAGTAGAATGCCTCGATGGAGAACCGCTCCCGGTCGCTGACCTTCTCCCTCAGGTCATATGCTTTTCGTGCATACTCTGCTGCTCGGCCTGTTTCGCTAAGGTTGAGATAGGCCCCTGACATTTGGAGATAGGCCATGGCGAACTTAGGGTCGAGCTCCACTGCCCGTTTGTAGAAGGGCAGCGCGGCGGTATCCCCCTTTGCATTGAACGTTTCGGCTCCCAATGAGTAGGCTTTCAGAGCCTCCAGGGATGGTGTGGTTGTGTTCGCCACCGGTGTGTCGTACTTCTGCACAGAACTAAGCGATTCGCCCAGCCTGCTCCGAAGACTGACCGCCGCTGCATCCAGAGATTTGAGCACCGCTTCCTTACCTGCCGCTTGCTCCTGCGCTGCCGCCAGCACGTCACCTGTGTCGCAGTTCACCACCTTCAATCCAATCACATACTGGCTGCCCAGCCCCGCAATGGAACCCGTTAGCATCGCCTTGCTGCCAGTGCGCTGACAGACTTCGCGTGTGACTTCAGGTGTCAAGCGGTCACCGGAAGGATGGCCCATCAGCTTTAATGTTTCATTCACCCTTCGGTCGGAAAGCAAGTCGAGAAACGGCGATTGCTCAAGTTGTACCGAAAGTCCTTGCTTCAGCGTGTCATCGAAGACGCTGTCATCCGTTTCGTTGTCGAAATCAGCGAGGACGATGGTGTCCTTATCAGTGAGCTTTGCCTTGCGGTGTAAAAAGATGTAACTGCTAGCGGCGAGCACTACGACCACAATAGCAGGGACGAGCACCTTCCACCGTCCTCCTCGCTGCTCGCCCACAGCAACTATTGCGCTGGTTGCCGCTGGCAGCCGGACTGATTCCGCGTCGCGTTTCAGTCGCTCTAGGTCAGTACAAATATCCGCAGCACTCTGGTAACGCAGCCTGCGGTCTTTTTCCAACGCCTTATTGACGATGCGGTCTAATTCCGGCGGCAAGTCAGGATTCGCTTGAGTCAGTGGGGTCGGTGCTCGATTTAGAATCGCGTCATGGATGACCGCAGCGGTGTTGCCTTGAAATGCCATGCCGCCAGTGGCCATCTCGTAGAGCACTGCACCGAAGGAAAACAAATCCGTGCGTGCGTCAAGCTCCTCACCACGAGCCTGCTCTGGCGACATATACGCGATAGTTCCTACCGCCGTCCCGGGGCTGGTCAGCAATTCTTGCATCGCGGCCGTGGGTGCCACGGAGAGACTCGCAGCACCGTCCCCAGATGAAAGTTTCGCCAAACCAAAGTCCAAAATCTTTGCGTGGCCGCGTTCGGTGACGAAGATGTTGGCGGGCTTGATGTCCCGATGGACGATTCCTTTGGCGTGAGCAGCATCCAGAGCATCTGCAATCTCGATGGCTAAATCGAGCAGAACATCCGTCTCGACGGGCTTTCCAGCGATGCGATGTTTTAGCGTTACGCCATCCAGAAACTCCATGGCGATGAATGCCTGCCCGCCCTGCTCGCCAATGTCGTGAATCGTGCAGATGTTGGGGTGATTCAGCGCCGATGCAGCTTGCGCTTCGCGTTCGAAACGGGCGAGAGCCTGCGGGTCGCCGGCAACTTCCTGCGGCAGGAATTTGAGCGCGACGAAACGATGAAGCCGCGTGTCCTCAGCTTTATAGACAACGCCCATGCCGCCGCCGCCGAGTTTTTCAAGGATGCGGTAGTGCGAGATAATCTGGCCGATTCGAGACGGGATTTCCGCCATTTGCGCACATCTTAGGTTTCGCCGGAAGGCAAGTCAACGAATGGAAACTTGGCCGATGGCTGTTGAGAACACAGCCTGCCAGCAGCCAGTTGGACCCAGTGCCTTTCATAATCGTTTTTCGTTTCAGTCCCAATTGGGACTGCCCTGGGAACCCTCGCCAGGAAGCAACCTCGCCCGGCATCGAGGCTCCGAATCGACCGAAAATCCAAGATGTAGATTGAAGGCCAGAACCATCCTGGCAATGGGGAGCGGCTGGAAGGCAACAGGGCGCTTGGACGGGATGGTCCGAACAATCACGGTCAATCAAAGGACGTTTCTTTGGGGCTCGGTTATTGCAGCTTCGCGTATTCCGCTTTGGCTTCCTTTAGGATGGGAATGTCGGGGTCGGCGTCCTTCCAAAGCGTCAGGAAATCCTGATATGTGGCACGGGCTTTGGCGTGAGCGGCGTCTGCTCCAGCACCCTGCGCGGATTGCGCTTCGAGGGCATAAGAACGCGCCAGTCCCAGCCGAGCCAGCGCGCCCCAGGGAAAGTTCCCTACCAAACCTCGGAGGTCAACGAACTTCTGAAATTCTGTCGCCGCTCGGTCACCATCGCCCAACGCGAGATAGGCTTCCCCACGGACGTAAACCGGCACCAAGTACACGAAATTGGTGGGTGAGCCAAGTTCTATCGCGCTCGTCTCTTTCAGAAGTTCTATGGCCCGGTTCGGGTCTTTGCGCTCCATCACAACGGCGGCCCGAATCGTGGGCAGCCAATATCTCTGCACCAGCGTGTCCAGCGGAAATGTGTTGTTGAGTTCGGCCGCCAACGTTTCGGCTCCTGCTATATCGCCTACTTGCGCCACTGCCAGTGCCGCCATGGCTTTCACATCGCGGTTAGGGGCTAGCTTCAAAGCGGCATTCGCTCCCGCGCGCGCTTCCTCGTGATTGCCCGCTTCCACTTCGCGCAACGCCGATTCAGCCTGATAGGACGCAGCCGTCTCCTTGGCGTCATTGCGTTCGGCGGAATCCATGGCCCGCCGAGTCAGTTCCCGCGCGTTGTTCAACTTTCCGTACCACGCTTGTGCGTCTGCTTGGTTGGCCAGCATCAAATCTTCCGTGCCGGGCTTTCCCATGGCCGCCAAGGCCAATCGTTCCATCTGCGCTGAATCTCCCTTGAAGAAAGCCAGCACATAGCGGTTCACGAGCAGGTTTTCATTCTCCAGCCTGCGCGCTTCCGCCTGCTTGTACACCGCTTCTGCCTCATCCAGCCTGTTAAGGTTCATGTAGGCGTTGCCAAGGTTGGAATAGTTAAGCACGTCATTCGGTTCCAGGCGCAGCGCTTCGCGGTATTCCTCCAGCGCTTTTTCGTAGTTTCCCAAGGTGACGGAAAAAACTCCTAGGTTTGCATAAGGCTGATAGTTTCTGGGGTACGTCTGCTGCCATAATTCGAAGGTCTGCGCCGCCTTCTCCAGTTCTCCTGTCATGTACTCGTAGTAGTAGGCGTCAATACTGAACCGCTCCCGTTCGCTTACCTTCTCTCGCAGCCCGTACGCCTTGCGGGAAAACTCGCCCGCCAGTCCTGCTTCGTTGAGGTTGTGGTAGGTATTCCCCAAGGCGAGGTAGGCGATAGCAAAATTCGGGTCGAGCTCCACTGCCCGTTTGTAGAAGGGCAATGCGGCCGTATCACCTTTCGCATCTTCCGTCTTGGTTCCCAGGCTGAAGGCCTTCAACGCTTCGAGCGACGGTGTGGTCGCGTCCGCCAGCGGCGTCGAGTATTCCTGCACCGTGCTGAGTGACTCCCCTAGCTTGCTCCGCAGACTGACTGCCGCAGCATCCAAAGCCTTGAGCACCCTTTCCTTGCTCGCGGCCTGTTCCTGCGTCTCCGCAAGCAGGTCTCCGCTCTGGCAGTTGACTGCTTCCAGCCCAACCACGTACTGGCTCCCCAGCCCGGCAATCGAGCCCGTTACCATGGCCTTGCTGCCCGTGCGCTGGCAGACTTCGCGCGTCACCTCCGGTGTTAACCGGTCTCCCGGTCGCCCCATCATCTTCAAAGTCTGATTCACCTTGCTGTCGGAAATCATGGAGAGAAACGGAGATTGCTCCAGTTGCACCGAGAGTCCCTGCCTGAGCGTGTCGTCGAACACCGCATCCCCGGTCTTGTTCGTGAAGTCGGCGAGGACAATAGTGTCCTTGTCCGTCAGCGCGTGGACCTGGCGAGAGAAAAACAACCACCCGCCCACGGCCAGTCCGATGACAAGCAATGTTGCGCCGGTGACCGCTCCCCATCGAGTGGATGTACGGGTGGGCTTCAACCTAGCCTCGCCTGCTGCGACGGCTGAGTGGCTGGAATCAGAATCGCGCTTTAGCCGCTGGAGTTCGGCCTCCATGTCGGCCGCGTGCTGGTAACGCAGCCTCCGGTCTTTCTCCAGCGCCTTGTTGATGATTTCTTCCAGCTTTGGCGGGAGTCCTTGATTAGACTGCGATGCTGGGACGGGTGTGCGATTCAGAATCGCTTCGTAGATGACCGCAGCACTATTCCCCGGAAAGGCAATCCTTCCGGTTGCCATCTCATAGAGCACTGCCCCGAAAGAGAACAAGTCTGTCCGCGCATCCAGTTCCTCGCCCCGCGCCTGCTCAGGAGACATATACGCGATGGTGCCCACTGCGGTACCGGGGCTGGTCAGCAGTTCTTCCGCTGTTGCAGTCGGCATAGCGGAAATTCCGACACCTCTGGTATCAGGAGTAAGCTTCGCCAAACCGAAATCCAGAATCTTGGCGTGCCCCCGCTCGGTCACAAAAATGTTAGCAGGCTTGATGTCGCGGTGGACAATTCCTTTGGTGTGTGCCGCATCCAGCGCGTCAGCAATCTCGATTCCCAATTCGAGCACCTGCTCAAGCAGCAGCGGCTTGCTAGAAATGCGGTGCTTCAGGGTCTGCCCGTCGAGAAACTCCATCGCGATGAAGGGCTGACCGTTGTGTTCGCCAATTTCGTGGATAGTGCAAATGTTTGGATGGTTCAGGGCAGACGCAGCCTGTGCTTCACGGTCGAAGCGGCTCAGAGCTTGGGAGTCTGGCGCGAACCCGTCAGGCAAGAACTTCAAGGCAACGAAGCGGTGGAGCTTGGTATCCTCGGCCTTGTAGACCACACCCATGCCACCGCCGCCGAGCTTCTCTGTGATTCGGTAGTGGGAAATGGACTGACCAATAATCATGTTAGGAAAGCCTGCATTTGGGACGGATGTTAGGCTGCGTCCAAGGGGCAAGTCAATCGCGGCTGGTGGTATGCGGCGACAGCTGAGAGCCGGCAGAATTCTTTTTCGCAACCTGGATTTATTTCTGGCTCAAAAGATATAGGTCGGCGTGGCCGCCGGGACGCGCGTAGACGATGGTGGAAAGGTCCCTAGAAAAATCGTAGGCGTTACCGGCATAATACTCAGGAAAAGCAAATGGGACCTTCAATGCGACTTGGGGCACCCCGATATTTTTACCGTCTTTCCAGACCTGACGATAAATCGCAACTTCACCACGGGAAGCGACTGCATACAAGAACGACTTGCCGTCTTGAGCAAACAGCCCGGCCGAGGATACACCAGGCAACAAGACGGTGCACTTCCTGTCGACGATAGATAGCTCATAAATTCCAGTCTTTTCTCCTTGGCTTACGGAACCAAGCAGATACTCCCCGCCGGGGTCGACGTCTAAAATTTCGCCACAGTTGTCCCCGAACTTCTCTGGAGTCGAACCGTCCGCGTTCCATTTCCAAACAGTAATTATCCGCTTCGTCACCTCGACGACATTCACGTAAACGGATTTCTGGTCAGGGCTCCACACTGCATCCCCGAGCGCTCTTCCCATCGGTGGAGACCGACGAAGACCGCTCCCATCAGAGCTGACAAGGTAGGCTTTGGCCCCTGCGCTGGCTGCTAGCTCAACAAAAGATAGGTGAAAATTGTCGGGCGCCCAAGACCCCGTTCCCAGAAACTCTCCGGTAGCGATTTTTACTTTGTTCCCGCCGTCAATGTCCGACACCCAGAGTTCGCTCCTGTGGGGTGTGGCGAGCGTGATGTACATCACGCGCTTCCCGTCCGGTGAGATGATGGGCTGAGTTGCATCCTCCGACACAATGTCCGTCGATTCCTTTGAATGGACGTGGTACGCGGTCAGGAACCCGGAGGATTTGCCATTCACATAGTAAATCCCTTTTCCTCCTGGGTCCGTCATGGGCGAATAGTCCGGTCCCGCTCCGAAAGTAATCTGCGTCAGGCTCCGGTCCTCCAAGTTGTATTTCCAGATGTTCGTCAGTCCATTTACTGTGCGGCTGAATAGCACGGTTTTCCCGGGTTCGGCCCACACGACGTCAAACGCATTCCCGGACACCTCACCTAAATCAACCGCCTCATGGCTGGTGAAGTTTATTCTGTAAAAAATGAAATTCGACAATGTGAAGTCTCGACCCCCAGCAGCGAGAAGGTCGTTGCCGCCGGGAAATGGCAGAAGCGGGAAGAAGAAAAGGTCAGTGCCTTTGGGGTTATACACTAATTCTTCGTTCAGTCCCGATTTCTCCGCACGAAAAATTGAGGAGCTCTCAGACTTCGCATAAAAATTGGAGGAGCCATCCAAAGAAGGAACCACGAACTGGGCAGACGCCATACGACGGGGAGCCCCACCGAGTGAAGGCACGGCCCAAACTTCGTCCCGGCCGAGAGCCGTAATAGATTTCTTTCCCGTCGGGAGAAAATGTATTCACATACTTGTCGCCTTCGTCATTCGTGAGCTGAAGAGGCTCGCCGCCAGAAGTGAGCATCAGGAACACTTGCGCGATGCCGCCTACCGGTGAATCAAACGCCAAGGAGTGGCCGTCGGGAGATAGCCTTGCCCAGTGCATTGGTTTGTTCCACTGGCTGATTTGCGTAATCTTTGCAGGGCCGCTCGGAGTTTTTGAGCGGGGCCAAAAGTAATACGCGACAAAGGCTGCCAGGAGTGCAGCACAAGCAGCCAAAACAGCATATCGCTTCTGTGGGAGCCCCACTGATGGCTGAACCGCCCCGCTCCCTGATGACGAAATTCGGCCCGAATCCGTATCTCTCCGCAGGCGCTTCAGGTCAGTGCGTATATCCGAGGCGTGCTGATAACGGA
>Ga0307478_10004298_pt1 | contig 10201 bp, 9 predicted proteins | sample atmos_gasesECM4C_2_FD_203713 | JGI IMG/M metagenome (GOLD analysis project Ga0307478, IMG submission 203713) | Hardwood forest soil microbial communities from Morgan-Monroe State Forest, Indiana, United States - atmos_gasesECM4C_05 | ecosystem: Environmental > Terrestrial > Soil > Temperate...
CTGCAATTCCGTCTCGAACGATAGGATGGTCGTCCACGCATAACACGCGAATCTTTCCGCTGGCGTTCATGAATTTGATTCGCCCTTGCCGGTTTGGGGACCGTTTTCGGTGGGCGTGTCCAATGAACGTTTAGGCGGCTTCGCAATTCGCATCCCGAGTCTCTCGGTTAGGTAATGCCATTTAGCCGCCAGGGGTGAGCCGGAATGTGGCAGATCACCCTGATAGACGAGATGTGCCGAAACCCACAAATCCACTTCCGTACCTTCGCCTATGCGGCTGGTGATAGACATTGTGCCACCCAGGCGCTGGGCTCGCTCTTGCATTCCCGCCATTCCGTAGTGACCCTCACGATGCGAATTCAGGACTTCCTGGCTCATGCCGCAACCATTGTCCTGAACGCGAATCCGAAATTCTTCCCCACCGTAGCTTAATAGGACATGAATTCTCCTGGCACGGGAGTGCTGAAACGCATTTGTGATTGCCTGCCGGCCAACTTGCAGGAGGTCATTGCCCGCTAGTGCCTTCAAGGGGCGCTCGCGACCCTCGACCATGACATGGATCTTAGTCGAGGCATCTTTGGTAAGGTCATTGGCCAGCTGAGAGAAGGACTTGACGAGATCAGTAGCAGTTAATGGGAGGCTACGCAGATCATTCAGCGCGCGCCTTCCCGCGACCAACGCCGATTTGCTCAAGCCCAGCGCTCGCGCTATTGATTGCTTGGCTGGAAAATCGTGCGGCAACAACTCATCAGCAACCTCAATTTGCAAACTGATGCCCATGATGTCTTGAATCAAGTTATCGTGCAGCTCCTGGGCTATCCGCGTCCTCTCCTTCAGACGCTCTTCAAACCGTTCTCGCAGGTGGGACGTCACCTGCCACACTCGTAGGCGATAGAGGCCCGACGCGAGAACAATCAGGAGCAGGACGCAAAGGAGAAGAAACGCCCCCGTTTGATAGAACGCCGGGAGAATATCGAAATCCACGGTTGCGCCCGACTCATTCCAAACGCCGTCGTTGTTGCAGGCCAGCACACGGAAACGATAGGTGTGAGGGTGGAGATTCGTATAGAAGGCTTGACGTCGGGTACCGACATCGCGCCAATCCGCATCGAACCCGTCCAGCTTGTAGCGAAAACGAACGTGCCTCGGCTCTGCCAGGCTGAGCGCGGTGTAGTCGATTTCGATTTCTCTGGTAAGCGGCGGCAAGCGAACCGGGTGTGACACGTCAGCCACCGTGCCATCCGCAACGAGACGCTCGACGTGTACCGGCGGCCGAACCAGGTTTCTCCTTAGATCTTGCGGATCAATGATCGCCACCCCTTCTGAAGTCCTGAACCAGAGCTTGCCACTACTTGCGCGGACCGCGGACGATTGCCAACGACGGTCGGGGTTTCCCTTCAGGCCGTCACCATCATCGAGAAAACTATAGACCACCCGGTGGGACGGGTCTTTCTGCGCTCGGTCGAGTTCGGAGAGAGTGATGCAGGCGACTCCGGTGCTGTACCCCAGCCAAATTCGGCCTTCGTTATCCGAAAGGATCCACAGCACGCGTTCTCCGGGGAGGCCGTTGGAGGCATTCCAGGTGACAAATCTCAGACCGTCGAACCGGCTCAGCCCGCGCTCGGTTCCAATCCAAACGGCGGCGTTGTCGTCAATATACACCGCATTCACTGATCCACCTGCCAAGCCATCGGATTCCGAGTATGGGTGAAAAACGCTCCCATCGAAGAGAAGAACACCTCCTTCATTGAGTCCCAACCATACTCTTCCTCGACCGTCCGAACGTGCTGCGAGAACTGATTTCCCCCTCAACAAAGAGTCGTTAGAAAAATCAGTGATACGGTTGTCGGCCCAGCGATAGAACCCGCCCCGATCATCAAATAGCCAGACACGGTTTTCACCGTCTTCTTCGATTACTGTGACGTTCTGGAGGCGAACTTTCGCAGGCATCGAGAGGTAGCTCCACTCACCGTCTTTCGCGCGCACAATTCCCCGATTTGTACCAGCCCACAGTGTATTTTTCTTGTCGATGGACAATCCCCTGATGGCGGTGCCGGCGAGGTATAGGTCGCGATGCGCGCCATCGATTCGATTGACCCCATTGGGTGTTGAGGCCCAGACGCTGCCGTTCGGCCCAGCAGCCAGCGCGTCGACATCGTCGCTCGCCAATCCCTCGCGCCGAGTCAGCGTAGTGATCTTTTCGTCGCGAAAACGGTTGAGGCCGTTTTGCGTCCCCACCCAGACGTTGTGCTCCCGATCCTCCAGCAAACACCACACAAATTGAGCGGATAACCCATCGCGTTCCGAAAATCTCTCCATCTCCCGCACGTCATTCGAGTCCGCACGTAATCTGAGCAACCCCTGTCCGAGAGTTCCGATCCAGATGTTTCCTCCACTGTCGTGCAGTACCGCGCGTACATTAAAGGTATTTCTCGGCATTCCGCCGCGGCTGAAGGTTGGCCCCTCGCTGAGGGGCCGCGTAAACCCGTCAGGATTTGTCATCCAGCCGCCTCCGCCTGCGTCTTCGCTCAGCCAGAACTTGCCTGGATTTGTTATCACGAGCTGCGGCTGCGGATCGCGGGGGTTAAGACGCAGGACAGCGCCATCCGTGCTGATCCATATAAAACCACTCTCATCCTGGATCGGTCCGGACAAGGACGGTCCTGGCAATGGAATAGCTGCGCCAATTTGTTCCTGAGTGCCAGTGCGGAATCGAAAAAGCGAATCTCGAGGGTTACCCAAAGGGTGCCATCATGATCTTCCAGTAGCGCTTCTATCTGGGCCCCCACTGAAGAGGTTGTTAGGTCGTCCCCACGAATGTGACCGATTAGCCCGGTCTCAGTTCCGATCCAGAGACTTCCATCGCGAGCGGCGCACAGACTGCGCACAACGCCTAGAAGTGCCGTATAGCCGGTCTTGGGACGCCAATGAACGAATCGCACGCCGTCGAATCGGACAAGCCCATCCGTTGTAGCCAGCCAAAGATAACCGTCACTAGTCTGCGCGATCGCATAGATGAAGGCCGACGGAATCCCATCCTTGTGCGTCCAGACCGTATGGGTGTACTCGGTAAGGGGCTTGTTGGGATCGGCTGCCCGGCAAGTGACCGCAAGCGGGAGGCAGCATGCCGCCGCGCAGAACAAACGCATCAGACTGGCCGCCAGGGGAGATTGCATGTCACACGTCCGTCCGATATTAACCCTGACTACGAGGATTCATCGAAACAGCATTGCGCGGGTCAACGTTACGAGCACCAACTGACGATAAACCGCACGAGGTGCTCGACCTGTGAAGAAAGCGCCTACCGTGTGGACCATTCGGCGTGGCAGTGAAGGCTGTTCGCCACGGGACCGTCGGCGTTGTACAGCGGTGCGAGATAGATTCCATGGCGCGCGGCGATAATCTCCATCTCTTCGACGCGTTGCGGAGTGATGGCGCCTCTTCCTTGGGAGAAGGGCTCGAAGCGGCGCTCGAGAGCTAGGGCTATGCCTTCGAGTAGACAGCCGTGGACCACATCGGGGAAGGGATGGCGATTCAGAACTCCGTTAAAGTCAGGTGCGAACTTCATGCCGCCGGTAATTTGTCCCAGACCTCCGAAAAAGACTCTGGCGCCGGGCATTTCCGCGCGGGGAGACAGGTTCTTGGGGTAGCCGGCATCGCAAATGAGAGCGTCTGGCGCGACGCGACCAAGTAACAGCGACGGGGACGGCAGACTGGCGGCGCAGATCACGACGTCGGCTGCTACGAGGAATCGCTGGAGGTGGGCTGCGAGCTCCACCTGAACTCCATCGGCTTGCAGTTCCGCGACGAGCCGGTGTAGTCGCTCCACATTGCGTGCACCGAGCAAGATGCGTTTCACCAGTGGCGCCAAACAACGGGCGCAGCCGGATCCCACATCTCCTGTTGCTCCCACGATGAGCAGTGTTGATTGGGAGAGGTCGCGACCTTCCAGGTCGCACATTTTCTTGATGCCTTGAACGATGAAGGCGACGGTCAACGTATTGCCGGTGGTGAAAACCGTGTCGTTTCTTTCCGGAAGCTGATCGAAGTTGCCCTCGATGAGAATGGAGCTGAAACCGCCAAGGCTGACGATTTTCGCTCCTGCCTTGATGGCGCAGGCCGCAGCCTTTCGAACGCGCGCGATGTTCTCGTGCACGTAGGCGGCTTCCAGACGATCGGGAGGAATGAAGGAGTCGATGTACAGGCCGCAGGCCTGCATACCGGCGATCGATCCGACGTCGACATGACAGACGGCTCTGGGCGGAATCCAGGGAAGGATGTCTTTGATCTCGTCATCGGGCAGAGGCGTACGCTCTGGTCCACGCAGGACCGCGATTACGTCAGCGGCTGCTCGCCAACTCTCCTGATGCCCGATCAGAGCGAAATCGACGTTCATAGTCAACGCTCCGCTGGTTACACTGGCAACTGCGTGACCCAGGCAAGTGTTACCTCGCCGGGGATGCCGAGCATGTCTAGCGTCTTTAGATACTGTTGCAGCGAGGCGCCGCGAAGTTCGGCGGCGGACAAGCTGATGTCGAACAGTGCCGGCTTCACGCAGGTGTGGTGACAGACTTCGCAGTGACCGTCCTTGCATTCCTTGGCTAGCATCTGCGCGAGGGTGGTCATCACATCGAGATGCAGGCGATGAACTTTTTCGTCGAAGCGCTGGACGTCTCGGGCGCGCTCCGCGCGGAGAATCGACATGGCGTGATCGACGTGGTCTTCTTCCTCGGCCGCAATGCGGGCGAAGGTCTTGCCAAGAGTTCCGGGGGCGACCTTGCCGACGCGGGAATAACTTGCGACCGCGAAGGATTCCAGCATGATTTCCTGCACGATTAGGCAGGCGATGAAGTCACGCTCGGCGATGCAGCGTAGGAACGCTTCGCGGAGTCGCTTCCAGTGCTTGGCGTCGACGTTGTTGGTGACGTCCACCCCGATTTTGCGGCCCTCGGCGGCGAACGCAGCGGCGTGCCCACGCTCACCCTGGGCATGTTCCAATGCATCCGCTATTTCCGCAGGGTCATCACACATCTCTGACAAGGAGGTGTAATTCATCGCGGCGAGCAGTTCGCCGGTCATCGCCTGTGCCAGAATGTCCTGCCAAATCGGAGCAGTGATCGAGACAGAAGTGCATTCCATCGGCGAGCGGTTGACTTCAATAACGGGTTCCATGTTTTCCTCCTGAACAACGAATTAGAGATTTACAACTATGTTGCTAGTCATTTCATTTGCGCGAAGCACTGAATCAAGATTGCATGCGATCAGATCGGCTCCCTATAGCGACGCAGGCGGACCGCCGCGGCAAGAAGCACTGCGGCGACTATTAGCCCGAGCCACAGACCCGGGGTGCTCAGGAATTTCCCCGGAGTGAGTTGGGTCAACGGAATGAAATGCGGATCGACCGGGACGCCATCGGGTGTCTTGAAGGCGAAAGCCTTTGGCGCGAATCCAAACAAACGGTCGCCGAGGAATGAGCCGAAATGGAAAGTGCGGAACGCAATCCTTTCAAAAGCGGCGATTGCGAGCAGCGGGAGCACGGCCCAGAGGAATGTCGCGCGGCGTGCCCAAGCAGAGACCAGCAGCAGCCAGGCATAAACGGGGGCATGCCAGAGCGAGAGTACGATCAGACCGTAGAGCAGCACCAATTCCATCTGGAACAGCGGCAACTGCGTCCAGAACGTCGAAGCGCCCGTACCGCTGATCAACAGAACTGCGATGCTCAGCTGCCACATTACGAGTTGCAAGAAAACAGCTATCCCGAAAACGAGCAGCGGCAGCACCACGAGCGGGATGCTGGCCTTTGCGAGCACGGCCGTCAGATCCGAAACTGGCAGCGACTTCCAGAACAGGATGCTGCGGTCGCGACGTTCACCGTGCAGGGCGTCGAGCGAGTAGAACACGCCGACGATGAAGGCGGTCGGGAGGAGCAGCCAGGCAAGATGACCGTACGGCATAGCGAGCATCGCAGTGCCGGACATGGGGCCATGATGCGCTGATGTGCCACGCATCATGCGTGGCAGAAAAAGCAGATTGATGAAGAAGGCGAGCATCCCGAGGCCAGCGGCGGCCAGCGGGGCGACATAAATGGAACGGTTCTCCCAAATTTCGCGGCGGATCGACCAGTACAGAGGCCGAGTCGTGACTATGGGCTCGGGTGGAATTCGCTGCGACTCGATTCCCTGCGGAGACTCGCACATGGCGTTTGGCGGAGTGGTCATCGAGCCGCTCCTTGTGCCTGACCGGTCTGATTCCCGATTACGGCGACGAACAAGTCCGCAATGCTGGGCGTGCGCACATCGCCAAGGGCGGCGAGTTGCTGCCGATCGGCTCGATCGAATAGCAGGATGGTGCGCCCGAACACTTGGCGCTCGTGAATCGGCCTGAGTGCCCTTGCTGCGACGATGTTTTCGGGCCGTACCATCAGTTCCAGGTAGCGCGACTCGAATTCCTCCATGCTGCAACTGAGTACGATTCGACCGCGATTGATGAACATAAGATCGGTGAGAACGTCCTGGACCTCTTCCACTTGATGTGTGGTCACGACAATGGTGCGGGTGCGATCGAAGTAGTCGTTGAGCAGCGAATCGTAGAACTGCTTGCGATAGAGAATGTCCAGGCCAAGTGTCGGTTCGTCCAGCACCAGCAATCTCGCGTCGATGGCCATGACCAAGGCGAGGTGCAACTGAGCGACCATGCCCTTCGACAATTCCCTGACTTTGCTGGCGCGTTTGATGGTGGTCTTGGCGAGAAAACCTTCTGCTTTGGCGCGATCGAATCGTGGATGAACGCCGGCGACGTAATCGAGCGCCTGCGAAACCCGGATCCAGCGGGGCAGAACCGCGACGTCCGCAATGAAGCACACATCGCGCATGAGCTGATCGCGGTTGCTCCAGGGATCGCGTCCGAGCACCCTCAATTCTCCCTGATATGGAGTGAGGCCGAGAATGGCGTTGAGCGCGGTGGTCTTGCCCGCTCCGTTGGGACCGATGAGTCCCAAGATGCGGCCCTCTTCGACGCGCAAATCGACGCCGTCGACAGCGATGGTTGTGCCGAAAGCCTTGCGGAGACCGCGCGCTTCTATGCATGCCATGGCTTCATCGCTCCTCCTCAGCAGCGCCCGGCTTCGATGGACCCTGCGACGGCCGGCGTTTTGCGGCAGCATCCAGTTCTTCCGGTTTCAAACCGAGTCGCTGAATCGTTGCGTGGATTCTGGGCCATTCTTCGTCGAGAAACTTCTGACGTTCGCCCCGCAGCAGCAGATCGCGTGCGCCGGTATTGATGAACATCCCGCGGCCTCGCCTGGTCTCCACAAGCCCCTCATCCACCAGTTGCTGATAGCCCTTCAGGACCGTGAGCGGATTGACTCGATAGTCAGCGGCGACATTGCGCACCGATGGCAGCGGATCGCCTTCCTTGAGAACTCCGTCGAGTATCATTGCGACCACGCGGTCGCGAAGCTGGCGGTAGATCGGCTGACTGTCATTCCATTCACGGTCCATCAGGTTTTCCGGATTGCCTGCACCAACGAGTACGTTCCCGTCATTTTGCGCGCTGCAAGTCGAGGTGTGCGTGGACCGGCTTTTCTCCAGGCATCATGTACGTCCAGTCTTCGACGTGATGATTCACATCGACAAACGTGAAAACGGCGTGGTGCATATGTCCGTATTCCGTGCCCCCAGCGACGTCGACAAAATCAAATTCCACGGTCTTTCCGTCCGGTGACGTCCTGGCCACCATGCGGGGCCGATTGCCGGCGTCGCAATAGTGCGTCAAGTACAGGCGATCGCTGTCCAGGTAGAGCATTGTGAGCGGATGGTCGTAATGATTAGGGTCGTCTGGTTTTCCAGCTTCCCTCATCTCGTGCACCAGCGCATTTCCGCGGGAGGTCACTCGCAGGGAAAGCTGCATGGGCGTACCGTCGGCCATGCCCGGTTGCGGCGGGTTGAGGGTTGCTGAACCTGACCAGTTCCCTGCGAGGGTTTTCAGTTTGTCGAAGGACTTTTGCGCATCAGACTGCGCGAAAGCCACAGTTGAGAGCAACATTGGAACTACCATGGACAACATAAAACGTGGCGATTTCATTTTTCATTCTCCTTAAAACGTCCTCGTATCGGGGCCGAGTCTGCCTGGATATCGGGTCGGGAAGCAAAGGTGCATGCTCGACTTTAGTGTTATACATAACTATCACACTAGATGTCAAGCCTCTTTTGTTGCCTTCTCTATCTTCTTGTGGAGCCGCCAGTTAGCAGGCCCGGCCGCAGTCTAGGTGCCGGATCATCGACGCTACCGAGAGAGTCTGGGATCGCTGTTGGGGATGGACATGGCCTGTACGCTGAAGTATTGCGTTACATAGTCCGGTTTGATTCGGCATGGGAAATTGCCTGAGTCCTAGAAATCCTGGTTATTTCTGAGTGCTCGGTCTGCGGGTGAGACTTCTCCTTCACAAAGAATTTGATCGTCAACGGGTTGCGAGTGCGAGATTCTGAATCGCGTTTTTATTGGCGAGCCGTGTCCGCGGACGGCGCCCATTGACAGTGGTCCGGTATTTTGAACTTACGACGTCTAACACATGAAGAAACTCTTTGTTTCAGGCAAGACTAGACTCGAAGCTGAGAATTAATCACCGACTTTGCCGCCTCGGTTTCGTGGTGCGAATCCTGGGCACGCTCCCTTGATGGCTCGCGAGGAACGCAACGCGCTCCTTGCATATCATAAGTCTCTAATATTTCTAGTGACTACTTGGGCACGGAGGATGTTCGGCAATGCCTGACGGGCCTTGAGGATTTGGCCACTCATCTTATAATGCGTACTCGTTCGGTGTTTTTCTCAAGCCCAACGCTGCGGGCGATTCTTGGTCGGATCCCCCCTTCCAAACGCTGCCACAAAAACGGCAGTGCAGAAGTCAGATAATAGATAACCTCTCCTAAGAGGCGAAAGCGAAGCTTCGTCCTAATGTTGGCAAAAATCGAAAGGAAACCGGTTTTGCCGGATACATCACGCCGCTGGTACGCCGCATACACCAAGCCTTGCCACGAAAAGCGCGTTGTCGAGCATTTGGAACTCCGCAAGATCGAGTTGTTTCTCCCCCTCTACCTAAGCACCCGTCGCTGGAATAACGGCTGCAAGGTTACGTTGGAGAGGCCGCTCTTTCCCGGATACGTGTTCGTGCGCATCCCGGCGAACGAACGGGTAAGTGTTCTTGAATTATCAGGTGTCGTCTCCATCGTAGGTACTGCGCGCGAGCCAACGGCGCTGCCGGATGAGGACATCGAGCGACTGCGTTCCGGCCTGCATTTAGCACATGCGGAGCCGCATCGCACCGTGACGAGGGGCGAGATTGTGAGAATCCTCCGTGGTCCCTTGCATGGAATGACCGGAGTGGTTATCCGCCAAAAGAATAGTTTTCGCGTGGTCCTGACGGTTGACTTAATCATGAAGAGCGTAGCGGTCGAAGTTTCGGCGGATAACGTCGAACCCATCGACAAGCCCGAGCCGAGCTACCGGGCAATAGCCGCTTGCGCGCGCTAAGGAAGGCGTTGGAAATTAGGACATGGCAATAACCGAGGCTACAGGTACAAAGACCGCGCGATCGGACAAGCACGAGGTTTCCATCGCAATTCCTGTGTCGCCTCGCCAGCACGCTGCGGAGGCGGACGCGGAGATATCGCTGCTGGACTTGCTGATTGTTCTGACGCGCCGCGGACGTGATGTGCTGGCTGGTACGGCCTCTGCGGCGGTTCTTGCAGCAATCGTTTCTTTTTTGTTGCCGAATCGCTTTACGGCAACTACCGTCATTCTTCCTCCCCAACAGAACACCTCGTCGGCGGTCGCGCTGCTTGGACAGCTCGGCGGCGCAAACCCGCTGGCCTCGCTGGCTGGCAGCAGCCTTGGCCTGAAGAATCCCAATGATCTGCAGGTGGCCATGCTGAAGAGCCGCACTGTGGAAGACGCCATGATCGATCGCTTTAACCTTATGGCTCTCTATCGCGAGCGGCGCAGGTCGGATGCGCGCAAAGCATTCGAAAAAGTTACCGACATCGAGAACGGCCTCAAGGATGGCTTAATCCGCATTTCCGTGACCGACAAAGATCCCAGGCGCGCCGCCGAAATGGCTAACGCTTATGTCGACGAATACAAGAAGCTCTCGGCGACGATTGCGGTCACGGAGGCTTCGCAAAGACGCTTGTTCTTCGAGCAGCAG